>BNJS01001458.1_pt1 | contig 328772 bp, 361 predicted proteins | sample 8540461 | NCBI WGS metagenome assembly BNJS01 (sample SAMD00202454, study PRJDB9452) | human saliva metagenome | isolation source: human saliva | place: Japan
TATCAGACATATTTCATCATGATTTTATAACCTGTATTTAGAAGAAGTTTTGAGGCTTTCCTTAATCTCAGCATCGAAAACATCAACATAGAGATTCTCTGCTGTCTACAACCTCTCCATTCTTTACTACAGGTCTTACCACTCTATGAACAAGGTTAAGCTCTTCTGCCTCCGATTTTTACTATATTCATCATAAAAATTATCAAGTTCCTTTCGTCAATATAACCTGTATATTTTACCTTGTCTATGAGATCTGTCAGTAACATTGATTAGCTGAATGTCTTCAAAACTTTAAAGCCTCATTTCCATGATATAAACAGGGCAGATAAATATCAGTATAAAACCAGATACTATACTCCAAAAATTTTCCAAAAACCTCCATACAAGCTCCACCTTCAATACTCTTAACAATTTGCTAAAATAAGCTTTCCATACAATAATATCTGGCTGATACCAATAACAAACAAAAATCAAATACCCTGATTTTCTAAAGTAATTCAAGTACTTTTAACATAGGCGTTCTAATGTTCCTGCTGTATAAAAAGGTTAATCTGTCAACACTTCCGTCATCTTTTATACTGGTTACCTTTCCTATAAAATTGCCATATTGGTGCATTGTTGGTCAGCCAATTGGTTGTCTCAACCTTAATTCCACCAGGGCACCTGTCTTGGTATCGTTGGTAACCACATAAATATTGGTTTTCCCTTTAGTCTTTACAGTCCTATAACCTCATTTCCCTGATAAAGTCAGACCATTTGTAAAACTCAATTCCTCCGTTGCCCATTTCAGTGGTATATTCACCCATCTGATTGATTCCTGTGCGCTATGTGCTTAGCACTCCCTTGTTTACAAAAGAATGCAATAGCTTATAACTATACAGGTAATAATAACTCCTGCTGCAATGTTAACACTTTTAATCCATTACTCCTATCTACCTCTCTTCCTATATTTAACTTAATTTCACGTGTTATGTCTAAAAGATTCCTTACACTTATTACCAAAAACAGGTGCTATCATATATGCTCCTACCGATGGCATAAAGGGCAGATACAAAAAGTAAGAAATAATAGCCTCCTTTTTCCTGACTATAAGTTCCTGCTCCTGCCTCCTCTTCGCACTATAGTAATCTCTTCTTGAAAGCAAATCCTTAAAGGCTTCGTTTATACCTATTTTGTCACTTGCAATAAGATCATCTATCACATTTATAAAACTTGTAGTCTTCCACCTGTCTCTAAGCGAATCAGTGCAACATTTTCATCTACATCCAGTTCATCTATGCAGGTTGAAACACTATCCCTTAAAAAATGAGGTGAGAATTCTCTATCAAAGCAGTATTTCCTCTACCGTCATCCCATAACTCCGGCGAGAGATATCGTCATCAGCCTAACCTGCCTATCTCTTCCTCCGGTAGAGCCTCATAGAACATGCCGTCTGATACCAAACTCATATGAGAATGAAACTCATACAAAAAGGCTATCAGTATAGCAGAATCGTTAGAACCAGAGATAATTGCCAGTGAGATTATCAAAGCAAGTCCTATAACAAAACTGCCTACGAACCAAAGAAACCCTATAAAATGAAATGTTGATGAGGATTTTCCGGAGAAATTCTTATCAAATATATGCAATTAATTTTTTACCTGCAGTAGTATTGTCAAAAAGCCATAAAGCCTTTATTAACCAATCCAATCTCCATAATTACTGATAAAGAGGCGTAATCCCATCATCTTATTTCATCATCTTTTCATATAACAAATAATAAAGGTTATAACCAGAGCGAGGCTGCCCTATGTCACGCTCCCTTAGATCGCCATAAAGTGCCGTTAACCCTTCAACCTGAGAGATGGCCCATCTTTCCATTACAGGTAAACTTGATACCGAACGCAGATAGCTATACTGCTCTGAAAATAAAGTCTTCCCTCTCCCATTTTTAGGAGGTCCAGAGTCAATGTTCTTTTGTAATTCATCAATGTTTGAAATAAAAGTATTGTCTATTACTCTCCGTACTTTATGGCACATTGACAAATCGCAATGAAAATAAATACAAATCTATTAGGGGCTGCATCCCTGTACCTCTCAGGTATCCCGTCTCCATCAAGTTCTTCCTCTATCAGTCCAAGATGAAGTTTAAGCTCCTCACCTGCTGCAGAAAATGCTGCGAGAAAAGCCTCTTCCACATCATTGAAGCGGTAGTATTCTCTCCTTAGTTCATTTAAGTATGAAGATAACTGCTTAAGTATTGTCTTTTCCTGCTTTCTCTTCCATTTTACAAAGCTGTCCTTATAAGCAGCTCCACCGAGAATAATAGCAATAGGAAGATACTTGATATCAAAAAAAGCTATAATAAATGCTAAGCCCGATACAAAAAATGCCTTAAATAGATTAGAAATAAAAACCTTACAGGTATTGACACCCATTCCATAATCATCAAAGGGCAGATACCTCCCGACCTCATATTCCGTCTTTCCTATAAGCATTTTTCCTAAAGTGCTAAAACATAATAACCTATAAATACTAAACAATACTCTTTCCATCTTTCACCTTTTGCCACTGTTTAATAAATTTTATAAAGCTACCTGTTTCATCTTGAGGTAACTTCCCATATATAGCCTCCTGAGTTTCCCTGCTAAGTTCATCTTTTAGCACATACTTATTACCACTTCTGTATGCAACTAACTTCTCTGTAAATCCCTCATCACTCTCACAGGGAACAATTTCACTTATTTTATCAATATATCTTATACCAAATTGATTCTTCTTAACATGAATATTAATTCGTACTGAATTAACAGCCTGCTTTAGTGCTATAACTTCATTTCTAAAGTTTCCCTGCATAAGCAAAGAATTTCTTATATAATGAATGAGAGCCGTTGTATCCTTGGCATGATGTGTAAATAGTGTAAACGCGGAAGCATTTTGTGCGATCTGTACCAGGAATAATACTGCCTGCATGGTAGCAACTTCCCCAAGTATGGTTACATTTCCATCTGTTTTCTTAGTGAAATCAAGACCTTCCTGTATCCCAACACCTTCAGTCTCCTTAAAGCTGACAATGTTTCTCCCCGTAAGTCTGGCTCTTAGATGCAACTCAAATGACATTTCGGCTACTCTTATATTTAACCAGCTCGGAATAAACTTAACCATGGCAACTAAAAGTGTGGTTTTACCTGAACCCTGTTCTCCTGTTACTGCTATTAACCTCTCACCTTTAATCAGGTATTTTAGCAGCTTTATTATTTCTCCTGATTCTTCTCCTGTGATAATGTCTTCAAGCTCCAGTATCTTCTCCATTCTGAACTTTCTGATAAAAAAGCTCCAGCTTTCACAAAAAGGCGGTCTTGATACAGAGGCTCTTGAGCCATCGTTTAACTCTGCCACCACATAGCCTCGCCTTTCAGATAACTGTCCTATACCGTAGCTCTTGCAGAGATTTCTGCATATCCTCTTTATCTCTGACTCTCCCTTATACTTAAGAAATGACAGACTTATGGTATTTCCCTTGTACATAAGCCATACATAATGCTCTCCACCGTCACTTGAAACTCCACCTGATATTCCGTCAATGACTAATGGGAGCAAAGAGTCTATGATTCCATTTCCTTTATAGTTTTCATAGATTTTCTGGCATAATATTTCCGCCTTCTCATGGAAGGTAATTCCCTCATAACTGACCCTGTTAAATACCTTATTCAGTGCTTTTTCATCTATATCTCTTTGTCTGACTTCAGTAACATTTCAGAAAAATATATCAATGAGCTTTTTCAAGTCCCCATATTTCGTATTTTGCGTGCTTTTTTCAAGCATTACCTTAAACTTGTATTCAGAATCTTCTTTTAATACAGATTTATATTTTCTTCAGTTATCTTATACTTTATCTGCAAGAAGATATGTAATATAACTCTTAATAAATATCTTTTGATGCTTCATTACCTGAGCCACAGGTTCTAAGAGCTTCTCTTAGTTCTTCTCTTTTCTCAATTCTTATCAGTCTTTTCTCTCATAAGAAATGGCCCAATGATTGAGGTTGACCCTTAAAAAGCTGCGTAAAATCTTCCTGTAATCATGCTAAAAGCTCATTTCAAACCATTAATCTTATCAGTTGTATTTTCATTTTTCCGTAAGAGTTTTTTGTCATACATTAATCTCCGTTTGGGAGCTCATTATCTGACTGAGATTATCATATGCAGTTATTTTTCTTAACTGGCGCGATATCAGTTCAAATGCTTTTTCTCCCTAGTTGACTCAGAGATTTTTGTTAGAAAAACGAGTAAACTTCCATTTTACAAATTCCTAGTAGAGATTCACAATAAGGTATATATGATATGCTTACATCATCGTATTATAAGTTGAAATGAAACTCCTCAAAATCCAATGTTTTTCGTTTTCTTATATCTGCTTACTAAAAGGCAGAGTCTTATCTTTTATCAAATGAATGTTCACTCAAAAACACTGCCCTATTTCATCTTGAGGAACATTTACAAAAACCAGATCTGAACGTTCTATTATTCTCTTTCGTAGTCAAAGTACGCTTTTTCAAATCTACAAAAACTACCTCATACTAGCTATAACTCATCCAACAACCTATCGATTATCTTATTCATTTCATAATCGAAGAGATTATGATTGGATGAAAACCTGCAGGGAAAATAGTACGGTTTCCCGTCCGCCAAACATACAGCTGCATTCCCATTCCCGTTTACCGGAAGTCCCGCTTTCATTAAACCCATAAATAAATAGTTGATATAATTGTTTCTGCCATAGTAAATCGGTTCTTCAAATGCATGGCAATGTCTTTTTACCATAAGCATATCCTCTAGAAACTATATCTTCCTGGAACATGAGTTTTCAAACAAATGCAACTCTTTCTTATATCGTTGAGCATAAAAATGTGATATTAGTGCAGCGTTAGTGGTAACGCAGTTCTTATTCTGCTACTGCTCCAAAAAGCCACAATCATAAACTACCTCCTTACATACTAAAAAATATTTTCAGAATTTCCTGAGACTTAAAAACCAAATTAACTGAGTAAATATTTATATTTGGTCTAAATCCGACGCTTAATATTCAAATAACAACACTGAGAACTCAATAATCAGATTTAATTCAAACTTGATTTATAGATAAAATAATCCTCTAAAATATCTTTTTGTAAAGACATTTTTGAGAGTATTATGTATAAAAATTACAGTCTATTTTTTTGTATAATTCTTACAAAGTTTTAAACCAGTTAATTTCCAGTTCTTTTTAGTACATATGCACAAAGTCTGCTTTAACTAGCATAAACTATCTTGCTCCATACTGTTTATAATAGTCGTCTATTCTTGATTTAATCTCATCATCAATAACAATTCTACCCTGAACTTCTCTATTGTAAAGATATTCAATAACTTCCTTCATAGTAACTATTGCACCTGTAGGGAAACCATAAAGTGATGAAACCTCATTAAGAGCACTGGCTTCGCTCTTTCCTTTTTCTCCTCTATCGAGGGAAACCATCATACCAACAACTTTTACATCTCCCATTGATTTGATTATAGGATAGGTCTCTTCAATTGACTTACCTGAAGTAGTAACATCTTCTATGATGACTACCTTATCACCTGATTTAATCTTACTTCCCAGCAAGATTCCTGTATCGCCGTGGTCTTTGATTTCTTTTCTATTCGAAGAATATCTGATCTCTTTGACATAAATCTCATCAAAGGCAGCAACAGTTGCTACAGATAAAGGTATACCCTTGTATGCAGGTCCAAATAAGACATCAAAGTCATCACCATATGCATTATGAATAGCCATTGCATAAGATTTGCCAAGTCTTCTTAACTGGCTTCCTGTCACATAAGCGCCTGCATTCATAAAAAATGGTGACTGTCTGCCACTTTTAAGTGTAAAATCTCCAAACTTAAGAACTTCGCTTTCCACCATAAATTCAATAAATTCCTGCTTATACTGTTCCATACCTATCCTCCTAAAAAATACATTAAATCTTGCAAGAGTTTCCAAATCATGTGATTACATAGTATATTAGCCTTACCGTCAAAAAGACATATCACATTAATATATATTTGTTAAGAAATTTAGACGGAATTTCTTAACAAACAAAAAAGCTGTCACTACTCCGGTAACAGCTCTTTTATAATCATTTAATTAAGCACGTTCTACACGATTGCTACGAAGGCATAAGCACAAACATGCATAGTCTTAGAACCACCAGGGTCTTAACTCTGACAGTTCTAACGTTAGCCTTCCAAGCTCTGTTGTTTCTTCTGTGGGAATGGCTCACAGCTATACCGAAGCTAACACCTTTTCCACAAACATCACACTTTGCCATTACAGCACCTCCTCTATCTCCAATGGATAATTTAGGTTTACACACACAAACACACTAGCTAATTTTAGCAGAAACTCTAGCATAATTGCAAGCCCAAATTTTTAAAGTCGATGTACTTGCCTTTGCTTATTACTAAAACAGCTTTATACAGCTAGCATTTCTTTCAACCAGATAATGAAAATCTTAAAGAAGATATAAATTAGAAAAAGGCCCTCTATGACCCTAACCTTCATCATAGAGGACCTAAATAATTAATATATGATAATAATCCTGCTTATCAGGAATCTATAAATATTTGTAAACTGTACCAATGACAGCTTCACATTAACGCGAGATATTTACCAAGGAATTAAGCCTCTTCAACACCAAGATACTCTAAGATACCCTTAGCTGCCTGCTTGCCGGCACCCATTGCAAGAATAACTGTAGCAGCACCAGTAACTGCATCACCACCGGCATATACACCAACTTTGGTTGTCTCACCATTTTCATCCTTAGCAACAAGGCAGCCCCATTTATTTGACTCAAGTCCCTTAGTTGTTGAAGAAATAAGTGGGTTAGGGCTTGTACCAAGTGACATGATAACTGTATCGCACTCAATAACAAATTCTGAGTTAGGAACTTCCTGAGGTCTTCTACGACCTGACTCATCAGGCTCTCCAAGCTCCATTTTAACGCATTTACATCCCTTTACCCAGCCGTTCTCATCTTCAATAATCTCAATAGGATTGGTGAGTACGTCAAAGATAATACCTTCTTCTTTAGCGTGGTGAACTTCTTCAACTCTGGCAGGAAGCTCTTCTTCAGATCTTCTATATACGATATGTGTCTCTGCACCAAGTCTAAGAGCAGTTCTTGCCGCGTCCATAGCTACGTTACCACCACCAACTACTACAACCTTCTTACCAGGATGTATAGGTGTATCATAATTATCATCAAAAGCCTTCATAAGGTTTGATCTTGTAAGGTATTCATTGGCAGAGAATACACCATTTGCGTTCTCACCAGGAATACCCATAAACTTAGGAAGTCCTGCACCTGAGCCGATAAATACAGCATCAAAGCCTTCATCTTCCATGAGCTGGTCAATAGTAAGAGATCTTCCTATTACATAGTCAGTCCTAATCTCTACACAAGAGCCTTTACATTATCAACCTCATACTTAACTACTGTCTCCTTAGGAAGACGGAACTCAGGAATACCATATACAAGCACTCCGCCTGCCTCGTGAAGAGCCTCATAAATAACTACTTCACAGCCTGCCTTAGCAAGATCTCCGGCTGCTGTAAGTCCGGCAGGACCTGCACCTATAACTGCAACTCTCTTGCCGTTCTTTGTCTTAGCAGGCTCAGGACGAATACCCTGCTCACGAGCCCAGTCAGCTGTAAATCTCTCGAGCTTACCGATAGATACTGAATCTCCCTTTATACCCCTTACACAGTACTTCTCGCACTGTGACTCCTGAGGACAGACACGACCACAGACTGCAGGAAGTGCGCTGTACTTGCTGATGGTCTCATAAGCTCCCTTAACATCTCCGTCCTTAACCTTCATAATAAAGCCCGGAATATCTATACCTACAGGACATCCACCTACACAGCGAGGGTTTTTACAATTTAAGCATCTTGTAGACTCATCCATAGCCTCTTCAAGATTATATCCATAACAAACTTCTTCAAAGTTATTTGCTCTTACCTTAGCTTCCTGCTCTCTAACAGGAATTCTAACCATTGGATTAACTGCCATTTTATTATCTCCTTTATTAGCTTAGAATTAATCTACTTTCTGAGGATTAGGTGTAGCACAGCCGGATCCCTTTATGTGTATCACCTTCCTGTTCCTTCAACATCTTTCTTCCTTCTTCAGACTTGTACATACGCTGTCTGTTCATTGCCTCATCGAAGTTAATGAGATGTCCATCAAACTCAGGACCGTCTACACAAGCGAATTTAATCTTACCACCTACTGAAAGACGACAGGCACCACACATACCTGTACCATCAACCATGATTGGGTTCATACTTACTATAGTAGGTATACCAAGTTCTTTAGTTGTAAGACAGACAAACTTCATCATTATCATTGGTCCGATAGCAACAACTCTTGTATATTCTTTTCCATGATTAGCAAGAAGATCCTTAAGGCAGTCATTTACATTACCTTTGAAGCCATAAGAGCCATCATCTGTAGCCATGTAGAGATTACTTGCCCATTCCTTCATCTCTTCTTCAAGAATAATAAGGTCCTTTGTTCTTGCGCCTATGATAACATCAGCCTCATAACCGTTTTCCTTTAACCACTTAACCTGTGGATATACAGGAGCTGTACCTACACCACCTGCCATAAAAATAATCTTCTCTTTTTCAAGCTCTTCTCTAGGCATAAGACAGAGCTCAGAAGGCTGTCCAAGAGGTCCTACTACATCAAGATATCCGTTTTCATCATTATCTCTCATACGTATTGTGGAAGCTCCAACTGCCTGATAAACAAGAGTTATTGTATTCTTTTCCCTATCATAATCGCAGATGGTAAGCGGAACTCTCTCAGCTTTCTCATCAAGCCTTTACAATAACAAACTGTCCCGGAAGACAGGCCTTAGCAACATTAGGCGCCTCTACATCTACTAACCAGATGTTATTGGCTAAGTAGCGCTTATTTACAACCTTAAACATTTTTTCATCCTCCTAAAATTCACTATACGGAACCTGTAAATCATTTAACTCTCAAGTTCATACAGCACGATTTTAATCCATCTTGATAATAATATCACAATTTTGAAAAATAATAAAACTAGTATTAGAGATTTTTTTATCAATAAATATAAAAATTTCTATTATTTTTTAGTTAGTTACGACTAATTTGCGTTATATTTTTTTGATAATTAATCAGATTCTTTGTAAGCTCCTCCATCGAGTGAACAAGCATAGTTGCTCCTGATTCCTCTAAAAACTTCCTGTCCTTAAATCCCCATAAGACTGAAACACAAGGGATTCCCGCATTCCTTGCAGTTTCTATATCCACCTCGGAATCACCTATATATATGGAGTCCATCTTATTTGCACCCATCTCCTCCATAGCCATAAATACCATATCAGGCTCAGGTTTATGCCGTATGCTTGGCTTTCACCAATGGCAGACCTTATCCTCCCTCCAAAAAACTTAGAAGAGAGGCTCTTAACTGCAGAATCTATCTTGTTTGATACTATGGCTATATCAAAACCATTTTCAAGAAGCCTATCAAGCATATCAATGGTTCCCGGGTAAGGTGAGGTCTTTACATCAGAATTAGAATTATAATAGAGACTGAAGTCATTATAGAACTTATCTATAAATTCATCATCTGCTTTGTATTCGGGAGGAACTGCCCGCTCCACCAGCTTTCTGACACCGTTTCCAACAAAATTTCTTACCTCATCCCTTGTTCTTATAGGAAAATTATGCTTACCAAGCATGTAATTCATAGAGTCGGTAAGGTCATCCAGGGTATCAAGAAGAGTTCCATCAAGGTCAAAAATAGCATATCTTTTTGTCAATTTCATTCCTCCTTGCAGGTATAGCTGTCTTTTATATTTCCTTCAAAATCCTTCCACACAAATTCTTTGTTCTCATAAGTCATATAGCCATGGTGGCTGTTTTCCTTAGGTATGGAAGCAGATCCCGGATTCATATAAATATAGTTATCGTAAGCTACGCATTTTGGCACATGAGTGTGTCCACAAAGCAAAATATCACCCTTGTGAAGTTTTGGCGGATTGGCCTCTCCAAATATATGTCCGTGAGTTGCAAATATATTTATTCCGTCCACATTTATGATTATGTAGTCAGCAAGGCAAGGAAAATCAAGCACCATCTGGTCTACCTCCGCTTCACAGTTTCCCCTTACACAGAGAATTCTATCGCTTAGAGGATTTAAGAGGGCAATAACCTCCTTAGGATTATGTTCAAACGGCAGGTCATTTCTTGGACCATGATACAAAATATCTCCTAAAAGAAGGAGTTTATCAGCCTTTTCTTTTTCAAAGATTTCAACTACCTTTTTGGCATAATAAGCTGAACCATGTATATCTGATGCTATGAGTAATTTCATTGTTTTTCCTTTCACTATGAATGAATATAACTTTTTATTCTTAATTGATGATTTATTTAAGTGCAAAGATTATTTTTAGCACAAAAGTTTGTGTGAATGCATCCTCAAATCAAAGTATCAGTACCATATTTCGTTTTTACTAAAAACGCAAAAAGTAACCAGCCTAATACTAGAACTGATTACTTTAACTATCTTATGATTTAATTCTTATAACCTCACAACCTTATCAAACTTCTTCAAATACTCTTCTGCCCAGTCGTGGGTAACTACGAGCCTTGTTTTATCTTTAAGGCTAAATATGATATCGTTTACAATCCCTTGTTTTTCCGGATCCAGGTCAGATGTTGGTTCATCTAAAATGATGATTTCAGGGTTGTTAAACAATGCCCTTGCTATAGATACCCTCTTTTTCTCTCCTCCTGACATTTCGTCAGGATTTAGTTCATCATCCTTATGTAATTCCATAAATTTCTTTAAATTTACCTTTTCAATTATATCCCTAAATCTCTCCTTATCGCCCTCTGAATTACCATTAAACATAGTAACATTATCATATAATGATGACTTAAATATAAAGCTATCCTGAGGGACTAAGTAGACCTTACTGTATAGCTCATCTTCTTTAATGTCCCTTAACTCCTCATTATCATACTTAATTTTACCACTGTATCCCTTAAAAGACTTAAGCAATAGATTGATTAAAGTAGACTTTCCGGAACCACTTTCACCTGTGATAGCAACTATTTCACCACTATCAATATTTAACGAAAATTCATCAAATATCCTTTATCATCATAAGCAAAGCTAAGATTTTCTATATCTATCGAAGCCTTGTCTCGTTCACTTTTTCTTATAGCTAAACTTTCATTATCAGCAATTTCATTGTTCTTACCTAAATAAGGTCTGAATTTATCTAAAAATACCTTTGCTGATTTCATTTCAGCACCATTTTCAATTGCATTTGAAAAGGCATCTGAAAAATTGGCAAAGCCTGACGTTGTTGCTATTATCAGTCCTGGTTCAATTATATTTTTTGTTATTAGAAAAGCACATATTCCGATAAGCAATAGCTGATTAATACTTCCTATGCTATACATCGTCATCCATATCATATTAGTAACTACACCATAATTCTTATATGAATTAGAACGTCTGCTATTGGCTTTCTCAAAAACACTGGCATAAGACTCAGAATTATTTGACCTTTTAATAACATCTAAGCCCTTTACCATTTCCTGTAATCTGCTTAAATATGCCTCATTTGCAGCAGTCCTCTCTTTATTTATGCTGATTGTTTTACCTGTCATCATCTTACTTACCAATATAGGAATAATTGTCAGAATTACTGTAGCTATCAGCATAAAATAATGTACTCTTAATAGTGTAATAGCAGCGACTATAATAGAAGTAGAATATGATAATATACCAAACACTCCCCAAAGATACCCAGTCCTAAAATCCTCGATATCATTATTCAATAAACTCATATAATAGTCAGAATTTTTTCTTTAACCTTTGAAAGAGGTAATCTAAACAAGCTCTTAATTATACTAAGTAAAATACTATCTCTGGTATCATACATAAACTTCTGGCAGAATTTCATTTTCATATAGCTGCAGCCCCATTGACAGACAAGATAGAGTGTAGTAAGCAGTATCTCTTTAACTATGCCATCTGTTTTTAGTTTTACCGCCATATCCATAACATTACTCTATGCCAAGAAGAGCCTGCATTATAAATACATCCCCTAATATAGAGAAAAACAAACATATAGCTAACTTAAATTTATTCTCTTTACTAATCAATTTCATTGAACTCCCCCTTTACCACACCAAAATACCTTTTTTTGTAAATCATTAAAATAATCTATATGGCAAACATATCTAATATTGTAACAAAATTAGATTAATTTGAAAAGAGCATCTCATCAGACATTTGCACACTGCTTTTGTCTGGTAAAATGCTCTTTTATCTAATTAACTTGTTATTTTGTGAGTTCTTCCATTTCCTCTATAACTCTTTCAAATACCTGAAGAGCTGAGTTAATTGGCTCTTTGGTCGCCATATCAACTCCTGCAATTCTAAGGAGGCTTACAGGATCCTTGGTACAGCCACTTTGTAAGAACTTCATGTAGTCATTTACAGCAGTCTCACCCTCTTTTAGCACACGGTTAGCAATGGCAACTGCAGCTGAGAAGCCTGTTGCATACTGATATACATAGAAATTATAGTAGAAATGAGGTATCTCATCCACTCATAGCCTATGAGGTCATCGCTAATCATAGCCTCGCCGTAATACTTCTTATTCAAATTCAAGTAAAGCTCTGTAAGGTTCTCGTGTGTAAGAGGTTCACCAGCTTCAGCCATTTCATTTGAAGTCTTCTCAAACTCAGCAAACATGGTCTGTCTGAATACAGTTCCCTTGAAGCTGTCCATATAATGGTTAAGAAGATATGCTCTTTCCTTGTTGTCCTTTGCATTTTTTAGCATGTACTCCATAAGAAGCACTTCATTTGTAGTGGAAGCAACTTCCGCAACAAAGATTCTATATCTTGAGTCAAGGAAATTCTGAGCCTCGTTTGAGAAATAGGAATGCATAGCATGTCCCATCTCATGAGCCAAGGTGAATACATTGTCAAGGGTTCCGTTAAAGTTAAGAAGAACAAAAGGATGTACCCCGTAAACTCCTGAAGAATAAGCACCATTACGCTTACCTTCATTCTCCACTACATCTATCCAGCGCTCTGCAAATGCCTTTCTGATAAGGTTCACATAGTTGATGCCAAGAGGCTCTACTGCCTTAAGAACCAGTTCCTTAGCCTCTTCAATAGTGTACTTTGCATCATAATCCTTGACTATAGGTACATAGACATCGTACATATGAAGCTCATCAAGTTCTAAAAGTTTCTTTCTAAGCCTTACATATCTATGCATCTTGTCAAGGTTGTCATTAACTGCCTCTACAAGGTTCTTGTACACTTCAGGAGAAACATTGTTGCCGTCAACAGCCGCTTCCAGGGTAGAAGAATATTTCCTAGCCCTTGCATAGAACATAAGCTGTTTGACCTGTCCTGCATATAAAGTTGCCCAGGTATTCTTAAAACTTCCAAAAGTCTCATAATACCTCTCAAATACTTCTTTACGAACCCTTCTGTCTTTGCTTTCTTCAAGAGGAACAAATCTTCCGTTTGTAATCTGTATCTTCTCTCCCTTTTCATTAGTTATCTCAGGGAATTTGAGATCTGCATTGCCAAGGGTTGCAAAGCCCTCATAAGGAAGATCCGCAAGTTCATTGGTTCCTGCAAGGAGTTTTTCAAGTTCAGGACTTAGCGAATGCTCCCTACCTCTTCTAACCTCAGTTATGTATATCTTATATTTGTCAAGTTCAGGCTTCTCACCATAGAACTTCTCCAATGTAGCATCATCCACTGCGATGATTTCAGGCTCAAGAAAGGCAAGCTTTTCAGATATTTCCACACCGGCTGACATAGACTTTGAATAAAGAGTCTGTGCAGAGGTAGAGGTTGTATCTACATCCCTCGACTTAAATGCATAGCCATAAACCTTATGCATAATCAAGCTGCCTTTTTCATATATTTCAAGAACCTTATATAAGGTTTCTGCAGATTCAGCTACCTTTCCTGCATAACCTGCTAATTCATCAGCTAAAGACTTCGCCTCTAACAATGCTTTTTCCCATTCACTTTCAGATGCAAATATATCTTCAAGCTTCCATGTGAGTTCAACATCTACCTCACTTCTCTTTGGCAATTTATTTTCCATTGATAAACTCCTTGTAACAAATATTAGTCATTAATCTCCTAATTTTTTAAGTTCTGTAAGTACCTTAGTAAGCTTCTCATCAGCATCCTCTAAGCTGTTTCCCTTAATACCTGCATAGAACTTAATCTTAGGCTCTGTACCTGATGGTCTTACGCAGAACCAGGCATCATCTGTCATATCAAAGTAAAAGCACATTTGACTTAGGAAGTCCTGTAGTGGTGGTCTCACCTGTAGCCAAATCCTTTACTATATCGTTCTCATAATCTCTTGTTTTAACAACCTTGTATCCTGCAAGCTCAGTTGGAGGGTTCTTACGGAGTTGTCAAGGATTTCATTGATACGCTTAGCTCCGTCTTCTCCTGCAAGAGTCATGGTATAGATACCCTCTTTGAAATATCCGTATTTCTCATACATATTTACCATCTGATCCCAAAGGTAAGTCCCTTTATCCATATAGTAGGCAGCAGCCTCACAAAGAGCTACAACAGCCATAATGCCGTCTTTATCTCTTGCATGTGTTCCGATAAGACAGCCATAGCTTTCCTCGAAACCAAATTCATAGGTGCCCTTGCCCTTTTCTTCAAAGCCCTTAATCTGCTGGCCTATGAACTTAAATCCGGTTAATACCTCAATCAGATGAATCTTGTAGTACTCAGCTATCTTAAATGCAAGATTTGTGGATACTATTGTTGTAATAAGAGTGCTGTCATCTTTAAGCAGTCCTTTTTCCTTCTTTATTGAAAGCTCGTACTCTGCAAGAAGCATACCTGACATATTGCCTGTAAACTGTATATAATTTCCTGTCTTTTTATCCTTTGCATATACACCAAGGCGGTCAGCATCAGGATCATTGGCAAGCACTATATCCGCATCCTTCTCCTTTGCAAGCTTAAGTGCAAGAGTGAAGGCTTTCTCATCCTCAGGATTCGGATAGTCGAGGGTTGTGAAGTCTCCATCCGGCTCTTCCTGTTCCTTAACAATATAAACCTGCTTAAAGCCAAGCTCCTTAAGCATCCTCTGTACAGGCACATTTCCTGTTCCATGGAAAGGAGTATATACGATTTTAAGATTCTCTGCCTGTTTTTTAATCACTTCAGGACTGAGAATGAGCTTCTTAAGTTCAGCAACATACTTATCGTCCATTTCAGCGCCTATTATATTGAAAAGTCCCGCTTTTACAGCCTCTTCCTTGTCCATAGTCTTTATATCAGAAAAAGCTGTTGACTTAACAAGGTCAATTATATCCTTATCTACAGGAGGTGTTATCTGGCAGCCATCATCCCAATACACCTTATAGCCATTATATTCCGGTGGGTTATGACTGGCTGTTACCATTATTCCTGCGGTACACTTAAGCTCTCTAACTGCGTAAGAAAGCTCAGGTGTTGGACGGAGCGCATCAAAAAGATATGACTTAATGCCATTTGCATTAAGAGTAAGTGCCGCTGCTTCTGCAAATTCAGGCGAAAAATGTCTGGAATCATAAGAAATAGCTACTCCCTTACTCTGAACTTCCCTTGCTTATGATGTACTTAGCAAGGCCCTGTGTCGCCCTTCTTACTGTGTATAGGTTCATACGGTTGGTTCCTGCCCCTACTACACCTCTAAGTCCACCCGTACCAAATTCAAGATCCTTATAGAATCTGTCTCTGATTTCTGCATCATTGCCGGCTATGGCCTTAAGTTCAGCCTTAGTAGCCTCATCAAATACCGGGCTTGTCAACCACTCTTCATAAAGTTTCTTGTCGTCCATACCTTCCTCCTATTCTGCATCTACACTACGCATTATATCCATAACCTCAACCTCTGTGTCAAATTTGATTTTAACAATAGACTGAGGGTGTGGACAGGATTCAATTTCCATTCCGTTTTCATCCCACATCTGAAGTACTGTAGCATCGAGGTCTCTGCCATCAGCCTTCATAATCTGAATCTTATCCCCAACGCTAAATTTGTTCTTCTGTTCAAATACAGCGCTTCCGTCTTCATTTACCTTGTCAATGTACCCATAATACTTACATCCGGTCACATAGGTATTGTTATCATATATCTGTGAATCGCTGTCAGGCTTATCAAAGAAAAAACCTGTAGTAAAATTACGATAGGTGCATTTTTTAATCTCTTCAGCATACCAGTCTTTGTTTGCTTCAAAAAGGGCTGCTGACTCAAACCAGTCATCAATTGCCTTTCTATAAGTTCTGGCTACTGTAGCTACATACAGAGCAGTCTTCATACGTCCTTCTATCTTAAAGCTATCTATACCAGCCTTTACAAGCTCAGGCACATAGTCTATCATACAGAGGTCTTTAGAGTTAAATATATAGGTTCCTCTTTCATTTTCCTCTATAGGCATATATTCGCCAGGTCTGTTCTCCTCCACAACATGGTACTTCCACCTGCAAGGGTGGGTACAGGCTCCCTGATTGGCATCTCTTCCCGTCATGTAGTTAGACAGGAGGCACCTTCCTGAGTAAGCCATACACATAGCTCCGTGAACGAAGGTCTCTATTTCCTTATCATCCGGTATATGCTTCCTAATCTCTGCAATTTCTGCAAGCGATAGCTCTCTTGCAGACACCACTCTGGTAGCACCAAGTCCGTACCAAAAATTAAAATCCGCATAATTAACATTGTTCGCCTGTGTACTTATATGAATATCTATCTCAGGTGCTATCTCTTTGGCAAGCATAAACACGCCCGGGTCTGAGATTATGATTGCGTCAGGCTTAATCTCTTTAAGCTCTTTAAAATACTCTCTAACACCCTCCAAGTCTTTATCATGGGCAGTGATATTGGCAGTAACAAAGACTTTCTTTCCCTTTTCGCGAGCATATCTAATACCCTCTGCCATGTCCTCCAAAGAGAAATTCTTTGCCTTAGCCCTGAGTCCGTACATCTCTCCGCCAATGTAAACAGCATCTGCTCCATATTTTATCGCAAGCTTAAGCACCTCAAGACAGCTTGCAGGAATTAACAGTTCCGGTTTTTTTATAACTGAATTTCCTTCCATCTAATCTTCCATTCTAATTTACTTTTTAATAGATACCGCCATGCCATCACCTGTTTCAAGAAGCATGGTCGCAAGTTCCTTATCTGTAACGAGAACATTTACATATTCTCTCATTCTTTGGTGAATTGTTCTCTCCCTCCTAACTACGGTATATCGTGAGTCAAGAAGTCTTCCTTCCTGAAGCATGTTATCTGTAATCAGCATCCCACCGGGAGAAAGGAGTTTTTTGATATTTTCAAAAAAGTTGATATACTGTCCTTTTGCGGCGTCCATAAATATAAAGTCATATTCATTGCCATTTGCCACAAGTTCAGACAAGACATCCTGAGCATCCCCTTTTATAAGAGTTATCTGACCATTCTTATCATACTTCTTAAAATTATCCTCAGCCTTTACTGCTCTTTCTTCCATTCTTTCAATGGTTGTTATTTTGGCTTCTTTACCAATATACTCAAGCATAAGCAATGCTGAAAAACCTGTAGCAGTACCTACTTCAAGTATATTTACAGGTTTTTTAAGCTCCAGCATAAATCTAATGAGGCGTTCTCCTCCCTTTCTTATAATGGGAATTCCCTCTTTAATATTCTCTATCTCTAAGTCTACAAGATGTTTGGGCAGGCAATCAGGCAGACTCTCCAAAAAGCTTTCAAATCTCTCATGCTCTACCATTATTTGTTTTTCTCCGTAGTCTTATCTTTGGTTTTTTCGGTGCTCTTTTTTACATCCTTGTCAGCAGACTTTTCCGTATCCTTACCCGGAGTAGTTATAACCTTAAAAATCTCGTCATAATCCATATCGCTGCTAACAGTATAGGTTCCCGGCAAAATATTCTGCTTAGTTAACTTTGCCCTCAAATAAAATGAATACCTGTTGGCTATAATCTTCTTTGCATCCAAAACCTTTGCTATATCCATAGTCGATTCGCCCTTGTTATAACAAGTTCAGTAGTATAGCCTGATTTCTTGGTAACAGATACAGAGCCAAACACCTGATAAGCAAAGTTATAGGCATAGTTACTTGCCTTAACTACAAAATAGATTATTACCAAGTAAAATATAATATTCAGAAAGATATGTATAACAGCCCCAAAGATATTTAGCACAATTCTTTCTGTTCTTCTGCTTGTAGCCAACAAGTCACCTCCACACATTAATACTCAATATCAGCAATTATAGTAATTATCATAGGAGAACGCTTAGTCTGTTTCCATATAAAGTCGCTAAGAGCATCCCTGATTTCATTCCTGATTTTATTTCTTTCCGTTATTCCCTTATCCTGGCACTTAATCAAGGCATCATTAACTGTATGCAGGGCTTCTTTAAGTATTGTATCCGATTCTTTTACATAGATAAAGCCCTTAGTCACTATTTCAGCATCAGACATCAACAGATTGCTGCCCTTTTCCATTGCAAATGTAACTATTACCAGTCCGTCCTCAGAAAGCTTCTGTCTGTCCCTCATTACCGAGTTACCTACATCACCTATTCCCAGTCCGTCAACCATTATTCCTTTACATTCTACCTGGTCTATAACCTTTCCGCTTTCTTCTTTAAGCTCAAGAACATTACCATTCTTTAAGATGAAGATGTTCTCCTTTGATATTCCCATCTCTTCTGCAAGTTCCGCATGGCGAACCAGATGTCTGTATTCTCCGTGGATAGGAATAGAAAACTTAGGCTTAATAAGCGAATACATAAGCTTAATTTCTTCCTGACAGGCATGTCCTGATACGTGTGCATCCTGAAAAATAACCTTAGCACCCTTAAGGTACAGCTCATTTATAACCCTGGATACGGATTTTTCATTTCCCGGTATCGGAGTTGAGCTAAATACTATGGTATCTCCCGGCTTGATACTTACTTTCTTATGTATAGAAGCAGCCATCCTGGAAAGTGCAGCCATAGCCTCTCCCTGACTACCTGTAGTTATAAGCACTATCTGTTCATCAGGATAGTCCTTCATCTGGTCAATATTTATAAGTGTATTTTCCTTGAGATTGATGTAGCCTAGCTCTCTCGCAATGGAGATAATATTAACCATGCTTCTTCCGTCTACAACTACTTTTCTGTTAAAATTCTCTGCTGAGTTGATTATCTGCTGAACCCTGTCTACATTGGAAGCAAAGGTTGCAACTATAATCCTGTTATTCTTATTTTCCGAAAAAATACTGTCAAAGGTTCTTCCTACAGACCTCTCAGACATAGTAAATCCCGGTTTTAACACGTTTGTGGACTCACACATAAGTGCAAGAACTCCCTTACGACCTATTTCTCCAAATCTCTGTAAATCGATAGGATCCCCAAATACAGGTGTGTAGTCTACCTTAAAGTCTCCTGTATGTACAATGGTTCCGACAGGAGAATATATTGCAAGCGAAGCTGCATCACTGATGCTGTGGTTGGTCCTTATAAATTCAATCCTAAAACAGCCCAGATTGATGGACTGGCCATATTTAACTATCTTACGCTTGGTGGTCTTAAGCATATTTCTCTCGCTTAATTTGCTCTCAAGTATAGCGACTGTAAGCCTTGTTGCATACACCGGTACATTAATATCCTTTAAGATATAAGGAAGTGCACCTATATGGTCTTCGTGACCATGTGTAATAACAAAGCCTTTTACTTTATCAATATTCTTTTTCAGATAATTTACATTCGGAATAACACAGTCAATTCCGAGCATATCGTCCTCAGGAAATGACATACCGCAGTCAACAACAATGATGCTGTCTTCATATTCAAAAGCGGTTATATTCATTCCAATATGTTCAAGACCTCCAAGAGGGATGATTTTGAGACCATTTGCAGGCTTCTTAACCTCTTTACCGGTCTTTCTTGGTTTAATCTCTCTTGCGTTTCCTTTGGCCTCTTGGAAATGGCAGGAAGTTTCTCAATCTTTACTCCCTCTTCTACTGCCTTGACCTTCCTCTTACTGTTTGTAGCTGTCTTTGTAGTATTTTGGTCTAAGTTTACATTTCCCTCAGCCTCTTTTTTAGTTTTTCTGTATCTGCTTGTAGCTTTTCCTATGCTTTCAACAAGCTTTCCAAATTTTTTATCATTATTATGATCCGACATTTGTCCTCCTTAACTCAGGAGTAAATCAGCCCTGTATACCTGCTTCTCTGCAATCCTTGCAATAGCCGTACAGTTTAACCTCATGGTTAACAACCTGAAATCCTGTCAGCTTATTTATTTCATTTTCAAGAGGTTCCATAAAATCTTTTTCAAATGAAAATACGCGATTACAGTTCAGGCAAATCAAGTGGTGATGCCTATGTCCGCTTGGAGACGATTTTCCTATCTCATATCTGATGAAACCGTCATCAAGGCTTAGCTTATCTATAAGCCCCATATCAGACAAGAGCTGTATGGTACGATAAACTGTCGCTAAACCAATATCAGGATGCTCGTTCCTTACCAAATCAAAAATCTCTTCTGCAGTAAGGTGTTCATCTGCTCTTTGCTGCAACACCTCAAGGACAGCTAATCGCTGCCCTGTGACTTTTAATCCATTTGACTTAAGTAATGCCTTAAATTTCTCATTTCCTTTTTCGTTTTGCATGGCTCACCTATTCCTCAGGTTCTGATATACTTCATTTACAATTATTCTTCGTCTATTTCAAAGTCTACGTCATCCATCATTTCTTCAAAAACCTTAGACACCGTAAGTATTTCTTTTTCGTCTTCAACAACTTTGTATACAACCTCTTCACCGTCTTCAGATACTGACTCTTCCTTGATGATGAACACATCCACTGTAGCATCATCATCTTCCAAATCTTCAATCTCTGCATCTGATACAAGGAGATAGTTAACCCCTGCAAGTCTTGTCTGGCAGAGTACGGTTAACTCCTCATTTTCACCGTCTTCATCAACAAAATCGATTGTTCTTAATTCTTCATTCTCTAACATAGTTTCTCCATTTCTTAGTTTATTTTTTATTTGAATTCATATAATCTTCTAAAATAAAAGTGGCAGCGACCTTATCAACTATTTTTTCACGCTCTTCACGCTTAAGTCCTGCTTCTATCATAACTTCATGGGCACTTACCGTAGTAAGTCTCTCATCCCAAAGTATGACTTCTATTCCGGTTCTTTTTGTAAGCTTCTTAGCAAATTCTTCAGAAAGCTCACACCTTTTACTTACAGAACCATCCATATTTTTCGGATAGCCTAATACTATCTTGCACACCTCATACTCATGTGCAAGCTCAGCAATTCTGGCAAGAGTCTGTCTCAGCTTATTTTCTTCTTTTCTCATAATGACTTCAAGTCCCTGTGCCGTAAGTCCAAGTCCATCACTAACAGCTACTCCACAGGTCTTTGACCCCAAATCAAGGCCCATTATTCTCATTATCTCTTACCCATAAACATAGACTTCTTACCGCTCTTTGTGAAAGATTCTATGTAATGCTCCATAAGTTCTTCTACAAGCTCATCTCTTTCAACCTTCATTATCATACTTCTTGCATTGTTGTGATTGGTAATGTATGTAGGATCCCCAGACATAATATATCCCACAAGCTGATTGACAGGGTTGTATCCCTTTTCATTGAGAGCCTCATAGACCTTTTTCAGTACATCCCCTACTGCAATTTGAGGAGCAACTGTCACTTCTTTAAAATACTGTGTATTATTTAAATCCGGCACTGGTTTCTCTTCCTTCCAAATGTGTTATGATGTTTAATAAATTCAAATTAGACTTCATTTAATTTTTAATATAAAAAGATATATTTCAAGTGTCGTTTTTATCAACAAATCAAAAAGCACACATACCACAAGTTATTTGTTATATATGTGCTTTTTATATATTTTGAGTATATAAGTAAACTATTATTTAAGCAGTCTATCTATACTTTCCATAGCTCTTATAGCAGCCTCAATCCCTTCATCATACAAGTGACAGGCAACAAAATGATCCTTATTGACTTCTTTAAGTTCGGGCCTGCAGGTTTACATTTATCGCCACAATATCTGCATCTGGTACTAAATTTACAACCTTCAGGCGCATGAATTGGAGAAGGGATTTCTCCTTCAAGTTTTACCCTATCCTTCGACGAAACCGCAGGATTGGGAATTGGTATAGCTGATATAAGGGCTCTTGTGTATGGATGTAAAGGTCTGTCATAAAGCTTATCTTTGGGAGAAATCTCAACCATACTTCCAAGGTACATAACACCAATTCTATCTGATATATGTTTAACCATCGAAAGGTCATGTGAAATGAACAGGTATGTAAGGGCTTTGCTCTTTTGAAGCTCAATCAACAAGTTAACAACCTGAGCCTGTATAGATACATCAAGTGCCGAAATAGGCTCATCACAAACAATGAAAGATGGTTCAACTCCAAGTGCTCTGGCAATACCTATTCGCTGTCTCTGACCACCCGAAAGTTCATGTGGAAATCTCGCGCCATGCTCAGCATTAAGACCTACCGTTTTAAGAAGTTCACTAACTCTTTCCTGTATCTCCCCTTCGGAGAGTTCACTAAAATGAACCCTTATTCCTTCTGCTATAATTTCACCAATTGTCATTTTAGGATCTAGTGAAGAATAAGGATCCTGAAATATCATCTGTGCTTTTTTCTTAAATGATTTAATATCTTTTTTATCTATTTTAGATATATCTTCCCCCTCAAATATCACCTTACCACCAGTAGCTTTATATAAATTTATTATCGTACGGCCGCAAGTTGTTTTTCCACATCCGGATTCTCCTACTAAACCAAAAGTTTCACCTCTATATATCTTAAAACTTACATCTTCAACTGCCTTTAATATTTTGTTTTTCCCAATTTTGAAGAATTCGTCCAGATTTTGTAACTCGACTAAAACTTCTCTCTCATCATTACTCATCCACTATTCCTCCTAATATGGTCTTTCTACTTTAGGCGCCTTTGGATGTGCAAGCCAACACCTACATTTGTGTTTATCTGAATACTCACTGCATGGTGGCTTAGCCTCCGTACATATCTGCATTGCATAATCACATCGTGCTGCAAATGGACATCCTTTAATTTCCATCAACAGGTCAGGGGGTGTCCCTCCCAGGGAATATAACTCTTCTTTATTACCTGTATCGAGTCTTGGTACACTCATCAAAAGAGCCCAAGTATATGGATGATGAGCGTCATTAAATATCTCTTCAACCGTTCCTGTCTCCATAATTTCACCAGCATACATAACCTGGATTCTGTCGGCAAAATCAGCAACTACCCCTAAATCATGAGTAACTAACACAACTGCGGTATTTCTTTTATCCCTCAATTCTCTTAATAAATCAAGAATCTGAGCCTGAATAGTCACATCAAGTGCAGTTGTTGGTTCATCCGCCAGTATTACCTTTGGATTACAAGCAAGTGCAATAGCTATCATAACTCTTTGTCTCATTCCCCCCGATAGTTCATGAGGAAATTGATTTACTCTTTCTTCTGCATTGGGAATATTGACAGTTTTTAAAAGTCTTATCGCTTCCTGCCTAGCTTCTTCCTTACTCATTTTTGTATGGAGAAGTATTGATTCCATTATCTGTTTGCCAATTTTCATAGTTGGATTGAGCGATGTCATAGGATCCTGGAATATCATTGCTACATCAGAGCCTTTATACTGTTTCATCCTTTCTCTGTTCATTGTTAGGACTTCTTCACCACAATAATTAATTGAAGAGTCTTTCTTAACAACTGCAGTAGACGGTAATATCTGTAATATAGCTTTTGAAGTAACTGTTTTTCCACATCCCGACTCTCCTACAAGCGCCAATGATTCCCCTTCAAATACTTCAAAACTTACCCCTCTTACAGCTTTTACTTCTCCGGCATAAGTATTAAATGATATATTGAGGTTATTAACATCTAGAACTTTCTCTTTTTTCATATTTTCCATCATTCCCCCTACTGTCTGAGATTTGGGTCAAGTGCATCTCTCAAACCATCACCTAATAATGTAAATGCCAGCATTGTAAGTCCTATCAAGAGAGCAGGAAAAATCAGCTGATACGGATAAAATTGAAATACCTGCTGTGCTGAAGCCGCCATTGCACCCCAAGACGTATTGGGTGCCTGGACTCCAAGACCGAGATAACTTAAAAACGCTTCTCCAAAAATATATCCCGGTATATCAAAAGAGATTGATACAAGTATTACATTAATCGTATTAGGTATCAAATGCCTTACTACAATATCACTCTTGCTTACACCCAGCACATCTGCAGCCATTATAAAATCTTTTCTCTTTAGCGACAGTATCTGTCCTCTTACAAGTCTGGCCAACCCACACCAACCTGTAATTGTCATTGCCAGTATAAGTGTTCCAAGCCCGTTTGACTTTAATACAAGTCTAAGAACGATTACGAGAAGAAGGTACGGTATTGATGATAAAATTTCCACAATTCTCATCATAACCACATCAACTTTACCACCTGCATAAGCAGAAACTGCTCCATAAATACTTCCAATAACAGTACTTATAAGTGCTCCTACTATACCAATAAAAATCGAGATTCTTCCACCCTTCCAAAGTCTTGTGAATAAATCTCTACCTATCTCATCTGTTCCAAACCAAAACTTGGCGCTAGGAAACTGATTAGGCTCTCCAACTGCTTCTTTGAACGAATACCCGCTAATAATAGGTCCAATTATAACCATAACAGTAAGTAATATTAAAATCACAAATGCAACCATGCGGCCTTATTTGCCCGAAATCTTCTCCAAGCATCTGACCAATATGTAACTACAGGTCTGGCTATGAATTCTGAAGATTTGTTATCTGATCCAATAAGTTTGAATTTACTACTGTCAATTTCTTCATATCGTACTTTATCTCTACTATCCATAAGTTCTCCCTAGTCCTCCAGTTTAATCCTAGGATCTGCAACCCCATAAAGAATGTCAACCATCAATTGTGATACTAGGAAAAGGACTGCATAAAAGATTGTTGTTCCTATTATCATTGGATAATCTCTTGCAGTAATTGAATCTACAAAGTACTTACCTAATCCCGGTATACTAAACATCCCTTCAATAATAAATGATCCGGTAAAAATACCTACAATCTGAGGACCGATTATGGTAATTATAGGAAGTGCTGCATTTCTAAAAACATGCTTTCTAATTATATTAAATTTTGATACTCCTTTAGCCCTTGCAGTAAGGATATAATCCTCACTTAGAACCTCCAAAACATTACTTCTCATGTATCTTGCATAAGTTGCAATTGATCCAAAACACATTGCAAGTGCAGGTAAAACCGAATATTTAAAGTCCTTCCCAAATCCCATATGTTTCCATCCACTTGTAGGAAACCACTTTAGTTCAACCGCAAAAAACAACTGCAGCAATGAACCCATTATAAAAACAGGAATTGTAATACCTAAAATTGCTATTATGCTTATTACATAATCAGGCCACTTCCCTCTGTTTAATGCCGCAGTTATACCAAGGATGATACCAATCAAAATTCCAACAAGCATGGCCTGGGCACCAACTCTACCCGACACAGGCGCAGTCTTGGCAATTGTCTTACCCACTTCTCGTCCGGGATATTTATATGATGAGCCAAAATCTCCCTTTGTGAGAATATTCTTCATAAAAATTGCATATTGCTCTATGACCGGTTTATCAAGTCCATATTTTACTCTATAGTTTTCAAGAGTCTGCTTAGGCAGAGTCTTGCCTGCAGCTGAGAGAGGGTCTCCTTCTGCACCATGCATAAGAAAAAATGTGGCAGTAATAATAATAAACAAGGTAAGTACCATATATAAAAATCTTTTAACTATGAATTTTAACATATTTCCCCTGAAGCAGGCAGTAAGATTAAATCTTACCGCCTGCCATTATTAAATATAAATGTTAAGGTCTACCAACTGTATATCTTGGTTTATATCCTGTAGAAGTAAACTGGTTCAGTGTAACATTTCTCATATAGTCATTCCAATACATTGTGGATTCACCGTTGATGATAGGAATTACAACTGCCTCATCCATAAGAAGCTCCTCAGCTTCCTTGTATAACTCAGCAGCCTTTGACATATCACTTGCTTCAGAAGCATCTTTAATGAGATTGTCATACTTTTCATTCTTCCAACCAGTATTTACAGCCTCTGCATTTGATGTAAAGAGTGCAAGCATCGCACTTGGATCATCATAATCAGCCGTCCAAGCCAGATAAGCTAACTGGTAGTCTCCCTTATTAACCTTACCTGAAAGTATTGGCCATTCCATCTGCTCTATTTTAAGGTTGATTCCAAGCACTTTTGAATAACATTCCTGTATGTATTCACCAAAGGATTTAAGACGAGGATTACTTACACAAATAAAATTAATTTCTACCTTAGATGGATCTTCGCCCAAGCCAAGTTCCTTCATTCCCTCGATGAAGAGTTTCTTAGGATCAGGATTTGCATCAGCAACTGCTTTGACAGGTTCTCCTGCAAACTCTCTATAGTTTACATCACCACAACTTATACAACCTGGAACCCAATGAAGAGCTTCGATATTCTTACCCTTAAAGAAAGTTTCATTGAATCCCTTTCTATCTAGGGCAATTAAAAGAGCCTGCCTGATTTTTTTTTATTGGAAAGAAGTTTATCCTTGTGATTAATAGTCATATAATCTACAGAAGGAAGAAGAATCTTTGCACTTTTTGTATTCTCCCTACTATTAAATTTTTCTCTCCACTCCTCAAGAGAGGTAGAAACGACATCAATTTCACCTGTCTGGAAGGCATTCATAACTGTATTAACATCAGACATTACTCTAATATTGACAGTATCATTCATTACATTTTCTTTATCCCAATAGGTATCACTCTTTTCAAGAGTTAGGTTAGAATTGTGGTTCCATTCTGTGAGCTTATATGGACCACATCCCATAACTGTATCTGCCTCTGCACCGAAGGTCTCGCCATACTGTTCTACAATGTCCTTTCTTTGAGGGAACATTATTCTGAATGGAAGAAGTTTCATAAAGTATGAAGTAGGTGCTTCAAGGGTGATTTCAAGGGTTTATCATCTATAGCCTTAACTCCAAGCTCATCTACCCCTGCTTTCCCCGAATTTACCTTGCTAAAGTTCTTTATAGGAGCAAGCAAAAATCCCTGCTCTGCAGCAGTATTGGGATCTGCCGCTCTCTTTATACCATATTCATAATCTTTAGCTGTCAGTGCCTGTCCATCTTCCCAAGTCATGCCGTCACGAATCGTAAAAGTATAAACTGTTTTATCATCTGATACCTTATATTCACTCGCACCAGCAGGAATAAGCTCTGTCATTCCATCAGGCTTTTCTGACAATCTGAGTAAAGGCTCATATATTCCATTTACAATAACATTGCCATATATGTCTGAACCTTTCTGTGCATCAATAGATGCAGGATCAGCATTTACAAATGCATTGATATACTGTTCAGCATCTTTCTCTTCGCCTTCAACCGAAGCTGACGCATTTCCTGCACTCGCAGAGCTGCTTACCAAAGAATTCTTCGCTGTACTTGTTGCCGTCCCAGAGGCTGAGTCTGTTTTATTTTCTCCTCCACCACAGGCAGTAATTGATAGAATCATCGTTACAGCCAAAATACCTGATAGACATACTTTTCTTTTTCTCATGTTACCCCTCCTTATTAGTTGTATAATAGTTTTTCATATCTAATATAACAAATTATTTCAAAAAAAGTAAACAAAAAAATTGTAATAAATTTAAATTATTTTAGGTAGTTTTGTTTAACACTTAAAAAAACTTTAAACCAATAAAGCACAGAAAAAGTAAAAATAATAAGGCGCTATATGACGCCTTATTATTAATAAATTACAAATTATTAGATTGTCGATTAAATTGATATTCTTGCAATATAACGAGAGTATCAATAGTAGTTATTACAACAGGATACCGGACATCACAACAGCATTTACTCTTACCTAGCACTTAGGCTTATACATAACCTCATTGATTGTCGATACTGTTACAAAGGCATCAGGATCTGTTCTTCTGATGTATTGCATAAGTATGCCGTATTCTCTCTTGTTTACAATAGCGACAACTTCTTCGTGTTCTTCATTGTTATACGCTCCAATTACCTTGTAAAGAGTGGCTCCACTATGCATATTTTTGAGGATGTATTTTTTAATCTCCTCATTTTTGTGTGAAAGAATACAGACTTTCTTCTTGATATTGGTACCAAAAAGGAAGTAATCAAGTATGATCCCATTTAAATAAGTTCCAAGCACACTAAGCACAACTGTTTTCGTATCATAAGCAAAAATAGCGGAGAGCGAAACTAACATTCCGGCTATAGACATTGCCTTGCCCTTGTCTATATGAAGATATTTATTCAGTATTTTGACAATGATGTCAAGTCCACCGGATGAAGCATTATGGTTAAATAACAGGCTTAACCCTATACTAACGATAAAGATATAGCAAATCATATCCAAGAACGGATCACCTGTGAGACCGTTGTACTTCGGGAAGAGTTTTTCAAAAATACCTACAAATATAGGCAGTATGACCGAAGTATATACAGTTTTTCCTCCAAACTCTCTGCCTACAAATATAAAGCCTATAATAAGCAGGCCCACATTAAATATCAAACTTATAGTCGCAACACTTAACGGTATAAAATTCTGTAATACCACTGCAAGACCGGCTATACTTGCTATAGCAAGATTGTTTGGCATCATAAAGAAGTATACAGCTACAGCCACTATAAAAGTAGCAAATGTAATGACAGCCATATCCTGAATATAGCAGCGAAGTTTACTTTTCATATTCATCCCCCAAAACTTACAAAATTCTTAGATATTATATCATAATTTTGTTGATTTTGCCAGTACATAAGTATAGATATTACTTTCTCAAAACACCTGATTCAAGCAGCCCTTTTTCAAATATTTTCTGTAAACTCATCATTATTCCAAACTTGGCATGGTTAAATGTAAGTCCTCCCTGAAAATACGCTGCATAAGGCTCTCTCATAGGTCCGTCAGCCGAGAGTTCTATGGATGAGCCCTGCACAAAGGCTCCTGCCGCCATTATAACCTGGTCATTATATCCCGGCATATCCCAAGGCTCAGGAGTTACGAAGCTGTCTACAGGTGCAGCTGCCTGAATTCCCTCACAAAAGGCTTTAAGTCGTTCTCCTGACTTAAGGGAAACTGCCTGAATTATATCATATCTGTCTTCTTTGCTATCCGGTAGCACATCAAATCCTAAGCTTTCATATACATTTGCAGCAAATATTGCTCCCTTTACAGCTCCTGCAGTAACTGTAGGCGCCATAAAAAGCCCCTGGAAAAGCGCCTGATTAAGACCTAGCGAAGCCCCTATCTCCTTCCCAAGCCCCGGGCAGGACATACGGTAGGACGCCATATCCACATACTTTTTCCTTTTCCTGCTATATAGCCTCCAATCGGTGCAAGACCTCCCCGGGATTCTTGATAAGAGAGCCTACAACCATATCAGCACCTACATCAGATGGCTCAAACTCTTCAACAAACTCTCCGTAGCAGTTATCAACCATACAGATAATCTCAGGCTTAATCTTCTTTATAAAGCTGATGAGCTCCCCTATTTTTTCAACTGAAAATGTAGGTCGAACTGCATAGCCTTTTGAACGTTGAATGGTAACAAGCTTTTGTCTTATCACTTATTGCAGCCTTTATTCCCTCGTAGTCAAAAGAAAAAAATCAGGTAACAAATCAACCTGTGCATAGGTTACTCCATATTCAGCCAAAAGAACCTGCTGTAGGTGTTATCCCTATCACTCCGTCAAGTGTATCATAGGGTTTTCCTACAGGAGAGAGTACCTCATCTCCTGGCCTTAAGTTGCCAAAGAGAGCAACTGTAAGGGCATGTGTTCCACATAGTATAGCAGGTCTTACAAGGGCAGCCTCAGTGTGAAATACATCTGCATACACTCCCTCTAGGGTATCTCTTCCAAGGTCATTGTAGCCATAGCCGCTGCTTGCAGCAAAATGAATGTCTGAAACCTTATTCTTCTGCATGGCCTTAAGCACCTTAAGCTGGTTTATTTCCGCAATTTCATCTACCCTCTTAAATCTATCTTCAAGGCTTTGGCATATTTTTTCACAGTAGTCAAATACCTCTTCACTGATTCCCATTTCCCGATATTGTTCTTTTAACATCTACTTCCTCTTTCTATGTTACATTGTTCAAAATATTAGACATCTGACTTTGTCACGCCCTCTTTTGAAATATTAACGCCAAAAGCTAAAGCACTTTTTAAAGCTCTTACAATGTCTTTGCAATCATCATATTGCTAAGAGCCTTGTCAGAAGCATCAGACACCATCAGTTCCTTAACCACGATGAATTCCGTGTCAACATCTTCCCTGCCCTTTAACAGGAACTTCGGAACAGCAACCTCTATATATCTGTCAGTATGCCCTAAGATATAATCTTCCCTGCCTTTAATCTCTTCTTCAAGTAAAACCCTTTCAGAATCGCCATTAAAGCTATCCATATACTCCTTAGCCACTTCTTCACAGATGGCTATAAGCCTGTCTTCCCTTCTCTTCTTAATCTCAGGAGCAACCTGTTCACCCATTTTAGCCGCATAGGTGCCATCTCTCTTCGAATAAGGAAAGACATGTACCTTTAGAAAACCTACCTTCTTCACAAAGGCAGCAGTCTCCTCAAATTCCTCATCGCTTTCTCCCGGAAAACCAACGATTATATCTGTGGTAATCCCCGGTCTGTCATAGTATTTTTTAAGAAGATTAACCGAAGTCAGATATTCATCAGCAGAATAATGCCTGTTCATCCGCTTTAATACAGTTGTAGAGCCACTCTGAAGGGAGAGGTGAAAATGTGGACAGACTTTTTTTAAGTTTCACAAGTCCCTGTAAGAATTCCTCCGTAATAAGTCTTGGTTCTACAGAGCCGAGGCGTATTCTAAAATCACCCTCTACCTTATTTAGCTTAGTAAGAAGCGCAAGCATCCTGCTCTCTCCGTCTATATCCCTGCCGTAAGAACCTATATGTATACCTGTAAGCACCATTTCTTTATAGCCCGCTCTTGCCAGTCTTTCAGTCTCTTCGATGATACTTTCCATATCCCTGCTTCTAATGCGGCCTCTCACAAAAGGAATGATGCAATAAGTACAAAACTGGTCACAGCCATCCTGTATTTTTATATTTGCTCTGGTTTTACCACCTGCGGCATTTACTTCACCGCTGTCATAAGACCAGTCCTTGTTTTCTTCTCCTTCCTTAACTACACTATGCTTAAAATCACGTTCTTTATTGCTTCTTATATACTCCTCAACAAGATCAAGCACCGAGGACTTCCCCCTTGTTCCCACAAGTATATCCACTAAATCATCATCCTCAAGCTTAGACTGAGGTGCCTGTACATAGCAGCCCACCGCAACGACCACTGCTTCAGGATTAAGCTTTTTTGCCCTGTGTAACATCTGTCTGGACTTTCTGTCAGCAATATTGGTAACTGTACAGGTATTTACAATATATATATCAGCGGCTTCATTGAATTGTCTAATTTCATAACCCGCATTCTTGAACATTTCCTTAATCGACTCGGTTTCATAGGCATTTACCTTGCAGCCAAGGCTCAAAAATGCTACTGATTTTAAAATATCGTTGTTTTTCACAGTTTTTTTAGATTTCCTTTTTATTTAATATGTATATTGACTTTTTCTTCTCTAAACCTTATCATTTAGTTGTATGTAGCAATTAATTTCACAAGGAGGAGGATTAAAAATGAAGTCAGTTAAGATTTCTTTAAATTCCATCGACAAGGTAAAGGCATTTGTTAATGAGGTAACAAAGTTTGATTCAGATTTTGACCTTGTTTCAGGAAGATATGTAATTGATGCTAAGTCAATTATGGGTATTTTCAGTCTTGATCTTTCAAAGCCTATTGACCTTAATATCCACAATGATGCTCAGGCAGACAATATCGTGAATGCACTTAAGCCTTTCATCGTAGAATAATCTGCTAAATCTTTTGCCGGCTCTCATAATGAAAGCCGGCTTCTTTTTATGTGACTTTTCTTACTTATTCTACTTCCATTGGCTCACAGTTAATCACTTCTATGCTTTCCATAGTCTTTTTATAAAGTTCCTCTATTACATCATCCAGTTTTTTCTCATCTTTTTCAATCTTAGAAAGCAAAGGCTTGGTTACAGGATGTTCCGCCACGAAGATAGTACAGCAGTCTTCAAACGGAAGAATCGATGTCTCAAATGTACCTATTCTCTGAGAAATATTGATAATATCCTGTTTATCAAAGCAGATTACGGGGCGGTAAACAGGTAGGCTGCATACTGCATTGGTAGATAACAGGCTCTGCATAGTCTGACTAGCCACCTGTCCTATGCTCTCACCTGTTACCAGTCCTACGCACTCATCCTTTATAGCCAAATCCTCAGCTATCTTCATCATATATCTTCTCATTATGATGGTTAACTCATCATGAGGGCATTTCTCATAAATGGCAAGCTGAATATCGGTAAAATTAACCACATAGAGCTTGATATTTCCAGCATATCTTGCTGTAAGCCTTGCAAGATCAACTACCTTTTGCTTAGCCCTCTCGCTTGTATAAGGTGGTGCATGGAAATATACAGCCTCTACCTTAACTCCTCTTCTAGCCATCATGTAAGCGGCAACAGGACTGTCAATACCTCCTGAAAGCAGACACATAGCCTTACCTGCTGTACCAATAGGCAGACCTCCCTCACCCTTTATCGTCTCAGAGTAAATATATGCCTTATCCCTAAGCTCTATCGTAATGAACTTATCAGGATTCTTAACATCAACACTAAGTCTGTCTCCGTATTTTTCCAGTATTAAGCCGCCAATATCAGCCGATATTTCCGGAGAAGTCTTAGGCATTTTCTTATCACTTCTCTTTGCCATTACCTTAAAGGTAAGCTCTCTGTAGGGTAACATTCACCAATATAATTAACCACCTCTTCATAAGCCTTATCAAGGTCGGTTGAATCCACTATGTAGATAGGGCAGATGTGAAGTACTCCCATTACCCTCTTTAAGGCATCAAGAGCACCTTCATAGTCAATGCTTCCCTTTCCAGCCTCTACAAAGACTCTGCCGGGCTGCTTATATACCTTGTATTCACCCTCTATTTTCTTAAGGGCATTCGCAATCTGTCCTACAAGGGCATCCTCAAATAAATAACGGTTCTTACCCTTTACTCCGATTTCTGCGTACTTTATCAAAAAAGCTCTATATTCAAACATTATCTTCTCCTGTATTTTGAAAGTGTTGGCACCAGTTCTTTAAGTGCCTCTATGGTGTAATCAGTCATTTCCTGCCCGGTAAATAAACCAAAGCTAAATCTAAGCGTAGAATCAAGCAAATCATCATCAAGTCCTATTCCCTTTAGAGTACCGCTAAAATCAGGATGATGAGAGGAGCAGGCAGAACCTGAGGACACATAAATCCCCTTTTCTTCAAGTGCATGTAGGAGAACTTCCGCCTTTACACCTCTAAAGCTTGCACTCACTATTTGTGGAGCTGTCTTTCTTATATTCTCAGCCAAATCGCCAGAAGTATCCACTCCATTAATAGTGCAATCAGGAAAAGCCTCAAGCAAATCTCTTATAAACTTTTCTTTGATGGCATAAAGCTTGTCCGTTTTTTCCTTATGTCCCTCGTATACAGCCTCTGCAGCAGCTCCTATAGCTGCAATTCCCGGTACATTCAAGGTACCTGAGCGAAGATTCTTCTGCTGGCCGCCTCCGTGTATATACGGGGTAATACGTACTCCATCTCTCACATATAAAAAGCCTATCCCCTTTGGGGCGTGAAACTTGTGTCCACTTACTGAAATAAAGTCTGCACCCAGCTTTTTAGTATTTATTTCAAATTTTCCATAACCCTGAATAGCATCTATATGGATTAGGATATCCGGATTTTTCTCTCTGGCAAGCTTTATGATGTGTTCAGCATCTGCAAGAGCACCGATTTCATTGTTTACAAGCATAAAGGAGAGCATTATTGTATCAGAGTCTATGGACTTAAGGAGGTCTTCATCCCTTATGTGACCAAGTTTGTCTACAGGAAGGTAGGTTATATCATAGCCCTCTTTTGCAAGCACTTCCACCGACTGAAATACAGAGGCATGCTCAAAGCAGGTGGTAACTATCTTGTTGCCATAGCGTTTTCTGGTCGCAGCACCCATAATTATAGCCTGGTTGTTAGACTCAGTTCCACAGGATGTGAAGATGATTTCACTCTTTTTTGCCTTCAAGGTCTTTGCTATCATCTCCCTTGCTTCTTCCACATATCTTTCTGCTTCAAAACCTTTTATATGCTTAGATGAAGGATTTCCATATGCTGTCCTCATAGTTTCATTCATTATATCAATTACACTGTCAAGCACTCTTGTAGTTGCTGCATTATCTAAATAACATTCCATTTATTTCTTACTCCTATATATCTATCTCAAATGCAAGAACTGAAATAAGGGCAAGTCCTGCAGTTTCGGTTCTAAGTATTCTGTTACCAAGGCTTATAGGCTCTGCTCCCATTTTTACGGCAAGTTCAAGCTCTTCCTCAGAGATTCCCCCTTCAGGACCTATGAAGATTCCTATACTATTTTTGCTTTTTGCCTCTTTACTAGTTCGCGGGCCCTATCCATTCCTTTTTCATTCTCATAGGGAATGAGGTTATATTCTAGATTCTCTGCCCTTTTAACTGCCTCGTCAAATGTGATAAATTCAGCGACTTCAGGGACTATTATCCTACCGGACTGCTTTGCAGCGGTAAGTGAAATAGTTCTCCATCTTTCAAGCTTCTTTAGCTCTTTTTTACTGTCCTCAAGCTTTACTATGGTTCTCTTCATCATAACCGGAACTATCTCACTAACCCCAAGCTCTACTGCCTTCTGTATGATAAGCTCCATCTTGTCTTTCTTAGGAAGTCCCTGAAAGAGGATGATTCTAGCAGGAAGTTCAGACTTGCCTCCCTCACAGTCAACTATTTTGCATACTATCCTATCAGGCAGAAACTCGCTGATTTTTGCAGTATATAGAAGACCGTTACCCGCAGAAAGCCTTATTTCATCATCTTCCTTCATCCTCAGTACATTTTTTATGTGATTAACGTCACTTCCGGTAATATAAGCAGCCTCACCATCTATATTACCGCTATCTATAAAAAAGTTTGACATTCTACTTCCTCGCTACTAAGCATACCCAGTCATTGTCACAGGTATTTGATACCAGTCTAAGTCCCGCATCCTGTATTGCTCTTATCACATCATCTGCAAGATCCTTTACTATACCTGAACAGACATAATAACCGCCTTCTTTAAGCGCAGGAGTGATTATAGGTGTTAAAGGCACAAGCACAGGGGCAAGAATATTGGCTACAACTATGTCATACTGCTTTTTGTAAAGCTCTTTGCAAAGCTCTTCATCTTCAAGCAGGTTTCCTGTTTCAAGCCTTGCCATATCCTCAGTAATATCGTTTATCTCAAGATTTTCCTTTGCAGACTTCACTGCCACAGGATCTATATCCACAGCATAAGCCCATTTCGCTCCAAGCTTAAGTGCAGCTATGGTAAGAATAGCACTACCACAGCCTACGTCAAGAATCTTAGAATCCCTCTTTACATATTTTTGCAGTGCTTCCACACATAGCCTAGTGGTTTCGTGAGTTCCCGTACCAAAGGCAACACCCGGATCTAGCTTTATGACAACATCCTCATCCCTTACATCTGATGGTTCTTCCCAAGTAGGAGTAACCACTATGTTGTCTCCTATTCTAAAAGTATGAAAGTAGTCTTTCCACTTATTTGCCCAGTCCGCCTCGTCTGTTTCAGATATGTAGATTGCACCGCCTCCCACATCCACAAAGTTGGCAACCTCTTCAAGTCCTTCTCTAATCTTTTCTATAAGCTCATCTGAATAAAAGGCTGCTATATCTTCAATGCCTGTTCCACTGTTGTAGAATGCGGATGAAGACTCATCAGGGGCACCGTCACTTAGATAAAATACAAGCTCTGCACTTCCGTCGTTAGGCTCGCTTTCAGGAAGAATATCCACATACATCTGCTTCTTTTCAGCCTCTGTAAGCGGTACCTTGTCAATGACTTCTACCCCGTATATTCCAAGTTCCGCAAGCATATCTATAATCAAATCAGTTGCCTCTGTTGTTGTTTCAAGTCTGTACTTAAGCCATTTCATAATCATCCCTCCCATTGCTATGCTGTTATCTTTAGTAAAACCTACTAATTTTATCACATAAGTATCATTTTTGCAAAAGGCTGTCTCGTACTTTTTTTTGCAAGATACTTGAATATTTGCAAAATTTATGCTAAACTACTTCTTGCTTTGCAGGAGTGGCGGAATGGTAGACGCATCAGACTCAAAATCTGACGATAGCAATATCATGTGGGTTCAAGTCCCATCTCCTGTATCACAGGATGTCAAATGAATTTGACATCCTTTTTTTATCTTCAGAAAATTTCTTAGAAATTACTTGTCAAATAAAAATCTCTTATTTCCAGTTTGCAAATACCTTACCAGCCACATCTACTCCCGTATAATTCCCTCTGCCTTCACCTTCTACAACCACACTGATAGCAATCTGCTTTCCGTTTCTTTCACCAAAGCCCATAAACCACGAGTGGTCTCCCTTAGTGCCGTCTTCCTTCTTATACTCAGCAGTTCCGTCTTTCCGTAAATGTTAAATCCCAGCCAAGACAGCTTCTTAGCAGTGCCCTCAGTAACTACAGCCCTCATATAAGACTTGATGGTTTCTGCCTTTTTCTTTGAGCAAAGCCTTCCTGCTTTTTGATGCCTCAAAGCTCTTTACAACCCTTTTTCCATCTTCGGTTGTTATTTCTTCAACAGTATAAGGCTTCATCAGCACTCCGCCATTGGCTATGACAGCCGCTATAAGAGCATTGTGAAAAGGAGTTATTTGAGTCTTTCCCTGTCCTATGGCTGTCTGCATTACCTCACCAAGGCTGGATGAAGAATCCAGCACAAAGCTGCTCTTTGAGGTGGTAAGGGCAAATGGAAGCTCCTTATTGAAGAGAAATTTCTCAGCAAGCTTCATATATTTACCCTTGTTAAGCCCTATGCCAATACTTGCAAAGGCACCGTTACAGGAGTTTGCAAAGGCTTTCTTCAAATCTTCTTTTCCGTGTTTAGTCTTGTCATAGCAAGCTATACTCTCTCCACTTACGGTATATACACCCTTGCAGTCAAAACTGAAATTATCATAGTTTTTATTCTCATTTATGTATTCAAGAGCAGTAATTACCTTAAAAGTTGACCCCGGTGGATATAGACCGTTTGTTGCCCTATTTACAAGCTTCGCATCCTTTTTGGGAAGCTTTGATAGGCTGTCCCAGTCAGCAAGTACAGTGTTTGGATTATAATCAGGCTTTGATACCAGGGCAAGCACCTTACCGGTCCCAGGCTCAATGATAACACCTGCTCCGTGGAAGCCCTCCAGTGCATTATTTAAGCTCTTTTGAAGCCTGCTGTCTATGGTCGTAACTACATTATCTCCCTTATTTTTGACCTGATTCAGTCTCTCAATCACCCTGTTAACCGCATTGTCATTTGAGGTCAACAGCTCATAATTCATTATAGCTTCTATCCCTGTCTTACCGGATACATTTCTTCCTACTATGTGGCTATACATATCTCCATAAGGATATACCCTCACACTCTTACCCTTTCTTCTTTGGTGTATGCAAGCACTTCTCCGTCAGCAGAGAGTATCTTTCCTCTGGATACATAGGCTGCATAGATATCAGTCCTTTTATTGTAGGCATTGTTCATTATCTTTGGTGCAGTTTCAAATTCAAAATATGTGAGGTAGCCTACCATGCCAACAAAGAGTCCTATAATCAGGTAGGTCAGTCCCAGAGGCTTTTTGATAGGTTTTACCGGTACAGCTTCAATATCCTCTTCCTTTTTATTACCCGCTATATAAAGTCCCTGTATTACACCAAATATAAATATCGTACTTATGATTGAACTCCCTCCCTGACTGACAAGAGGAAGGGTTACTCCTGTTGATGGTATGAACTTTACGGTTCCACCTATGGATAAAAAAGTCTGAAACGAGTACATTGTAGCACAGCCTATGGATACAAGCTGATGAAATGCACTCTTTGTTCTCCATGCAAGTAAAATAAACGCTATTATTGTACATAGATAAATCAGTATGAGACAAAAGCCAAAGCAGACCAAGCTCCTCACAAAGTCCTGAGAATATAAAGTCACTCTCAACCACAGGCGTATTCTTCGGAGCACCATTGCCAAGGCCAAAGCCAAACCAGCCACCGCTTCCTATGCCAAAGAGCGACTGAGTCACCTGATAGCCCTTGTCATCTATGTATTTCCAAGGATTTACAAAAGCCTGTACCCTCACCCTTACATGGGCGAAGATGTAGTAGCCTGCAATAGCAGACAATATGCCTCCTCCTGTAAATAGTCCAAGAAGTTTGACATTGCCAGTGGCAAAATAAGTCATTACTACAAATGTAGTAAAGTAAAGCATGGCTCCGCCAAGGTCTTTACTAAGCACAAGAAGAAGCACCATTACGGCTGTTAAACAGGTTGTGATTATTATCTGTTTAAGGCTTCTGCTTACATAAAACAAAGAAGCTATCATAAATATCAAAAGAATCTTTACAAACTCGGAAGGCTGTATACTTACTCCAAATATCTTTATCCAGTTTTTAGCTCCGTATTGTACTCTAGCCCTTAAAAACACGTAGGCAAGGGAGGCTATTCCGGTTACCGCATAGAGATATCCCATACTTCTAAGCATGACCATCTTCTTTATCAGAAATGGAAGTATGAGGCAGGCTGTTAGTGCGGCGGCTACAAATACAGTCTGTTTTGCTCCCAATATGAAGTTAAGCCTTGTAACAAAGACAAAGCCAACTGCTATGAGAAACTGCATATGAAAGAACAGAGTTTTAAACAGCTTCCTGTAAAATATTCTATACAAAAATGTAGTTACAACAAAGAGCAGTACCTGTACAAAATACAGTATAACCACCTTTATTTCCGGAGTCTTTAGGAATATACATAAAAACCCCGCCAAATGAAACATAAGGATGAGTACCGGTTGAAAGAAATATATCTCACCGTTTCTTTTTTTATCACCATATACAAATCCGATAAAACCCAAATACGCATATATAGCAGTAATAATTATAATTATGTACTTAGATACTTCACTTACTAAACTTTGCAAGCTTCATTACCTCTCTTACTTCTGAATCCGTTTCAAATGAAAAATCGAGCCTTAAATAGTCGGGTGAAAGTTCCCTAATCTCATCCATTTTCTCAAATAAGTTAAGCGGAACATCCTGATATACATAGTTGGTACAGCTCTCACAGTCTTTTACTATAGGAAATTTACCCCTCTTACCATCAGGCTTGCTCTTCTTATTCTCTATATAAAGAATGTCAGGAAGCCTCTTATCACCTTTTTTAAGTTCTTTCACACAGGCACCTTTGTTTTTCCATTGGCACTGAGTCATAACCATAAGCTCTTCTCGTCCATATGCTACAAAAGAAAGCTTAGAAGGCAGGGTTATATTATTTCTAACCTCCTCTGCCTCTCTTATACTCTGCTCCAATGAAGCTGTATAATGATGAATACCAAAGTCAGACAAAGTCTCCACAGCCTTTGAATTAAAAGCATATAAGTTGGTATCTCCTATCATATCAAAGGATACAGATGACAGTTCCTCGAGTTCCTTTACAAAGGATATTTCTTCTAAGTTCCTTACTAAAAAGCCTTTAACCCTAAAAAGGAGGTCAAACCCTGTATTCCCTTTCGCAAAAAATCTCTGATATTTTTCTTTGTTATTTCTTCTAAATATTTCAGGAAGTCTAAGATAAAGCATTCTACCTTCATTTTCTGCCTCATCAATCCCTGTTCCCAGATTGGAAAGTCCGAAAAGTTCAGTATTTATAATAATCTCTACCCTGTCTTTGTAAGGTCTGGTTACCTCCAATACAGTTTTTAACTGCTTTAAGTCAGAGACAACAACCTCATAATAAGGATTAAAGTCTGGCTTAGGAATCACACTATGAGCCTCAGTGTCAGACTTCATTTTGTTTTTCATACATTTTCCGACAATTTCCGCTTCAAGGGCTTCACAGGCCGTTCTTCTAAGCTCGTTCAGAGCTGACATCGGAAAGAATACATCTCCCACGAGATTTACATCAATATCCTCTCTTTTAAGAGTAAATTCAGTATCACCCATCTTTAGTAGAGATGAGCAGACTCTCTCTTCATCCACAGGCCTGTTTTCGGCTTTCACACATACGGCTCCGTTTACTGAAATACTGGAATCATCTGTGTAAAGAGTCAGGATAAGCTCGTTGTCAGCCTCTGCATAAAAGCTTGCTTTAATTCTCTTTTTAATAGGTTTTAAGATAATATTATCGTTTATATCGTTAAGCAGTACTTCATTTTTTGTCCTGTACACACAAAGCCCTGTCTTAACAGGCAAGCCCTTCGTAAAGTTAGCTTCAAAGCTCTCTCCTTTTTTCTTGCCATCCTTAAGAGTAAACTCATATACAGGCTCGGTCGGCCTATTATCAGACCTGATTTCCACCACATCATGTGCGTTTAGGTCTTTCTCTGCACTAATTAGCATCACATTTTTTCTACCGCTTGCAATCACATTGGTAACTCTTCCAACAAGCACTCCATTGTGATTTGGCCTCGTATTAGCCATCATTTCAAGGCCGTTATGATTAACCAGATAGCCTTTTGTAAAGCTGCCTCTATTGTAGATATCAGAGAGTTTTTCTACATCTGAATTTCTCTCTCTTACAGCCTGTGCGGAGTCAAACTCTCCTCTTCCCTCATTAAGGTAGATATCAGTCCATTTTCTATACAAATAGGCTGTAAGAGCAGCATATTCAGGGCGTTTCATCCTACCCTCTATCTTAAATGAATCTATACCTGCCTCTACCATATCAGGTATGAGGTCGAGGGCGCAGATATCCTTTGGACTAAGCAGATATGGCTTAGTCTCAAGGCTCTTTCCGGGGCTTATACCTGATGAATTCTCCCCTTCATAAAGGTTGTAGCTCATACGGCAAGGTCCTGCGCAGCTTCCCCTGTTGCCACTTCTTCCGCCATTCATAACAGACATAAGACACTGTCCCGAATAACAGACACAGAGTGCCCCATGTACAAAGCACTCTATTTCTATGTCATCTTCCTTAAAGGCTTCTACTTCTTTAAGGGATAATTCCCTTGAAAGTACCAGCCTCTCTACTCCAAACTTTTTAAGCAGCCCCGTAGCTCCTGTATCACATACACTCATCTGAGTGCTGGCGTGGAGTGCAAGGTCAGGAAAACTTTCACGAAGAAATTTTAATACTCCAAAATCCTGCACAAGTATAGCATCAATCCCCGCCTTATAGTACGGAAGCACATAGTTATAAAGCCCCTTCATCTCGTTTTCCTTGATAAGGGTATTGATAGTCATATAGAGTTTTTTATCGTGCAAATGGGCATAGTGAATGGCTTCCACCAATTCTTTTTCTTCAGGATTGTCTGCAAAGGCTCTGGCTCCAAAGTTTTTTCCGCCAATGTAACAGGCATCAGCACCTCCTGCAAGGGCCGCCCTCATCCTGTCTACAGAGCCTGCAGGAGCAAGTATTTCTATTTCTTTTTTCTTATTCATCTGTTACTTTCGTTTTTTTCCTCGTTCTTCTTCCTTCTTTGAAATAAGTTCATGTTTTAGTTCAAATATTTCCTTATTTCTCTCCTCTATTTCTTTTTCCAAATCTTCTTTTTTCTCTACCATTTTGTAGTATTCATCAGCAAGATTAATCTGTAACATCAGATTCTTATGCTTCTCATCCAAATGCTTGTACCCATCCTCTTTAGCAAGAGCGGCATATCTTGAGTTTAAGAATAGGGCGATTTTTTGTAAATACTCTTCGCTTTCGTATCCGCTAATGGTATATTGTTTATTATTGATAATAACCTTGATATCATTTTTTTACATTCATATTTTTCACCCCAACATAGTCTACCTTAAGCCCAAATGTGTATAGGCAAGGTCAGTAACTATCCTTCCTCTTTGTGTTCTTGCTAGGAATCCCGACTGAATCAGATATGGCTCATATACATCCTCTATTGTAGCCGTATCCTCTCCTATGGAAACCGCTATTGTTTCTAAACCAACAGGGCCTCCGTTAAACTTTTCTATCATTGTAGTAAGTATCTCTCTATCAATATGGTCAAGCCCATAACTGTCTATGTTGAGAAGTGCAAGCACCTCAGTTGCAACCTCTTTTGTTACCTTGCCATCATACTTTACCTCTGCAAAATCCCTGACTCTCTTTAGCAGCCTGTTGGCAAGTCTTGGAGTTCCTCTGGAACGCCTTGCCATCTCTAGGGCGGCATCCTCATCTACCTTCACTCCCAGTACACCTGCAGAACGCACAATTATGGTCTTTAGTTCTGATAAGGTATAGTATTCAAGCCTGTTAACCACACCAAACCTGTCTCTTAGAGGGGCTGAGAGCATACCCGCCCTTGTGGTTGCACCTATTAGAGTGAATTTGGGCAGTTCAAGCCTAATGCTCTTTGAAGTTGCACCTTTTCCTATAACCACATCTATGGCAAAGTCCTCCATAGCAGGATAAAGCACCTCTTCAACCTGTCTGTTCAGCCTGTGAATCTCATCTACAAAGAGCACATCCCCTTCTTTGAGATTGTTTAATATGGCTGCAACATCTCCCGGCTTTTCTATGGCAGGACCTGAGGTAATCTTAATATGCACTCCCATTTCATTTGCTATAATGCCTGCAAGAGTGGTCTTGCCAAGTCCCGGAGGTCCATATAAAAGCACATGGTCAAGTGGCTCTTTTCTTCCCTTTGCCGCCTCTATATACACCTTCATCATTTCCTTGGCTTTTTTCTGTCCGATGTAATCAGTCAGAAACTTAGGCCTTAGAGTATCATCATTTCTTATATCTTCCTCTGAAGCAGTTGTCGATATTATCCGTCTTTTTGTATCGTTTTGCATCTATCTCAACCTTTTACATCAAATTTTTGAGAGCCAGCTTAACCAACTCTTCCGCAGTCATTTCCTCTGTCATTTCTACAGCACTTACTGACTTCATAGCCTCTGTCCTACTGTATCCAAGTGCCTCAAGCACCTGATAAGCTTCTTCTTTTACCTTACTTCCTGCTCCACTTACAGACACAAGTTCAGAATCAGTACTCCTTGTAAGTGTCTTCTCATTGATGACGCCAACCTTGTCTTTAAGCTCAAGAACCAGCTTTTTAGCAGTCTTTGCGCCTATTCCCTGAGCCTTTTCTATGGTCTTTATATCCTCCGAAAGTATGGCAAAGGTAAGAACATCTGTAGACATAGACGAAAGTATGGCAATCGCAGCCTTAGGTCCTATCCCGTTTACCGTAATTAAAAGCTTGAAAAAATCCAAATCTTCCTTTTCGAAGAAACCATATAGCTGCATGGCATCTTCTCTTACCTGCATATATGTGTGGAGTTTTACATCCTCATAGGGCCTTGGAAGCCTGTTTATTACACTACTAGGAACTATTACTTCCACTCCCAGACCGTTCACATCTATAATCACACTGTCAGCAGTTACTCCCTCTAATTTTCCCTTAACTGAGGCTATCATATACAGTCTCCTACCTGGTTTTATTGTCAAAATATAATCAGTTCTATGATACAACAAATAGGGCTCTATGTCAAAGTATAGAGGTAGAAAATCGATGGTATTCGTGCGGAAAATGTAGTTTTTACTTGCATAATTGATATGAAATATGTGATACATTAATACATTATTAACACTTAATTTGTTAAATATCTCATTTGCAAATTTAGTAAAAATGAATTAGTATAGATTTAAAAATGATGTATTTAGGCTTTTAATACAAAAAGGAGGACTACTATGTTAGCTTTTATTACAGGTGCAAGCAGTGGACTTGGGGTTGAATTTGCAAGACTTCTTGCAATGAACGGATATGACCTTATTATAACTGCCAGAAGAAAAGACAGGCTTATGACACTTAAAAATACTATAGAAAAGAAATATAATATAAAGGTGGAGGTTGTTTCTGCTGATTTATCTGATGTAAGTGAGGTATTGAATCTTGCGGGTATATGCTTCACAAAGAAGATTGATGTCCTAATCAACAATGCCGGATTTGGCATACTTGGCGCATTTAACAATATGTCAGGCCGGGATAATGTAGACCTGATTAATACCAATATTACAGCCCTTACCCTTCTTAGCCAGGAGTTTATCAGAACGCAGAAAAAAGGATATATCCTAAATGTTGCAAGCATTGCTGCCTTCTTACCAGGACCTCTTCTCTCCACCTACTACGCTTCAAAGGCATATGTGCTTAGCCTTTCTACGGCGGTAAATGAAGAACTAAAAAGGAGCGGCAAGCCTATATCAGTTACCACACTTTGCCCCGGACCTATGAAAACTGAATTTTTCTCTACAGCAGGAGCTTCCAAAGAATTTGCCACAGCTGCACCTAGGTACTGCGCAAAAAGAGGCTTAAAGGCCATGTTTAGGAGAAAATCTTTGGTGTTCTCGGATAACCTCACTGCACTTGGAGCCCTTGGAAGCAGATTTTTACCTTTGGGACTGATTACTAAAATAAGCTACAGGGTGCAAAGAAGTAAGTTGTTGTAGTCCGGTATGAGGCGGCTAACCGCCGTCACCTCACAGCACTGTACATACGATATTAAACTTAATCTATAAAATTATCAATCAGATTACCATTTACATCAAAATATGAATAATAGTTATATAAAAATTCCTTTTTCTTTTGAGTATATTTGAAAAACAATACAAAATTGAAACAGGTTATCTCTTAATACATCAAATCTAACGCCATAAGAAATTAATTTTTGTATTATCTTCAAGAGTTTCTAAACAGATATCTTTTTTAAAAATACTCAGAAGAATCTGTTTCTAAAGTTTCTTTTAAAATAATCAATCATAATTTGTTTAGACTTTTTTTATAATATCAAGACTATCTAAGTTATAATCAATCATTTTTTTATAGTTCTGTATCAACCATATGGTATTATTCTCCTTTATTTATGTGATTTTACAAAATAATCAAAAATCCATTCACCAGATTTTGTTTGATAACCATAAATTCTATTTATAAATGGAAGTTTGACTTTCAATTTACCATAAATTAATGTCTTCCTCATATCCACCTTTCTTCAAACTCGAGGTCACCATAGGCACACTTCCTTTTAGTTCATCCTTCCCACTATCTGGCGATTTGGGACTGCACCAGATAGAAACGTGCGCCGCTAGCCCACCCGCAAAAAGAAAAGCCGCGAATTTCTTCGTGCTTCCCTTATTATGGCAGGTTATATTTTTTTAGAAAAATTAACCATGGACAACTTTGAAAACAAATCCAGCAATTCTTTATTCTGGTTTATAGATGAGTTTACCATATCAGAAATCACACCACTTTGTATACCATATACAAAAAGTTTATGTGGCATTTTATCATAAAAAATCTTAAGGTTTGTTCCCATAGGTATATCGAGCTTAATTTTGTCAAAAAACTCATCAAGAGCCTTCTTTATAACTCTATGTAGTGGCAAATCATCTTCTTTTTGTGTCTTTTGGTAGGCTGCAATCTTTCCGGAAGGTACTGTAAAAGGCTCTCCTTTAGATAGGAGTTTGATTCCGTCCTTAGAAAGCTCATAATCATCCACACCTTTTTCCTTTGCCATATCATGTATCCAGCCATTTTGCCCTACTCCGTATTTATATTTTTGGCGTACATCAAGCAAGTGACCATCCTTAAACTCAATATCAGTAAAAGCATTTTCTTTATAAATACCTTTTTCTGAAAAGTATTTTACGTTTGAGCGCAACATACCTAATGCTGCTCTCTGCTCGGTAGGGGTATTGTCTGTTGTTTCATTTCTAACACCCTCTTCAACTTTTTCTAGAATATTCTCTCCATCCTTTGTGAAAAAGCTGCCTTCTCTTGCTTCCAAATCACGCATATCATATCCGGTATAACGGTAAATTTTATCTGCTAAATTCCAAAGTTTACTCTTTTCAGAACTATACTGCTCAGAATTTCCGGATGATGTAGCTGACTGAACGATATGCAATGATAAAACTGATGCATTATTGCCTTTGTTTAAAACATTTTCTATTCTTTGTATTAAGTTATCGTCTATCTCGCCTAAAACAGAAATTCTATTTGTATATAAATCACTTCTAAAGGTAAGAGAAGCTCCACTCGGTATGTTAATACCATTTTCTTCAAAAAGTTTTGATACCTGAAAGTCCATGTTAAGTCGGTCATGAATAGATTCTCTAAAGCACTCTATTTCTCCATTAATACTAGGTGCTTCATAGCCACGGTAAGCATAGTCTATAACAGAAACAGAAGGTTTTCCGCCCTTTAAAACTTTCATCTCGTTAATATATGCATCCATACGATTTCCTGAACTAAGACTACCATCTAAAACCTGATAGTGTAAGTAGGTTGGGTCGAAATATTTCCTACGTATATGATCTTTTGGATCAGCAAAAGACTTGTTTTTGCGATTGATTTCTTCATACATTTTATCAATTTTGTCTTTTAACTCTCCTGACGGTCCCTTGTATAAATTTTTAGCTGTTCGTCCTTCCAGTTGATAGGAAGGACTACCAGCATTAGGCGTAGTAGTCCTTGTAATATCCATATTTTTCACCTACCTAAAATTCCAGTCAGAAGTTATATCATAAGTGTAGTCTACTTTCTTTAGTGACACAATCGCTTTCATAAATAGCCCTCACTTTCTTAAAGTAAATTTTGTTTATAGGTCAAATTAACCTATCATTCATTATATCGGATATTTTTCTATAAAAAAATTTAGATGATTAATTAAAAATATATAATATTCCATTCAAATATTTTTAAAATGTTAAAGAAAAAAACTGCCCTTAACTTTTATTAGTTATATTTTTTTATTGTAAATTATGCCGAAGTTATTACCTAGATAAAGTAGTAGTTTCCGGTTCAAGCGGAAGTTACTTTTTATAAATGAAAGTTAGATTTTCAATTCGCCATGGGTTAATATCCTTCTCATATCAGGCTTCCATAAGATTCGAAATGCTCCATAGACAGTCTTGCTTTTCGCCTCATCCTTCCCAATATCAGGCGGATTCGGGACTGCACCAGATAGAAAACGTCCGCAGTTTTACGCACAACAAAAGAGGAAGTATCTACATTACTATACTTCCTCTTTTATTTTAGCTTACAATCACGCAACCTACGGTAGCAACTTTTGTTTTACCCGAAAAAACGCCAAAATGTCATCATATTAGTTATACTTTGAAAAGGCCTTACAGTTAACATCACTATTGTCGGTAAAACCAAGTGACTTATAAAATGATATAGTCTTCTCGCTATCTTCAGTAATTAGATGCATCTGGTAGACATTTTCATACTCCTTTAACATCCTCTTAAGTAAAAGAGTGCCTATACCATTTCTCTGAAACTCAGGATGAACTAAGAGGTCCTGTACGAAGATTACAGAATATCCGTCACCAACCACCCTGATTATGCCAATCAGCTTGTCATCAACATAGGCTCCATATATCTTAAGGGAATTCAAATAAGCATTTCTTAGCATTTCAGGCTTATCAGTATAATTTGTCCATCCTACACTTGTATATAATCCAAGAATTTCTGCTTCTTTATATACTGCGTATTCTTTAAGTATAACTTCCATTATTCCCCCTTAATCGGCTCACAAGCCTCCTTAAGCCAAGCTAACTCCTCTCCCTCAAAGTAAGGTGAAAGCTCCTTATATACCAGTTTGTGGTAATCATCTATCTGCTCAATATCTCTTTTTTCGAGATATTTCACATCGATTGCTTCTTTATCAATAGGACAATAGGTTACAGACTCAAAGCACATGAACTGGCCATATTCGTTTTTGATGTCCTTCTTGCAAAGAAGCTCATTCTCAATCCTTATACCATGGCTGTTCTCAGTATATACGCCAGGCTCGTCAGTTGTTATCATACCCTCTTCAAGAACTGCACTATCATTCCTCTCAGGAACCATCTTCCATCTGAAACCATTTGGTGCCTCGTGAACATTTAAGAGATAGCCCACACCATGACCTGTTCCACACCTGTAGTCTATACCAATATTCCAAAGTGGAGCACGGCAAAGGACGTCAAGATTAATGCCTGTACAGCCATAGAGAAACTTAGCGTTTAAGAGATTCATATGTCCCTTAAGTGTAAGCGTATAATCCCTCTTCCACTCGTCCTTAAGAGGTCCGAGTACTATGGTTCTTGTAATATCTGTGGTTCCCTCATAATACTGTCCGCCTGAGTCTACAAGGAAGAAGCCTTCAGGCTTAAGCTAAGGCATCATGCTCAGGTGTAGCTGAGTAGTGCATCATAGCTGCATTTGCATTGTAGGCAGCTATAGTATCAAAGGATAGTTCAATAAAGCCTTCCTGCTCCTTTCTTCTCTCCTCAAGATAATCACTTGCAGAAATCTCGGTAATCTTCATCTTGCCAACATTCTTCTTTACCCAGTAAATGAACTTAACCATGGCAACTCCGTCTTTTACATGTGCCTTTTTGATATTTTCTACCTCTGTAGAATTCTTCTTAGCCTTCTCTAAAGTTGTTGGATTTACCTTAGGAAGCTTCTCAATATTTTCAGGTATATTGCTGTAAATAGCATAGTTTACCTTATTCGTGTCAAGCAAGACCTTCTTGCAGTCTTTAAGCCCCTTTACATATTCGTAAATATCGTTGTAAGGTCTAATTTCCACATTATTTTTCTCAAATTCTGCTCTAAGCACATCGTTAAGGACTGCTTCATTTAAGAAGATTACAGCCTTGTCCATAAATACAACAGTGTATGATAGCACTACAGGGTTGCAAGGGATGTCATCTCCACGCATATTGTAGAGCCAGGCAATGTCATCAAGGGAGGTAAGTATAAAGGCATCAGCTCCCTCTTCTTTCATTTTACTTCTAACAAAGGTAAGCTTATCCGATGCAGGTCTGCCTGAGTATTTTTCTTCAAGGAAGAATGCAGGCTTAACGGAAAGCGCAGGTCTGTCAGTCCAGATTTCATCTACCAAATCCTTGTCATATTTGATAGTAGCATTTTTCTTTTCAATGGCAGCTTTAATCTTATTGCCAAGGGCTGAATTGATAACTCTTCCATCAAAGCCAAGCACACCTTTTTCAGGAATGTTATCTTCAATGAACTTTGATATCGTAGGAACATCTTCCTCACCCATACGCATAAGCTCTATAGTGCTTCCTGATAGCTCTCTTTCAGCCTGAATGAAATATCTTCCATCCGTCCAAAGAAGAGCCTTTTCTCTTCCTACTAAAAGGCTTCCAGCAGAGCCTGTAAAGCCTGACATATATTTTCTTACTCCAAAATGCTCTCCTGCATATTCTGATTCATGAAAATCAGCTGTAGGCATGAGATAAAAATCAATACCTGATTCAGCCATTATTTCTCTTAATTTCGCCAGTTTTTCTTTAACTTCCATTTTGTCCTCCTTGCATTAGTTAGAGCTAATTGTTATAGAAAAAGTCTAACACAATGGGGGAGTTTTTTAAAGCATTGATTTTCATTCTTGACATATATATTTATAAGGTATTTAATTACATTATCTAATATTTAATATTTAGGAGGAAAGTATGGCGGGTTCAACTTTTGGAACTTTGTTTAAGATAACTACTTGGGGAGAGTCTCATGGTGCAGGACTTGGAGTGGTTATAGACGGCTGTCCTGCAGGGCTTTCTCTAAGTAAAGAGGATATTGCCCCTTATATGAACAGAAGGCGCCCGGGAACCTGCAAATATACTACTCCCAGACAAGAAACTGATGATATAGAAATACTTTCAGGTGTGTTCAATGGGCTTACAACGGGCACTCCGATCGCGGTGATGGTAAGAAATGCAGACCAGCATTCAAAGGACTACGATAAGATTGCTAATTACTACCGTCCGGGGCATGCCGACTATACCTTTGATGAAAAATATGGCTTTAGAGACTACAGGGGAGGAGGCCGCTCATCAGGAAGAGAAACCCTTTCCCGAGTAGCCGCAGGTGCTGTAGCAGCTAAGCTTCTCAAAGAATTTGGTATAGATGTCCTTGCTTACACTCACTCAATAGGAAATATTAGCTTACCGGCTGACCTACTTAACGATAGAAGTAAAATAACAAGAGAGGCTGTTCTTAATTCCTCACTTTATATGCCTGATGAAGAATCTACAAAATTAGCTGAGGGATATCTGGAGGGGATTAAAAAAAGCTTGAACTCTGCCGGCGGAATAGTAGAATGTGTAGCCACAGGGCTTCCCGCGGGGCTTGGGGAGACTGTATTTGATAAGCTCGATGCAAGGCTTGGGCAGGCTCTATTTTCAATAGGAGCTGTTAAGGGAGTTGAAATAGGCGATGGTTTTGGCTCTGCAAGAAGTACAGGTGCTGATAATAACGATGCCTTCATTTGTGAAAATGGAGAAATTAAAAAGTCTACCAATCATAGTGGTGGTGTTCTAGGCGGAATGAGTGACGGTTCACCTCTCATTGTTAGAGCTGCTTTTAAGCCTACTCCGTCAATTGCTTTGACACAAAGCACTGTTAATAAAGACAAGGAAGAAATTGATATAAACATAGAGGGCCGCCACGATCCTATTGTAGTATCCCGCGCAGTAGTAGTTGTAGAATCTATGACAGCCCTTGTACTTGCTGATTTACTACTACAGACACTGTCAGTTTCAAGACTGGATAATCTGAAAGAAAATTTATGACTAAAAATAAAATAAATTTACTCATTTCAAGGTATAAAACTGCTTGGATTTATATATATAATTGACTCATAACATTTATACTTTGAAGCGAGTATAAGGCGGTGACCAACTGCCATTCTCTCACAGCACTTTACGTACGATTCTAGTATACAGCGCTTTAAATAGTTGACGTGCACAGACTGATATGCTGCGGCTAAATCATAAAAGCCACTGTTTATCAGTCTTTCTTTTGTCATTACCATGTTAACGGAAACTGTCAGTGTTGTAAGCCAATAGTCACGTCTGCTGTTTGCCGCTTTCAAGCCAAGTCTTTGGGAACTTCCATACCCCTCAGTTTTCGGTATCTGGTTCGCACATGTTACCATTGTTTCCACATACACATACATTTTCTGTGATAGAACCATCTGTAACAAGATTGCGTGTAGTTATAGGCCTTTGGCTTGTATGGCAGTCTTATCCTCCAGCATAACCTCATATGAGATTTTTGTTCGTCAGACCAGAGATTTGCCCATGAGTTAGTATCTCCCTCATATTATTTTCGATTTGCTTATCAATATTTTCCAGCTGACCTTTCTTTACCATATCCTTAAGTTTCCTTGAATTAGTTTTTCTTTATTCAATAATATAATCTGCTAGTTGTTGGCTTTTTTCATAGGCATATTCTATAATCTTTTTCATAGCTTTTAAAATAGCCTTTGCTGAATACTGAGCCACTTTTATCTCAATATTTATAGCCTTATTATTAACTTCATCATTTACCATATAGGTGACCTCCTTTCCGGGGAAAATAAAAAAGCGGCCCAGACTTTTACATCTGAACCGCTAAAATTTTAATTATATAGTTTTTATTATTTTTTAAATTTTATTACTGTTATGACGTACTTTATAAATTATTTGTCGCAAACTATTTTTTGCTATTTAATGCTTTATTGATGGTTTCTTGAATAAAAGGACTACAGCATTTACCCAAAGGATTGTTAATTTCGCACTTTCCATTTTTCATTGCCCCTGTAAGTCTAATAATATCTTTAATATCCTTTGCACCATCATATAAAACAGCGTTTATAATTTGTTGTTCTGTAACTTGGTTGCAATAGCATATATATTTGGGATTTGCATTCTTTTTTAACCATATAGGAACTTTTACGTCTTCCTTATAAAAAACTTTTTCATTGTTTAAGTTATAATACACGGCATCACAATCTTCATTCATACATAAATAGTAAGTTTCTTCATCTACAACCTTTCCCATAAGGTTTTCTGATACCATATGCTTTACAGTTATATTCTTAACCTTTTCTCCTATTTCGTGACATTTGGGGCAATATTCTTTTTCTTCCATTGTACCAATGGTTTTTTGTGTTGAAACTCAGCAAGATTGATTTATCTTATTTTCTTGACTCACTTTATTTCCTCCTGTCTAAATAAATATTATCTCTATAGTTAATCAGGATATCTAATACCTCTTTCAATATATCTACAACATATTCTCCCTGTCGGTATCTCCTTTTCTCTACTATAACTCGAACTGGTCCTTAGATTCAACCACATCTATTATTCTTTTAGGATATTGAACCCATTTCCCTATCTCCTGATATTCTTGATTCATAATAATAAATGTTGGTGTAATAACTTTTTCATTAGGCATAAACTTACTGTAACTATCTGTATCTATTACTTTAGTTTTTATTTTCATTATTTTTCTAACCAATGAACTACAGGAATATTAATTATAGAGTCAATACACCAGTTTTCTCTAATCAGCAAGTATATTAAATTTGCTTGTTATGTTTGCAGCTCTTTTTAAGTCTTCTTTGTTCATTTCTCTTTCTACCAATAAGTGCCATAATGGTTTTATAACAAATTGCCATATTATTACCCCTTATCCGTTTTATTGTTAAGATATATTATATCATAAATAGACTGATAAGTCACTTTAGCCTATTTTATACTTGTGCTTACGTTAGTATTTATTGAGATAGTCCTTGTTTTTTTCCTTGTCCCACTTGGAACTGCTCCAATTCCATAGAACTCCATCATTCCATTGACCATGATTCCCAGTTCTTCAGACTTCTTTCCTATCTCAGTAAGCCTCTCCCCTAGCTTTGATATTGTTTCAGTATTTTCACTTAGCTGTTCCCTTAGCTTTTGCCTTCGTTCATTAGCTTATGTCTTATCTCAACCATTTCCTTAGGGTCTACTACAGCTCCTGCCTGATATGACCATACTTCGGTGTCATGAACCTTGTATTCGTAGAGTAGGTCTTTATACTTGTTGTTATAAAACTCGTAAGTTGAATTGGCTTTTCTACGCTTCATCTCATCTTCCTTATAAGACATGTACTGATTATACCTGTACTCAAGCTCAAATACATTGTTTACCGCATACTTATCGTGGCTGTAATCTAGAGAGGACTTTTGATTAACATACTTAATCTTAACTGTATTGGTAAGATTAATCAGCTTGTTCTCCTTGGCAGCATTTAGCTTAAGCGCCTTCGAGTTTTTATCAGTTTCAATGAATATATAAAAGGCTATTACAACTCCACCAATTATGGTAAGTATAAATGCAATATCAGCAAAGGTGTCAAATATCATATAAAGAATAAGATACATAAGCAAAAGTAAGCCTATGATTGTGCCTGCTACCAAGCCCAGCTTCCCTAGAAATGCTTTTCTGCTAAGCTCTGCCTCCTCTTCATGCCTAAGTACCGCCTTTTCACCTGATAGCTTTCTTAAGTCACTTTTAATGGTTTGCTCGTACTCTTCTTCTTTTTTCAGTCTTTTTATCTCGTCAGGAATTATATCCTCATACCTTTCCATAACCCCGAACTCAAACTCGGTGAGCTCAGTTCTCTTACTTTCAAGCTTTGATATATCCTTTCGTAGGTCAAGTATGTACTTTGCGTATGTAAGCAGTTCTTTCTTAGGCTCTTCAGGCAAACCGTCAATTATCTGAGCATCCTGTAGATAACGGTTTACTTCATCATACTCTTTTTTTATGATTTTGATTTGAAGATTAGCTTTGTCAATCTTTTCACAAATTGAACGAACTTCCTCTTCATAATCAACCTTAACCTCTTCCTGTTCAACTTCCTTTACCTTTTTATGAAATAAGCCCATTCCAAGCTCCTTCCCTATACTCAGTTTTAAATTCTTCAAGCTTAAACTCTATTTCCTTGTAGCCTTCCGCTACCTTATAGGTCTTAAGCTTGCCAAAAACATTTTCAATTCTACTTATATTCTCACTATTTAGAGCCAATCTCTCAGTTTCTTTCCATACAGACTCAGCCTTTGATATAACAGCCTCGTCATCTGTAAAATCACCTACTTTTTCGTTAAATTCCTTTTCGTGGCCTCCAAGCTTAAGTGCAAGTATGGCCAGTAAAAGTGCCTTATTGCTACCAGTATATTTATAAGACTTGTAGAAGCAATTTGCTGCTTCTCTAAAGGAGGATACATGTATGAGGCAAATCCCCATAGCTTTTAGCACCAGTCCATAGTCCCTATCTGCAAGGCTTTCCACCTTCAGAGTTCCTCTAAAGCACTTTAAGGCTGCAAGGTATTTCTTCTCTTCAAGCTTTTTATAGCCTATAAATGCCTTTCTTTCCCAGTCCGGCATTTTCTCTAAGGACTTAACAAGCTCTATGGTTTCAAGAATTTCGTCCTTACTATAGAGGTCACAACCGCAAAATAAAGCAGTAATTACATCATTAAGGCTGAAACCATCCTCAACCAATCTCTTTAAGCTTGTCTGCCACAGCAGGCAATTTAAGCTCTTCTTTAATATAATCTGTCAGATGATGAGAAAAAAACTTCATATCTATGCTGTATACATTGTTGTTTACATAGTGACAGATTTCCTCAATAGAGTACAGTCTTTTATCTGTTCCATCCGGCACAAACGGCTTTCCCGCAAGTCTACCGCTACATATTATTACTTTTCCCATATTAACTCCCAGACTCTGTTTGTGGTAGGTACAAAGCTTCCAAAGCCCATATCAGAGGCTTTTATGATGCAGGTATCTCTGTTTGTAAATTTAAGTGACAGCCTTATTCTAGTCAATCCTGCTTCAGCAGTGCTAATTCCCGAAAATGATATGAATCTCTGGCTGGTTTTTTTGGTAATAAAATCATTTATCTGTATACCCAGCTCATCTTCATCCTTAATAATTAGGTCAATCTCAGTTTCTGCCTCATACCACTTTAGTGCAGGCTTTAAGAGTGTTATCTCAGTATTTTTACCGTCCTTTACAGCCATAAGCGAAAAGCCTACTGTTGTCTTGTCCTCCTCCATCAGCACTATGTCCGTAGGTTCATCTGAGGTCTTGTCTTTTGCAGCGAGGCAGGCTCCCTTAGCATATAGGTTCTGCCCTCTAAATATCCTTCTACCCGGAGAAAGCTTCCTAAGTACTCCATCTGCCCAAGCATCTATAAAGCCTCTTCCTACCGCATATATGGTAGAAACCGTAGATTCTTCAAGAGCCATCAGAGATAGGGGTATGAAACAAATTGGCACTTTCTTCCTGATTACTTCTGACTAGGGACTTATTAAGCTTCTCAGCCTTTTTCCTTTTTGCTTATTTTAGCTGTTATAGGCTCAAGCTTTTTTTGGATATGGTAAGTATTCTAAAGTGAAGTCCATCTTCCTCAAGCTCAAATAAAAGCAGTATCATTTAGCCAAAGCTCGATTTTTCTGATTGATAGTATAGTATAAAAAAATGCCTCGTCATGAGGTTTAAAAGAATGTACTTTTCCTTTTCAAATCCCAATTCCTTAAGTACATCAGACATCATATATGACATCTCTTTTTGTAACTGTAGGAAAAGTAATTCCCAAGTATTCTATCTCGTTAAACGGATAAAAAGCTATTTAGTACATTTAACAAAGCTTCAAGAAATATCTTCATCAGCTGCTCTGCCTTATAGGTCTTATCACATACCCTTATCTCTTCATAAAGGCAGACATATTTGATGAAATCCTGTACTTCGACAATATCTCCCTGACTCTTCTTTGTCTAACTCATCTCCTATTATCCAGTCATTTTTACTTTTTTTCTGTACGCCAGTCTCGCAGGTATAAGGTATTGCTCTTCTCCTTCCCCCTGCTGACTGATTCAGGCGAAAGAAGCTCATTATCATAATAGGTCAGCTGGACATAATCCTCGCAAATGTCCATTCCTACCAAAAGTCCTGCCTTCTCTCTCATTATCAAAACTCCTCATCTATAGTCTCTAAAGAAAATAACTTATCTATAATCTCCTTTTCGGCTACATAATTCCTCATGTATTCTTTTAATGTTTTTTCGTCTGACAAGTCCTTACATACATACATCATGTTTATCTGCGAGAATAAGCTATGTCCCAAATCCTCCTCAAAAAGCACATCCTGCTTGATGACTAACTCGTCACTCATTATTATCTTTGGCTCATCATCACCTTTTTCCTTAATGGAAATATAATACTGTACCACTTCATCTGCAAAAACCAAAAATTCTTTTACAAAGATGCCCTGATACACATTCTTCATCCATTCTACAGTATAGCTTCTGTCTCCGCCGTTGGCAGAAGAAATGATTCTATAATTGATAGCAACCTCATCTTCGCTGTCAGCATAGCATACAACATAGTTTGAATTTTCGATTTCAGCAGGGAGCCTGCATTTATTCTTAAATTCCTTAAAGAACGGAAGTATAATGCCGTCTTCGGTAAGGTTTTCTACCCATACTGTGACATAATCCCTCTCCTCATCAGTTAAAAACTTCTTCTCGCTTAGGATTTTGAGATATGAGACAATGAACAACGTGCTTTTTGTCTTGTATGCCTCATCATATATGCGCTTTTCAAAGTATTTACCTACTCTTACATCCCTCACAAGCCACTTGTAGGAAACATAGGATAAAAATGCCTTACTCAAGGTCTCTTCGCCAAACTTTTCGTAGTATTCAAATATCTTATCTGATTCCACTGCAAGAGACTCAGAAAAGAGCATCTGCTGAATAACCCTTGAGACAAATTCTACATTCAGTAAATTCCTATCTCTAAGTTCCTTATATATCAGGTCCAGTTCAGTCACACCACCCTCATAATTGTCTCTAAGGAAGATAACAACCTCATCATCAGCCTTTTTATCAAGCAACAGTCTGTATGCAGAAGAAATAATTATACCAAAGTTTTCTTTTTTTCTTGCCTCATCTTCATCTTCGATATAGGATGAAATGACCTTAGACAGCTTTCCTGCCCCCACCATATCAAGGCCAATTAACTTAAGCGCCTGAAGTGAAAGAGGGTATACATTTCTTATCAATACTATATTAGCCGCATAATCAGCTAGTTTCCCGTCAACCTGATTAAAATCATAGTCATTTAATATGAGTTCAAGTTTTTCACCTTCATTGGCTTCAAAGTAGTACTCTAAGAGCTTATTTCTTATAAAATACTTATATTCTTCTGTAATAACCTTAGATGCAAGCAGTTGCTCACAGATTTCAGTTAGGTGCTTACACTGTTTATGAAAGCGGTCATTTTCAGCAACAATGGTAAGAAGTTCCATATAACTTCTATCTCCTGCCTCATAACAGCTATTTAAATAATCATAGTAGTTTATAAGTCTTTCCGAATCACAATATTCTTTGGCAGGATATAGGTTTCCTTCTTTATCCGCTACTACAGCAGTAGAATACTCTCCTGACACATCTGCTATGGCAACTCCGTCATTGAACTTGTATGAGGAGCCAGCCATAAGTCCCCTGGTAACTATAGTAACAAACTGCATATTTGCATTTTTACATACAATTTTCTTCTTAAAAATAACTGAAGGCAGATAAGAATAATGTTCTGATAAAAAGTTGTAATCCTTAAATACCAGCTTATATACAGTTGCAAGATTGGAGCTGATTTCACCCTTTTTAATCTGTTCACTTGCAAATGAGTAGATTTGCTCCTTATATTCCCTATATATATCCTGTAAATCAGCCTCATTCTTATTCTTTATCAGGTATGAATACAGCAAGGCTTTTTTTTGCGGTATTAAGTGTATTATCATACAAAAAATATGAATATACCGAGAGTTCTATTTTCTCATCTGAATCATCTCTCATCGTTCTCATATACAGTTCGTATATTCCTGTAAGCTTGATACCTCGCTTAATACCTATTCTATACCACTCATGGTCAGCTTCATCCATGTTCTTTTTTCTTATAAGCTGGGCGCATATTGCCTGAACAACCTCTTCAACTCCCCAGTTCTTATAAACTACTTCCAAGAGCTTAATTACAAGAGGATTAAACTCCCTTAATTCATTTGCAAGGATTACAAATTTCTCCGTGACAAGTTTACCCGAGAAAAAGCCATGCTTTATAGCCCAGTTAACCACTTGAATAGAGAACGAATTAAGCTTTCCGAAGTAATCCGGTTGAGACTTATATATACTCCAAGCCTCCATGAGCAAAAACGGACTTTTAAAGCTCTCATTGTAAAGCTGCTCAATGAAATCCAGCCTTCTGGCTAAATTCATCTTGTATCTGCCATCCATATGGATTAAAAAATATAACCCCGCCTGATAGCCCTTTATATTAATAAGCTTTTCTATCTCTCGTCTGTATTTTTCCTTATGCTCCTCAGACGCAAGCCTATACTTGAAATAAATATAAATAAGCCTAAACAACGGTATCTGTGTATTGGTATTAAGTTTTGCAAGTTCTTCCTTTGCTTCTGCCTCATTTCCATTAATCAGATGTAAATAAATATTGACATAATCAACTATTTCCTGATTTCTTCCCGATATACCAATGCCGTACAATATCGTCCGCGCAGCAGTAGTCACATTTTTAAGGCTGCTTGTCCCCATACGATAGGCGTAGAATTCATCTATTAATTTTTTAGTATACTCAAATCTCTTTCTATTCGCAGCAGACTTTTCAGGCGAAATCGTTGTATTTATAAAATTAAACTCAATGCAAAGATCTTCTTCAAAGGTACGGAAAATAATCCTTCCACTTGCTTTCTCAGACCTTATATACCTCGGATCTATAAAGACCTCAAGTGCAAATTCTCCGTTTTCAAAGGACTCATTTGTTACTTCATTTTTATTAATTCTAAAGAACTTACCCTCCGTAATGATATCAGCCTTAACATATCCCCAGTTGCTCTTACGAATGAGCAGCTTATCCTTGATAGGAAGCCCTGAAATGTGAAAATTATAAACTGTCCTGTCAGTTGTAAGTCTAACCCTCTGCTTACTCTTAGTAAAACAGAAAAACTCCTCTAACGCCCTGTATCTGTCCTTGTTGCCAAGTAAGCCTCTGCGTATGAGTTTAAGTTCCTCCTTGTCTTTTAGAACATATTTTTCAAATTCATCACTGTAAAATATCTTTGCTGCAAGTTCAAAATTATGCTCAGCAAAGGAAGCAAACTGATAGATGTTTTTGATATCCTCGCTCTCTATTACAAGCCCTTCTTCTTTAGTTTTGATGAAGTAAGGTACTGTAATTTCACCGCAATCGGTAATCAAGCGGATATTTCCGCTGTATTCATGATCAGGAGCCAATCCCCTGCCATCAAATTCAAATTTTACCTCAACTTCACAGTCTGAAAAAGTAACCTTGTCAAACTTAAAGCGATAATCATTACAGGTAACATAGCCTCTTATTTTTCTGTCACCATATTTTAATTCATCCTTATATCTTATCTTAAAAGAACCGACAGCACCTGTGTCGGTTCTAACTGATACTTCTAAAGCGGAGGGCAGCACTAATATTTCCGGAAGTTCAAAGTTAAACTTTTCTTCCGCAAAATTTTCAATCTTTTTTTCCATTAGTACCCCTCCTTACAATAGCCTTTATTTCTTATAGATAATGTCTTCTCTTCCCGGTCCGTTACTTACCATGGTAACAGGTACTCCAAGTTCTTTCTCTATAAACTCAATGTACTTTCTACAGTTCTCAGGAAGCTCCTCATATTTTCTGATTCCCTTAATCTCACATTTCCAGCCCGGTAACTTTTCATATACCGGCTTAGCCTTCTTAAGTTCAGCAGTTACCGGAAAATCTCTTGTTATCTTACCATCTATCTCATAGCCTACACAAATAGGAAGTTCGTCAAGATAGCCGAGTACATCAAGTACAGTGAGGCTTACCTGTGTAGCACCCTGCATCCTTACACCATAGCGGCTGGCTACAGCATCAAACCATCCCATTCTACGAGGGCGGCCTGTGGTTGCTCCATATTCTCCTCCGTCTCCTCCTCTGCGTCTAAGCTCGTCAGCCTCTTCACCAAAGATTTCGCTTACGAATTCTCCTGCTCCAACTGCACTCGAATAGGCCTTTACTACAGTAATTATATCCTTAATCTCATAAGGAGGTATCCCGCTCCTATCGCACCATAGGATGCAAGGGTTGAGGAAGATGTAACCATAGGATATATACCAAAATCAGGATCTTTAAGTGTTCCAAGCTGTCCCTCTAAAAGAACTGTCTTGCCGGCCTTTATTGCTTCCTGTATGAAAAGTGCGGTATCGCAAACATAAGGTGCAATCATATCTCTGTACTCGTGAAGTGTCTCAAGGAGCTCTGCCTTGTCAATAGCAGGCTTGTGATAAAGATGCTCTAAAAGTACATCTTTTTGTATACATACTCTTTCTATTTTTTCTTTAAGAATCTCGTCATCAAAAAGCTCTGATACCTGAAAACCAATCTTTGCATATTTATCTGAGTAAAATGGAGCTATGCCTGACTTGGTAGAGCCAAATGAGTTTTTGCCAAGTCTTTCTTCCTCATACTCATCGAACTTGATATGGTAAGGCATTATAATCTGTGCCCTGTCAGATACAAGCACCTTTGGCTTTGGCACTCCCTTTTCAATCAAAGATTTGATTTCTTTAACAAGATAAGGAATATTAAGTGCAACTCCATTTCCGATAATACTTGTAGTATGGTTATAAAATACTCCTGATGGAAGTAAATGAAGTGCAAACTTACCATAGTTGTTGATAATAGTATGTCCTGCATTGCTTCCACCCTGAAATCTAACGATAATGTCAGATGTCTCTGCAAGCATATCTGTAATCTTACCCTTACCTTCGTCTCCCCAATTTGCTCCAACTATTGCTCTTACCATTGCCCTGTCCCTTTCTTTATAGCTATTTAGCTTTTTCTTCATCATAAGCCTGTCTGCCAAGCTCCATAGCTCCAAGTATGCCCTGATTGTCATTAAGACTGTTTGGAACTATATAATTATCCATGTCCTTTAGTTCAGGAGTATTTAAATACCCGTTAAGTAACTTAGTAACCTTTTTTCTGATAAGCGGAAAAAGTCTGGTCTGGTTCATAACTCCTCCACCTAAGATTATTTTTTGAGGTGAAACAGTAAGTATATAATTAACCAGCGCCTGTGCTATATACTCACTTTCTATCTCCCAAGCAAGGTCGTTATCTTCCAAATCATAGGCCTTTTTATTCCATCTTTTTTCCATGGATGGACCTGCCGCAAGACCTTCAAGACAGCTGTCATGGTACGGGCAAATACAGTTACCCTTATCCTCATGATGCTTATTTACTATGATGTGTCCCGCTTCAGGATGAAGCATCCCGTGAACCAGCTTGCCTCCAATTGCAATACCAACACCTATTCCGGTTCCTATTGTGACATACACAACCGAATCGATGCCTTTAGCACAGCCAAATACCATCTCACCAAGACAGGAGCCATTTACATCAGTATCTATTTTCATTGGAACCTTTATTTCTTTTTGAAGTTCTTTGAGTAGGTCATAATGTACCCAAGGAAGCTTAGGTGTATCTAAAATCTGCCCGTAGGTAGGTGATGCAGGTGATACATCCACAGGTCCAAAGCAGCCTATCCCAAGTGCATCTATATTTTTATCTGAAAACCACTTAATAATGTCAGGTACTGTTTCTGCAGGAGTGCCTGTCGGTATTGATATCTGCTCGAATATCTCACCCTTTTCATCTCCGACACAAAGAACCATCTTTGTTCCGCCTGCTTCAAGACCACCTAGTCTCATCTTTCTTCCTCCCTGATTTATGATTGATTTTTTGACGTACACTCTTCATTATAACATTTTTTTTGGATATAATAAAGGGCAAGACGAGAATAATTTGACATAATTGAAATTATTTTAATTATCACCAAAATCTCCTATATTTAATGGTAAATATCAAGTAAACTCACTATTTATTGGATTTAATCTTCCGCTATTGACAAAAATTATATTTTTGGTATCATTAGACTTAACAAAAAGAAAGGCACAGTACAGGTGGCAAAATGATTAATAAATAATTTAATTTATGAAACTAATAACAGACTGATTTTTACGGAATAAGTCTGTGTATTTCTGAATTAGATTATTTATAATTCCCCCACAGCAACTGTGTTATTTTTTTATGCTTTATATCATTAAGTTCTGATATTGATGAAATCTTGGTATCAAGGCATAATACACCTCTTTAGGGCTGAATCAATTTTATACTTTCAACATAAAAGATGATAATTGATTGCAACTCCTATATTGATGACGATGGGAATATTTAGTCTGTTTCAGAAAATGAAGCAGGCTTTTTCATTTTAGGAGGATTATGCTACAGATAAAAAACCTAACCTTAACCCATAAAAAAGATAATCGAATTATACTAAGTAACTTTTCCTCTTCTTTTAACGATGGAGATAAGGCTGTAATTATCGGTGAAGAAGGAAACGGAAAATCCACTCTACTAAAGTGGATATATGACAAAGAGCTAATAACAACCTACTGCAATGAAGATGGAACCCTTATTAAATCCGGGGAAAAACTTGCTTATCTCCCACAGGAGATGGCGAATGAATTGCTTAAGCTAAGCGTATATGACTATTTTATGCAGTCAGATGGTTTCCTCTCACATAGTCCAAAAGCTTTAAGCAAGAAGGCCAAAGACTTTGGGCTTCCCAATGATTTTTATTACAGCGAACAAATAATGGAAACTCTGTCAGGAGGCGAAAAAATCAAAGTTTCACTTATCAGGCTTTTGCTTGAGGAACCTACAGTTCTCTTGCTTGACGAGCCATCTAACGACATTGATACAGATACTCTTTGTCTTCTTGAAACTATAATAAATGATTTTAAGCATATAGTCATTTTCATATCTCATGACGAGGTATTAATTGAAAATACTGCCAATATGGTGATTCACCTTGAACAGATTAAAAGAAAAACAGAAAGCAGATATACAGTAGCAAGGCTTCCATATCTTCAGTATATGGAGGAAAGGAGGCGCGATTTTAACAATCAGGAAAGAGTTGCTGAAAATGACAGGCGTCTGAAAAAGATTCGAGATGAAAAACTAAGCCGCATATACAAAAGTGTTGAACACGCACAGGCAACTATTTCAAGAAGAGACCCCTGCAGGCGGACGGCTCTTAAAAAAGAAGATGCATGCAGTAAAGTCTATGGCTCACCGCTTTGAAAGGGAAGAAAGAGACATGACTGAAAGTCCTGAACAGGAAGAGGCTATCTTTTTTAAGCTTGGAGACAGGAACTCTTTAATTCCATCCGGAAAGACAGTCATAGAATTTAAGCTTCCTAAGCTATATACCCCGGATAACAAGGTCCTCCTTGCTGAAAATATCGGTTTAAGCCTTCGTGGTCCTGAAAAAAATCTGTATAACCGGAAAGAACGGCTCAGGAAAGACTAGTCTCATACATAAAATTGCTGAAATCTTGCTAAAGTAGGACTGATATAAAGGCTGAATATATGCCACAAAACTATGAAGAAATGCTTAAACTGGACATAACTCCTGTGGAATACCTCTGCCCTGATGCAGGTAAAGAAGAAAAAACTAAAATAAGGACTTTTTTAGGTTCGCTAAACTATACATCAGATGAGATGAAACACCCAATCTCTGAGCTCTCAGGTGGTCAAAAGGCGAAGATTTTTCTGCTTAAGATGAGCATATCTAAGGCAAATGTGCTTATACTTGATGAGCCTACGAGGAATTTTTCTCCTCTTTCAGGTCCCGTAATCAGAAAGATGCTAAGGGAATTTCCAGGTGCCATCATAAGCATTTCACATGACAGGAAGTACATAGAAGAGGTCTGTGACAAGGTCTATGTTTTGACAAAAGACGGTCTCAGGTAGTGCTGCTAAATATTCAGGGGACTGCCACAACAAGCAGAAGTACGGCAAAACATAGTCTTAATGCGGCAGCCCCTGACTTGGCTTAATCTATAACCCGCTCAAATCCAACCTGTGAATAAGTTCCTTATTCACAGGCTTATTGACGAAAAAAATCACCATGTACCAAGGTAAGTATGTTATTCTTCCATCTTCTTCTACATTTGACTTTGAAAAAACTGTAATTTCATCGAATTTCCATTGCTCTACTTCTAAAGCATGTCTTAAAGCAGGATGTTTTTTGAAATCATTTCCGGATTTTACCTCTACAAGATTTACACTTAATCCTTTTTGTAAAACGAAGTCTAATTCTCCAATTTTTTTTGAATCAAAGTAATGAAGCTTAAACCCATTCGCCTTTAGGTTTTGTGCGATAGCATTTTCTAATATACTCCCCATATTTACTTCTACATTACCGTTTAACAGTTCAAACTGAATATTTTCCATACAAGAAGCACAGAGCAATCCTACATCGTTTGTGTACAACTTAAATAGATTTCTTTTTTCATTAAGCTGTAACGGTGGCTGAGGCTCTGCTACATTATAGCATGGAAGGGCCACTCCCGCATCTGCAAGCCAATTAAAGCTATCCTCATATCTTAATAGTCTCGCAGAAGGGCTAATACTATTTACTTTAAATCTTCGATTTATCATTTAACTGTGATGGAATGCTATCAAAAATGCTCCGTATCTTTGATTTATCATTACCTACAGCATACTTTGCAATGTCGAGTTTATATAAGTCTAAAATGCTATTCTGGTTTAATATTACCTTTGAAATATCATGTGTATCAATATAAATCTGTACTGTTTCCGGCATTCCACCTACTACAAGGTAGCTGTAAAACAACTTGCACAATGTATCATGTATTGTATCTGATACTTTTTCTTTTTCCTCATAACAAGAACTTAAATAATCTATGGTTTTTTCTTGAACTCCATTTGCCCACATATATTCTTCAAAATCCATAGGATACATCTGTAATACTTTCTCAAAACCAACAGGGTATGATTTTATGTCATTGTATTTTATACCAAGTAATGAGCCTGATTCAATGTAATCAAATCTTCCATCTTCAACTAAAAACTTGATTGCAGACCTTACCTCAGGGCATTCTTGTACCTCATCAAATAGTATCAAAGTCTTACCCTTTTCTAAAGGAGTTCTTAGGTATGCAGTCATATTGGTAATTATAGATTCCGGCGTAAAATCTCCTGCAAAGATACTCTTCGCTTTTACATCCCTTACAAAATTAATTTCAGCAAAGTACTCATATTCATTCTTTCCAAACTCTCTGATAAGTGTGGTTTTTCCAATTTGCCTCGCTCCCGTTACATAAAGAGCTTTCTTTTCTGATTCGTTCTTCCATTTTAATAATTCATTGTACGCTTTTCTCTTTAACATTTCACTCTCCAAGTGCCAACATCTTCTTATTTACTATTATTGTAACATTTTTCTATGGTTTTTTTCAAGTATGTTTGTAACATAATTCTATTTTTAAAAACATGTTTGTAACATAATTCTATATTTTTTTCAAGGCGATTTGTAACATAATTCTAATAAAAAGGCAATAAACCATTAGCTGATTTACCGCCTTTCATAAATTATCTGCTACTCCCCTCTTATCTCACTCATAAGTTTTTCACGCATCGAAGATGTCTTAAGGAGTTTTCCATACTTCTTAAGATCCACACTAGAGTGTTCCCTTATAAAATTCATACTGTAATAATTGGTCTCAAGCTCTGAGATGAAGTAAACCATTTCTGAACCTGAAGCCACGACAAGCTCCTCACTATCATCAGAAGGAGTGAAATACTTCTCCATAAAGTTAATCGCATTTGAAAGAGCCTTTTCCGCCTTTTCACTTATTTCAAGCACCGCTTTCTTTTCTTCTGCAAAAAACTCCGACATTTTACTGGAAAACTCTTCCTCTTTAGCTACGTCATATAGAGAAATTAGTTCAGAAAGCTTAGATATAGTCTTAAGATAAATCTTATCCTGTACCTTATCCAGAGCTCTTCCAAGGCTTAACTTCTCATACTCTTTTCTTTCGCCCTCATAAAGCTCACATACTGTCTTATAGCCCTCTTCTTCCTTAGCCCTTTTAAGCACATTAAATAACCTTTTTAGATATTCCTCTTCTCTGTAAGTCTTTATAAAGTAATTATTAAGACCTGAGAGCATCATAGAAACCACACTTATCTTCTCATCAAAGCCTGCTTCATCATAGCCCGGAAGTTCAGCTGATATGTCTCCATTTTCAAGTATATCTTTTATCCTATATTTATTCTCATATTTATGAAAAAGCTCAAGGAAGTTGACAAAGTCTACAGCTATTCTCTTATCCTTTATAAACTCAAGAGCTACCTCATTAGATATATCAAAGCCCTTTCTCTCATATCCCCATAAAAGCACAGAGAAATCCTCCCAGCCCCTTGGAGTAACTATTCTCTTTCCTTCAACCGTAGTCTCCATGTGATAGAAATTTTCTTTTTTAATCTCCAGGAAACTCATTATAGCAGGATGAACTCCCTGCTTTATCGCATAATTCTTCCATACGCTATATTCTGCTTCAATTGTTATCTGTCTTATTCTATCCAGAGTAACAGTGTCAAACTCCCTTACAGACTTATTATAGCCCGCTGGATTGCCCGCAGTAACTATAATCCAGCCCTTAGGTACACTGAAGTTTCCAAACTTCTTCTCCTGAAGGAACTGAAGCATCATAGGCGCAAGTGTCTCTGATACACAGTTAATTTCATCTAAGAAGAGGATTCCCTCCTTAATGCCTGTATTCTCTATGCTCTCGTAGATACTTGCTATAATCTCACTCATAGTGTATTCAGTGGTAGAATACAGCTTACCGTCATATTCCCTCTCTTTTATAAAGGGAAGCCCCACTGCACTCTGCCTCGTATGGTGGGTAATGGTATATGACACAAGGGCAACCCCTTCCTCTGCCGCCACCTGCTCCATAATAGCAGTCTTACCCACTCCCGGAGGTCCCACCAAAAAGAGTGGTCGCTGCTTCACCTGGGGCATCAAATAATTGCCCAGCTCATCCTTTTCCAAGTACAACGCTAAAGTACGCTTTATCTCTGTCTTAGCCGCTTCTATATTCATCTTTTTACCTCTCTAAACATTCATCACCAAATGCATTGCCCATACCGGAAACTCTCCACTAATATAAGGGAATTTCCCATCGGGATAAGCAGTCTCGGGAAACACAAAAACCACATCATACTCAGGCTTTGCTTCAGGATAAATACCATATCCGTCTGTAAAGTAAATTAATCCGGAAGGCTTATTCATTCTACCCTCTTTTACTTCCTCAGCTATATAGCTAAAGGCAACTCTAAAGTCTGTGCCTCCCCTCCCGGTAATTTCAAACTCTTTGATATAATGCTCAAGTTCTGCTTTATTATGTAGTACCTTAACATCCTGAATCTGATTGTCTGATTGAATAATAACACATTCTCTGGTAATACCAAAATCCTCAGTAACGCTTTCCTCAGTCAGGATATTTACAGTCTCTTCAAGAAAGGCAGTCACAATCTCCCTGCTCACCGAGCCTGAGGTATCTATAACAACCACAAAATTTTTAACTACTTCCGAAACCCTGTATTCCGGCTCCTCTATAAGAGGCATATTTCCATAAAGCTAAACCCATAGTTATAAAAACCATAGTCAAAGGTCTCAAAATCAAGCTTAATCTCTTCCACAGGCTCCTTAAACTTTCTGAGGAAATCAGTATAAGACACCTTTTCCCTATTTTTTGTCACAAGACTTTGATACAGCCTTGTATTTTCTATACCTATACTCCTTGAATAAGTCTCAATCTCTGTCTGTATTTTAGTACTTACATCCTTCCACAGTTCTTCTTCTTTGGCATTTTCTTCCTTCTTTTCTCTTTTTGTATCCTTCTCATCATTATTCTCATTATCCCAAAGAGAATGGTCATCTACCTTAAAATAATTCTCTAGAGCTAGTATATCTTCTTTATTCTTCTTCAAATAGTCATAGATGTATTCTGCTGAAAATATCTTACACTCCCTTGCTATCCTTACCTCAGCTTCTTCCTTAAGAGGCGGGACAACTGTAGTTACACTGGCGACTTCCATATCATCTATAACTCCCTCCACCATAATATCGCAAGCAAGGTTCCACAAATCCTCATCCCTCTTCTCCCTTTTATACATATGTCCAAAGAGACAGTGAAGCACAGAGTGAAGATAGGCTCTGTTGATAAGGAGAGGATTTTCCATATACTTCCCAGCAGCCATCATCGGCAAAAAATACAGCTTTCCGCCATCTGTAGCAAAGGAAATCCACCCTCATATCCGCTACTATCTCCAGTCCGTCAAGAGCTAAGTAGAGGTATCTCATAGATAGGTAGAGTTCAGTTTTTGCAGCGTTAAATATCTTAAGTCCAAGATTCTCCCATTCTTTATTACTTCTTCCCATTTTATATTTCCATATCTATTATACAAGTTATCTTAATTCCAATTATCCATTACTACCATACCGGATTTTACCTTATAATTCCGTATCCATTGTATCTGCTTTTTTGTTTATATTTCCATATCCATTATGCTTGTTTTCTTAAACTTCTTGTTTCTATATTCAATCATAATATTGACACCCTCTGCAAAGTCTGTCTCGCAAAAGAAATCACAGGCCTCATCTGCTGCCTCCCTTGTGTCAAATATTCCCACATCGATATAGGCTGTAACCGAGGCGCTGTCTTTATTTTTTGCGGCATCATCTAAAAGAGCTTTTTTATTGTTTACCAAGAACTCAAGGTATTCGGCCCTTTTTTCATCTTTAAGCTCTACAGGATATATAAGCCTTGCTTTGCATACCATAACCGCCTCATTTAAGTCCATTGAGTATTTTTGAATGGTGAACAGCCCATCGTATTTCATATAGTCTATCCCTTCTCTGCCTACACATTCCCTGTAATTCATACCTGCACCGTGCATGATTTCAGCCACTATTTTCGCTCCTACATTATCCTGAAATTCAGGTTGAAAATGTGGGAAAAACAATTCATTTCCATACACCGAAACCGTCACAGATTTTGACATGGCTAAAAGTATTTCCTTAAGCCCTCTAAGGCTTCCTCCTGCCCTTTTAACCTCTATATAATCAAGCTTACTGCAGTTACGAAAAGCTCCATCACCAAAACTTTCTATCTTGTCATAAAATACAAACTTTAACAAATTTCTACAATTGTAGAAAGCATTATTTCCTACCTCTTCTATCATTTCAGGAAGCCTCACCTCCGTTAACTCCCTATGCTCCTTAAACGCATAGGCCGCCACCTTCGTTAGCTCCCCTTCACCTTCATAGATAGCCTCTTTTAGTTCGGCCACATTGTAGTCATTTCCCAAATATTTATTAAGTATCATATCAAATCCTGTATCCTGTTCCATATGCCAAGCTGAAATGCTTCATAGGCTTTATCACCTATATACCAAGCAGGTTGTATCGCCACTATAGCAATCAACAGCCACTTTGTACTTACCTTTGTCAAAAAGAGCTGAGGAAATAACAACACCATAGGTACGGTAAGCACATTAAAAACTACTAGCTTTGACAAAAAATATATCATCTTGGTTCTTTTTACATCATTAATCTCTCCCTTTGCCATAAACTCCCATATTGCTTCCCTAGCAAATATATAAATTTCAATTATGGCATAAGTAATTATCTTAATTTTATCAGGAGCTATAAAAAATGCAAGTGCAAGGGATGCAGCCAAATATACTCCTCCCATCCTAAGCCCTGATTCCCTTATTACAACTCCCACTAAGAATCCCGATAGGCTTAGCAAAAAAAGCGTACTCATCCCGAATACGCCTTCAAGCAATATCAAAGCCATAGAAATCGCAAGACAAAGCCCTGCATAAACCAGTTTTTTTACATTTACATGCATGAGCACAAATCTCCTCCCATACACTCACAAAGTGAATCAGCTAACCATAGCTTACAACACAGGTCAGATGCGTCATCAAATCCACTTCTACCACCTCTATACACGTTTCTTACCTCGCCGTATCTGTTACCCTGAAAGCTTAGGCGGTTGACAAGATTCTGATATTCTATGTTGTTTGGCTCCATAGATACTGCCATCCTTGCATACTCCATACCGCGAAGGTTATTGCCAAGTCCTACCTGAGCTATTGCACTATAGTAATACCATTTTGCATTTCTGTTCGGCATAGAATCAAGAAGCCTTAAAGCCTGGCTGTAAGACCTTCTGCCAAGAAGATTGTATACCTCTGCCATTTCACCACTATCGCCGTTATTATATCCGTTATTGTTATAATTACTTGCATAATTATAGTCTCCATTTTTCTCTTTCATAATGGCATCATAGGCTTCCTGCACCTGCTCAAATTTCTCCTCTGCCAGCGAAGAAAGAGGGTTACCCACATAAGAATCAGGGTGGTACTTTCTACTAAGTTCTCTATAAGCTTTTTTTATTTCATCAAGACTTGCGTTCCTTGATACTCCAAGTACTTCATATGGATTCATTCTCAGACCTCCTGTCAAACTTTGTCCAAACTCCATCATACAATATATTTCTCAAAATGTCGACATCTTTTAAAAGCGGTAGTCTTTCAAACGAAGCCACACACTCACTTATCGTCATCTCAAGCATATATTTCACATTTTCCCTAAAACCATAATCCTTATAAATCTTCTTAAAGGGATTATAATTTCCTTTTTTAACATCCTCTTCCACATCTTCGTAAGCATCCATTATGTATATGAATTTACCAATATAAAAGCCAATCCTCCTCAAATCCTCTTCCCAGTTATCCTTCTCATATACAAAAATTTCGGCCATTATTCTGCCAAAGGTAGCAGCTGCCTCCTCTATTTTCTCTATTTCCTCTATTCCTCCGCTTCAATCCTGCTTAGTTGATTAAGTTCTTCTTTAATTACCTTTACCTGTCTTTCATACTTAGCTGCCGCCTTATTATATGCACTCTTAAATGCCAACAGCCCTACAGCCGCCTTGATTTTTCCTTTTCATCCTTGTAATCATCTGCAAAAATGCTCATAGGCCAGTATAATATTCATATCAGCAGCATACTCACTAAACTTATTGGTAATTACAGGACTTTTTAAGAGGATGTACAGGGCAGCGTTTATTTTCTATAACAAACTCAGGCTCATAAAGCGAAGTAAGTAAAATAATGAGAAATGTCATATCGTATGAGAGAGAAAACCTTCCACTTACACCATATCTTTTTCCCAAAGTTTCACAAAGTCCGCAGTAAAAGCCTCTAAACTCATAAAACTCCTTAAGTTTTAACTCCATCTTATTAATATTTACATATCCGTACATAAACCTCCTAACCTAAACAGCGGAATATTAAACAATCTTTGTAAAACTGATTCTTAGAATAATTCACCATAAATCAGCTTATATGCCAGTTTGAGTGGCTAGTACCAATCAGGTTCCTATTAAAAAACTCCGACTTAACCGACAAGATAAGATTAAACCTTAAATCAATCAATGTCAATTAAATCGGAGACCAGTATTCTTAAAATTCACTTACAAAATGCTTAAATAAAGGATAGCATATTCTTATCTCTTCTTAGGAACGAGCTTTTCCTTGCCACCCATATAAGGTCTCAATACCTCAGGGATATTTACGCTTCCATCCTCATTAAGATTGTTTTCAAGGAAGGCAATGAGCATACGAGGAGGTGCAGCAACTGTATTATTGAGTGTAGTTGCAAAGTAATTACCACCTTTGTTACGTACTCTTATACCAAGTCTTCTAGCCTGTGCATCCCCTAGGTTAGAACAGCTTCCTACCTCAAAATACTTCTGCTGTCTAGGGCTCCAAGCCTCAACATCAACTGACTTTACTTTGAGGTCTGCAAGGTCACCTGAACAGCACTCCAGAGTTCTTACAGGAATATCAAGGCTTCTAAAGAGGTCTACTGTATTCTGCCACATCTTATCATACCATTTCATAGCCTCTTCCGGCTTACATACTACTATCATCTCCTGCTTTCAAACTGGTGGATACGATACACGCCTCTTTCCTCTATACCATGAGCACCCTTTTCCTTACGAAAACATGGTGAATAGCTGGTAAATTTCTGTGGTAGACTTTCTTCATCAAGCATCTGACCAATGAAACGTCCTATCATAGAATGTTCACTCGTACCTATGAGATAAAGATCTTCACCTTCAATCTTGTACATCATGGCATCCATTTCAGCGAAACTCATAACACCTGTTACGACATCACTTCTTATCATAAAAGGAGGCACACAGTAGGTAAAGCCTCTGTCTATCATAAAATCTCTTGCATAAGAAAGTACAGCTGAGTGTAGTCTTGCAATGTCACCAATAAGATAATAGAAGCCATTGCCCGCAACCCTGCCTGCACTTTCAAGGTCAATCCCCTCAAAGCTTTCCATAATCTGGGTATGATAAGGTATCTCAAATTTAGGCACCTTAGGCTCTCCAAACTTCTGAACCTCTACATTCTGGGAATCATCCTTACCAATAGGTACGCTTTCATCTATTATGTTAGGTATAGTCATCATTATTTTCTTGATTTTCTCATCAAGCTCAGCCTGCTCTTTTTCCATAGACTCAAGTTCCTCGGCATCGGCAGCAACTCTTCTCTTAAGCTCCTCAGCCTCATCCTTCATGCCCTTAGCCATGCAGGCACCAATCTGCTTGCTTAGCTTATTCTTTTCAGCACGCAGAATGTCTCCCTTTGTTTTTAATTCTCTACTTCTTTCGTCAAGCCCAATCACTTCATCAACCAAAGGAAGCTTTTCGTCTTGAAACTTATTTCTGATATTCTGCTTTACTACGTCCGGATTTTCTCTGACAAATCTGATATCTAACATAATGTCACTCCTATAATGAAAATTTTAATACAGCCCAAAACACCTTAAACCCTATAACAAGCAAGCTTGCACAGGGCCTGAGAATGTTATTAAGTTCTATGATTGGTCAAAAGAAACTTAGATATTCCTCATGACCTGAATTGCCTTTCTTGCTATAAGCAAGCTGCCATGTTCCATCAGATAGGCTTCAAGTGTAGGCACATTATTAACCCTTGCTCCATAGTCAATGGCTGAAAAGCATATCTTAGCATACGATAGCATTGACATTGAAGCCTTATGTACTACCAGTATATAGCCATCCTTCACCTTATACAGATCACTTTTTATAGGTCTGCCATAAGAGATAGACTTTGCATATTCAGTTATATCATCAAGTGTGTCAAAATGCAATACTGTAGTTGTTTTTTCTCCATCCAATCCTGAGATTGAATCAGATATCAGCTTTTCAGGAGATTTCTCTTCATCTTCCTTATTTTCTCTGAGAGCCCCTATTTCACTGATGAATTGACGTAATTGGTCCACCTGTGACATTTTCTTAAACAACGATTCAAGTCTCTTAGCCATACCGCCTTCCATATCATCTTCTGCACCGGCATCGGTGATTGTTATAGATAATTTTCCACCCGGCATCTGCATTATCCCAAGAGTTACCATACCACTTTGGGAAACATTTCCAACTTCTGCACCCGCTCTTTCAAGTAGTTCATGGATAAAGTCAGAAACCTGATCGTTTTGTTCAATAAAGTCATCAATGCCAATTCCGTACTCTTCCAAGTCTTCAGTTGTAAGAATACATCTGACTGTCGCCTTATTTAACCTTATAAATTTCATTCTTTACCTTTCTTTACTTGATAGTTAATCAACAATACTTATTTAGTTAATAATGACACATATTATAACTTTTTTTCAAGATATTTTTAAACGACAACACTATTTAATTGGTAATAAAATCTGAATTCTTGTTTTTTTCTCTTAACAGGTATTACAACCTTCTCCTTCTCTTCACTTTTAACCTTTTTATTTGCCTCTTTGAAAAAGCCCTTGTTATTAGGATAAAATGAGAGTCCAAGTGCTTCTTTTGCAACATCTGTGACGGTATCTACAAGTACTATCTCAAGTGATTTCTTTGTAGTGTCCGGAACATCTGTAAGGTCTTCCTTATTTGACAGAGGTATGAGCACTTTCTTAATTCCTGCCCTTTCAGCAGCCATAAGCTTTTCAGGCAACCCTCCTATTGGAAGAACCTGTCCTCTAAGAGAAATTTCTCCTGTCATGGCAAGTAAGGAATCCACTTTTATACCAAGCACCAGAGAGGTAATTGCAGTAAACATCGTTATGCCCGCTGATGGACCATCCTTAGGTACAGAGCCTGAGGGCACATGAATATGTATGTCTTTGTCTCTAAAATCAATTTTCTTTTCAAATAATAATGATTTTACAAGGTTTACAGCTATCGTTGCTGACTCCTTCATAACATCTCCAAGCTGTCCTGTAATTATAATTTGTCCTGTACCTGAAAATGCAGTTGTCTCTATGAAGAGAATCTCTCCTCCTGCCTGAGTCCAGGCAAGTCCTGTTACTACTCCCGGAATATTGTGTTTAAGTACCTTATCGTGAAGAGCCTTTTTATTGCCAAGTAGTTTAGGAAGATCTTCTTTCTTTATTACAACTTTTTCAACTTCTTTTTCAAGAATCTTAACTGCTGCCTGTCTCATCAGCTTGTCTATCTGCTTCTTAAGCCCTCTTACTCCCGCTTCCATAGTGTAATTGGCTATTATATTTTTAAGTACGGCATCGGAAATACCAATATTTTTCTTTAAAAGTCCTGTCTCTTCAAGTGATTTGGACATAAGATGCTCTTTAGCAATATGGAATTTCTCTTCCGCAGTATAACCAGAAAGCTCTATAATCTCCATTCTGTCAAGGAGAGGCTCACTCATTTCATCAATGCTGTTAGCAGTACAGATAAATAACACCTTAGAGAGATCATAAGGTACATTCATATAATGATCCGTAAAGGTAATATTCTGCTCAGGATCAAGTACCTCAAGGAGTGCGCTCTCAGGATCGCCATTGAAGCTTCCATAACCCAGCTTATCTATCTCATCAAGGACAATTACAGGGTTGTTTACTCCTGAGCGCTTAATGCTCTCCATTATACGTCCCGGCATTGCGCCTACATAGGTTCTTCTATGTCCTCTTATCTCAGCCTCGTCCTTTATACCACCAAGACTGATTCTAATGTACTTTCTTCCAAGTGCCTCAGCTATAGCCTTACCCATACTGGTCTTTCCAGTACCCGGAGCGCCTGTAAAGAGAATGATGGAGCCTGCATTTTGCTTTTTAAGAGCCATTACTGCAATCTGCTCGGTAACTCTTTCCTTAGGCTTTTTAAGACCATGATGACTCTTGTTGAGTATTTCCTTTGCCTTTTTGATATCTATTTCCTGTTCTTCTTCAGGCTTCCAGCTAAGGGCAGTAACAAACTCCAGATATTCTAAGGTTGAGCCATATTCGTGATCATCACTTCCCATCTGTCTAAACTTGTTAAATACCCTGTCTATCTCAACTTTAACCTCTTCAGGAAAGCCAGCTTCTTCTATTTTACTTTCAAGCCTCTTTACATCCGAGAGTTCATCCTGATTGTATTCGGAAAGTTCATCATTAAGCAGCTCTATCTGCCTCCTAATCATACTTTCCCTGTAATTGTCACCCTGCTTATCCTGTATCTTCTTGTTAATATCTACCTGAAGCTCAACCAGATCCTTATATTTAAGCATTGCCTCGGATATAAGATGGTATCTCTCCATAAGCGAGTCTGTTTCAAGCATTGCATATTTTTCTGCAGGAGTTAAATCCGTATAAGGGCCTACTATGCTTATAACTTCGTTAACATTATCAAGCTTTTCAGAAAAACGCATAGCCCAGCTTCCCCATTGAAAATACGAGGAAATCTGTGCAAGGTTCTCTATGACCATATTGAAAACTGCTCTTTGCTCTCTCTCATCTATATCTGCTTCATCGTAGATAATCTCGTATTCAGCATTAAGAACTTCTCTGTTTGCTACAAGATTAATTACTCTAACTTTTACCTCCGTTCTTACTGCAAGTATTAAATCTCCGTCAGCATTTCTTATTCCTTTAACAATACCTGTTAAGCCGATAGGATAGAAATCCTCAGCAGTAAGTTCCTCTCTTGTCTTTTCTTCTTTAAGAGGCAAAAGTATGACTGTATCTTCTACCTTCAACGAGCTTTTTTCTCTGTCAGTAAGCGAATCAGGCTCAAGATTATACTGCACATCAGGCAAAATTATTGTATTATAAATAGGTATAACTAACATCTTACACCTCCGTTCATATTTTAGTTTATTACCAGGTATCTCATACTACCTCTGCAGACACCGGTTTATAAAATGATACCATTTGATAGCATTTTGTCAAGTTTTTTAGTTATCATCAGACACTATATTCCTTAATAATTATATCGGATATTTGTGTATTTACTGTGATTATCACCACAGGAAAGAATTCCGCTTTGTATGATTCACCTTAAAATACAAGTTACATAAATGCTATATACATATCTTCCTCAGTACAATCCCTCGGAGAGTTTTTTATTTGACAGGTAATTTTGGAAAAATTTTCTATCAGATAATAAAACACCGATAAGCCTTTATAGGGCCTACCGGTGTGATTTCGTCATCAAATACTTTAGACAACCTCGTCATTTTCTACTAATTGTGAGTTCATGCAAACAGCCAGAAATATCCATAAACAAAATACTATCTCTTAAAATCTTCTCCTGTCAGCAGTTTAAACGCCTCCTTGTACTTCTCTATAGTCTTCTCAATTACATCCTCAGGAAGAAGATAATCGCTGTCAGGGTTAGCTTTGAGCCAGTCTCTTACATACTGCTTATCATAAGACGGCTGTCCTCCGCCAACCTTAAAGCCTTCAAGAGGCCAGAATCTGGAGCTGTCAGGGGTGAGCATCTCATCACCTATAACTATATTATCATTCTCGTCAAGACCAAATTCAAACTTGGTGTCTGCAATTATTATTCCCTTTGAAAGTGCGTAATCAGCACATTTCTTATAAAGGGCTATGGTAGCTTCCTTAAGCTTTAAGGCATATTCCTCTCCCTTACCAGGAAACTCCTTTCAAGTACCTCAATACTCTGCTCGTATGATATATTTTCATCGTGAAGACCTATCTCAGCCTTTGTACTAGGGGTGTATATAGGCTCAGGAAGCTTCTCTGACTCCTTAAGTCCCTCAGGAAGCTTTATACCGCATACAGTTCCGTCTTCCTTATAGCTTGCCCAACCACTTCCTGTGATATAACCACGAACTATACATTCAATGGGAAGCATGCGAAGCTTCTTAACCTTCATGCTGTTGCCAGTAAATTCAGGCTTTCTAAAATACTCAGGCATATCATTTACATCTACACTAATCATATGGTTAGGAAGAATATCCTTTGTAAAATCAAACCAAAACTTTGACATAAGGGTAAGTATTGCTCCCTTATCAACTATTTTATTCTTTAATATGTGGTCAAATGCTGATATTCTGTCGGTCGCAACCATAATCAGGCTGTCACCGATATCATAAACTTCTCTAATTTTTCCCTCTTTAACAGGAGCGTACTCTTTCATAATCTTCCTTCCTTTCATAAGCAGACTTTAATAAAAATCTATGATTATACTATAGCACTTATAAATGCAAATATCTATATTAGTAATTATTATATTTACCTCGAGTTTACTTTTTACATTTTCTAATAAAACTAAAAAAAGAAGCTAAAGGCTTATTACAATCTATATTTCGCAGCTAAAAAAATAATATGATGTGGGGGCAAAAGTATTTAATACCCAATGATACGGGTTTGCTACAGCTTCGCTTAGCAGGGTCCTAGCACAAATATTCGTTATCCGCTCATTTTTTACAAAAAATGGTTACTTACTCATATTTTGACACTTGCTACATTCTAGTGTATTATATTCTATCGATAGCTTTTATAAGTAAATCAGAAATCTTATATATCATTATTTAAGGGGACAATTAAAGATGAATAGTAAAATGTTTGAATTGTATTTCTTTTTGTTTGCAGCCATGCTTCTAGCCTTGATAGGCGTTAGATTTGGCGGACTTACGCCTTTTAATGTAGGTATTTGCGTTGCCATACTTATACTTGCACCTGTGTTTGCAAAAATCCTTGGAGAAAAATATGGAACAGAGGCTGTAGCTGAGATCAAAATGCAAAAGGTGGAGGCTATCTCAGAAGAAGAACTAACCGCAAAAATAACTTCCCTTTATACCGGAAGAGGCTTCGCTCTTGAGCCTTACGATTCTCTGTTACCCGGCAGCCATTATGTCTGTATAAGAGAGGGAACCAGAAACGGAGAAGGATTTACAGAGAGGGGTGCCGTTCTAATTATCTGTACCGATAAGGTGATAGATATGGAGGCTTTTAGCAATTTTACACTTGAAATGAAGCAAAGAGCCTGTACTCAGGGCATGATAATAACTACCTCCAGATTCTCACCTGAGGTCATAGATGCAGCAAAGGAAGCCCTTGTTACACTCTGGAACAGGGAAGATTTGAGGGATAATTTGAATTTATAATCTTTTAACCATATATACACATAAAGAAAGCCTTGTCACCTATTGGCGACAGGGCTTTCTTTTGGTTTCAATTAGGCATTCTTTTTGTTAAGGAAGGTATCTTTGATATTCTTCCATACCATGAATATAATAAGTACTGCTCCTACATAACCATTTAATACGTAAATGTAATTTACAAGCACCTTAAATGGGAGGAAGAGTCCTACTACCAAACCAACAACTGCAAGTATTACTGTAAGTAGCTTAAACTGGCTTGTACCCTCTTTAGCAAATCTTGAAGCAGGATTGTAAAGAAGAGGCACAGCTGTTGTGTAAATACCTGCAAATACTACTACAGCAAATATAGCTGAGAATGGCTTCCATATCTTCATTGCAAGAATGAGGTTAGGAATAGCTGCATTCCATACATAAACGCTTCCATCAGCACTAGGTGTGTTGATATTTGAAATCTGTGCGAAAGAAACAAGGATGATTGCTATACAAACTGCAAGAGTACCACCGATGATACCGTAGTTTAGTTCTTTTTAGTATTCTTTGCACCAAGAGCAGCTGTAAAACTTGCAAACCAAAGAAGAACGAAACCTGCGTATGAAAGACCTGAAGCAAGCCAGGTAGAACCTGCATTCTTAATTGTCTCTCCTGCTGCTGCTCCTTCATAAGTACCGTTTGCTATAACATCAAGACCAGCCTGAATATTGCCTCCATCTCTTATAACTGTTAAAACACCGATAGCTATACAAAGTACAACTATGATAGGACCAACTATACCAATTGCATCTACGAGTGAGTTAAGTCCGCCTATAACCGTAATAGTTGTAATTACAACCAGGATTACTGCACCTACCCAAAGAGGAAGGTTATATTCCTGATTAAGAGTTGAAGCTGCACCACCAACCATTACCCAAAATGACATGTAACAGAATATTGTTGAGTAATAGTCACAGAAAGTACCTACATACTTTCCGCAGTAATATTTGTAAATATCATTTGACTTCTCGAATTTTTCTTCAGCTCCAGCCTTAGCAAAGTTGTAATTGTAATAAAGGAAAGCTACGAAGAAACAAGTAAAGCCAAAAGTCCCTTAACACCATAAGCTGTATAATACTGAATGATTTCCTGTCCGGTTGCAAAGCCTGAACCAATCGTAAAGGCGATTACAGCACCAGCAAGAATTATAACTCTTTTCCAACTTACTGCATTGTTATCCTGTCCCATATTATATACCCCACTATGTAATTATTTGAATAATTGCGTCTCCTATATAAATTAATCAAATCCAACCGACCTCCCCTCAAACTATCACAGCTGGGACTGAAACTGTCTGTAGGCCAAAATACGGATACACGGATTCAATTAACAAAATCGGCTCGGATTCTACGATAAAACCTTTGTAATATTATGTTTATATCTACAAATCCGAGCCTATATCATTTAATTAGAAGTTGTCGTTCTCAAATACAGTCTGCTCTGTAACAGGAGTCTGTAATGTTCTAAGAGCTCTTCTAACCATCTTTTCACGAATCTTCTTGGAATCAACTTCACCCTGTGTAGGATCTCCAAGTGGATAAGGAATACCAACACCAGGAATAATTCTGTTAGCACCAATTGTAAGTGAAATAGGAACTACTGTAGCCATATGTACTACAGGGATACCATATCTTTCGATACCTTTAACCATCGTTGCACCGCAACGTGTACAGGTGCCTCACGTGCTGACAAGAATTACAGCATCTACGTGATCATCAACAAGAATCTTACCGATTTCTGTTCCCATCTTTGCAGCAGAACCTGTAGCTGTACCTGTACCTGTTGTGGTAAAGAAGGTATTGTAAAGCTCGCCAAACTCTCCGTCAGCTTCTAGCTCTCTAAGTACATCAAGAGGTACTACAAGGTTAGGATTCTCCATAACGAACTGTCTGTCGTATCCACCATGTATTGTTGTAAAATCCTTTGGTGAAAGTGACTGCATTCCTTCGATTGAGTATGCACCGTACTTGGTAGCATTTGAAGACTCAATGTGATCAGGGTTGCCCTGCGGAACCACACCACCAGATGTAACGATAGCAATCTTAGCCTTCTTTATATCCTTAACAGGAGCTGCCGGATCAACTCTATCAAACTTAGGCATAGGAAGGTCTGTAGTAAACTCCTCGCCCTTCATCTTCTTAACAAGCATCTTGATAGCTCTTGCAGAACCTCTTTCCTCTGCAAAGTAGTTAACACGGATGCCTCTCTCATGATAGCCTTCTTCAACAGGTCCTAAAATCTCTTCACCTGTAGCAAGCTTCTTGATAAGAGTAGCAATATTGCCAACAGACTTCTTCATTGTAGCTGCTGAGTTACCTGTCTTAACTGTGATGATGTCCTTGCGGAACATATCAACACCAGGGTTCTCCTCATAAGAAGCTGTAATAACCTTGCATCCAAGTCTCTCTTCAACAGCCTTACAGATAGTACCACAAGCCACACCGTAACGACCTGCGTTAAATGATGGTCCTGCTACAAATACATCAGGCTGATATTTCTTAACCATTTCAACTATTGTATCAGTTGCTGTATCAAGGTTCTCTCCGAAATAGTTGTCACCACAGATCACTGTAGCAACTATCTGATAGTCATCGCCAAGCTCAGCCTGAAGTGCTATACCAGGTCCGATAACCTCTTCTCTTACTTCCGGCTTGTAGTCGGCTTTATCTTCACCACCGATGCCGGCAAAGAACTGATTTATATAATGTACAATTTTATACTTTGCCATCTCATTTCCCTCCATAATTATTAATTAATAGCCTCTTGCTGCAAGCTTGTTAAAGCCGTTAGCAATTGTTGAAGCAATGATAATCTGAATTTCAGCCTCAAATGAGCCGTCTGGGTTAACACATCCAGCCCATCCACCGATCTGATTCTCAATATAATCCATAGTTCCGATTATCTTATCCATCTTAGGGAACTGTAATGTCATATTACCCTGTCCACAAGATGCAAGTGCATTTGCCTCATCGCAAACGTCTGCAAGAGACTGGCTCTTTCCATCTTTTCCAGGGAACTCATCTGTTATAAGAACAACGTCAACACCCTTTCTCTGAACTTTCTTGCAGTTCATCATAAGGTCTGTATCAGGGTTACCATAACCTTCCTCTGTAATAAGAACACCGTCAAGTCCCATCCACTCAGCGAGCTTAGCTACCATATCAGAATGTCTTTCCTTATCTGCAAGGAATACGTTCTCATTGGTTAAGATAACGCCATGAAGTTGATGTCTTTTCCGTGATGCTTGAAGCAATCCTCAATAACAGGATTGTGGAAATGATGATATGTAGTAACCTTATCGCAAGGAGCAACACAGTTACCGGAAACAATAGCACCGTCCATAATTTCCTGTGGGTACATATAGGTAGGAATGAACTGCTTAGCATCTACTCCGTAGTAATATGTGTCATGGAGAAGTCCCTGTGACTGAAGCATGTGAACGTAACCAACCTTTGGAAGATCAGGATACATTGCAGCCTGCTCAAATATAGGCTTTGTCTCAAATGTCTCAAGTGTATCAGGCTCAACTTCTTTTCCTGCCTCCCCAAGATAAGCAGCAACCTTAAGACCTGCCATACGACCTGCCTTCTCATATACGTGAGTCTCTAAACCTTCCTGAGGCTCGATTACTACACAAAGGTTAACTGTTTTTGAGAATGGGCAGTAATCAGCAGCAACGCCGCTCATATCGATTACACCTTCCTGGAAACCAACAATTCTTCCTACAGTAACCACACAGCAGCCATCAAGAGCATGGGTTCTTCCTTCACCAACTGTAGGACTAACTTTTCCGATAACACCAGGGGAAGATGTTTCCGCCACCGCTTACTTTTACTCTTGGCTCAATTACATCCTTAACAGGAGTAATTCTTGTCTTCTCTCCCGGTCTTGCGATATCAAGCTTGCAGCCTTTGAGCTTATCGTCTTCAAGAACAAGCTTCTCTACTTCTTCTTTGTTAACGTAGAGAACGTGATCTTTAACATAAGTCTTGTCTGCGAACTGGATATCATCGATTCTGATTTTTCCAAGTTCCAATTTCATAGGTAAATCCCTCCTTATATATTATTTCAGTAATCACGATAACTTATTTATAAAAAAATAAAAATATTTGATTAATACAAATAAAATTTTTATCGCGATAACATCTTGCTAAAAATTAATTTTAGACTCCTGTTATCTCATGTAATCTATGATAACTTGCAACTTATGTATATAATATACAATTTTTATATTTTTCAAGTATTAATTGGTAATTAATATAGATTTGGCATTTAACTAAAACCACCCTACGAAAAACCGCATATTCTCGTAGGGTGGTTTCTAAATGTTTGTGCAATTTTTACAATAAATCGTCTTGTTTATTGTTTTTATCTATAAGTGAACTTAGGATTCCAACTCTTTAATTAAATGGATTAGGCCTCTTTTTCTTTTAAAAAGTATCTTTTGATATTCTTCCATATCATAAAGATGACGAGCAACGCTCCTACATAACCATTCAATACATAGATATAGTTTACAAGCATCTTAAATGGGAGGAACAGTCCAACAATAAGACCTATAACTGCAAGCACAATTGTAAGTATTTTAAACCTTGGTGTACCCTCTTTAGCAAATCTTGAAGCAGGATTATAAAGAAGAGGCACGGCAGAAGTATAAATACCCGCAAATACAATGATAGCAAATATTGCAGAGAATGGCTTCCATACCTTCATTGCGAGAATGAGATTTGGTATGGCTGCATCCCACACATATATGCTTCCATCTGCATTAGGTGTATTGATATTGGCTATCTGTGCAAAAGAAATGAGTGCAATAGCAACACAGACTGCGATTGTACCACCAATTGTACCATAATAAAGATTCTTCTTAGAATTCTTTGTACCAAGTGCTGTCATAAAGCTTGCAAACCAAAGAAGGGCAAATCCTGCATATGAAAGCCCTGATATGAGCCAGTTAGGACCGGCATTTTTAATGGTCTCACCTGCTTTTGCTCCAGCAAAAGTGCCATTTTTAATAGTATCAAGTCCGGCCTGAACATCACCACCATCTCTAATCAAAGTGATGATTCCTATAACAATACAAATTACAACAATAACTGGTCCAACTATACCTATGGCATCTACTAAGAAATCAAGACCACCGGCAACAGTAATAGCTGTAAGAACAACTAAGATTACAGCACCAATCCAAAGAGGAAGACCATATTCCTGATTAAGTGTTGAAGCTGCACCACCTACCATTACCCAAAACGACATATAGCAAAAGATTGTTGAATAATAGTCACAAAAGGCACCTACATATTTCCCACAGTAAAATTTGTAAATATCATTAGCCTTTTCAAAATGCTCTTCTACACCCGCTTTAGCAAAGTTGATATTGTAATAAAGAAAAGTTACGAAAAACACTGCCAAAGTTAAAAGTCCCTCAACTCCGTAAGCAGTATAGTACTGAATTATCTCCTGTCCGGTAGCAAAGCCTGAACCTATCTGAAAGGCAATTACTGCACCTGCAAGGATTAAAACTCTTGTCCAACTAAACGCATTATGATCTTTCATGTGTACCTCTCGTTTGTTTGTTATTTTTAAAGTAAAATTTAGTTCCGTGAGACAATGTAATCATTATCCCGACCGTGGCATCATAAGCAAGTCCTCCTTTAGTAAAACTAAATCCAAGATATCCTATTAAAGTATAATGAATGAGTTATTAAAAATTCTAACTAAATCAACTGACATCATACCAAAAATACAATATCTGGTTCATCTACATGTTATATAATTTTTGGTTATTAATCAATAGTTTTTAGTAATTTTTATTAATTATTTCAACTTTTTTTATAACATAGTAAAAACCCACCCTCCATGACAAGTTGTTATAGAGAGTGGGTTTAGATTAATATACATAATTTAATAATTATATTATTTGCAATTTTTGCAAAAATATTGGTTTATTTGCAAGATTTTGCAATAACCGTTTTGTAGCTCGTGTAGCCCTTTTAAATCTGAGGCAAGTGCCTTAACCGCAAGTTCACAATCATCAATATAATCCCACACATAATTATTGATTGTATCCTCATCAGTTATTTTCTTATCCATTATTGTTTTCAGATAGCCTTTATATAGCAAACACACAATTCTATTAAGCATAACAGCATTGTCATAAGTAATAGCATTATCAGCTATGCAAAGCTTACACATCTCAAAATCTCTCCCCAAAAATTCCGGATTAGTAAGCATTGCCTGAAACGAGGTTGATGATTCATCAATCTCCTCAGGAAACATGTGATAATACTCTCCAATAGCTTCCCTTAGCGCTATCTCATAGTTGTTAAAAAACAGAAGATTATAAGCCACAGGCTTTCTAAACGCTTCCATACAGTAGCAATACCAAACCCCCACATATCTTTCCCAAACATTATCCCAAACCTTCTCTGCAGTATTCAGAGAAGTAATATAGTTTTTAAGTTCAGCTAACTGGGCAAAGTAGATGAGTTCATCACGATTTGCAAAATACCTGTATAGATTTGCAGACGAACACTTCATTTCCTTAGCCAGTTTTCTTATTGAAACAGAATCGATGCCTTCTCTTTTAATCATTTCATTGGCTTTTATTATATAGTCTTTTCTATTGAGGCCTTTAAAATAATCCATTCTGAATCGCTCCTTTTAACATATCCTTGGAATTACATTTTCAATTACAGATAAATCAATTGTTTTGAAGTCATTTGCCACATTCTCAGGATAGCTCTCAGGGCTCTTTGCAATACCCTGCCACTGTCTAAAGGTTTCTACGCATTTTTCAATGAGCATAATATCTTCGGTATTATCTTCACCTTCTTTTGGATAAATGATAATCGAGCGGTAAAGTGTCTGATTAGGCTTAAGGCTTGAGGCCTGAGGGTGAGTGAGCAGTTTATTACCCGCATATACCATATCCCTTGTCTTTATCATTACTTCCTCGTAGTCCTTACACATGATACAATGTATCTTGTCTCCGAATTTATCAACTACTCTGTCATTATTGGTAAGCAAAATCGCTTTTTCTATCTCCCACATCTTAAAAACTCCTTAATAGTATTTAGAACAGTCCAACTATATTGCCGTCATCATCCACATCAATGTTAAACGCTGCAGGTGTCTTTGGAAGTCCCGGCATAGTCATAATATTGCCTGTAAGCACTACCACGAAGCCTGCTCCGGCTGATACATAAGCCTCTCTTACAGTCACTCTAAAGCCCTCAGGTCTTCCAAGGAGGGCTGCATTATCTGAGAGCGAATACTGTGTCTTTGCCATACATACAGGGAAGTGGGCAAATCCGAGTTCTTCAATCTTTTTAATCATCTTATCAGCAGCAGGCGCAAAGTCCACTCCAGATGCTCCATAGATTTTAGTACATATTGCTTCTATTTTTTCTTTGATAGAAAGTTCATCTCCATAGATAGGTGCATAATTAGAAGTCTTTGACTCGATTGTTGCAATTATTTTCTTTGCAAGCTCCTCACCACCGAGACCACCCTTTTCCCAAACTTCTGCAAGTTCAAAGTTACAGCCTCTATCCTCACAAAAATCTTTTACGAATTTGAGCTCTGCTTCTGTGTCTGAGACAAACTTATTAAGTGTTACTACAACAGGAACGCCGAACTGCTTCAGATTCTCAATATGCTTTTCAAGATTTACAATACCCTTTCTAAGAGCATCAAGATTCTCTGCTCCAAGCTCCTTCTTGTCTACTCCACCATTGTACTTAAGAGCCCTTATAGTAGCTACAAGAACTACTGCAGATGGCTTAAGTCCGGCCATGCGGCATTTGATATCCAAGAACTTCTCAGCACCAAGGTCAGCACCAAAACCTGCTTCTGTGATAACATAATCAGCAAGTTTGAGGGCTGTCTTTGTTGCCCTTACTGAGTTACAGCCATGGGCTATATTGGCAAATGGACCACCATGAACAATAGCAGGGCTGTGCTCTATAGTCTGAATAAGATTTGGCTTGATTGCCTCTTTAAGAAGAGCTGCCATAGAGCCGACTGCATTCAAATCTCCTGCGGTAACAGGCTTGCCATCGAAGCTATAGGCTACAATTATACGTGAAAGTCTCTCTTTTAAATCCTTCATGTCATTTGCAAGACAGAGAACAGCCATAATTTCAGAGGCAACCGTAATTACAAAGTGGTCCTCTCTAACCACACCATCCGCTGACGCCCCAAGCCCAACCACTACATTTCTAAGTACCCTGTCGTTCATATCAAGACAGCGTTTCCAAACTATCTGGTTGGTATCTATACCAAGGGAATTACCCTGTTTTATGTGGTTATCAAGTAAGGCTGAAAGTAAATTATTAGCAGAAGTAATTGCATGAAAATCACCGGTAAAATGGAGATTCAAGTCCTCCATAGGCACTACCTGTGCATAGCCTCCGCCTGCTGCTCCGCCTTTCACACCAAAACATGGTCCTAGAGATGGCTCTCTAAGTGCTATTACAGCCTTTTTGCCAAGTCTTTCAAATGCCTCACCAAGGCCTACGGTGACCGTTGTCTTTCCTTCACCCGCAGGGGTAGGATTGATAGCAGTAACAAGAATCAGCTTTCCATCTTCATTGTCTTTAATCCTGTCCCAAAGCTCATCTGAGAGCTTAGCCTTATACTTTCCGTATAATTCAAGCTCGTCTAAGGAAATGCCAAGCTTTTCAGCTACTTCTCCAATAGGCTTCATCACCGCTTCTTTAGCTATTTCAATATCAGTTTTCATAAATCCCGTCCCCTTTTCGGTTTTTTAGTTTAATACTTGTTACTTATAATACAATTGTCAAAAGCAGATAAATTCTATTTGGATTTGTTTGTAAAAGAGTTTAATAGCTTTTGATACCCAAATCTACTTATAAATATCTTGCACAGCTTAATCATAACTAATAAATGCTCTATGTGTCAATTCAAAAAAAGTGCTCATTTTATAGCTATTAATGTCAAAAAAATCTAATCAGTGTCTTGACATTATGAAAGCTTCAAAATCATCCTTACTCATAAGCACCTTGCGAGGCTTGGTTCCATCCTCAGCACTTACTACTCCTGCTTCAGCAAGCTGATCCATAATTCTGGCTGCCCTGTTGAAGCCTCATTCTGTACACCCTTTGAAACATACCTATTGAAGCCTTATCTTTGTCTATTACCAGTTTCCCGGCTTCTTCAAAATACGCATCAAAGCCATCATCCTCTTCAGCAGGTGTATTTCCTTCCTTAATACTCTCAACCTGAGCAGCTGCGTTTACCTGCTCTGTAATATCAGCCGCCTTGTGAGCAGGATCATTGTTTTTCTTTGATGAATTCAACTACATCAGATACCCTCATTATCCGAAACAAAGGCTCCCTGCACCCTCACAGGCTTAGGATATCCAGAAGGGAAGAATAGCATATCCCCCTTACCTAAGAGCTTTTCGGCCCCTGCTCCGTCAAGAATTGTCCTTGAATCCACCTGAGAAGATACAGCAAAGGCTATTCTTGAAGGTACATTTGCCTTAATAAGACCTGTGATGACATTTACACTTGGGCGCTGGGTTGCAATTACAAGATGGATACCTGCTGCTCTTGCAAGCTGAGCAAGACGGCATATAGCTTCTTCAACCTCTTTTGATGAAACCATCATAAGGTCAGCAAGCTCGTCTACTATTATCACTATCTGAGGCATCCATTCAGGCGAATCTTTTCCCACCTTTTTGTTAAAGCCCTTTATTTCTCTAACCTTCATGTCAGAGAAAAGCTTGTAACGCCTATTCATTTCAGCAACAGCCCAGTTTAGGGCTGCAGCAGCCTTCTTAGGATCGGTTACTACAGGAAGCAAAAGATGAGGTATACCGTTGTAGACAGAAAGCTCAACCACCTTAGGATCCACCATAATAAGCTTAACTTCACTTGGCTTAGCCTTGTAGAGTATGCTCATAATAAGTGTATTGATACATACCGACTTACCTGAGCCTGTTGCACCCGCAATGAGGAGATGCGGCATCTTGGCTATATCAGATATCATAGTCTGTCCGCCTATATCCTTACCTACAGCAAAGGCAAGTTTGGACTGGTGTTCATTAAAGTCTTTATTCTCAATCAAATCTCTAAAGTACACCATCAGGTTCTTTTTATTAGGTACTTCAATTCCGACTGCTGCCTTGCCCGGAATCGGTGCCTCTATACGAATATCCGCTGCTGCAAGATTTAACTTAATGTCATCAGTAAGTGCCGTTATCTTGCTTACCTTAACTCCCTGTTCAGGCTGAAGCTCATACCTTGTTACAGATGGTCCACAGCTGACATCAGTTACCTTAACATTCACACCAAAAGCAGTCAGGGTTTCCTGAAGCTTTCTGGCAGTATCGTGAAGTTCCTCATCAGTGATTCCGTCCTCGTCTCCCTCAGCCTTGCTTAAAAGGCTAATAGGCGGGAAGACATAAGGCTTAGGAGGTGCAGGAGGATTTTCAACTGATATATCAGGAATAAGCGGCTCTATTCCATCATCTCTTCTCTCTTTTGCAGAGTTGTTTATATTTTCTGGAATATTTGAAATATCTGTAGATGCGGCACTATTATTGCCACCATCACCAAATGAAGACTCAAGTGCCTTATTGCCGGTTATGGTTTTCTTTTCCAATAGCCTCTCTTTTTCAATTTCAAGAATAGACTTTTGAGGAAGTATCTCATCTTCATCCTCATCATCCAGCAAATCTTCATATTCGTCTATATCATCTTCAAAATCGCTCTCATCCGTTTCGTAGTAATTTTTATCAAGCTTATGAGAGCTTACTTCGTTTTCTGCTTCATCCTCTATAACATCCTTATCCTCTTCCTTATTCTCTTCTTCAGCCAAATCTTCAGCCTTTACTTCAGGCTCTTCTATGCCTCCAAGCTCCTCTTTATCATCAGGCTCTGCTTTATCATAAGTTCCTTCATAAGCCTTCCTTTTTTCCCCTTCAGGCTGCCACAGGTCTTCTCCCTCACCAAATTTATCATTGATTTCTTTTAAGTAAAACTCATCTTTATTACCCTCAGAAATCTTCTTATCCTCATTTGCCCTATGAATCAGGAAAGAAAGCTGAGACTTTTCCTTCTCACCTATCTCCTTTACTTCAACCTCTTTGTTCATATCAGCAGTATCTTCAGTTATGCTTTGATTATCACTTGCAGCTTCTTTCTCTGAAGGCTTTTTGATTTCACTGACAGCCTCATTATTAACAGCCTCATTAGCCTCTTCTACCACACCATCCTTTGCAGAGTCTTTTTCCTCCTCTTTCTTTATTCCCTCCTGCTTTGCTTCCTCTTCAAGCTTCTTTTTATTTTCTATATTTGCTTTAATTCTCTCCTGAATTATCTCCTCAGAAATTGCCCTCTTTCTATCCATTTCCTCCTGTCTAAGTCTCTCATCCTCTTCGGCTCTGGCCTGTCTTATTCTCTCTCTTTCTGCCCTTCTTATTTCTCTTAGCTCTTTTCTTCTGGCTAGCTTCTCCTCAGCCTTTGCCCTTGCATCAAGCATGGCCTCGTTCTTGTATTCTGCTATAGTCTCTCTGGTTTCCGTCACTCTTTCATTTATAGCTGAGGTTATGAGTTTACCTGTTAAATATATAACAAGCATTATAATTATAGCTATCAGCAAAAGATAAGCTCCAACCTGAGCAAGACCAAGGTTAAATACCTTTGCCAGAGCACCTCCGAGGAAACCTCCTCCGTCTTTATTCTCTACAGACATCGTATACAGGGCTTTCCAAGGAATATCACTAAGGTCTCCATAGGATGCAAGCTCAAATATACCACCGAAGGCTAGGATAAGGCCTGCACTTGCCATAACTTTATTTCTAACCCTTTTGTTGCCAACATTTGCCAACATAAAAATAGACGCAAAGAAAACATAGAACGGGAATATCCATGTCATCACGCCTATGCATCCAAAAAGAAAACTGTTGACACCTCTTCCTACAGGTCCAACCAGATTAAAGTTTGAAAGTAGAAGTACAATGGAAATAACTGTAGTAAATATAAATATTATTTCATATTTGTTTTCCGATAAAAAACCCTCTCTTTCGATTTCTACCTGCTTACCCCTGGAAGTTCTTCTTGTCTCCGACTTTTTTTCCCTACGGTCTTTTTGGTAGAAGTCCTACTGTTACTTCCTTTTCTATTAGTTTTACTTGTTGTTTTCTATTTTTTTCCCTGCCATTTTTACCTCACACTAAACATAAAGAAACAGTTATCGCCTTAAAAGCGTAACTGTTTCAATAATATATCAATTCTCAAGTTTTTTCAATGGTATAGGACATTTTACTTAAGCTTTTTTTACTATAAAATATAGCCACAGTCTCCAATAACATCTATTATCTTATCTGCTGCCTCTTTACATTTTTTTCATCACTTCCCGCTTCTACCATAACTCTGATAAGTGGTTCAGTACCACTCTTTCTAAGAAGCACTCTTCCATCTCCATTAAGTCCTGCTTCAGCCTCATCCGCAGCTTTAAGAACCTTTTTCATCATTCATTACAAGGTCCTTATCAGTGACCTTCAAGTTAACAAGAAGCTGAGGATATACCTTAAAAGCCTTCTGTAAGCTCTGATATCTTTTTCTTACTGATAAGCATTGCATCCATTATTTTAAGTGAAGTAAGTACACCATCTCCTGTGGTTGCATGTTTACCGAAAATAACGTGCCCTGACTGTTCACCACCTAAGGAATAGCCGTTTGCAACCATATTTTCACTCACATACTTGTCGCCTACATCTGTCTTTTCATATTTAATTCCAAGCTTATCAAAAGCCTTATATAGTCCCATATTTGACATTACAGTTGTAACTACTGTATCGTTGTCAAGCTCACCCTTGTGTTTAAGGTATGAACCACAGATGTAGAGAATAGCATCACCGTCTATAATATTACCGTTTTCATCTACAGCAAGGCATCTGTCCGCATCACCATCATATGCAAAGCCTATATCAAGATTCTTCTCTCTAACGAACTCCTGAAGCTTCTCTATGTGGGTTGAACCGCATTCAGTGTTGATATTAGTACCATCAGGGTCTGCATTTATAACATAGGTCTTAGCTCCAAGTGCCTTAAATACTGCAGTTGCTATCTGATGTGCAGAACCGTTTGCACAGTCCAGTCCCACTCTCACATCTTTAAAGGATTTGGTAGGAAGTGAAATAAGATATCCCAGATATCTGTTTCTTCCAAGCACATAGTCAACAGTTCTGCCGATATTCTCTCCAGTTGCAAGAGGAATATTATCTTCTTCTCTGTCAATGTACTCTTCTATAAGAGCCTCAACCTCAGCCTCTAGCTTATAACCGTTTCCGTTTATTATCTTTATACCGTTGTCGTAGAAAGGATTGTGGCTTGCAGATATCATAATACCGCAGTCAAATTCCTCCGTTCTTACCACATAGGAAACACTCGGCGTACTTGTAACGTGCAAAAGATAAGCATCTGCCCCACTTGCGGTAAGTCCTGCTGCAAGGGCATATTCAAACATATAGCTTGACCTTCTGGTATCTTTGCCTATTACTATCTTCGCCTTGTGCTCCTTACCGTAATAATATCCTAGAAATCTTCCTACCTTAAATGCGTGATTAACTGTCAATCCTACATTGGCTTCTCCTCTGAATCCATCTGTTCCAAAGTATTTTCCCATAGATTCTCTCCTATATTCTCATAAATCCTTTTCCAACTATTTCGCTGGTACTTGTAATTATAATAAAAGCTGTAGGCTCAGTTTCCCTTAGGGAAATTTCTGAGAAGAACCGCCTGTCTTCTGTTAACTACAGTAAGCACCATAAACTTATGCTGTCCTGAATATGCACCCTTTGCGTCTACCACGGTAGCGGAGCGGTTTAATTCCTTGCCTATGAATTTAGTTATAGGCTCAGTGTCATTACATATGATATTAATGTACTTACAGAGATTAATGCTCTCAATTACATTGTCTATAACAAGAGCCTTTACTCCGAGACCGAGCATAGACATAAGTCCTGTCTTAACTCCGTATATAGGGAAGGTAAGGGCTGCAAGTATACAGTCAGCCGACATAAGGGCTGCGCCTATGTTCATTGAGGTGTACTTCTTAAGCAGAACCGCCAGTATATCAGTACCTCCTGAGGAAGCTCCTATATTAAATAAAATAGCACTTCCAACCGCAGGAAGAAAAATAGCGTATACAAGTTCCATTATAGTGTCATTGGTAAGTGGACCCTTAAGTGGAACTATGTATTCAAGTCCCTGAAGTGAAAACGACATGAGTAACGAGCAATACACAGTTTTAGTCCAAATTCCTTGCCCAAGAAGATAAATCCAATAATCAGAAGTAAAATATTAAAGACTACAACAATATTTCCCTTAGTCATAAATCCAACCGTATATTTGGATAAAATAACGGCTATACCCGTTGCACCACCGAAAGAAAAGTTATTGGTAAACTTAAAAAAGTAAATACCGACTACCATGATTTCAATACCAATGGTCATCCATATAAATTCTCTCAGGCTGAACTTTTTCATCAAGTCTTTCATCACTGCTCTCCTATTTGCAAGCAATATTTTATTTGTTGTCAAAACAACTCCACATCGAAGTATTAATTTTTGATACCCGTACATTATATAAAAAAACCGAACTTCATGCAAGATGCAATAAAGTTCGGTCTGTCTGCGGATAACAGGAGTTGAACCTGCACGGGGGTTCCCACCAGAACCTAAATCTGGCGCGTCTGCCAATTCCGCCATATCCGCATGGCTGGGCTAGCCGGATTCGAACCGTCGATGCGGGAGTCAAAGTCCCGTGCCTTAACCGCTTGGCTATAGCCCAAAAAATACAAAGACTCTCGCCTTTGCACTCTAAGGGTGGGTAGAGGGGACTCGAACCCTCGGTATCCAGAACCACAATCTGGCGCGTTAACCAACTACACTATACCCACCATATATATAATCCGACTAGCTTAAGTGTACCGAAAGGGATTCGAACCCCCGACACACGGCTTAGAAGGCCGTTGCTCTATCCAACTGAGCTATCGGTACAAACCCATTTTGATAATAATCAAAATGAAAGCGGGTGATGGGAATCGAACCCACGTATCCAGCTTGGAAGGCTGGTGTTCTACCATTGAACCACACCCGCAAAACAAGAAATATTAACTTTTTTGCTTATTACAAAACTTAGAAACAAGTCGGGGTGACAGGATTCGAACCTGCGACCCCTTGATCCCAAATCAAGTACTCTAGCCAAACTGAGCCACACCCCGAAATTTCTTAAGTGTTTTGCAATCAAGCAAGGAATATTATACATGAATTAACTTATGATGTCAACACTTTTTTAATATTTTTTATTGTTTTATTTTATGAGAATTTTACACTTTTTGTCTACTCAATTCCAAGTGCTTTTTTAGCCAACCCATCAGCCATCTCATTATATTCATCGCCTGAATGTCCCTTGACTTTGATAAAATGAACCTTAAGCTTATCTTTTATATCATCATAAAACTGCTTATATGCTACGGTTCCTGCTTTGTTGGTCTTCCACTCTCCGAGACACCAGCTTGCTATCCCCTGATAATCGTGGTAGATGCTTAAGGATGTGTAGCCATTGTCTAAGGCATATTGCATGGCAAGTTCAGAAGCTTTTATCTCTCCCGCCACATTCCTCATTGTGGCAAGCTCTTCATCCTCATAGGCCTTTGATATTTCAGCTATTACTTCTCCGTCTTTAAGTATAATACAGCCACAGCCAAAAATCTTCCCACTGCTAAAACTTCCATCCACATAAGCGGTTATTTCACTATCAGAGGGCTCTACCTGTATATTTTCATCATTATTATCACTTGCTGCATCAGTGTTAGAAGCAGATAATCCTCCCCTTAAAAAGTCTTCCGCATCCTGCTTTTCTACAAATCCCTTATATATAGCCCCTTTATAGCCTATAACCTGAGCCTTACAGTCCTCCCATGTCTTATATATACCGGGAGTCTTTCCTATTCTTACCGCATAATAATTATTCTTTGCCATTATTTTCTCCAATAAGTATTTTTGTTTAACTACATTAATTCTTAATATCCTATAAATTAACCTAATCGGACAGTCTCTCTATTATGATATCCTTAAGATACTTATAATATCCCAAGAAATACCTAATTGGCAGTGTCTCCATCATGATATTCTTCAGAATTATATTTTATCTTTTAGCTTCTCTAATAGCCTTATTTATAGTATTTAGCACCTTTTTCTTATCAGCGCTCCAAAGCGGCTCTACCAGAAGCCTCTTATCTCCGTCTCCCGTCATCCTGTGAATCACCACGCTTTCAGGCAGGATTCTCAGACAGTTTATAAGAATTTCAGTATATTCATCAAGGCTTAGTATCTTAAAAGGCTTTTCCCTATATTCCCTCTCTAGTCTGGTATTCTTTAATATATGTAGGAGGTGGAGCTTAATTCCGTCTAACTTAGGACTGAGATTTGCTAAATACCTGACAGTTTCATACATATCTTTATCCGTTTCGCCCGGTAAGCCTAAAATCACATGGACTATCACTTCAATATTTCTCATTTTAAGCTCCATATAAGCCTTATTAAAGACAGGCAAACTATAGCCTCTGTTAAATGCCTTTGCGCTGTCTTCGTTAATCGTCTGTAAGCCAAGTTCTATCCATACAGGCTTTATTTTATTAAGCTCGTCCAAGAGGTCAAGCATATCATCTTCCAAGCAGTCAGGTCTTGTTCCTATAGATAGGGCGGCAATATCATCCCTAAGTATAGCAGTCTTAAATCCTGCTAAGCCTGTCTACATCTCCGTAAGTATTGGTAAATGACTGAAAATACGCGATATACTTCTTGTCTTCTTCCTTTATGTTCTTTGGAAATTTGCTTTTTACCCTATCTTTTGCCTCTTCAATCTGTTCTTCTATCGGCTTTACCTTGGTGGCAAATTCCCCGGAACCGCCCTCAGAGCAAAAGCTGCAACCCCCTCTTCCTGCCCTTCCATCCCTGTTTGGGCAACTACAGCCTGTGGATAAAGACAACCTATATACCTTTGTGCCAAACTTTTCTTTGCAATAGTCTGACAGAGTCCTTATTATCATCTAACATTCTCCTAGTCCATGCTTTCCTGTAGCTTTTAATACCTTCTAATATCTTCTTAAAAAGCTAACCTTTTATAAGCTAATCTCTTCTTTCATCTCCGCCACATCAGTATATCTATCAACATACTGCTTGATTAAGAGGTTTTCAGGAACAAAATCATTGTACTTCCCGAAGGTTTTAGCATCTTTAGGAACAATATAATCACTTTCCGCAACATCATTTTTTCTTATGTAGTCAAGTGCATCCATAAGTTCATTCTTTGTTACATTTTTAACTATTAAAAACGGCCAGTAAGGTTCTACAAATTTTCTATCAGGCAGGAGTTTATTTAAGATATAGTCTAAGGAATTAAGCGCTCTTGTGCCTAACCACAGAGATATCCCATAAGTATCCGGAGATATTTCAAAGATTTCTTTGGTTTCAAGTCCTGCACCTACTGCCACCTGTCTTATTTCAGTAAGCCGCTTCTTTGCTTCATCTCCCAAATAAGGATACTTGCAGTCAGTTGTTATTATCTCCTTCATTTTCTTAAGTACTCTGGTATGCTCAATAATCTCTCCTGTTCCATCCCAGACTGTAGGCGGCTTACCCTCGGCACTCTTACATAGATATTCTTATTCTCCTTATCTATTTCTGTAACCATCCAGCTCTTTCCCCCTAGAACAAAGGTTGTATCAGGCTGCATAAGCCTTGTAAGAGTACCTATTTCGTGTGAGCCCTCTCTTACAGAATATTCCACATCAGATTCAAATACCGAATAAAAGTCATAGTGATTTGCTATCTTTTCTCCCTCGGTACCTAAGATGAAGCCTCCGTTCTCAGTTCTCTCGATATGACCTATCTTAAGGAGATACCTCAATAATTCCTTGTAGTCCTCCTGTGTAACAAATCTAAAAGCATATTCACTAAGGAGTGACTGCGCCAAAACTTCCGGACTTGCCTCACCTCTGCTATATAAAAAACTCATAGTCTGGTGGTAGAGTATACCAAATGGATATCGCTCAGGCAGCACCGGCTCTATATAGTTTTCCCTATATAGTTCAATTAAAGCTATACATTTAATAAAGCTCCAATTTATCGCCTTATAGAACTCAGTGGACTCACTTCGCTTTTCCTCTTCAAACAAAAAGCACATCTCAGAAACTCCGCTTCGTCTCCCGCTTCTTCCAAGTCTTTGAGATAGGCTGGCTACTGACTTAGGACAGCCCACTTGTATTATTCTCTCCAAATCCCCCAAATCGATACCCAGCTCAAGGGTAACAGTCGCACCTGTAACAAGAGGTAAGTCAGACAGCCTCATCTGTTCTTCCACAAACTCCCTGTCAGATGCAGAAATACTGCCATGATGAACCATAAATACATCAGGCTCTCCTCTTTTTTTAGCCACATGCTTAAGGTTAACAATGTTTTTTTCTACCTCAGAGCGCGCATTTGAAAATACAATGCTCTTCTTCCCTCTAGTTAGCTCATATAGATTATCGTAAAAGGATATTTCGTTCTTCTTATCTTTTTCCTGAAAGGCAAATTCATAAAAATGCTCCACCATTACCACTGCTCTACGCCTTTTAACTCCGGTATCAGGAGTAATGCATTTTCTTTCTGTACCGCCGTTTAGCCAGTCTTCTGCACCCTCTATATCCCCAAGTGTTGCAGATAGTCCTATCCTTACAGGAATCATGCCTGTTAGCTTTTGAAGCCTTTCAAGCAGAGAAATAAGCTGAGTTCCTCTTTCCTCACCTATGAAATTATGTACCTCATCAATTATGATAAATCTCAAATCAGAAAATAATTTAACAGCTTGTTCTTTCCTTCTCATTAACATTGCTTCAAGGGATTCAGGTGTAGTCTGTAGTATGCCTGAAGGCTTTTTAAGCAGCTTATTCTTGGTATTGGCAGACACATCCCCATGCCACTTAGTAACCGGTATATAAGCCTCCCGAAGCACCTCCTCAATTCGGGCAAACTGGTCATTAATAAGAGCCTTTAGAGGGGCAATATATAAGACTCCCACACTTTCACAGGGTTCATTGTAAAGCTTAGTTATCACAGGCAGAAAGGCAGCCTCTGTTTTACCCGATGCTGTAGGTGTGGCTATAAGAAGATTGGAGTCAGTATTAAATATAACATCACAGGCTGCAACCTGTATTTCCCTTAGCTCTTCCCAGCCATTCTTATATATATAATCCTGTATAAAAGGAGCAAGCTGCTCAAATGTACTCATATCTCAAATCCCTTAAATTCGCTTCTTATTTCCTCAGTATCTTCGCTTGACTTAGCGTAGTTAAAATCATCCCCTCCAAGTATTCCCTCAAGGGTTTTGTTAGGGTTTTGAAGGAGGATATTAAGTATTTCTATAAAATCTCTTATTATCTCACGTGGTGTTATATTCTGTCCTGCTCCTACCCTGCTAAATTCAGTTTTTATAAAATACTGCAAGGTTTCAGAGCTAAGCCCTGCCTCGTACTTGTACACCTGAGCATGTATTTTCTCTAGCTTACAGATAAGAAAATACATTTCTTCAGGGGTAAGAGGTTTTAACCTTATAATTGGAGAGAGCAAATCTCTTGTACTTCCGTCAGAAAATCTACTGCTTTCAAGCCTCGACCTAAGTGCCTCATAGCTAAATATACCTCTTCTTGTATCCTCAACACACTGAGGCGTACCTCCCATTATCACTCCCAAGTACTTCGCCTTGCCCTGCATTATATCGTTGTATATTGTTAAGATTTTCTCATAATTATTTTGCCTTGATATAGAATTGGGAATCTTAAATAAATTGACGAGTTCATCAATCATCATTATCATCCCCTTATATCCTGCCTTTACTACAAACATAGAGAAAAGCTTAATATACTCATACCAGTCATCATCATTTATAATGACACCAACTCCAAGCTCCGCCTTAGCCTCAGTCTTAGTCACATACTCTCCTCTAAGCCATTTTAAGGTTCTACTTTAAGCTCTTCATCCTCAGTAACTACAGCCTTCCAGTAAAGGGAAATTATCCTTGCAAAATCAAAGCCATGTACTATGGTTTCAAGCTCATTTATAGTTTGATGAATCTTAATCTCAACCAGTCCGTTAAGCTTCTCGCTGTCAGCAGTTAGTGAGTTTTCTGTCATCACTTCAGTTTTAAGTGCATTTATCCATTTGCTTAGTAAGAGACTTAAGGCACCTCCATCAGGAGAGGTTTGAGTGGAGAGGTTTTTCATAAGCTCTTTGTAAGTAGCAAGCCCATCACCCTTATTGCCTACAAGCCTTCGCTCAGGAGAAAGGTCAGCATCCACAACTACGAAGCCCCTTTCCATGGCATAGTTACGAATAGTCTGCAGTAGAAAACTCTTACCTGCTCCGTATTTCCCAACAACAAATCGAAATGAAGCACCTCCTTCGGATATCATTTCAATATCATTTAAAAGTGCATCTATTTCATCTTTCCTACCTACCGTTATATAGCCTAAGCCGGTGCGTGGCACAACTCCACCCTTAAGGGAATTTAGCAGGGTATTTGCTATTCTAAGCGGTATTCTGTCTGTTACATTCATGACCTTCCTCCAACTGCCTCTTTTACTTCATTCAAATAATCTTCATAAATCTGTGGCTCACCTGATACATATTCAATCAGGTTATCACCTGTTATTTCAAGTGCCTTCTCATTTATTTCTTCAACAAGAAGTTCATAATTAGAACCTGTTTTTTCACCATTTGCAAGATGTAAAATCAGGTCTTTTGCCTCGTTCGACAAGACATTTATAATTGCTTCGCAGCCTGATAGCCGAACATTATCATAATGTTTAGCTTCAATTTCAGGCTTATTACCTTCATCAGTTATTGTTTCTTTAGCAAAATCAAATATATTTAATTGTCCAATTGACTGACTTTCATTTTCATAACTTTCATCCACTATATGTACCGCATCTATTTTTAGAGATTTGATTTATAGATGATAATGGTATTTTTAGCAGCATTTGCATCATTTTTTTGACTTAATATCACTTTCATTATTAGATTGTACTTCAGCTTTGTTAATTAAGTTTATTTCTTGCTGTCTATAATTCTTCTTACAATTATATATTTCTGATAGTTGTCTCTCATCTCTTTCGATATCCTCTTCAAGAATGAGCCTTTTAGCAGTTTCAATATGGTCTCTTTCAATATCTTTGATTTTACTAAGGTCTATCTCTATAGGCTTAATTATTTCAAGTTTTCCATTTTTTATTACTATGTTTTCCTCTTTTATAAAGTCAGAAATTGCCTGAATTATAGTTTCTTCAAAACTATCTTCATACAATGCCTCAAGCATTTTTCTTTTCCAAGAAGTTAACTTGGAAATATGGCTGCCAGCATAGTAACCATAATCACTTTTATCATTGAAAAAGCATTTCTCCACCTGTTTAATCGCAGGAGGCTGTAGACTTCTCTTTGAGCCGAACATTTTTCTCATATTAACTTCAGTAAGCTTTAATATGTATCCCACAATAGCTTTGTATTTTCCTATGTCAGGAGCATCTATTTTACGTGACTTTCCATTGTATTTATAGGTCTCAATACCATCAAGCGGGACAACCTGCTCAAAAAAATTGGAAGGCTTAACCACTGCTCCTCTAAAGAAAGAGTATATAATCTCACTTTGTTTAGCTGTGAACAATTTTTTGATATCTGTTTCAGCCTCATTCAAAGTCTGTGAAAGTCTCTCAAGTACAAAGCAGGCACATTTTTCGATAATCTCCTGATTGCCGGATTTATAAAACTGTCCATCAGTTATCCTAAAAGATGAATAAATTTCAACTGCTTTTAAACTCTTCCACTTAAAGTCCATCATTTCAACATATAAGCAAGGTTCAAAACCATAGTAATTAATTGGCATCAAGTCTCTATAATACGAAAAACCTTGTAAAAGTTCATTATGGTTTACAATGTAGTAGTCCCTTATCCAGGTTCGAAAATGTCCATCTATACTGTCATCATATTTTCTAAACTCAGTCCATATATATATTAACTTTTCAATGGTTTCTTCTGCACACTTCGTACCTATACCGTTTAATAGTTCATATACATAACAAAACAAGTAGGATACAGATATATCCGTTACATTAGAATTCCTAACCTTTGTCCTCCAAGTAAAATAGGTCCTAAGCTGATTATCATTCATCCTATCATAGGTAGTATAGTAAGCTTCCAAAGGATAGGCTTTGTCTGCATCGTCACTAAAGTCCTCCATGAATTTTGCCTGTTTAAGAAAGGTCTCAGTATCTCCAAGATACCAATCACTGCTTAAACCAGCCTTCTTGCCTAAAATTCTCATCTGACGGAAGGTGGAATAAGGCTCGCTCTCAGCCACAGGCTCTTGTAGCCTCCTCTCAATACTTTCTTTTTCATACCTTCCATTTCCCTTGTTTTCTAAAGGATCGATAAGCAGATAACCAGAATCAGATTGTGCAGGCTTTCTAATGGCTAGTTTACGAGCCTTTTCCTCCATCTTTTCTTCATCAGTTTCATCAGGCAAAATTTTCCTTAAAAATTCCATTAAGGCTTCATTTCCAAGCATCTTAAGCTCCCGTATTATTTTTTTCCACATCTTTTTCTATCTCGCTTACAAACTTTATATCTCCCACCAAAAATAAAGAAAGACATTTTAACACAAAGCTTGCACACTTTCTAACAAATCGCATAAATAAAGTAACAGCCCTATTATTCTTATTATCACTTTCAATAAAATATAATAATGAAATTATTACCGGCGTCAATGCTACAACTACTATTAAAAACAATATCCCACATAAAAAAACCTCCATGTATGATAATGTAAATCAAATCAAAAATTAAAAATTAATTATATTAAATAGAACAAAAAGTTCTTATTGTCTAGTATAATATAATGATAGCATTATGTCCATAGATAAAAGAAGTTTTATAAGAAAAATTGTATAACGACATAAAAAAACAGCCACAGATATAATATCTGCAGCCATTCCTCTGTAATGCCGGTGACCGGGGTCGAACCGGTACGGGTATTACTACCCACGGGATTTTAAGTCCCGGGCGTCTACCAATTCCGCCACACCGGCATACTACATAAAATGCAGTAATGGGACCTACAGGGCTCGAACCTGTGACCCTCTGCTTGTAAGGCAGATGCTCTCCCAGCTGAGCTAAGATCCCAAAAATAATAAAAATTTCATATGAAATTTGTTATTAAATAAAAAAATGGTTCTTCGGGGACTCGAACCCAGGACCGACCGGTTATGAGCCGGTTGCTCTAACCAACTGAGCTAAAGAACCAAAAAGTGACTCCAAGGGGATTTGAACCCCTGTTACCGCCGTGAAAGGGCGGTGTCTTAACTCGCTTGACCATGGAGCCATACATACAATTTCGACATCTGAGATGTCAAGCTCCCCAAGTAGGGCTCGAACCTACAACATCACGGTTAACAGCCGTGCGCTCTACCATTGAGCTATTGAGGAATAAATATACCTTGAAAACTGCAACCGAATCAACATCTTCCTTTTTCTTTGGTCAAGCCTTCGACCTATTAGTATCAGAAGGCACACGGATTACTCCGCTTACACCACTGACCTATCAACCTCATACTCTCTAAGGGTCTTATTAGCCTACGCTATGGGATATCTTATCTTGGAGGGGCTTCACGCTTAGATGCCTTCAGCGTTTATCCCTGCCAAACTTGGCTTCCCAGCCGTGCAGCTGGCACTGCAACTGGTCTACCAGCGGTTCGTCCATCCCGGTCCTCTCGTACTAAGGACGGCTCTCCTCAAATATCCTACGCCTGCGCCAGATAGGGACCGAACTGTCTCACGACGTTCTGAACCCAGCTCGCGTACCGCTTTAATGGGCGAACAGCCCAACCCTTGGGACCTACTACAGCCCCAGGATGCGATGAGCCGACATCGAGGTGCCAAACCACTCCGTCGATGTGAACTCTTGGGAGTGATAAGCCTGTTATCCCCAGGGTAGCTTTTATCCGTTGAGCGATGGCATTCCCACTTACATACCACCGGATCACTAAGTCCTACTTTCGTACCTGCTCCACCCGTCGGTGTCGCAGTCAAGCTCCCTTCTGCCTTTACACTCTGCGAATGGTTTCCAACCATTCTGAGGGAACCTTTGAGCGCCTCCGATACACTTTCGGAGGCGACCGCCCCAGTCAAACTCCCCTCCTGGCATTGTCCCCTGCCCGGATAACGGGCAAAGGTTAGAAACCAGATACACGAAGGGTGGTATCCCAACATTGACTCCGCAGAAACTGGCGTCCCTGCTTCTTAGTCTCCCACCTATCCTGTACATCATATATCTAATCCCAGTACCAAGATGGAGTAAAGCTCCATGGGGTCTTTCCGTCTTGGCGCAGGTAACCAGCATCTTCACTGGTACTTCAATTTCACCGGGTGCATTGTTGAGACAGCGCTCAAATCATTACGCCTTTCGTGCGGGTCGGAACTTACCCGACAAGGAATTTCGCTACCTTAGGACCGTTATAGTTACGGCCGCCGTTTACTGGGGCTTAAGTTCGTACCTTCGGATTACTCCTAAGCACTCCCCGTAACCTTCCAGCACCGGGCAGGCGTCAGCCCATATACATCACCTTACGGTTTCGCATAGACCTGTGTTTTTGCTAAACAGTTGCTTGAGCCTATTCTCTGCGGCCTGTATTTCTACAGGCACCCCTTATCGCGAACTTACGGGGCCATTTTGCCGAGTTCCTTAACAATGCTTCTCCCGCCGGCCTTGGGATACTCTCCCCATCCACCTGTGTCGGTTTACGGTACGGGCTCTGACTACACAATAGCGGCTTTTCTCGACGGCTCTCCCAGGAGCTTCCCTACTTATATTTCGGTCCGCATCACACAGTTCACTTACCCGGACGGATTTGCCTGCCCGGCATAAACCATGCTTGCACCTGAATCCTTTACAGGCACTTCCTGAATCTCCGTGTCCCCACATTTCTGATAGCCAGAGGTACTGGAATATCAACCAGTTGTCCATCGCCTACGCTTCTCAGCCTGAGCTTAGGTCCCGACTTCCCCAGGGAAGATCAGCTTTACCCTGGAAACCTTGGATATACGGCCTGAAGGATTCTCACCTTCATCTCGCTACTCATTCCGGCATTCTCTCTTGATAACTCTCCACGACTCCTTACGGTACCGCTTCTTCGTGTTATCAATGCTCCCCTACCAACATACCTTACGGTATATTCCATTGCTTCGGTGTTATGTTTCAGCCCCGGACATTTTCGGCGCAGGACCTCTCGACTAGTGAGCTATTACGCACTCTTTGAATGAATGGCTGCTTCTGAGCCAACATCCTAGTTGTCTTCGAAACCCCACATCCTTTACCACTTAACATACACTTTGGGACCTTAGCAGATGGTCTGGGCTGTTTCCCTTTTGACTGTCCGACTTATCTCATACAGTCTGACTCCCGGTAAACATCTATATGGCATTCGGAGTTTGATACGCATTGGTAGACTTTGACGCCCCCGCAGCGATTCAGTGCTCTACCTCCATTAGACTATACCGAGGCTAGCCCTAAAGCTATTTCGGGGAGAACCAGCTATCTCCGAGTTCGATTGGAATTTCTCCGCTACCCACAGCTCATCACCGCCTTTTTCAACAGACGTGTGTTCGGACCTCCATCCACTTTTACGCAGACTTCATCCTGGCCATGGGTAGGTCACCCGGTTTCGGGTCTGCCGTTACTGACTTACCGCCCTATTAAGACTTGGTTTCCCTTCGGCTCCGTACCTTAAGTACTTAACCTGCCAGCAACGGCAACTCGCCGGACCGTTCTACAAAAAGTACACGGTCGAGCGTTAGTCGCTCTTCCGCAGCTTGTAGACACAGGGTTTCAGGTTCTCTTTCACTCCCCTCCCGGGGTTCTTTTCACCTTTCCCTCACGGTACTATACTCTATCGGTCACCAGGTAGTATTTCGCCTTGGGGGGTGGTCCCCCCCTGCTTCCTACGGGGTTTCTCGTGTCCCGTAGTACTCTGGATACCACTGAATCACAGTCTGTTTCGCATACGAGGCTTTCACTCTCTATGGCCGGCTTTCCCAAAACCGTTCTGCTACCTACTGCTTCTTCGTATGTGGTCCTCAACCCCAAGGATAAATCCTTGGTTTGGGCTTCGTCCCCTTTCGCTCGCCACTACTTAGGGATTCGATGTTTCTTCCTCTTCCTCCGGCTACTTAGATGTTTCAGTTCGCCGGGTTCCCTCCGTATGACTATGGATTCATCATACGGTGACAGAAGTTCTTTCTGCCGGGTTTCCCCATTCGGATACCTGCGGATCAATGGATATTTGCTCCTCCCCGCAGCTTTTCGCAGCTTATCACGTCCTTCTTTGGCTCCTGGTGCCAAGGCATCCGCCCTGCGCCCTTTGTAACTTGACCTTAGTTGAGATGGGAATGCTACACGGTACATCTCCGGCGGCGCAAGCTCGCTTGCAGACGACGGTGTGTGCCGTGGAGGAGGCGTTTCTACGAAACGCCTATCACGAGCGTGAAATGCGAAGCATTTCTGCGAGTGACCCATCTCAACGGTATTTTAGATAACTCATTATGGTTCTCTTAATGATTATATAACAGCTAGCGTACTGTTATAAAACCTTTTAATAAATACATTGTTTTATTGAATTCTAAACCGCACTTGTTTTTCAACTTGTACTAATCAGAAATTCAATTTCTCGATGTTGTTTCATATCTAGCTGTATAACTTCAAATTGAAATCATACTTGCTTGAATATTTTGTTCGGTATGCAGTTTTCAAGGTACATTTCAGGATGTTATCCTGAGTGGGCTTAAATGGACTCGAACCATCGACCTCACGCTTATCAGGCGTGCGCTCTAACCAGCTGAGCTATAAGCCCATAAATCTAGCAGCCACCTACTCTCCCACACCGTCTCCAGTGCAGTACCATCGGCCGCCTAGGCCTTAACCTTCGTGTTCGGGATGAGAACGGGTGTGACCCCTAGACGCATCGCCACTAGAAATATAAAGTTATCATTGATAACTAGACAGTAAGACAATCTTTACTTCTTCTTCCTTAGAAAGGAGGTGATCCAGCCGCACCTTCCGATACGGCTACCTTGTTACGACTTCACCCCAGTCACCAGACCTGCCTTCGGCAGCTCCTCCCTTGCGGTTAGGCCACTGACTTCGGGCATTTCCGACTCCCATGGTGTGACGGGCGGTGTGTACAAGACCCGGGAACGTATTCACCGCGACATTCTGATTCGCGATTACTAGCGATTCCAGCTTCATGTAGTCGAGTTGCAGACTACAATCCGAACTGAGGCAGCCTTTCTGGGATTTGCTCCGGCTCACGCCTTCGCTTCCCTCTGTAACTGCCATTGTAGCACGTGTGTAGCCCCGGTCATAAGGGGCATGATGATTTGACGTCATCCCCGCCTTCCTCCGAGTTATCCTCGGCAGTCTTTCTAGAGTGCCCGGCCTAACCGCTGGCTACTAAAAATAGGGGTTGCGCTCGTTGCGGGACTTAACCCAACATCTCACGACACGAGCTGACGACAACCATGCACCACCTGTCTCTCCTGTCCCGAAGGACTACAGGCATTACCCTGTATTCAGGAGGATCTCAAGACCGGGTAAGGTTCTTCGCGTTGCGTCGAATTAAACCACATGCTCCACCGCTTGTGCGGGTCCCCGTCAATTCCTTTGAGTTTCATTCTTGCGAACGTACTCCCCAGGTGGAATACTTAATGCGTTTGCGACGGCACCGAAAGACTTATGCCTCCCAGCACCTAGTATTCATCGTTTACAGCGTGGACTACCAGGGTATCTAATCCTGTTTGCTACCCACGCTTTCGAGCCTCAGCGTCAGTTTTGGTCCAGCAGGCCGCCTTCGCCACCGGTGTTCTTCCTAATATCTAAGCATTTCACCGCTACACTAGGAATTCCGCCTGCCTCTCCCATACTCAAGTTTAACAGTTTTGGGAGCAGTCAAGGGGTTGAGCCCCCTGCTTCCACTCTCAACTTGCCAAACCGCCTGCGCTCCCTTTACACCCAGTAAATCCGGATAACGCTTGCCCCCTACGTATTACCGCGGCTGCTGGCACGTAGTTAGCCGGGGCTTCTTAGTCAGGTACCGTCATCATCTTCCCTGCTGATAGAGCTTTACATACCGAAATACTTCTTCACTCACGCGGCGTCGCTGCATCAGAGTTTCCTCCATTGTGCAATATCCCCCACTGCTGCCTCCCGTAGGAGTTTGGGCCGTGTCTCAGTCCCAATGTGGCCGTCCGACCTCTCAGTCCGGCTACCGATCGTTGCTTTGGTAGGCTTTTACCCTGCCAACTGGCTAATCGGACGCGGGCCCATCCTATACCTGATTGCTCATTTCCCGACAAAACCATGCGGTCTCGCCGACTTATGCGGTCTTACCAGCCGTTTCCAGCTGCTATCCCCCTGTATAGGGCAGGTTGCCCACGCGTTACTCACCCGTCCGCCACTAAGAATTACAGTCTTCCATCCGAAAACTTCCGTCTGTAATCTCCGTTCGACTTGCATGTGTTAGGCACGCCGCCAGCGTTCATCCTGAGCCAGGATCAAACTCTCATAAAAAGTGTTTGCCTTCGTCAGAACAAGCTGACATTTATCATCTCTTGCTTATTCCGTTATCGACCGGCTAAAGTCGATAATTTTTACTGTTTTTTAAAGGTGTATAAGTATTACTACTTATACGCGTTCGTTTGAATTTTCAAGATTGTCTCACTATTTAGTTATCAAGGTTCTGTCTTAGCCTTCTTGCTTTCACAATTCAGCTCAAACATTCTATCATACGATTTTGCTTATGTCAACAACTTTTTCAAGTTTATTCAGCAAAATCAACGGAGAAACAGGGATTTGAACCCTGGCGCCGCTATTAACGACCTACTCCCTTTCCAGGGGAGCCCCTTCAGCCTCTTGGGTATTTCTCCAAGGCTTACACATAAACCATATAGAGCGGAGAAGGTGGGATTCGAACCCACGGTCCCTTTCAGGATCACCGGTTTTCAAGACCGGCTCTTTAAACCACTCAGACACCTCTCCAGTGACTGTCCGTAACTGTGACAGCTAGAACAGTTTAACATATAAGCAAAATCTTGTCAAGCAGATTTTTAAACTTTTTTCATATTTTTAATTATAGTAATTTAACTATCATTCTCCAACATTATCTTTGTCCCAGTTTAAGGCTTGGAATTGCATTTAATGTCAGATCCGAAATCAGTCCCTTTTTGTAGTCATAGTAAGCAGCAGCCCCTATCATTGCAGCATTGTCAGTACACAATATCGGCGAAGGATGATAGAACTTGAATCCCCTTCTTTCACAAGCCTCTTTCATCTCTTCTCTTAGCACCGTGTTAGAAGCAACCCCACCCGCCATGGCAATCTTCTTAAATCCCAGCTGTTTCGCACCTTCTATTGTATGACTTACAAGCACATCTACTACAGCCTCCTGGAAGGATGCAGCTATATCAGCTTTGTTTATTTTCTCACCCTTCATTTCACAGGAATTGATGTAATTTAGAACAGAAGACTTTAGCCCGCTGAAACTAAAGTCAAATGGGTTGTCTGCCACCTTAGCTCTAGGGAAAGCTATAGCAGCGTTATTACCTTCTTCAGATATTTTTTGAATCTTAGGACCTCCCGGATAACCAAGCCCTATCGCCCTTGCAACCTTGTCAAAGGCCTCTCCTGCTGCATCATCCCTTGTTTTACCAAGAACTTCATACTCTCCATAGTCCTTAACTATAACCAGATTGGTGTGGCCTCCCGATACAACAAGGCATAAAAAAGGTGGTTCAAGCTCCTCATTTTCTATGTAATTAGCAGATATATGCCCTTCGATATGATGTACTCCAATAAGAGGCTTGTTATGAGCAAAAGCTATGGACTTTGCAGCCGATACTCCAACCAAAAGAGCTCCCACCAAACCGGGACCATAAGTAACCGCAACAGCATCTATTTCATTCATTGTAAGCGAAGCTTCTTTAAGTGCCTCATCCACTACCTGAATCACCTTTTCTATATGTTTTCTAGATGCAATTTCAGGCACAACACCACCGTACAGCTTATGTATCTCGATCTGAGACGAAATAATATTTGAAAGCACCTTCCTTCCATCCTGTACTACAGCAGCAGCTGTCTCATCACAGGATGATTCAATCGCTAATATATTCATATTTTCACATCTTCCCTTTACTGCCAAAACGATGTGGGTGCCAAATTGATTCGACACCCACCTCTAAGATTTAAAATTTTAATGTTACAAGTAATAAAAGTATCAAAACCTGCTGCAGCCTACTTACAGAAGAATTATTATCTAATATCATCCGTATATTTTTATTAACCTCGGTTATTATCAAATATGATAGTTGTCAACTAAAAAGTCTTGTAAGTCAATTCCCAAAAGAGAATCTTCCATCTTCCTTTATCATCTTCTCTTAAATAGTATTTCTCATTGGTGGTCTTAAGCCCTTTGGTATCTTTAACTATATAAGACACTAAAAGATTGCAGAACTTATAGCCTCCTCGCTCTTCTCTTTCAGCCTCAGCGAGATCTTGAATAGCAATATTGGCTATCGTGGTCTTCTTACTCTTATAGTCTTCAATATCTTTTTTGAGCTTTTCAACGTACTGATCATAAGGATTCTTTTCAAGAAGCTGTTCATCGAAGAGTTTTTGATTCTGCTCTGCAAGCTTTTTAATCTGCTCATCAGTAAGCTCTTCATTATAACAGCATTTCAAAATTCTGTTATATATTTTGAGTACCTCTCTGGCACTTCCCGGATAATTATCATCTAGGTTAAGCTCCATAAGCTTCTCTACTTCTGTTTTACTCTTTTTTATCTCCAGATTCTTAAGTCCAATGCTTCTTACTAAAAAGAATCCACCGATAATAAACACGGCAAGGAAAGCCATAACCAGACCAACCACAATCGGATTTTGCGTTTTTTTGTACATAAATCCCCCTTACTCCTCATCAACAAACATCAAATCTATACTTTTACCATCTTTTCCAAGCCTTGCATTATCAAAGATTTTTCTGACCTCCCTGATATACTGCTCAGGATGTGCCATGGCGGGACTGTAGTGAGTAAGCCACATTTTTTTAGGCTTGGCAACTTGGGCAAGCTCACAAGCCTCCTGCATGGTCATATGTTTCTTTTCTTTTGCCTTACTCGCCGACTCCAGATCACCATACATGCCCTCACATATAAATAAATCGGCATCTGCGGCCATTTCTGAAATAATAGGTATAGGTCTTGTATCGGTACAGTAGGTAACCTTAAGTCCCTTCCTTTCTCCTCCCATAACCATATCAGGTGTATAGGTTTTTCCTTCATATTCAACCGTTTCACCTTTTTGAAGCCTGTTCCAACATTTTAGAGGAACCTCATTTTCTTTTGCCTTTTCAGGTAAAAATCTGCCCGCTCTATCCACTATTATATTATATCCATAGCAAATCACATTATGCTTTAGCTTAAAGGCTTCAATCTTCATTCCAAAAAACTCAAATACTCCGCCATCTCCCTCAATCTCAACAAAGTTAACATCAAAGGGAAGTTCAGGGGCAATTATACATAAAGACCTTATAACCCTCTCTATTCCTTTTGGCCCTAAAATGGTAATAGGCTCTGTTCTTCCTGAATTGCCAATGGATAGTAAAAGTCCCGGAATCCCGGCAACATGGTCACCATGAGAAATGAGTTATGCAGATAAGACCTATGGGATTTACACTCCACCCCTTCTTCTTAACTGCAACCTGAGTTCCCTCACCACAGTCTATAAGTACGCTGTTTCCATTGTATCTAGCAAGCAGAGAGGTGAGGAACCTGTTAGGTAAAGGCATCATCCCGCCCGTACCCTAATAAACATATATCCAGCATTAAATCTCCTTAATCTCCGGTCATTATAACATACAAAAAAATCCATATAAAGCAAAAATATCGCCTCACTTCGACTTTTTGTATAACTACATCATATCAGATTGTAAGTGACATAAGCAAGGCATCTTCCTTAGGTTTGTCATAAAAAGTTCGGGCGGATTCCGTCTTCCTTAAACCCAAGCTTCTTGTACAGGCTTATTGCAGCCTCATTTCCTACTCTTACATCTAATAAAAATCTTGTCCTTTTATCTGATTTTCCATATTCAATAAGTCTATTAAGCAAAGCCTCGCCAACTCCTCTTTTTCTGGCATCTGCTCTTACTGCAACATTGCAGATTTCAGCCTCATCTAGCACTCCCCAGTAGCCGCAATATCCTATTACCTCTCCATTTTCGATAGCACAGAAATAGTGTTTATCTTCACCTTCTACACATTCCCTAAATGACTGCAGAGACCAGGGCAGTGAAAATATCGTTTTTTCAATCTCAGCCACTTCTTTACAATGCTCCGGCTTTAACTCTACTATATCAAATACATCCATAGTTATTTTTTAATTCCTGTTTCTTTTTCATTTCTTTCACGCTCAGCCTGAGAAAGTCTAAGATAGACAGGCTCGTAGCTTTCTGCGGTTTCCATAACACCTCTATTATAATACATTTTTCCTAAAACTGCCACACTTCCAGCCTTTTGTTTTGAAATATTGACAGGAGCGTAGAAATGAGGGTTTACAAGCCTTTCCTCAATATTATGCTTATATACAGGCACTCCGTCTCCAAGGAAAACTATTTTTTCTCCTGCAAATTCATTGTTAAGCTCAGTTAAAAGCTCCTCCAGAGCCAAAGCCCTCTGTTCCTTCAGCTCAGTAAATTCGCCATTCTTAAATGTATAAAGTCCATTATAGACCTGTTCTCTTCTTGCATCCATAATAGGACAGATTATTCCGTCAAAAAAACTGCACATTGTAGGCAAGGGCGGCAAGAGTAGGTACAGGGATAATAGGTTTATTTAGACTATATGCAAGTCCCTTTACTGCGGCTGAGCCTATTCTAAGCCCTGTAAATGAACCTGGCCCCGCAGCTATGGCAAATGCATCAATTTCCATAAGGTCAAGCTCAGACATTTTAACCATCTCACTAAGCATGGGCATAAGAGTAGTAGAATGTGTCTTTTTATGCTCAACAGTATATTCAGCCACAAGAACCTCGTCATCAACTATTGCAACTGATGCTACCAAGCCTGAAGTATCCATACTCAAAATTTTCATTCTTCTACCACTACCCTTCTATATTCAAAGCCTTTTGCCAAATCTTTTTCTATTCTTATGTGTACTGCTGATTTTGGAATGAGTTCTTCTATCCTTGAAGCCCACTCTATGAGGCAGACTCCGTTTCCGTAGAAATAGTCCTCATAGCCTATTTCATCCATTTCAGATATATCGCCTATACGGTATACATCAAAATGATAGAGAGGGAGCCTCCCCCTGTGTATATTCCTGAACTATGGTAAAGGTGGGACTGTCAATATTATCCTCTATCGAAAGTCCCACAGCAAAACCCTTGGTAAATACGGTCTTACCAACTCCAAGGTCGCCTTCAAGGCAGATAATTTCACCCCTATCTGCTTTTTCTCCAAGTTTCTTACCTATATCAAATGTCTCTTCCTCTGAATTACTCTCGTAAATGGTCATTTTTTAACCCTTTGCCTGTTTAATGCTTAGAGATATCCTCTTCTTAGGAATATCTACTCCAATAACTTTTACATCAACTATGTCACCAACACTCACCACTTCAAGCGGGTGTTTTACAAACTTCTTATCTGATAATTCGGATATGTGAACCAAGCCATCCTGATGTACTCCGATGTCTACAAAAGCACCGAAATCAATGACATTGCGGACGGTTCCCTTCATAATCATACCCTCTTTTAGATCCTTCATGTCTAATACATCAGTCCTAAGGATAGGGGCAGGAAGATCTGCTCTAGGGTCTCTTCCCGGCTTTTCAAGCTCACTTATAATATCCTTAAGAGTAAGCTCACCTACATCTACCTTGGCTGTTAAGTCAGGATGCTTCTTAATCTCGACGGTTATGCCCTTAATTCCGCCTCTAAGTGCATAAAGATCATAGCCAAGCGCAGAAAGGATCTCTTCTGCTACCTTATAGGACTCAGGGTGTACACTGCTTGAGTCAAGAGGATTGTCTCCATCCATTATTCTCATAAAGCCTGCACATTGTAAGAATGCCTTTGGTCCAAGCTTAGAAACCTTCAATAGTTCTTTTCTATTCTTGAATTTACCGTTTTCTTCTCTGTAGTTTACAATGTTTTTTGCTATAGTTCCATTGATTCCTGAAACATAGGAAAGAAGCGGAGCTGAAGCAGTATTTAAGTCAACTCCCACTCTGTTTACACAGTCTTCTACCACTGCGCTAAGGGCTTCTTCAAGCTTCTTTTTATTCATATCATGTTGATACTGTCCAACACCTATAGCCTTAGGCTCTATCTTAACAAGCTCTGCAAGAGGGTCCTGTAGCCTTCTTGCTATGGAAGCAGCACTTCTCTGCCCCACATCTAACTCAGGGAACTCCTCCGTAGCCAGCTTACTTGCAGAATAAACAGAAGCTCCTGCTTCATTCACAATGACATAAGAAACAGGGAGATGAAGCTCTTTAATCATATCTGAAATTATCATTTCAGACTCTCTGGAGGCAGTACCATTGCCAACAGAAATGAGTGAAATTCCGTATTTCTTAACTAAATCAGCCACTATCTTCTTGGTCTCAGCCACCTTATTCTGTGGCTCTGTAGGGTAGACAACTGTAGTATAAAGCACCTTACCGGTCTCATCCACTACAGCAAGCTTACAGCCGGTTCTAAACGCAGGATCCCCCAGCCAAGCACTCTCTTTCCTGTGATTGGAGGCTGCATAAGAAGCTGGGTAAGATTCTTTCCAAACACCTTGATAGCTCCATCTTCAGCATTTTCTGTAAGCTCCGACCTTATATCATTTCAATTGATGGAGCTATTAGCCTTGTATAAGAATCGGCCACTGTCTCCTTTAAGACTTCAATAGTATATTTATTATCTCTTATTATTACTTTTCTACACAAGTAGTCCAATATCTCATCTACAGGAGCCTCGATTTTTACCGTCAATACCTTTTCAGCTTCGCCTCGATTAATCGCAAGTATTCTATATCCGGTAATCTTCTTTACAGGCTCACTAAAGCTGTAATAGGTCTCATAAACTGACTGAGCTTCCTTATCTTTTGCCTCTGAAACTATATAACCTTTGTCAAAGGTTATATTTCTGATGTACTTTCTATACTCTGCATTGTCTGAGATTTCTTCCGCTATAATGTCCATAGCGCCCTTAATGGCAGACTGTACATCAGTGATACCCTTTTCCTCATTGATATAGGCAAGGGCCTCTTCTTCAAGCGGTTTGTCTGTCTGCTGTAAGGAAATGATGATGGCAAGTCCTGAAAGGCCTGCTTCTTTTGCTATAGTTGCTCTGGTTCTTCTCTTTTGCTTGTACGGTCTGTACAAATCTTCTACAGTAACCAAGGCTTCCGCGGCCTCTATAGCCTGTCTTAGCTCATCAGTAAGCTTTCCCTGTTCTTCTATAAGACCTATAACCTGAGCTTTCCTCTCTTCAAGGTTGTTCAGGTATCTAAGTCTCTCATCAAGATTACGGAGCACCTCATCATTAAGTGCTCCATGCTGTTCTTTTCTGTATCTGGCAATAAAAGGAATGGTATTTCCTTCTTCTATAAGCTTGATAACCGCATTTACCTGTTCCGTCTTAATACCGAGTTCTTCCGCAATCTTTTTGCTATGTCCATTGTCTTAACCCCTCAATATATCATAGTTGAACTTCTACAAAGATATCATATATTGCCTTAATTGCAAGCTCAAAGTCATCATTGTCTACTCCGATAATGATGTTAAGCTCACTTGAGCCCTGATCTATCATCCTTACATTGATGCGGGCATGTGCAAGGGCAGCAAATATTCTTCCCGCCGTACCTCTTACAGACCTCATACCTCTACCTACTACCGCAATGAGGGCTATGCCTGATTCAATTTCTATGGAGTCAGGCTCAGCAAGCTTATGGATAGCTGAGATCACAAGCTGTTCTTTAGGAGCAAAGGCTTTCTCTTCCACAAAAAGTGTCATTGTATCTATACCTGAAGGCATATGCTCAAAAGAAATGTCATTTTCTTCAAATGCCTGAAGCACTTTTCTGCCAAAGCCAATCTCCACATTCATCATGTCTTTATCGATATTGATAGCAGAAAATCCCTTTCTTCCTGCAATACCTGTGATGACATACTTTGACTTCTGTCCTGTGCTTTCTACTATCCAGCTTCCCGGATCCTCAGGGGCATTGGTATTCTTGATATTGACAGGGATGCCTGCCTTTCTAACAGGGAAGATGGAATCCTCGTGGAGGACTGATGCTCCCATATAAGAAAGCTCTCGAAGCTCTTTGTAGGTGATGATATCTATAGGCTCAGGATTGTAAATGATTCTTGGATCTGCAACAAGGAATCCCGAAACATCAGTCCAGTTTTCATATATATCGGCCTTGATTGCTCTTGCAACTATGGCGCCTGTAATGTCTGAACCGCCTCTTGAAAATGTCTTAATGCTTCCATCAGGCAAGGAGCCATAAAATCCCGGAATGACAGCATATTCTATCTTCTTAAGCTTCTTTGAAAGTACTTCGTTTGTCTTTTCAGAGTCAAAGTTGCCGTCTTTGTCAAAGAAGAGGACAGTAGCCGCATCCACGAAGGTGAAGTCGAGGTATTTTGCCATAATAATACCATTTAAGTATTCGCCTCTTGAAGCGGCATAGTCCTTACCTGCTTTTTCTTTAAGGTTCTTCTCTATAATGGCAAATTCATCATCAAGGGATAGCTCTATACCAAGCCCTGCTATAATCTCATTGTACCTGGACTTAATATCTTCAAACTCTTCAGAAAAGTCCTCTCCATTAGAAGCCTTCTCCTGACATTTATACAGCAAGTCAGTCACCTTGATATCTGTATTAAATCTCTTTCCAGGTGCAGAAGGTATGGCATAATGCCTCTCCTTCTCAGACTTGATTATCTCTCCAACCTTTTTAAACTGTTCTGCATTTGCAAGCGAACTTCCACCAAACTTTACTACCTTTAACAATTATTTTCCCTCCAAATCCATCTAAGCAAGACCTGTGTATTGCAACTTTCACATATTGATTAATAGAATTATCTGTGTCAAAAATATTGACACCTTATGATATAAGAGCATTGGTTTTACCTGCTCCTAAAAACATTTGCAAATACCACTTTATAAGCGTAACGCTTAATTGTAATATTTGCAAGATATTTTTACTAAAAATTAATTATTATTTTGTTTTTTACACTCAAATCTTTGATTAGCCCTTCGAATTCAGCCTCAGTTAAAGGCGAGGTGATGAAGGCAAATTCTTCCTTAACCTTGTCAGAGCTAACCTCTTTAAGCCCTGATAGCTTACCTTTTGCTGCCTCTTTCTCACTCTCAGGAACTCTTACAAAGAACTTCTGCTTATACTCTCTGATGTCACCAAGAACAAGTTTTTCTTCATCCCAGTTGATATCAAGGTGTCTGTCCTTATTTCTAACTGCTTCCACCACATCTGCAACTACAGCACTTGCAGTAGGAAGCTTGCCTGCTCCCCTGCCGTAGAACATAACATCATCAACCATATTTCCCTTTATTAAAACGGCATTGAATACATCTTCCACGCTGTGGAGAGGCTGACTCCTGCTTAGCATTACAGGAGCAACTCTTGCATAAACAATTCCATTATCCTTCTTGCTTTCGCCTATTAGCTTGATAGTAGCATCTAAGGACTTGGCATACTCCATATCTTCCTTGGTTATATTAGAAATACCCTCTACTGGGATGTCTTCAAAATCAACCTGCTTGCCGTAGGCAAGGGAAGTAAGGATGGCTATCTTTCTACCGCTGTCGTATCCATCCACATCCGCACTTGGATTTCTCTCAGCATAACCCATAGCCTGCGCCTCTTTTAAGACAGTATCATAATCAAGCCCTTCTTTATCCATCTTGGTGAGGATATAGTTGGTGGTTCCGTTAAGTATACCCTGAATCTCAATTATTTCTTCTGCAGTAAGTGAGTAGTTAAGAGGTCTTATTACAGGGATGCCTCCTCCCACACTCGCCTCAAAGAAGAAGTTGACATTTCTCCTTTGCAAGCTTAATTAGCCCTGCGCCGTACTTTGCTACAAGTTCCTTGTTTGAAGTGCATACGCTCTTTCCAGCCTCAATAGCTGACTTTACAAAATCATAAGCAGGCTTGGTTCCTCCCATTGTTTCAACTACAACTGATATCTCATCATCTTTTAAGATATCGTTAAAATCGTGAGTAATTAGCTTCTCAGCAGGATCTCCAGGCATATCTCTAAGATCGCAGATTCTCTTGACCTTAATCTCTTCTCCTGCCTTTATTGCTATACTTTGTCTGTTTGTATTAATAACCTCAAAAACTCCCGAGCCTACAGTTCCATATCCTATAATTCCTACATTTACCATTCTTCACCTCTAATTTATTCTCTTGCGAGTATTTTCATTCTTCTAATTCCGTCAATTGCTTCTACGCTTGCCACCATATCAGTAACATCAGTCAGTCCATCCAGTATCTGTAAGCTGAGCGACAAAGATGCCAGTCCGTTGATAGGTAGACTTTGGTGGATAGTCAGTATGTTTACCCCATAACGGGCTACCTCCTTAAGCACTTCTGAGAACAGTCCCTGTCTATCCTCCATTTCAAGCAAAAATGAGATTGTCTTTCCTCTTGCATCTTCATAGAAATAGTTAATATCATCTTTGTACTTATAAAACGAACTTCTGCTTATGCCTACAGCCTCCGCTGCCTCACCTACGGTCATCACCTTTTTTGTCTCAAGCAGCTTCTTTGCTTCAACCACCTGTAATAAAACCTCAGGTAAAGCTCTTTCTGAAACTAAATAGAGTTTATCTTTTCCCATTTCTTCCACCCATATCAAAACTTTGTATGTCCTTAACGGTCATTTGTGTGTAACAGAAAGAATATTAACACAGACTACCATTAATTGCAAGTGTTAAAGCTAATAGTTTATACTTTATTTTAGGGTTTTTACTATCAAATTTGCCATATGATTCATCTCAAACCCTATTTACCGTTAAAAGCCGTATAGTTCTACAATCAAATTCCTGCTTTACCTAATTCGCCTCCTGTGACGAGTCTCATAAGTGAGATCTACATATCCGCCGCCGCACAATCCCTTATAGATTATTCTATTAGATAGGGAATTTAATATTTTTCTATAAAAAAAGCCAGCATAGGAATATCTCCCATACTGACTTATTATAGTTAATCTTCTTTTTTAATGCTCTTCCATTTTAGATATGCATTGATAAAAGGATCAAAGTAGCCATCAAGAACCGCCTGTGCATTGCCGATTTCTACATTTGTCCTATGATCCTTGACCATTGTATATGGTTGAAGCACATAGGAACGAATCTGGCTGCCCCAGGCAATGTCTTTTTGCTCTCCTCTGATACCCGCTTCCTTAGCCTCATTTTCCTGCTGTTTAAGCATATAAAGCTTTGCCTTTAACATCTGCATAGCCTTGGCTTTATTCTGGAACTGAGAACGCTCATTCTGGCAGCTTACTACTATTCCCGACGGGAAATGTGTAATTCTAATCGCAGATGAGGTTTTGTTGATATGCTGTCCACCTGCACCGCTTGAGCGGAAGGTATCTATCCTTATATCATCATCTTTGATTTCGATATCTATATCATCTTCAATATCCGGCATTACATCACAGGATACAAAGGAGGTCTGCCTCTTTCCCGCAGCATTGAAAGGTGAAATACGAACCAAACGGTGCACTCCATGCTCACTCTTTAGGTAGCCATAGGCATTAGTCCCCGTAATTTCAATGGTACAGGACTTTACTCCGGCTTCTTCTCCTGCCAGATAGTCAATAACCTCTGTCTTATATCCCTTGCTTTCTGCCCACCTTGTGTAGGCTCTCATTAGTATGCTTGTCCAGTCACAGGCTTCAGTACCGCCTGCACCCGCATGTAAGGTGATAATAGCATTATCTTTATCATAAGGACCGCTTAGCAGGGTTGAAATTCTAAGAGAATCAAACTCTGTCTTAAATCTCTCAAGTTCGTCTCCTATTTCTGATATCATAGAGGTATCATTTTCTTCTTCTGCCATTTCAATAAGTGCACCTATGTCGTCAAAGAGCCCCTGCAGCTCGTCAAAGCCTTCTATATTATTTTTTAAACCTGATATTTCAGCCATAGTAGCATTTGCCTTCTCGGCATCATCCCAAAATCCCGGTTCGGATATGAGTCTGTTTAACTCCTCGAGCCTCATCTTCTTGCTCGTTAAGTCAAAGTGAATCCCTCACTTCGACTAATGGCTCTGCATAAGAGTTTAATGTAACTTTGAACTGGTCTAACTCTACCACTATCTCACCACCTTTTGTTTTTTATTCACAAGAAAAGATTATAACATAGGGCAGTATGGGTTGGCAAGGATGTAAACGGGTTATAGGGGATTATTTTCACAGGTTGGTTAAGATTAGTTAAAATACTTGACTATGGCGTTTTTTATTTTTTGGTTGTAAAAAACTTCACCAAAAAAGCTATCATAATTACAACATAAGCTAGGTACAAAAGATAAAGCACTTTTAATGGTATATCAAAGCTAAGCTCCGGATGCTGTAATGCATTTAACACAAAAAAAACCATTACAACAAACATTATTATAAAACCACAGAAAAATATAAGTTTCTTCTTTTTCAATTTTAACCTCCTTAATTATAACTTATAACTGATGTGTTATTAACATGTTTTTCATTTTCACTTGCATTTTTTTGTGGCATTTTTTCGCTTACTATGAAATCTTGCAATAGTTTATTCATCCCATTATTGTTTTACCGGTATACCCCGTAGCCAGCATAAAGTACATTAAGCCCATTCCTATGTACAGCCCCACCAGCCCTAGTTCAAATACGGATATTGCATAATAAATTACTATACAGGATAGTAATGATATTATGGTAGAGTATTTTAAAATCCAAGTTTCATACCCTATACTTTGTAAAGTGCATTTGTAAACCTGGCTTACTGCATTAATTAACTGAATTAATAATGCAAAGATACATATCCCATATGCTTCAGTCAATAATTTAGAATCATCAGTAATAATCCCAAGTATATCAGGAAAAAAATAAAAAAATAATTCCTGTCAAAGTTAAAATAATGAATAAACTACATATGACCGCTGTCTTTGGATATCGATTTATTTCAGTATTTGATTGATTATTAAAGTTTTGCGATACCAAAGCCATTGCGACTCCACCATAAGAATATGCAGGGAGTATGATAACTGAAGCGACTACTTCAAGTAAATTGTATACAGCAATAGAATATGTATCCAATCTTGTTACGATTGCTGTGATAAGCATAACAAACAGAGTAGACTCAACAAAAATCCTGTCCCATAATAGGAAAATATAATTTCATCATTTCCTTTATTTCATTTAGTTTTTATCATAAATCTGAAATTAACTGTCTTATGCCTTTTTGAAAAAGAAAATAAATATTAGTACATTCAAAGCAAGCCCTACAACAGTTCCAATTGCAGCACCCTTCACTCCCAACCTTGGCATTCCAAATTTACCAAACACTAGTGTATAATCAATTATAAAATTTACTGTTAAAGAAATTAGATTTGCTATAAGGCTTATATTCGTTTTTTTCAAATTTTTAAAAATATGATGAGAATAAGAATATAAAGCATGTTCAGCCCTAATCCCCAACCCGCTATCGCTAAGTAATCATAAGCATATTCATGCACTTGTCCTTTCAACCCATAGAATTCTCTTAAAAACCAACCTCCAAATACTATCGAAATAATACCAAAGCCAACTCCTATAATTAACGCAAGACTAAAAGCAGTCGAAAAAATCCTACTTTGTTTAATATTATCTGCACTACCTATGGCTTTCCCAAAAATAATTATCAAAAGCTACAGATAGTGCTCCTAATGTTCCCGTAAGTAAATAAATCAAATTAGCCACTACACCAACAGCTGCAAAGCCTTCTACAGATAGTCTTCCTATTATTGCTTGGTCGGCAACACTAAATATCATTTGTCCAAACGAACTGGCTAATACCGGGAGCGCCATAGTATTCATTGTTTTAATTATTTCTTTGTCCAGCATTATTATCTATCTCCTCAATATAGGTTTTATCTTATCGTATTCTCCCTATTATAAACCCATAACCAAAGTATAATAGATAAATTTTAAAAACACCATACCAAAAGTGGAAGTTTTTTCGATCCTCTTTTGACAGGGTTTTTAACTGTTATTTCACAAATCTGTAACATTGAAAAATACTGCAAGTGTAAAGGGCTTTCTATGTCTGCTAACGTTTCATAGTTCGCAAGTAATTTAGCTGCTTCATCATAGCTTTTATTTCCAATTTATCCAATGAGCTTTTCTCTCAGTTCATACAATTCATAATTATGACTTAAGATTCTCTAACAATTATCTATTAGTTTTACATTTTACTACACTGCTGTATTTCCCATATACTTTCTTGCCTTTTACTTTGGTATAGGCTCTTACCTGTATATAGTATGTCTTTCCACCTTCAAGACCTCTCACATTAAAAATATTAGCTATAGTTGTAGCTTTGCTTGCCTCTAAAAGGGATGAGTTCGTAGCATATCTTATCTCATAGCCTATTACACCTTTAATCCTATTAAATTTAACTCTAAATCCTTTACTTAAAGCTGAAGCCTTAACTCCTTTTACCTTGTCAAGCTTTTTGCTTTTATCATTCTTATCTTTAAGGTAATTTATAACAAGACCATTTATGTCGGCATATTCATCAGCAGATGAATTTTTATAAGCATAAAATACTGAGTTAGGGCCAAAGGCTTTCTCCCCTATAATTACTTTTGGAGACTTGATTGTAGCATTTACTGTAGGGAAAGCATTCTCTCTTATTATACCTACATTTTCACCTATTGTAACCGTTTTCAATCCAGATTCTGAAAATGCACCAGCACCTACTGACTCAGTTCCTTTCGGAATAGAAACAGAAGTCAGATTACCACAATGCCCAAAAGCAAAACTATCTATTTCTACAAGTCCTTTACCAATAGTACAGCTTCCGATTCCTGACTCATAAAAAGCTTGAACACCTATCTTAGTGACATTACTTGGAATCTTTACACTTCTTAAGGATTGTGTATACAAAAACGCATAGGCATCTATATAATTAACAGTGCTTGGAATTGATACACTCTGTAAATTTTCCATATAGCAAAATGCCCTTCTTCCTATAGAAGTAACTCCATTTTTGATTACAACTTTGTGAATATCATTCTTTTTGTTATTAAACCATTTGTTATAATATACTGAAGTATCTTCAGTATCACTCCACATATCACCCTTACCTGAAATGGTAAGTACTCCTGCTTTGCTCAAATGTGCAGTTACATTTTCACCTACCTGAATTGATTCACCTTCCATAATGTCAGCCTTTACATTGTTTCTAAGCAACAGCAAAGACATGAGTAGAAATGCGAACAATCCAACCTTGATTACCTTTTTTAAAACATAATTTTTCCCTCCAATTTGTTATATTGAAAAATCTACACCTCATTTTAACAAAAAAATTAAGTATATGTTCAAGTTTTTAAAATCATTAATCCCTGTACTATTTTTACAAAAATTAAGCCATAATACAGAATATATTATAAATATTTTTCCATATTATGACTTAAGATTCTCTAACAATTATCTATTAGTTTTTGCATTTTACTACACTGCTGTATTTCCCATATACTTTCTTGCCTTTTACTTTTGGTATAGGCTCTTACCTGTATATAGTATGTCTTTCCACCTTCAAGGCCTCCTACAACATAAGAATTAGCAATAGTGATTCTTTTACTTGCATCTAAAAGGACTGAGTTTGCAGCATATTTTATTTCATACCCTAAGGCACCTTTAACTTTTTTAAAATTAACTCTAAATCCTTTACCTAAAGCAGAAATCTTCACTCCTTTTATCTTTGCAAGTTTTAAACTTTTATCATTCTTGTCTTTAAGGTAATTGATCATAAGATCATTCAAACTTGCATATTTATCAGCAGTCGAATTCTTATAAGCATAAAAAACTGAACGCGGAGCAAAAGCATTTTCTCCAAGTATTACATTGGGAGAGTGGATTGTAGCCTTAACAGTTGGAAAAGCATTTTTTCTGATTACACCAACGTTTTCTCCTATATTTACAGTAGTTAGACCAGATTCTGCAAACGCTCCCGTCCCTATCGTTTTAGTTCCTTTGGGTATAGAAATAGACTTCAACTTTTTACAATGTCCAAAGGCAAAATCATCGATTTCAACAAGCCCTTTACCTATAGAACAGCTTCTAATCCCAGATTCATAAAAAGATTCAACACCAATCTTAGTAACATTCGCAGGAATCTTGATACTTTTTAGGGAAGTTGTCTTAAGAAATGCATAGGTATCTATAAATTTAACAGTGCTTGGAATTGATACAGTCTGTATATTTTCCATATAGCTGAATGCCCTTCTGCCTATAGAAGTAACACCCTTTTTGATGACAATTTTGTATATATCGGATTTTTTATTATTGAACCATCTGTTATAATAAACAGTAGTATCATCTATATCGTTCCACATATCACCCTTACCTGATATAGTAAGCACTCCCGTTTTGCTTAAATGAGCCATAACATTATCGCCCACCTGTATTGATTCGCCTTCTCTTATATCAGCTTTTTGCTTTACTTCTATCAAAAAGCAATGTGATTAGTATAAATGTTAAGAAACCAATTTTAATTGCTTTTTTTAAAGCATGATTGCTTCCTCCAACTTATTTTTTTAAAATAGTTTATCCCTCATTTTAGCAGAAATTTTTGTATCTGTTCAAGTTTAAAAATAAGTTCTGCTTATTAAATATTATCAAAGTTCAAATAAATTATTGCGATAATCCTTCTCCCCACTTAATTGACAATACCCGTGGGAACCTATATTATTATTAAAGGATATAGTTGTCAAAACCTTGACAATTTAAGTTTATAATTAAGTCTGTATATTTATACTTAAAGGAGCCACCATGTCACTTTCAACACTGAATGATAATATAAAAAACCGTACATTCAAGCGCTGTTACCTGCTATTTGGCGAAGAGCCATTTATGATAAGGCATTATAAAAATGCCTTAAAGAATGCAGTGCTTGGAAACGGCGACAAGATGAATCTAAGTACTTTTGCAGGTAAAGTTACTGATATAAACAGTATAATAGAAATTGCTGAAACTCTGCCTTTTTTCACAGACTACCGATGCGTACTAATTGAAAATTCAGGGCTTTTTTCTTCTGCTAACGAGTTTTCAGAATACATAGATAAAATCCCGGAAAGCACTGTCATTATCTTTGCCGAAGCTGTGGTTGATAAAAGAACAAAGCTATATAAGGCTGTAAATAAACTAGGCCTTACAGTGGAATTTGAAGTACAGAAAGAGTCGGACTTGGTTAATGTCATTATCAAAAAATTTGCTGCTGATAAAATCCAACTTTCGCCTGACCTTGCAAAATACTTTGTTACCCGCATAGGGACTTCAATGGATGAGCTTTTTAGTGAGGCTGACAAGCTGATTTCTTATGTGTACGAGAAAAGAACTGTTGCAAAAGATGATATAGATAGTGTCTGCACAAGACAGCTCTCTGACAGGATATTCGATATAATGGACTACATGGGTAGAAAAGACCGGGAGAATGCAATTGCCTATTATCTTGATTTAATAGGCCTTCAGGAATCACCTGTCAAGATATTGTCGCTAATCAACAATCATTTTACAAGGCTTTACAACGTAAAGAATCTGACCGCAGAAGGGGAAATCCGGTGAAATAGCCTCCCTCCTTAAGCTTCCTCCCTTTTTTGTTAAAAAATACATAGAACAGGCTAACAACTTCTCCTTTGACAAACTAAAAGATGCCCTTGAATATGGCATCTTTGCTGATAATGCTATAAAGACAGGTGAGATGAACGAATATATCGCAGCCGAGAGCATGATAATTAAGTTCTCTGCTTAGCCTCTCTTTCTACGGACACAATTTCTGCAATTATTATAATGAATACGCCAAAATAGCTTGCTCTTACTCCAAAACTATAGCTAAGAGCCACTGCAAGAACTACTCCTGTATAAAAGAAGGTAAGGGATAAAAGGTAAAATCTTCCTTTATCCCTATCTTCTTCTTTTCCTGTCAGATGATAATAAGTATAGCCTAAGACCATCTGCTTTAGGTTGTTAGTTGAAAATATCGTGGAACAGTTGTATTTCCTCGTTCCCGTAAATGTAAACCACTGGACTGAGGACATAAAGAAAAGCGGAAGCAATCCCAAAACCGCATCTGCATCTGCAGGTATAAAGGCAAGGATAACCTGTCCTACAATCAAGACTCCAAAGGTATATATTTTAAGCACAAATCTTCCAAAATTATGTTTAATCAAGGCAGCTGAGACATTGCCAAGTATGAACAGGAGAAGGGCAGCTAATCTAAGCCCTACCTCTTGATAGTTCCTGCCGAAAATATTAAGTACAATTTCAATCAGATTGCCTGTCTGAGCAGTTCCAAGGTTGCCCAGTCTGGTAAATAGAGAATAGCCACCCATAAAGCCGCCTGAAACACACATAATAAAGTGTAATACCTCTTCCTGTTTCTCTGTCAAATTGTCCATTAGAATCTAATCTTCCTTCACTCCATGCTCCGCCCTATCAGGGTAGGCACTTTTTTCAAAATTATAGTAATCCTTGTTGGTAGGATTGGTTTTCCCGTATTTCTCGTCAAACTCTGCAAGCTCAAGGTCTCCAAGCATGAACGCCCTAAATGAACCTGCTCCTGCTAAAGGACAGGTATCAAAATGATACCATTTATCCTTATACTTTATTAGGTTCCAAAAATGGTCACTGCCCTCTCTGTCTCTGGTAACCATGATATTATCAAAGCCTGCCCCTGTGATAAGTGCCTCTGATACTGCGTAGTATGTAAAGCAGTCTCCTGTGCGTGTCCTAAAGCCGTTATAAGCTGCTTCTATGGCATCACTTTTATCTGAATACCCTGTATAGCTAATCTTTGTATGACAAAACTCAAATATCTTGTCAAGCTTCTCAAGCTCAGTCATATCCTCGTTAGTAATCTCTGCCAGTGTTTCCTTCACATACTTTACAACTTCTTTAGCATGGCTTTTAGATGACTTCTTAACCGTTACCTTTACTGACTTTGCTACCTTGTTGCCTGCTTTATCCTCTGAGCGGTAAGTTACCTTGTAAGTTCCCTCTTTTCTTGGATTCACCTCTGAAGCATCCACCATAAGGGCTGTTCCACCGGGCTGATTGTCAGTAACGCTTACTCCCTCCCTATAAGAGAAAGGACTCCCTATGTATATGGTTAAATCTCTGGTTCCTTTAATTACAGGAGCCTTGGTGTCTTTTACTACCAAGGTAAGCTTAATCTCCTTCTCATTTTTCTTTACCAAAGCCCTTATAGGAACAGTATATTTTCCTGATTTTTGTAAGACCTTGTCAATGTTAAACTTTTTGCCATAGGTAAGCCTAATCCCTGTCTTGTCTGATTTTATGAACTTATCAGCAGGTAGGTAGGTAGTTCCAAGTTCTACTGTTAGCTTTTCTCTTACATCTAGGACATATAAATGAGTTACTTCCTCTGATACATTGCCTGCAATATCTGTGGCAGTCAAAGTTATCTTATATATCCCGGCTTCACCCTTATATTCGGATAAGCCGCTCTCCTTTACCTTGGTCTTTGTAGCATCCTCTACCTTCTCTATAAAGTCTTCTTTTTTTACAGCTATCTCCTGCCGCAATTACAACTTCCTTTGCAATTATAACCGGACTTTCAGTATCTTCTACGGTTAACAGGGTTGTGTTTATATTGCCATTTACCAAAAACTGTACAGGATATTCTCCCGGTTTATCAAGGGGGATATCCTTAATCGGAGTAACCATCTTGCAATTGATAAGTGGTATATGATGGCTTAGCAAAAACTCATAGATTTCAGGATTATTATAAAAGTCCGTCTGCTTAAGGTCAGGTGTGCCCGCCTCAACTGTCATTACTGACTTAAGAGGAGCTGTTATAAATGCTGATAGTCCCAACAAAATAAGGAGAATCACAAAACTCACTCCTGAAATTATCAGGTTTCTTTTTAATTTACTCATAAGCTTAGCCAATTACATCCGACATATTATACTTTCCTGCGCTTTTACCACTTAGGAACTTTGCCGCACTCATAGCCCCTTTAGCAAATATGGCTCTAGAATACGCAGTATGTTTAATTTCAATAACTTCATCAGTACCCGCAAATATAACTTCATGTTCACCGACTATGGTTCCGCCTCTGACCGCTGATATTCCTATTTCATTTCTTTCTCTTTTCTTCCTTACCTTACTTCTGTCAAGATTATAAGAAATGTCATCTAGCTCCTCCTTCATTACATCAGCGAGTGCAAGAGCTGTACCGCTTGGAGCATCAAGCTTCTGGTTGTGGTGCTTTTCAACTATCTCTATATCAAAACCGTTGCCATACAGTGTCTTTGTAACACTTTTAAGAAGTTTAAGAAGCACATTTATACCAAGTGACATATTGGCTGACACAAGGACAGCTGACTCCTTAGCAAGTTTCTCAACTCTGCCTAGCTGAGCCTCAGACAGTCCTGTTGAACAAAGAACCAGCGGTGTATGAGTCTTTTCGCAGTAATCAAGAAGACTATCAATTGCAGAAGCAGTAGAAAAGTCTATAATTACGTCTGCCATCTCTTTTAATTCATCAAAGCTCTTGTACACAGGATAGTCATTCTTCGCCTCTCCTGAAGGCTCAATTCCTGCCACAACAGTCATCCCTTCATCCTTTGAAATCAACTCTGAGAGCATCTGCCCCATCCTTCCATTGCAGCCATGCAATATAACTTTAACCATATTATTCTCCTTGTTCTCTATATTCTATGGAAACTACCTTATCTTTTGCAAATATGAAGCTAAGCTCCATTACACCCTTTTTATAGACATACTCACTTAATTTTTTCTTTTTAGTTCCGTAGACTTCTTCAACATCTTTTCTGCTTTTTCCTATGTATATGCCTTCTGCTGTCTGTACACTATCATCAGTTAAAAGAATCGACATAAGCTTATATGGCCCCTTTTTGCTCTCAGCGTGAACAGTAAGTGTGAAACCGCTGTAGGTATACACCTTATCCTCTCCCTGCATAGCACAGCTTGGTGCCTCAAAGGTATCAGACTTTGCGTCAAGCTTATTTATACTATCTGTTGGATCTTCTCCTATGACAAATTCGGTATCATCTGCAATAAATACATAACCTTTGTCTTTTACCTTCTCAACCAGAGAATTGATATTATTCGCAAGTTTACCATCCTCAGGCTTACAGCCTGTAAACAAAGCTAATACTCCAATACATAGAAAAAGCATAATCATACTTTTTGTTTTTTTGAATTTTGGCATATTTTTCCTTTCATCGCCAGCTTCCCTGACGCTTACTTCACCGGTAAACAAGGCTTCACTTCCGCCTTCCTCATATTCTACCAGTAATCTTGCCTCATCGTCAACTCCATAAGCTCTCGCTTTTTTCTTTCCCTCAGGAGTAATGACAAATATATCTTTGTTTATCAAAATCTGATACTTCTTATAGCTCTCCATAAATCTATGCTCAGGCAGTTTCTCATAATACTTAAAGTAATTCTTCACTATAGCAGCTGAGAGCCTGCTCATCACACCCTTTGGTGGCTCTTCATCATCATAGACAAAGCCTGCTATATCCTTTAATTCATCCGGAATATTCTCCATAGACGGCTTTGTAATATTGACTCCCAATGCCCACCACAGCGTATGAAAGCCTTCCGCTTTCAACATCAGTTACTGCCTCAGTAAGTATACCACAGATTTTCCTGCCCTCAAGGTAGACATCATTCACCCACTTTATACCAGTATCCCTTCCAGTGACCTCTCTTACCGCCTCAACCACAGCTACAGCCGCTATGGTAGTAAGGAGCATAGCCTCTCTAAAATCCATATCAGGACGAAGTAAAATACTTAAATAAATCCCATTTTTAGGTGAAAAGAAATTCCGGCCAAGCCTTCCTCTGCCCTCTGTCTGTCTTTTAGCTATAAGAACCCTGCCCTCTAGTGCACCTTTTGCAGCCATATCCTTAAGGAGGGCATTGGTTGAAGTGACCTCATCCCTAACCTCTACTTCAATCCCAATCCTTCCTGTATAGCCCCTAACCTCATCAGCCAGCTCATCCATAACACTCTTGGTAGAAAACACATCGATGCTTTCAATCAGCTCATACCCTCTGTTACTACCCGAACTAATCTCATATCCCTTCTCCTTAAGAGCCTTAATATGCTTCCACACCGCAGTCCTGCTAATACCTAGCATTTCCGCCAGTCTTTCTCCGGAAACAGCCTTACCCCTACTCTCCTCAAGCAGTTCAAGAACCCTATCCTCAGTCCTCATACATCCCCCTTACACCACAAATTAAAACAATCCTATCCTCTATATATCCTAAGTTCCTTATACTCTAAATAATCACAGCCCATATTCAGTATATCGTAATTCCCTCATCTCTAATTAAGCACAGCCTTACGTGTTGCTCCTTTTGCGTCTCTGTTTGGACGGTAACCGTAACTGCCGTCTGTAAAAAGTGGCTCATAGATTGGAACTAACTGTTGTGTTATCGCCTGTTGAAGTGTACGGTCTATCACTGTTGGTATGCCAAGCTTTCGCACACCATCTAGTTTTTAGTCCCGTCCCAGTACCAGTACCAGAGAAATATAATTTGTAGATCTGTAATTATTAAATCTATCATATAGATTTTTTTGGTTTTAAAAATCATTTTCTATTTTTTTAAAAATTGTCCCATTATCCTTTAATATTGAAACAGGTTCAAAATCATTGTTTTTTTCAATAGTAATTTTTTTCGTATTTTTTTATTTAAAGATATTTATTTCTTGCTTATATTAAATGCATTAGGCTCAAACGTAAATATTTCATCATCGTAAATATCAACCGAAAAATGGGCCCAGAGTTATTATCGAAAAGTGGTCCACAAATACTAAACTAATTGACCACGTTTTTTAATTTGATTTTGAATGCATTTAAATTCAAAATGGATTCAGATGTATTTTTCCTATAAGCTTTACGTGCTCTTCCATATTGTTTTTTTATTTTTATTAAAAATATCCAAATGAATTTCGTGAGTAAAATTTTTCCATTAAAATATCATAGCTATCATCAAAGAATCTTTTTTTATGCTTTTTAGCACCCATATCTGCCATTATGTATATGATATAAATCCCTTGTAAAATCTCTTTGGTAACCAAAGGATCACCTGCTGAATAGGAAATTATCTGGCTGAAACCAAGATATAGTTCGTCCTTTACAGAATAACTTTGATAAATTATTTTTACATCTTCGTCCTCTTTCAGGATTATAAAATGATTGCCTGTAGATAAGAGTTTCCCAAGCAATGATGACATTTTATTTATACACATTATTGCAGTATTTGGGTCATTTGTGCCAGGGCTTAGGGCCATATTAGCGATTTCGGTTAAGTTTACAATTCCACGGTGATAATCTTCTTCTCTATTATTGTAAGCATTTATTATAAACAATGGACTTAATTTTTCTTTTAATTCTTTTTTATCATTATCATCTAACTTGCATTGGAATATATTTAATTCCCCTACGCTTTCTCCTTTGGTTGTGTATTCACCAATTCTCTTGTTTATAACAAATTCTGCTTTTATGCCATTAAGCTTTTTAAAAATATCATCTGATTTTATTTCAAATAAATAACCTGAGCTCTCAGCTACAATTGATAAGTTTGTAGATTCGTAGCCTTCTTCATAATGCTTAGCTTTTTTTCTTAGTTCTACCTCTTTATCAATAAGTTTCTCGCAATCATTAAAAAAACATTTTTCTATAATATTTGATACTTGTAGATTATCAAGAACCTGTCTTGAGAAAGCGATAAAACTTAGCATCGCAATTATGGAATAAGCAATTCCGAAACTTCCAGCGACAACATGTTGGTCTGGAGCAATATCTTGCAATAATAGGATACTGATTACTGAATAGAAAAAACCACTGACAAATATACCATATAAACCAAGAACTCCGGTCCTATCTATGAAACTCTGAAGCATCCTAGGTGATATGTTACTGCTATATTTATTAAGTACAGTGACAATAATTGTAAAACTAAAAGTACTTATAGTCAAAAAAATATTCCAGATAAATTAGAAAGGAAATCTACCGAAACTTCAACCGACAACAATAGTTGTTTGGGAATATAAGATTTAATTGCAATATATTGATGATCAAAAAAATCCAGGTAACTAAAAAGAAGCGCCACTGTTACAATTAAAAAAATCTTGACATCCTTAAATAATTTTTTTATGATTAAAAAAACCACAATTTGATTTTTTTGATAACATACATCAATCCTCCTGTTTAAATATTTTTAATTATTGGACTATATTATCATATAATTGATCTTTTATCCAATCTGAAATATTTCGATAAGTCTAGAACTACCGCATATGTGTAGCCCTGTTCAGCGTACTCCTTAACCTTAAGTATTCTATCTCTCTGCAAACAGCCACATTTTTCAATGTTTTCTGCCATAACCAGTCATTCCTTCTTTCTCAGTCATACTTGAGACTCCTACTGATTCGGTCCTTTATCTCTCGACTACTATGACCTCTGTCCACTTCTGTGTGTTCAGATGAGATTTCTGTCCGTCAGACCAGAGATTTGCCCATGAGTTAGTATCTTCCTCACATCCAGCTTCCTTCAGATTCGAGGTCGCCCTCGACACCCTTGCTTTCGGCGCATCCTTCCCACTACCGGGCGAATTCGGGACTGCACCCGTTAGAAACGTGCGCCGCTAGGCGCACTACAGAAGAAAGGCTTGCGCATACCCGCAAACCTTTCCCCATAACCTTCTTTAACTCTTAATTCTTTTTTACACCCAGCTCTACATTCTCACCATTGATATTCCACTCCTTAGTGTAACCATCCAAAGAACCGGTTACAACCTCAGTAGCCATTACATCAGTAAGTATGCTCTCTTTATCCGCCTGCATAAGAGCCTCGAGCTTCTCATTACCTTTAGCATATACGGTAATCTTGTCCATTACCTCAAAGCCTGCTTCCTTACGCATGGTCTGAATTTTACTTATAAGCTCTCTTACAAAGCCTTCTTCGATAAGCTCAGGAGTAAGTTCTCTGTCAAGAACCACTGTTATTCCATTTTCTGACTGAGTCTCGAAGCCCTCAACCTGAACAGCCTCATAGAGAAGGTCATCCATAGCAAGCTCTTCATCTATTCCGCCTACATTAAGTACAGTCTTGCCTGTCTCCTTAAGCTCAGACATAACCTTAACACCATCTACATTAGCAAGCACTTCCTTAAGGGCATTAAGTCTGCTTCCAAATCTCTTACCAAGTGTTCTAAGCTGTGGCTTAAAGGTATAACCGCTGAATTTGCTTACATCATCAAGCATTGTTATATTCTTAACATTTAACTCTTCCTTTATGATATCCATATACAATTCAGGAAGAACATTCTTACCTGTTGCAAAGTTCACATACATATTGCCAATCGGCTGACGGTTCTTGATATTGGCTTCATTTCTGCCTGCACGTCCAAGTACAACTATCTCAAGCACCTTTTCCATATTCTCCTCAAGCTCTTTATCAATATGGCTTTCATCCACCTTAGGGAAGTCGCACAGATGTATGCTCAAAGGAGCAGTCTTGTCTATACTTCTAACAAGGTTCTGATATATCTCTTCTGTCATAAAGGAATCATAGGGGCCGCAGCCTTGCTTATCTCTACAAGGGCTGTATAGAGAGTAAGGTAAGCATTTATCTTATCCTGCTCCATTCCCTTAGCCCAAAAGCGGTTACGGCAGCGTCTTACATACCAGTTACTCATCTCATCTACAAAGTTAAGGAGTGCCTTAGCGGTCTCAAGTATGCGGTAGTTATCAAGGTTCTCCTCTACCGCCTTTATTGTAGAGTTAAGCTTTGAGAGGAGCCACTTGTCCATAACTGCAAGCTTGTCATACTCAAGCTTATATTTGGTTGCATCAAATTCATCTATATTCGCATAAAGTACGAAGAAAGCATAGGTATTCCAAAGAGTACTCATAAACTTGCTCTGTCCCTCAGTTACAAGCTTATCTGAGAAACGGTTTGGAAGCCAAGGCGCGCTGTTAGCATAGAAATACCAGCGGATTGCATCTGCACCATGCTTTGCAAGTGCATCAAAAGGATCTACTGCATTTCCCTTTGATTTACTCATCTTCTGTCCATTTTCGTCAAGAACGTGTCCAAGCACGATTACATTCTTGTATGGCGCTTCATTAAAGAGAAGGGTGGACTCAGCAAGAAGTGAATAGAACCAGCCTCTGGTCTGGTCTACAGCCTCTGAAATGAAGTCTGCCGGGAACTGCTTCTTAAAAAGTTCCACATTTTCAAATGGATAGTGATACTGTGCATAAGGCATGGCTCCTGAATCAAACCAACAGTCAATAACCTCAGGTACTCTATGCATTTCCTTACCGCAGTCCGGACACTTTATGGTTACCTTGTCAATGAAAGGACGGTGAAGCTCAATATCATCAGGGCAGTTATCGCTCATTTCCTTAAGCTCTGCCTTGCTTCCTATAACATGTACCTTACCACAATCACAGATCCAAGCAGGAAGAGGTGTTCCCCAATATCTGTTTCTTGAAAGTCCCCAGTCCTGTACGTTCTGGAGCCAGTCGCCAAATCTTCCCTTACCTATACTTTCAGGTATCCAGTTAATCTTAGCATTATTTAAGCAGGTCATCTCTTACAGCAGTCATCTTGATAAACCAAGTCTCTTTTGCGTAGTAGATAAGAGGACTGTCGCATCTCCAGCAATGAGGATACTCGTGTTCAAACTTAGGAGCATCAAAAAGCAGCTTTCTATCTTCTAAGTCCTGAAGTACATCAGGATCTGCATCTTTAATGAATTTACCCGCAAAAGGAGTTTCCTCTGTAAGCTCACCCTGTTCATTAACAAACTGTACAAATGGAAGGTCATACTTTCTTCCAATTCTTGCATCATCCTCACCAAAGGCAGGAGCAATATGAACTATACCTGTACCATCTGACATAGTAACGTAGTCATCAACAACTACATAGTGACCCTTTTTATTCTGCTTCTTTGCAGCCTCACCCGCACAGGCAAAAAGTGGCTCATATTCACGTCTTTCAAGGTCAGAACCCTTGTATCTCTCAAGGATTTCATAAGCCTTGGTATCTTCTGCCGCAAGTATTCCAAGAACCTTGTCTAAAAGTGCCTCTGCCATATAGTAAGTATACCCGTCAGCAGCCTTAACCTTTACATAGCTCTCCTCTGGATTCACACAAAGAGCTACGTTGGAAGGAAGTGTCCAAGGTGTAGTTGTCCATGCGAGGAAATAAGCATCCTCACCCACTGCCTTAAATCTAACTACAGCAGAACGCTCCTTTACATTCTTATAGCCCTGTGCAACCTCGTGTGATGAAAGTGATGTACCACAGCGAGGACAATAAGGTACTATTTTATGGCCTTTATATAAAAGCCCCTTTTTCCATATCTCTTTTAATGCCCACCACTCTGACTCAATGAAATCATCATGATAGGTAACATAAGGGTTGTCCATGTCTGCCCAGAAACCAACAGTCCCTGAGAAGTCTTCCCACATTCCCTTAAATTTCCATACAGATTCCTTACATTTCTCAATGAAAGGCTCTATACCATACTCTTCTATCTGCTCTTTGCCGTTTAGACCAAGGAGCTTTTCTACCTCTATCTCTACAGGAAGTCCATGTGTATCCCAGCCTGCTTTTCTAGGCACTCTATAGCCCTTCATAGTCTTATAGCGTGGAATCATATCCTTAATTACTCTAGTTTCAACATGTCCTATATGTGGCTTACCATTAGCCGTAGGAGGGCCATCAAAGAACATATAAGTAGGAGCATCCTTCCTACTCTCTATGGATTTTTCAAAAATCTTATTGTCATTCCAAAATTTAAGCGTAGCCTTTTCACGGTCTACAAAGTTCATATCAGTTTTGACTTCTCTGTACACTATAATTCCCTCTTTCCATTAAAAAAATGTAGGGGCAAAAGAATTGCCCCTACCATGGTAAATTATATTTAAGCTTTTGTCAATCTTTAAGACTAACAACCTTGATTTTATTTTCATTTAAACAAGTACTCTCTAAGACAAAAGAAATATATTACAATCTCGGTTTTCACGTCTCTTAAACAGAAGAATTTCCTATTTTATGGGAGTCATCAAGACAACCTAACATAGTCGGTACTTCCGTCTGTCCCCAGATTCCATTCTTATTAGCTTCCGGTACTATCATTTCAATTTTTGAAGTAATCGGAGTACTTCTTACAAACTTCCCGGAAATGATTGCCCAAGCTCCATTTCTTGGCTCATATAAAAAACCTTCCGAAGCAATTTTAACTGCTATTTCCAAGCTTTTACTGTCAGGGCTATTGGACTGAATTATTCTTTTTAGCATCTCAAAATTTGCAGCATTTTCTATGCCCCCTTCAATAATGGATAAATCTAAGCTGTTATTCTTTATATCATTAACTATTGCAGCTTCCAATAATGTTTTAAATTCTACTCCGGTTAAAAAATTGGCAGCAACAGTCTTATCCAAAATTCTCACATTGGGGTGTGAAGATGCAATTGCAATAGCGGGTATAGGTACATCGTTTATTGTAACATATCCACTGTGTAATAATGTAATCCAATTATCGGGAAAAGGCATTTCTTTATTATCTTCGACAAGCCAATTAACCGAAAGTCCTTCTACCACTTTGACCAAATCCTTTAGTCCGATTGTATTGATATCGATTTCTGATAACAATGGTCTAAAATCATATTTATATTTTTCCATCTCCATCTCCTTTAAATATCAAATCCAATATTTAATTCTGCTTGTATCCCCGGTTCTCCTCTTAAACCGTATACCTGCATAGCCTCTTTTATTTTGTCTAATATAATCTGAGATTTGGATTGTGACTGATATGATTTTTTATCACGCTTATTGCTTATGGTTTCTTTTTATAGCTTTCATAATATTCTTTAAAGATACATCTTCTCCGTTATATAATTGGTCTGGTAATTTTATCTTACCTTTTCCACATTAAATCATATTCTTCGCTAAAGGTTAATTGATAACTCAATTCAAAAATTATAACCTCTTTACCGAGCATATCATCCCACACAAATCCAAATCCATGCTTATAATGATCTTCCTCAAAAAAACTTATATCCTAAATCAAATAAATAAATTTGTTTTTTCACGGTCAACTGTACATTTCACCTTGCTATAAGGTTCATATCCCAATATACCACATCTTTCTCTGTACAAAGGATTGCCATAGTGAACTGCTTTTTTTCTGAAAAATTCTTGTTCTTCATCTGTTAAATAATCATTTACAAAGCTCATTTTTCTTCCTCTCATTTTGATTTTAATTTTTATGATTGACTCTATCATAAACACTATATAAATACATTTTAAATATCTCCGGCTGATATCGTAAATCAAATTAAAAACAATAAAATCAGACCAAATCCGATTAAATTCAGTCCGATTTTATTTTCATTATTAAGTTTTAACTTACTTCACAAGTTTTGACGCTATCTCAGCATAGCTTTGTCCTGCCTGAAGTTCAACGGTTCCGACCTTTATCCTTGTTGAATAGCCGTTGCTTACGAGATATCTGTTGAACTTGGCGCTGTCATCTATAATACCTAGGGCTTTAAGTGAAGCCGATACTCTCTCAGATGTCATACCTACAGAAACCGTAAAACTAACCTTGCTATATGCCACACTTGGTTTAGGGACTTCTTTAACCTGCTTTGGCTTTGGTTTAGCCTTTTTAGCTGCCTTTTTATTTTTGGTGTCCCCGGACTTGGACTTTGTGGTCTCGGCGTTACTGTTTTGGGTATCTGAGGTTTTGGTCTCACTAACTGTGGAGTTTCCATCTGCGGAAGTTCCTGTTTCGGAAGGCTCTGTTTCGGCAGGCTTTGCTTCGGAAGTTCCTGTTTCGGCAGTTCCGGTATTATCTTCTGCGGTAGCTCCTTCTTCTGTGGTCTTATCTCCTTCATCTGAGGATTGGCTGGTTTCTCCACCTTCTTCACTGGGTGTATTGCTTGTAGTAGAAGAAGTATCTGTAACATTATTTTCAACTGTTGATGTCTCAGCCTCTTCATCTACCTTTATGTCCGAGAGATTAGGAAGTTTGTCCTTTAGCGAGTTCAGCTCTTTTTCCTGAAACTCATTAACTGTCATCATCCCAAGCTCTCTGGCCTTTACTTTGATTTCATCATCACTAAGAGCCGATTGCGACTTCCCATATACAAAATACATAATAGCGGCCATTAAAATAGCACCAAGTCCTATTCCTCTTAGCATATATTTTAACTTCACCTAAGCTTCCTCCATTACTTACTGTATAATCCAAGTATTAGCTGCACTTCTCCCTGTCCCATACTAAGCGCCTTGGATATTTCTACTACAGATTTTCCTTCAGAATGCATCTTTAATATCTTATCATTGGTAGAGAGTTCCTCTGCAAAGTCGTTACTGAAGTCAATTTCATCAATTTCCTCAATAATCTCAGGAACCTCAGCATCTGCAAGAAAGTCCTTTTCATCTGTCTCAATGATATCATTTATTTCAGTCTGAGTGTTCTCTGCTTCTTTCTCTTGCATCTTCACCAGATTCTTAGCCTGGGCAGGAACTTCATCTGCTTTTACTACAGCCTTAGCCTGCTCTATGCCTGTAGGAGCTTTTCGAGGTTTCTCTTGCTTAGGCGCTACAGGTGCTGCAGGCTTAGCAATCACTGTCTGTCTTACCTCTTTAACCTTAATCACTTTATCATCCAGGTCATTATTAAGTGCTTTAATTCGTGCTTCTTCTTTCTCCAGTTCTCTTCTCATGCCGTCAATTTTGGCAGAAAAATCCTTAAGGTAATCACTTTTTTCATTTAACATATCATAGAGAAAAATGACTTCCTTATGATTCTGTTCAATCTTCTCCATAAGCTGCCCACTCATGTCGTTTATTGCAAGCATCTTATCATTGGTAATTTCAGACAAACGATCAGCACTGCCGATTAGCTTTTCCTCAGAAATTCCCGTTAACTTTTCAGTGAAGCCCTTTTCGACCCTTGTCATCACCTTTTTAATGCTCTCTTCACTAAGGGCTTTCCCTCGTATTTCCTCAACTATCTTTTCCTTTTCATTATTGTCAATGTCAGCCTTTCTTTTATAAAAAAGCTCGCCCCTACGCAGGCCACTCCAATTATCAAACATATTATTACTATAGTATCCATAAACCCTCACTTACAATTTTATGTCTATTGTTCTTCCTGAAGTTTCAATCATCTTGTCCATGACTTCAGAAAAATATTCCTCTTCCTCGTCCTTCTTTTTCTTCTTTTTCTTGTCCTTTTCTATGTAATACTCATTCTTACCTTTATCTCTTGGATCAAAGCCATAGTCCCTAAGAGCTGCATTATCTGCCTCATTGGTTCTTGTAAGCTTCCTGTCTGCCTGGGCATTCACCTCATGAGTTAGAAACCTCTGTTCCGCAGGAATCCTGTTCTCTGCCGCAGTCCTATGAATAGATACCTCCTGACTACGGTTAGGCATAAGATAATTATCAATATTTTGAATGGGCATAAGCTACACCTCACTATTCTAGTACATGTGCCTTGCTATAACGTCAGCCCCATCCTGACAAATCTAACGTTCTTAACAACTTCCCTCACATAAAGGGTGGCATCCACAACAACTACCTTCACTCCGGGATATACCAAGTTGCCAACCTCTATCACTCCGCCATCCTGCTTGTTAATTTCTTCCTGTACAGCAGCAAACTCTTCCTGCATGGTAACAATATCCTCGCTGTCTTTCTTGTATTCCATTGCCAGAACTTTAAACTGCGCCAGCTTTTCAGGAGGCAGCTTACCATCACTCTGTAGCTTTTTGCTATATAACTCAATTGACTTACTTGATACTTCCATTCTCTGAACTGTTTCTTCGATTCTATTCTGCAAGGTTTTAAACTTAACCAGCAGAGTTGGATCCACACCTACTTCCATGTTGGTCTTTGTCCCCATTTCAGAACCTGCATTTTTAACTCTGATCAATGTCTCTGACCTTATTGTTCCTCCATTTACATAGCCCTTCTTGCTATTTACTATCACATCTCCCTTAGCAGACACATCGCTATGTATAATGGCATCAGCCATAACATAACCACCTGAATTCACAGTGGTATTCTCCAAAAACTTAGCTACAATATTGCCTCCGGACTTAAGTATTCCCTTACCCATACCGCGAATACCGCGTTTGAGTATTATCTTGCCTCCTGCAACAATCTCAACACCTTCCGCGGTTCCACCTATAACTACGTCTCCGGTAGCATTAATCTTCAGCCCGTTTATAACATTGCCTTTTACTTCCACATTGCCATCATAGTTTATATCACCGGTAGATAGGTCTACATCTTCTTTTACCACAAATATATTGGATACCTTGACTCTATTCTCATTATCAAGTATTACATGTCCTGAAATATCGCTTATCAGACGAAGTCCATCCTCAGATAAGGTTATATCTTTACCATATTTGAGCACCAGTTTTTCTACCTTATCAGGTTTTATTAGTTTTCCCCTGACATCAGTGCCCGGTGTACCCTCATCTTCTTTGATAAGCTCTGCAAGCTCATCTCCTGCCTCTACACTTGCAATAATATCAAGGTCAAAGAAGTCTACAGAACCATCCTCTTTTTCCTTAGGCTTTGCCTGTAAATCAGTATTAAATTTATAAATAATCTGAGCATCATGTCCGTTTATAGGTGCTTTGCCTCTTGCCATAATATAATCTGTACAGTATTGTTTATTGTTAATATAACTATCTACTGCAGATTCAATTATGCCAAATTTAACTCCGTTAAACTCAAGGTCTTTTAACAAATCCTCCTTATGCATAATTCTTCCACCTGTGGAAGGTGGTATAAATCTGCATACAGCCTGCATTCCGTCATCTGAGATATTAACTATCATTTTCTCAGCCTCAGGATAGGTCTTTTCGGTATTTGTCTTAAATATAAGCGGCTCCTTAGCCTCCTGTATCACCTTTGAAAATTCTTTATAGTCCATCTCAATACTATGAGAACCAAGATAACTTACAAATTCATCAAGGTTTAACTTCTCACCGCCCTCACGAGGAGGAAAATACTTGATGTATACTGCGTCCTTAATAAGCATCTGAAAAAAAGCATTTTTATAAACCATATACCCACTCCCTGCAATATTCCCTGTTCAATCCATCTATAATCCTAAGTATATGGTTAATGTCTGTATACTACAGGATATTTTGTGAATAACCGTCTTTACATTGCTCTTGTAAAAATATCCATATAATCTCCAAGTTTAGCTTTTAACTTGGTTAGTGCCTTTGTATGTAACTGAGATACTCTTGACTCGGATACTGACAGCACCTGGCTGATTTCTTTTAATGTCAGCTCCTCATAGTAATAAAGGGCAATAACCTTCTGTTCTTTCTCAGTTAGCCCCTCTATAGCTGTCGCCAAGGATTCCTTAAGTTCTTCTTTTTCTACTGCATCCTCAGGTTGCTCATAGCTTGATATACCAAGCTTGCTGCCTGAATTGTCAGCAACTAAGTCACTTCCCTGTTCAAGATAGTCATCAAGAGATATAATTCCTGACATTCCTACCTGGCTCTGCCAATTCATATACTCTTCGATAGATATACCGAGTTCCTCAGCTACTTCCTCATCAGTAGCCATTCTGCCATATCTCTCTTCAATGGCACGCTCAGCAGCTTCTAACTTTTTCTGACGCTGACGGGTAGTCCTTGGAATCCAGTCCATCTTTCTAATTTGGTCAAGAATTGCACCCTTAATTCTAAGGCTGGCGTATGTCTCGAATTTGACTCCTTTAACATAGTCAAACTTATCTATTGCATCTATAAGCCCAAAAACGCCATATCCCACCAAGTCATCATATTCCACATTGTAGCCGAGATACATAGCATACGTCCTGCTATAATTTTCACTAAGTTTGCATATTCAACAATAAGCTTTTCCCTTATTTCCTGAGTCGGTTTTTTGGCATATTGCTCCCATAACTTAATCCCAACTTTTTCCTCTGCCATAAACAACTCTCTCCTCTATATGCTGATTTTAGTTTATTTGATTACCTTCGTCTTCTTTATTAGCCTTCTCTTCTTCCTGATTTTCATCCGTCTGAGAGTCTTCTTCGGAATTCTCGTTTGCGTTTGCATTTGCCGCATTCGCATTCTCCATATTAATTATCTTAATAAGAGCTTTCTTCGTAAGACTTCCAATAATCAAAAATAATATGAGTACAGCTAATAATATCTTTAGACTACGCAGGGTTTCATATCTGTTATACATACATATAAATATCGTAATAGCACCTGCTGACAACATAATTGTAGCAGGTAAATATCTGTATTTCATATCTCTTTACTTCCCTTACCGACAGCTTTTATCAAAAGTACACCTGTATTAGAATAAAACTCTATCGTTCTTCCATAATTTAACCCTGTATCAGAAGCAACAATAGGTATTCCAAGAGCTTTTAGCTTAGCCTTAACTGCCTCAACATTTCTATCTCCTACTCTAAGCATGTCATTGGAGTTCGAAAAGCAAACATCTGAGCTCCTCCAGCAATTTTTGCAATCATAGAAGATTTCCTTGCACCTAAGGATATCATTTGTTTCAATAGTTCGTCAAGCCCTGTATCTGCAAATTTGGCTATATTGCTATTATTGGCTATTTTTGTACTGTCAGGAAGCATACAATGTAACATACCACTGACTTTTGTGGTCTTATCATATACTACAGCCCCAACACAGGAACCAAGCCCCAGTGTTGTGAGGTTATCCGGAGCCTTACAAACTTTAAGGTCTCCCATTCCGACTTTTATCATTTTTTCCATAATAAACCTAATCCACAGGCAGCCTTAAAACTGCCTGTGGCTCTCCCAAACTTTTATTGTATAAGAATCACAAACCAAGAGATGTCAATATCTTATTGTATGAATCCAAAGTAGGTGTGAGAATGAAATAACCTGTAACATCGTTATCATCCTCCATGAACTGAGATTCAATCAATAATGCCTTGTCACCAAGCTTGCCAAATTCAATAGCAGGTACACTTAGTATAGCACCTGCCATATCAATGGACAAGTATGGAATTGACTGATTTATTGTTAATTTTGTTAATGTTGACAAAGAGGATATGTAAGCACCAGAGATAATGTTACCAAGCTCCTTTAATGCAGACAATGACATTTCATCAAGTTCCGCATCCTCTGGAGTAGTACCTACAGGCCTTCCAAAGAGAATATCCACCAGTCCAAAAGCTGATTTGTCTTCATCATAAACATCATCATTCCGTCAATATCCTCGTCAAGAGTGACAAGGATACCGACAACTATAGTCTCAGCCCCGCCCATGATTTCATGGAGTTCTTCAAAGCTAAGAAGGTCTACTTTTGGAACATTCATATCTACTTTGGTATTTAGCATACTCGAAAGAGCCGTAGTAGCATTACCTGCTCCTATATTACCAAGCTCTCTAAGGACATCAAACTGCATTCCTTCAACATTATTTAAATCAAAATTTGCCACCCTGGTACCTCCAAAATTATGCCAATTCCTTTTCCTTTTCCTTATCTTTTTCTATGATGACATTCTGCATGTTAAGTAAAGAAATAAGTGCATCGTGAGCTCTTCCGACACCGAGAAGATACTTGGCTTTCTCACTGTTATTGCTGTTAGAAGGCTTCTCAATGGAATCGTCGGCAATGGTTACTACCTCTTTTACCTCATCGACAAGTATGCCGATTGAACCACCTAATTCTTCTAACTTAATTATAATGATTCTTGTAGCATTTGTAAATTCATCATCTGAAAGTCCGAACTTAAGTCTAAGACTCATAACAGGGATTACTTCACCTCTGAGGTTGATGATTCCCTTGAAATAAGGCTGTGACTTAGGAACTCTTGTGATTCTCGTCATTCTTACAATGTTGTCTACAAAACTAATATCTATTCCATACTGCTCTGTTCCGAGCTTTGTAACTATATACTGTTTAGCTTCTACCTCTAAACTTCTTTTATCCATGAGTTTATACCCCTTTCATCCGGACTAAAGTAATACATTCGCATCTAAGATAAGTGCAACCTCACCATCACCGAGTATGGTTGAACCACTTATAAGCTTAGGTGTACTTATGTATTTACCAATTGACTTGATAACGATTTCCTGCTGTCCAATAAGACCGTCAACTACAAGACCTGCAAGTTTATCAGCCTTTCTTACGATTACTATCACTACGTTGTCGTTATTAGCCTCTCTCTCCGGAACGTCAAGAAGTGTATCAAGTCTGACAAGAGGGATAACAGTACCACGAAGGCTGATTACCTCTTTAGACTGAACATACTTAATATCACTCATTGGAACTTCTTCTATTGTCTGAATGCTTCCAAGAGGTATAGCATACTTCTCAGAACCAAGCTCAACCATAAGCGCCTGAACAATCGCAAGTGTAAGTGGAAGTCTGATAGTAAAGCTGCTTCCTGCTCCACGCTCTGTCTTACACTCAATAGTACCACCAAGAGATTCGATATTAGTCTTAACAACATCGAGGCCAACACCTCTTCCGGATACATCACTTACCTGATCTGCAGTTGAGAAGCTTGGTGAGAACAATGTTGCAATTGCTTCTTTATCTGTTATTGTATCAATCTGGTCAGCAGGAACAAGTCCTCTTTCAACCATCTTTTTCTTAACTTTATCTACATTGATACCTGCACCGTCATCACGAACCTCAATAACTACATTGTTTCCTTCCTGATAAGCATCGAGGAAGATTGATCCTACCTCAGGCTTACCAAGACGCACTCTCTCCTCATTTGACTCAAGACCGTGGTCTGCTGAGTTACGGAGAAGGTGCATAAGAGGATCACCAATCTCATCTACAACAGTTCTGTCAAGCTCGGTATCCTCACCTGTCATATAGAGTTCCATCTTCTTGTCAAGCTTCTTTGAAAGGTCTCTAATCATACGAGGGAACTTCTGAACTGTACTTTCAATAGGTACCATCCTCACCTTCATAACAGTCTCATGAAGATTGGTGGTAACAGTTCCAAGATATTCAATCTGCTCGTTAAACGCAGATGTATCTCCGCTATCTCTCTTTTCAGTAGCACTCATTGACACAAGGCCGTTCTTAGCAATAATAAGCTCACTTACCTGGTTCATAAGGCTGTCAAGCTTCTCGATATCCACACGAACTGAACGGCTTACTACAGGCTTACCTTTGCCCTTTGCTTTATTAGCATCCTGCTTTGCTGCAGGTGCCGCAGCAGCTGCGGAAGCAGAAGCGGTTGCTGCAGGAGCAGCTGCCTTAGGAGCCTCTTCCTTCTTAGGCTCTTCTACTTTCTTAGGTTCTTCAGACTTAGACTCATCAATAGCCTCAATTACAACATCTTCTATTTCTGAAACATTCTGTATAGCAGCTCTAACTTCACTTTCAGTCTCTTTTGTTAAGAAAATAAGACTGAAGTCAAAGTCAAACTTCTCATCTTCAATTTCCTGAACACCAGGGTTAGATATAATAATCTCACCGATTTCTTCAAGCGCCTTAAACACAAGAAAAGCTCTTGCAGCCTTAAGAAGACAGGATTCCTGAATATAAACGGTAGCACCGAATACATTCATATTGTCATCAAAGCCTTCTTTATAGCATGCTCTTCAACCTCAGATAATTTAATATCCTGATACTTTGCCTTAGCACTTGTCTCAGCTGCCTCTTCAGCCGCCACAGCTGTAGCAGCTGCTGCAGGTGCCGAAGACTCTGCCTGAGCTGCAGATGCTGCCTGCGCCTCTCCGCCTCCACCATTTAAGAAATGGTTCAGCTCATTTATAATAGCCTCGTTGTCATTATCTCCCTCATCAGAAGTCTCCTGAATCAAATCAAGGTACTCCTGAAGAGCATCAAGACCTCTAAAAAGAGTATCTACAAGGCTGTCGTTAACCTTCATTTTTCCTTCACGAACTGCGGAAAATACGTTTTCCATATCGTGTGTAAGATGCTGCATTCTCTTAAATCCCATTGTTCCTGCCATACCTTTTAAGGAATGTGCAGAACGGAAAATCTCTGCAATAGCATCACTGTTGTCAGGCTCTTTCTCAAGAACCATAATCTGATCGCTTAAAACCTGAATATGTTCCTTAGTCTCGTCTACGAAAATATCCAAATATTGACTTGTATCCATTTAATGTACCCCCGTCGCTTTTACTATAGCATCGGCAATCTGATCTAATGGCAGAACTTCATCTACAAGTCCCGCTTCAGCTACCATCCTTGGCATGCCATACACTGTACATGTCGGCTCATCCTGGGCTATAACATAAACATTGTTAGTTTGTTTCAATTGTTTGATTCCGGCTGTTCCATCTGCTCCCATCCCTGTGAGTACCACGCAGACAATCTTGTCATAAGCGCTGCCCATAAGGGATTCATACATGATATCGGCGCAAGGTCTGAGACCTCCTCTTGGAGGATCTTTTTCAAGAGAAATAAAGTTTTCTCCTGATACTTCCTTAACTCTAAGCTGATATCCGCCCTTTGCTATGTAAAGCTGATTTTCCTTTAGCCTATCGCCATCATCAGCTTCTTTTACATTCACTAAACTTGATTCCTGAAGTCTGTCCGCCAGAGTTTTTGTAAAGCCTTCCGGCATATGCTGTACTATCAGCATTGACGCACCTATTTTATGCGGAAGCAAAGGAACCACAGCTTGCAAAGCTTTTGGACCGCCTGTTGAACAGGCAAGAGCAATAAGAGTCTTTCCATTACCTGCACCTGACCTTTTGGGATAAACCATTTCTTTAACTGCTGCTGCAGACTTCATCTTATCAGATGTAACCACATCCTTGTCTGAGAGAGGTAAAGCCTTGGTTGCCGCTTCAAGACTATCGATTAAGTTGTTCTTAAATACTTCTTCCCTTACCTTAGCATAGCTATCCGGTTTAAGGACAAAATCGAACGCACCTAATTCCAAAGCCCTGATAGTTTCAGCTGCTCCTTCTTTTACAAGAGTACTAACTACAATTACGGGAATTTTATTTTTTACTTTTACCAGCTGTGCCAGTAACTCAAGCCCGTTCATCTTAGGCATATTGATGTCTAAAATTACCGCATCATATTTTCCCTTGTTAGTAAGAAGCAGGTTCAATCCTTCGAGTCCATCACGAGCAATATCTTTAACCTGAAATCTTCCATCGGATTTTATTATATCAGATAAAACCCTTCTTATGAGTGCAGAGTCATCAATTATCAAAATTTTTTTCATTTTCAATACACCTCTTCATTAAAAACGGGCATTAAAGACCTTCTACAACAGCTCTTTACGCCTGTTTCTTCGTTCTTCTTCGAATACAAATCTTACTATAGTATCTCTTGAAGTTTCTCTCATCCCCATAAACTTGGTTCTGATTTCATATTTAGTAGGTGATGAATCCGACAATTTTCTAAATGAACTTATAACATTCATTAGAAAATACTGTTCTTTTGAATCGTCTCCAACGTTAAATTCAATACCAAGAATGACAAGTTCATTCTTCGGTATTTCCTTATCTGCCAGGAACTTAACTCCTCCACCACTCAGGTCAATTACAGTGCAATTTTCCCAAAGATAGGTATTACCCGCTACTAAATCTATATATCGGCTTTTATTCTCCTGAATTAACCTACTTTCACCAATAAAATCACCAAGTCCCTGTTTTTCTTCATCAGTTAGGGTATGAAATCTGGCTCCAATAGAGCACTGAAGCCTGTAAAACTGCCTTCTCTGACTCTTTTCGAGCTCTGTAACAAGTTTTATTATCATTACAGCAATACTACCCTCAAAAAATCTCTCCGAAACTACAGTTCTTGCAGCTAAGATTCCAAAGGCAGTATAAAAATACATATAGCTTTCTTCACCTTCTTCAAGAGGTATGGTTATTGTTTTATTCATAGGCATGGTAAGCTTGAATGTAATTTCATCTATCACATCTATTACCTTGCTGCTTAAAGTATCAAATTCACCGGTATCCTTGCTGACATGACGAACTATATCAACCTTATCTCCAATAGAAACAGAATAAGTTGCCATATATTAACTACGCCCTTTCTTTATCTGTTTAATGTTCTTCTCAATGTTTCTGAAAATATTCCTGCAAGCCCTCTTCTCTTTGTCTTAGCTCCAGTCTCAGCCTGAGGATCTATTATAAGCTTAGCTATATCTTCTATGGCTCTTGAAGCCTGTGATTTAGGGAAGGCTATTGAGAGAGGCTGCTGTTTCATAACCGCCTTATTTATGTTAGAATCTTCAGGAATAGCCCCCATATATTCTAACGAAATATTGAGGAATTTATCAGCCACCACGCTTAACTTCTCAAATAACTCCTTACCGCTTTGTTCATCATTTACCTTGTTAGCTATCAGCTTTATATGACAATGCTCCCTTGTAAATTCAGGCTGACGGTCAAGTGTCTTTAACAATGCGTAAGCATCAGTAATAGACGTAGGTTCAGGTGTTGCAACCAGAAAAACCTCAGCACTGGACATAACAAATTCCATTACATTTTCTGAAATTCCCGCACCTGTGTCAATTATCACTACGTCTGCCTGCCTGTCAAGCTCAGCAAGTCTTGCAGAGAGATTGGCAAGCTGATCTTTTGTCAGATTAGTCATCTCCCTTATTCCTGAACCACCTGAGATAAAACCTACATTTTCCGGCCCCTTTGTTATAATCTCTGAGAGAGACTTCCCTCTGAACATAAGGTCAGAAAGATTATACTGTGGTCTTATGCCAAGCATTACTTCAATGTTGGCAAGACCAAAATCAGCATCCAACACTACCACCTTTTTACCCAGTCTGCTAAGCGAAATAGCGAGGTTAATAGCCAGGTTTGACTTACCTACTCCGCCTTTACCACTGGTTATGGTTATTACCCTGGATAGCACAGGGACAGCATTTTCTGCTTTTATTATATTTCTAAGATTTTGTGCCTGATCCATATTATTCCCATTCTCTTTATGTGTTACAATTTATGATAACAATTGTTTTGCAATAGCCTGCGTATCAGCAGCGCTTATGTCATCCGGTACATTCTGACCAAAAGTAACGTACGATAGGCTCGCACCCGTCTGCATCAGAATGTTGTAAATATTTCCTATAGTTCCGGTCTCATCTACCTTTGTAAAAATGAGCTTATAATCTGCTACATCCTTATAGGTCTCAGCAATCCGCATCAAGTCTCCGTACTTTGTTGTAGCAGAAAGAACAAGATATACCTCCCTATCTTCCTCAGGTACAGCACTAATAGCCTCTTAAGTTCATCAATCTGCTCTATATTTTTATCTGACCTTCCTGCTGTATCCACAAGAACAATCTCGTATCTATCAAGGTCTTTCCTTGCTTCTTGTATCTCAGAAGCAGAATATACCACGCTTAGCGGTATACCAAGTATATTAGCATAGGTTCTTAGCTGTTCAACTGCAGCTATCCTATATGTATCCGCAGTAAGAAGTCCGATATTACGCTTTTCTTTAATCTTAAAGCTTGAGGCAATCTTAGCTATGGTCGTAGTTTTGCCTACTCCCGTAGGTCCGAGGAAGAATACATACTTAGTCTTACCCGGAACCGCTTCTATGAGGCTTGGCTGCCCAAGCTTAAGGACAAGTTTCTGATAAACTGCACCCAGGATGCGGTCAAGCTGAGCATCCTTCTTAATTGAATTCTCTATTTCACCCGTTATTTCATTGACATACTTTTCATCCACTTCATTGCTTAAAAGCTGCTTGTAAATGAGCTGCATGCAGGCATTTAGTTTGCTTTCCTTCTTTTCCTGATTCTTATCTGCCTGAGCTGATTCAACGTAAGCGTTAGCCTCAAGGCTGTCTGAAAAATCGCCTATTATCTCAGATGGTTTTACCACTGTCTCTGCTGCCTTTGAACCATCCCTGATTTCTTTGATTTTAGAATCATTTAACTGCTTTTCAAGAAGCCCCTGAAGGTCATTTAACTTCTTCTCTATGGCAGATACTTCATTTGCCACAGGAGGAACAGGCTTAAGAGCAGGCTTTACCGGCTGCTTCTCAGCTACAGGTTCGGTTTTAGTCTTATTTTCGATATTTTCATCAATCGCTGCCGTAACTTCCACATAGGGTTTACGCAAGAACTTAAAAAATCCCTTTGGAGTTGTAGTCTTAATATTCATTACAACTGCATCTCCACCCAGTTCTTCTTTTGCCAAAAGGATAGCATCTTTCTCAGTTTCTGCCTTAAATTTTTTAATTATCATATAGTTACCATACCTACCGATTGTAATTCAACATTAGATTCTACCTCATTGTAAGAAAGCACTATCAGATCAGCAAAATAGTCCATGGTCAGCTTCTTAAAGTACATCCTTACTATTGGTGAGGTCATTACTATCGGAACCTTTCCTAATTTGTCGAGCTTGTCTATTTCTATCTTAAGTGAATCCATTATATTCTGTGCAACAGCAGGATCTATGGTAAGATAAGCCCCCTGCTCGGTCTGTTTTACAGAATTCATAATCTCCTGTTCAATCTTTGGATCAAGTGTTACTACACTGGTAGTCTCATTAGGAGGAAAATACTTATTGGATATGGCTCTCTTAAGCCCCTGTCTCACATACTCCGTAAGCACATCCGTATCATGAGTAGTGGTTGCGTAGTCCGCAAGAGTTTCCAGTATTGTTACCAGGTCTCTTATCGAAATACCCTCCCTTATAAGATTCTGAAGTACTTTCTGAATCTCTCCCACGCTAAGGAGTTTAGGAACCAGTTCTGCAATAAGAGCCTGATCCTTATCCTTAATATTGTCAATAAGATTCTGTACATCCTGCCTTGTAAGGAGCTCCCAGATATGTCTTCTTACAATCTCCGTAATATGGGTTGCTATGATAGATGGAGGGTCAACTACTGTATATCCAAGAGTTTCTGCCCTTTCACGCTGTGACTCCGTTATCCAGATTGCTGGAAGATGAAAGGAAGGCTCAAAGGTAGGAATACCTGTGATTTCCTCTTCTACATATCCCGGGTTCATTGCCATATAATGGTCAAATAGTATCTCACCTTCACTTACAGGCACACCCTTTATCTTAATTACATACTGATTAGGATTGAGCTGGATATTATCTCTAAGTCTTATGATAGGAACTATACATCCAAGTTCTATAGCTATCTGCCTTCTAATCATTACCACTCTGTCAAGGAGATCTCCTCCCTGATTCACATCAGCAAGAGGTATGATACCGTATCCAAACTCTAACTCTATAGAGTCTACCTGGAGGAGTGAGTTAACATTTTCAGGTTTTCTGACTTCTTCTGCTGCCTCTTCTTCTGCAATAACCTCAGATTCGATTTCTTCTTCTCCAAGGTTCTTTGACATCCTCCAGCCTGAAAGGAGGAAGGCAAGTCCCATAGGTACAAAGATAACTGTCGAAAGAGGTGTAGCCACACCAAAGAATATCATCGCACCACCAACAAGGAAAAGCACCCTTGGTATGGAGAACAACTGCTTAACAAGGATATCTCCAAGGTCGGCCTCTTTACTTACCTTGGTTACAAGCACACCTGTTGCCAGAGAAATAAGGAGAGAAGGAATCTGTGATACCAAACCATCACCGATTGTAAGTATGGAATATGTACTAAGGGCTGTATTTACATCCATTCCTCTCTGCAACACACCAAGGGCAATACCACCGGCAAAGTTGATTACAGAGATAATAAGGCCTGCTATAGCATCTCCCTTTACATACTTACTCGCACCATCCATTGAACCGAAGAAAGAAGCCTCATCCTGAATCTTCTGTCTTTTTCCTTAGCCTGTTCGTCTGTAAGCGCACCTGTATTCAGGTCAGCATCTATAGCCATCTGCTTACCGGGCATAGCATCGAGTGTAAATCTCGCTGACACCTCAGCTACTCGTTCAGAACCCTGGTTGATTACTATAAACTGCACCAAAACAAGGATGAAGAATACAATTATACCTACTATTAGGTCTCCTCCACCTACGAACTGTCCGAAGGTTCTAACTACGTTTCCCGGATCTCCTGTACGGAGAATGAGCCTTGTAGAAGAAATATTAAGCGATATTCTAAATATTGTAGTAAAAAGCAAAATTGTAGGGAAGCTTGACATGTCCAAAGCTTCTTTTGAAAACATTGCATTGAAAAGCACTATCATCGCTAACGAAAGGTTGACTGCCAACAAAACATCCAAAAGCACACTTGGAATGGGAATAATAAACATAACAACTGAAAGGAGCACGAAGCCACCGATACCAAAACCGGCCTTATTTCCCATGTAGACATCCCTCCTCTCTTTATAATCTAAGAATAATTATTAACTTATAAGTATTTCTTTATTTTTAACACTATATACATAAGCCAGTACCTCCGCAACCATCTGATACAGCTCAGGCGGTATCTGGTCACCGATTTCCACGTTGTAATAAAGCATACGGGCAAGTGGCTTATTCTCAACTATTTCTATGTTGTTTTGCTTTGCTATCTCTTTGATATTTGCCGCAACATAGTCAGCACCCTTTGCAAGTACATAAGGGGCCTCTGCCGTCTCCTTATCATATTTGACTGCTACTGCAAAATGAGTAGGGTTGGTAATAACCACATCCGCCTTAGGAAGATCCTGCATCATTCTTCTTCTGGCTCCCTCTCTCATCTTCTGTCTGATTTGGCCTTTGATTTGAGGATCACCTTCGCTCTGCTTCATCTCGTCTTTAACTTCCTGCTTACTCATCCTCAAGTCGTGTAAATGTTTCCACTTCTGATATCCAAAATCCGCAAGTCCTATGACAACAAAGATCAAGCTGATTTTAATACCTACGTCCAAAACAATATCAAAAATATTAAGTATTGCCTGCATAAATTCGAAGTCATAGAGATTGAGAATGAATTTCCACCTGTCTTTAACTTCATTATATGCAACAAGAGCAATTGCAAGTACCTTTAATATGGATTTGATAAGTTCTACAACCTTCTCCTGTGAGAACATCCTCTTAAGCCCACCTATAGGGTTTAATCTGTCAAGCTTAGGCTTTAGGGGCTTACCGGTTACCTTCCAGCCAACCTGAACTATATTGCCTACAAGGGCTACTATAAAGCTTCCTATAAGTACAGGCAGGCTTGCAATGACTATATCTAAACAATCTCATTGCTAAGATTCACAGCCTGTCTCACATCAAATACTTCCATCGATATATCAGAGGCCTTGTTATAATACTTTACAAAGCTATCGAGGAAAAGGCCCGCCATAATGCCTCCAAAGAGCTTTAGCACAAAGAACATAAGTAAAAGCATAAATCCGTTTATCAAATCCGAACTTCTGGCAACTCGCCCTTCTTTTCTGGCATCATCTAATTTTTTAGGAGTTGCCTTTTCCGTCTTGTCTCCTCCCTCGCCAAAAAACTGGAGGTTATAGGCAAATCTCCTATCCTTTAATTGTATAGTATTTCCATCCTCTTTGCAATCTTTAACCCAAAAAATCACTATGATTTAAGCGCCTCCACCGCCCTCAGGAATACATCCTGCATCTCTTTGGTAATATAATTTGCCACTCCGGGAAGCATAGACATCATAAGTATCATAACCACAAGGCCTCCAAGGAGTTTAAGCTGAATACCCACAACAAACATGTTCATCTGAGGTGCTACCTTTGCCATAACACCAAGCACTACATTTACAAGGAGCATAGTGGCATATATCGGAAGCATCAGTCTCATTGCTATCAGAAAATAATTTCCCAAAAAAATCCATTATTACGTTTACGGTATATGCGCTAATAACAGCCTTCCCGATAGGAACTGCCTTGAATGCATCCACAAAGGCCTTCAGAAAATAATGGTGAAAATCATTTACCAAAAGCAGAATAATCACAAAGTAATTGTAGAGATTACCGGTAACTGACGTATCCACCTTGAAGACGGGATCATACATTGTAACCATGGCAAAGCCTATTTCCATATCTATGAGTCTACCCGTAAAGTTGAGTATAGTCATAACTATGTTGGTAAAATACCCAAGCAGCGCGCCTGCTAAGGCTTCTGAAATAACCATGAACGAAAACCCTATAACTCCCGGATAGGTAACAGGCACACTGGGAAGAGTAAGGTAGAGCAGGGTTGAAAAAATAAGTGTAAATGCAACCTTAAACTGCCGTGGAATACTTCCGAAACTAAAAAATGGAGCTGTAAATACAAAAGCAGATACACGAGTAACTATGAATAAAAAATATTCTAAATTCTCAACGGTAAACTGCAGTTGCATTTTCATCCCCATACTTTCTATATGTTTATGTTTACAGTAATGATCTGATATATCCTATAAAACCTGTTGACTCATAAATATAGTCACCAAAGCCTGAGAAAAGCTCCGTAGTAAACTCCGAAAGACTGGTCATCATCCACCCTCCGGTAAGCACCAACATGAGCATTGTCACTATAAGCTTTGGCACAAAGGTAAGTGTCTGCTCCTGAATGGATGTAATCGTCTGAATCAAGCTTATTATAAGACCAACCACAAGAGATGCAAGGAGCATAGGTGCAGATAGCTTAAGTATGAGCATAACCGTTTCCTGGAAATATCTATGACCTTATCTGCGCTCATAACTGCCTCCTATTCTATTTCACAAATGATTTAACTAAGTTGCCGATAACCAAGTCCCAACCATCTACCATGATGAAAAGCAGAATCTTAAAAGGCATTGAAATGGTAGTAGGCGGAAGCATCATCATACCCATCGACATAAGAGTTGATGAAACAACCATATCTATGACCAGGAAAGGTATATAGATGCAGAAGCCTATGATGAATGCCGCTCTAAGTTCACTAATTATAAATGCAGGAATAAGTACATTCGTAGGAATTTCATCCATGTCCTTTACCTCATCAACTCCTGCTATATCAAGGAAAAGTCTGATATCCTTGGTATTAGTCTGTTTGTACATAAAGGTTCTTAGAGGCTTTATTCCCACCTCATAAGCCTGTTCAAAGGTAATATTCCCGTCTGTAAGCGGTTTAAGTGCCTCTGTATTTATCTGTATAAATATGGGCGACATTATAAACCAGGTGAGAAATAACGCCAGACCGGTAAGCACCTGATTAGGCGGGGTTGTCTGCGTTGTAAGTGCAGACCTCACAAAATGAAGTACAACGAGAATTCTCGTAAAAGATGTAAGCAGGATGAGGATGGACGGTGCAAGAGCAATTACAGTTAGAACCAAAATTATCCTAAGTGTTGCCGCAAGCCCACTCTGTTCACCATTTGTTGTAAGATTGATGCCTATATTATAGGGTGAAGTTCCTGTAGTAAAGCTATTACTGTCATTGGAACTTCTGTCCACTGTATTCCCTGTCCTGTTGTCTATCGCATAAGCCGGAGTAACAAAAAAAAGGGAGGTACATATAAGCACTAAAACAATCCCAAGATATAGTAAATTAAACTTTTTCGTACATAAAGGATGTTCTCTCATATTACCAGCCTTTTCTTATTTTTCTTTTGATTTAGCTTTGTCCAAAAATTCCTTAAAAGAAAACCTCTCAACTTCCGCGGGTAAATTAGTCTTAATCTTGTCCGCATCAACTTCCGCAATAAGACTAATATTGGTTTTAGTTATTCCGATTAAGAAATATTGTCCGTTAACTTCTATAATCTGCAAATACTTATCTGCAGTAACTCTGCTTGTTTCAACAACCTTTATATTGCTATTTTCTCTGGTTTTCAGCGCATATTTGCTAAAATACTTGGATACATAGTAGGCAGCCGCAACAATTAATGTAAAGGCAATGAGCATTCCGAATATCTGCGCAACGCTGCCCAGTGTATCTGCTGTTCTAGATAGAACCATAATCATCCTCCATAAGAAAGAATCCTACTTCGCAGGATTCACCGCCTGCGGCGGGTCCTCGTGAGCGGCATCTACATATCCGCCGCAGTGCGATCCCTCGGAGATTTATTTTATTATTTCAGTTATCCTTATACCAAAGTTGTCCTCGATAACAACAACTTCTCCCTTAGCCACATACTTCCCATTTACAAGGAGGTCAATGGCTTCACCGGCAAGCTTGTTAAGCTCTATAATAGTACCAGGCGAGAAATCAAGAATTTCCTTAATGGTCTTATTGGTTCTTCCAAGCTCTACTGTAACCTCAAGAGGCACATCCATAATAAGACCGATATTTTCCTGCTGCATTAAAGGATTGATTGTATTATCAAAGGCCTGGAACTGTGCAGGAGCAACGTTTACAGGCTGCACCGGCTGTGCAGGCTGCATATATCCCTGTGGAGGAGCTGCCATCGCTGGTGCTGGTGCCGCAGGTGCCGCTGGTACAGGTGCTGGTGCTGGTGCTGCCGGAGCAGGTGCAGGCTGGTCTAATTCTGATGATGACATAAACTTATTATACAACTCCTTTGCAAAATCTACAGGATAAAGCTGCATCAGCTCACTGTCAATAAGAGTACCTATTTCCAGTCTAAAAGAGACCTTTACAAACTCTCCCTTTAAGAAGTCACCTATGCCCTCTTCATCTATAGACTCATCCATATCAATGAGGCTTGCTGTAGGAGGACTGATATCAACCTTCTTTTCAAGTACAGATGAAATTGAGGTAGCCGCTGAACCCATCATCTGGTTCATAGCTTCACAAATCGCAGAAAGATGAAGCTCGGTAAGTTCTGTCCCGTCTACATCTTCACCATTTCCACCCATCATAAGGTCAGTAATTATCTTAACATCCTTTTTCTCTGAGGATGAGGATATTATTGCCGTCAAGACCTTCAATATATGAAATCTGGATGAATACACAAGGTCTGTCATAAGACTGTGATATATCATCCCAATTTGCTATCGAAACACTAGGAGTGGTTATAAGAACTTTTTGGTTCAGCAGGGTTGAAAGCGTGGTTGCCGCCGTACCCATGCTAATATTAGAAATCTCTCCTATGGCATCCTTTTTCTTCATTAGATAAAAGTACACCACCTGTCTCGGCCTGTGTATCGGAAGAATCCGAACCACCGTCTTCACCCATACCGCCAAGTAATGCGTTTATTTCTTCCTGTGAAAGCATTCCGTCCATGGCTTATTCTTCCTCCCTAATTACTTTTGTGATTCTAAGTGCATATATTCCTGATGACGCTCCAGGCAATGCCTTGAACTTCTTCATATTCCCAACAAAGACATCAAGTTCATCTTCGACCTTAGAGTTAAGTCTGATTACATCTCCCGGTTGCAGGTTGACAAAATCGTTGACTGATACAACGCTCTTACCAAGCACAGCCTTAATTGGTATCTGTGCTCTATCAATGATCTCACCAATCTGTTCTCCATAGTTGGTGTCATCTTTTTCCTGAAGAGCAGAGAACCAGAACTTGGTGTTGAGCTTATCCATTACCTCCTCAAGGGCGGTAAAAGGCAGACAGAAGGTCATAAAGCCCTCTACCGTACCAATCTTAATACTTAGAGTAAGAAGAGCCGTCATCTCCTGAGGGGAGATAATCTGTGCATACTGTGAGTTGGTCTCTATACGCATAAGTCTCGGATCTATCTCAACTACATTATGCCAAGGTTCCTGAAGATATCCGGTACAGATATTTAAAATCCTCTCAAGAACAACTATTTCTATCTCAGAATAGTCTCTGGTCTTTTCTATAGGATTTCCTTCTCCGCCTAAAAGCCTATCAATAATGGTATAGCCAAGATTGTTGGACATCTCCATTATGCAGCTTCCCTTAAGCGGTGGCAGATTCATTATAGCTAAGAGCACAGGGTTTGAAAGCGAGTTCTGAAACTCCTGATATGTAATAGCCTCAGAACCTCTAACCTCAACCTGAACAGTCTTTCTAAGATAAGCCGGAAGATTAGCAGAGAGAAGTCTTCCATAATGTTCAAATATAGATTCCAGAGTACGAAGGTGATCCTTTGAAAACTTGGAAGGTCTGGCAAAGTCATAGTCCTTCACTATCTTTTCATCAGTTTCCTTGAGGTCATCCGTATCTACATCTCCACTCTCAATTCCACGTAGCAGCTTATCTATCTCTTCCTGCGAGAGTATATCACTCATTAAGCCTCACCATCCTAAATAAATTAAATTTACACTATTCTACTGCAATCTAAGGTTCTTGAAGGCAATTTCAGCCATAGTCTGCGTACCGAATTTCTCCTGAATTGCTTTAAGTACCGCAGCCTTTATAGCCTCTCTGTTGTTCTGCACTTCTTCTTTAGTATACTGTGAAAACTGGTTACTTACAATCTCATCTATAGTAGATTCGTAGCCTGACTTAGTATCAGCATTCTTCATGCTCTCAGATAAGGTTTATAATCATCCTCTGTCTTAATCAGATATAAAGAAATCTGGTCAATAACAGCATAATGATCTTTACCGTCTCCTGAGCCCTTAAGGTTAATCTGTAAGGACTTGTCAAAGGTAACTACATCCATATCACTAATTGATACCTTATTCTTAGAGGTATCATTCTCAAGCTCTAAATCAATAATAGACGCTATATTCGATACCAATGCATTGGTAGCCTTAGCCGATGAAACCACTGAAAGCATAATGACCGCAGTTAGTATAAGGTTCATAAGGCTTAAAGCAATAGCAACTATTGTAAGCATGTTCTTTTTCATAATAATCTCCTTAGAGTTTTTATTCAGCAACTTTAGTATATATCTTTATTTCAACCCTTCTATTCTTCTGTCTTCCCTCTGCTGTCTTATTGGAAGCTATGGGTTCATATTCTCCCTTACCGCTTGCAGAAAGCTTTTTAGGATCCATGTGTTCCACATTGGTAAGATACTCAAGCACAGTCATCGCTCTTGCACTGGAAAGCCAAAGGTTATTCTTGAACTTGACTGTATTGGTCTGAGGAACATTGTCAGTATGACCTTCAATTACTATATCTGCATTCTTAAATTTCTTCAAGATACCGGCTGCTTTGTCAAGTACCACATCAGCACCTTTTTTAAGTTCAGCCTCTCCTGAATCAAAAAGAAAATATCCGTCTATACTCAGACCTATGTAATTGTAAGAGGTATCCATCTTAAGCTGCACCATATCATTTAACTTAAACTGATTGATAGCTTCAGATGCCTTTTCATAGTTCTTCTCAGCAGTGGTTTTAAGTTCCTGTTGATACTTCTTTACTGCCTCATCCTTAGTGATTTCCTTTTTTACATTATCTTTTTCTGTTTTATTTTCACTGGTGTTTTCCGAATCCGACTTTCCGTTCCCGCCTTTAGTTCCATCTTCATCTGCAGTATTTTCTACTGCAAGATTAGAATAATACTCAGCAAGTTCATTAAGCTGGCTTACTCCACTCGATACCAGTACACCTTGGTCAAGTGCAGAGCCACCGCCCGAAAATATATTGAAAGAGGAAGTAATAGCCTCTACAATTTCATTATACTTTGCTGTATCAGTACTACTCATAGAGAACAAAAGCACGAAGAAACATAAGAGCAGGTTCATAAGGTCAGAGAAGGTTGCCATCCATTCGGGAGCGCCTGCCTTGGCCTCTTCCGGTTTTTTCTTCCTTGCCATATTTTATTCCTCTCCACCACCTTCTGAGAATGCTTCACGTTCAGCAGGTGTTAAGAATGATTTCAGTTTCTCCTCTATTACTCTAGGGTTCTCACCCGCCTGAATGGATAATATACCCTCAACCATAATTCCCTTTAGCATAATCTCCTCTGCACTGTTTGATTTAAGCTTGTTGGTGACAGGAGCGCAGAGCCAGTTTGCAAGGAAAGAGCCGTAGAAGGTTGTAATCAGCGCTATCGCCATCGCAGGACCGATTTTACTTGGATCTGAAAGGTTAGCAAGCATGTTTACAAGACCGATAAGAGTACCAATCATACCCCAGGCAGGTCCCATACTTGCAAGAGTCTCCCAAAAGCCGAACTTGCTTTTATGCCTCTCTTCGATACAGGAAATCTCAGTCTCAAGAATACCTCTTACAAGCTCAGGGTCTGTACCGTCTACTATAAGAAGTATGCCCTTCTTAAGAAATGGATCTTCTATATTCTGAGAAGCTTCCTCAAGGGCAAGCAAACCATCTTTTCTTGCAATATTAGACAGATTGATAATTCCCTTAATTACCTCAGACTGATTGAAGCTTACAGGCTTAAGAACCAAAGTAAAGCTCTTAAGTCCGGATACAAATTCACCTATGTTCTTGTTTGAAGCAAGAACTATCATGAAAGCACCACCAAAGGTAATGAGTGCCGATGGTAAATCGATGAATCCCATAATCGCCGCAGGATTGTCCATCATAATTGAGAAAAGCACAAGTCCAAGCGAAATTACAAGTCCAAGTAAAGTAGCTATATCCAAGCCAGTCACCTTCCGTTCTCGTTTATTCCCTACATATAGGGTGGTTATAATACAAGTATGTTAACTTGTATATTGGTTATATCGCAGCTTTCACACAAAATTACAGGGTTACTGATCCTTATCCAAAATCGCCCCTGTAAAAATCTCGCGTTTATAGTTCTTGACGAGGCTTTTAATCTGAAGCCTGCTCTCCTTTACCATGATTTTTTTCCCTGTTGTGAGGGTAATAACAGTATCAGGAACCTCCTCAATCACCTCTATGAGGTCAGCATTGATAGTAAACTCCAAACCGTTCATTTTTGTAACGTCTATCACGTTTGACCTCCTATACACATCGTATTAAAATTTTAGTAATTCTTAAGTTTTTCTTACAGATTTTAAAAAGCAAAAAAAACCAGTTACTTCTATTATAATGACTTTTAGTGCAAAAATCAATATAAAGTAGCAATTAAATGTTAACAGAATTTTTACAAATCTAAGGTTCAATTTTGTAATTATCCGTCATTTTATAGGAAATAATTAAAGCCCTATAATTGGGGTTTACTTTTTAGCTTCCAATACTTTATACTATCAACGAACATTTTTACTCCTAAGAATATATCGGACTGTGTTACCCTAAAACTTATAGCAATTTTACAAAAATTCAGAAAGGACATTATGAAAAAGAATAAAGTAATAAATTATCTGCTTATTTTGGCAATTTTAATCAGTTCACTCATTTTTGCCGAACCTGCCGGCGCTGCAACAGGAGAGTATCATATAAAGGTAAACAGACTTGCTAACACCGTCACAGTGTACAAGAAGCAGGGCAACGGTTCATTCAAGCCTATCAAAGCCATGCTTTGTTCAACAGGAGGATATCTCACTCCTCTTGGTACCTTTAGAACATCGATAAAATATCGTTGGAGATTTCTCTATGGTAATGTTTGGGGACAGTATTCTACCAGAATATCAGGTCCGATTCTCTTCCATTCTATTCCATACTATAAACTAAATGGTGGAACTATGATGAGGGGACAGTTTGAGAGGCTAGGTTCTGTCGCTTCTCATGGCTGCGTCAGACTCTCTGCTGAAGATACGAAATGGATATATGACAACTGCTCTCTAGGCACAAAGGTAACTATATATGACTCAAAAGATCCTGGTCCTTTGGGGAAACCTGAACCTACACCGTATCCTAAACACACAGGTTTTGATCCTACAGATACCTGGAGTCCAGGACGTCCTTTAGTCAAAATGGACCCTACTATCAGTGTTCCAAAGAAAATAAATCTCTCTATGAAAAATACCAGCTATGACCTCTTAAAAGGTGTAAAAGCTACTTCTTATGACGGAAAAGATATAACAAACGATGTGGAAATTGAAGATGATATTGATTTTGAAACACCTGGAAATTATACAGTAACCTACTCTGTTACTGATAAATATGGTAATACCGCTAGTGCAAGCACGACAGTGGTGATCAAATAGATTTATTATTAGAAATCTTCAAGGTAGAACATTTATACAAAAATAAACCTCGCTAAGAAGAGCCGTACAGCAAAATTCGTTGTTGTACGGCTCTCCTTCTATTTACCTATATTCTTCAATCTTAAACTGAATATTCCTAAACCCTCTATATTCATTTATCTGTGGAGAATATATTATATCTAACTTTTTATCTTCTTTACTTAAAAAGTAGCTTTCAAATCCCTTCGCATCTCCAAACCAGATCCCTTTATACAACTGCCCATCTGAGCCGTCAGTGAATTCTAACCTGACAGCATTTTCATTTTTCCCTATTATGCTTAAAGATTGTACAGTTATCCCCCTCTTAGCAAAGGTTGGAGGTCTATTGCCTGTACCGAAGGGTTCAAATGAAGAGAGCTCATCAATCAGCTTTTCAGACACATAATACGGAGGCAGTTCCATATCAAAAAACACCTTAGGTTTTAGTTCCTCCTCAGTTAAACTAGTGTTTTCATTTAGTTGCTTTCTTAATTTTTCAAGGTATTCCATCTGTTCCTCATTAGACTCTCCCTTCAATGAAAATCCTGCCGCCATAGGATGTCCGCCAAATTTTACAAAGCAGTCGGAGCATTTTGATATTTCTTCAAACATATTATAGTCTTCTATGGAGCGGCCAGAGCCCTTTATACCTCTCTCTGCATAGGTAAAAATCAGTGTAGGCTTATAAAACTTTTCTTTAATTCTACCTGCAACTATACCTGCTATACTCTCGTGACAGTCAGGAACTAAGATAACCAAAACCTTGTCTTTCAAATATTCAGGGCTTTCAGCTATTTCAATAGCTCTAGCAAGAGCCTCTTCAGTTATCTCTTTTCTTTCATTGTTTAACTCTTGAAGTTCTTTTTGCCTCAGAAATAGCTCTATCTTCATCAACTTCAAGAAATAATTTGATTGCCTTTACAGCCGATTCTAGTCTTCCTGAGGCATTTATCATAGGCCCCAAAATAAATCCGCAGTGATAGACAGTAATCTTCTCCTTATCAGCCAGCTCCGAAACCGTAAGCAATGCTCTAAGTCCCACATTCTCAGTGTTATATATTGCTTTTAAGCCTTTTTTTAACTATTGTCCTGTTTTTCGCCTATCAGCTCCATCACATCACAGACAGTGGCAAGAGCTGCAAAGACCAGATACTTACTTTCCACCACTTTTTGCTCTGATTAAAGGTCTCTCCATATCTATCGGCATAATAATTAATGAGCTGATAAGCTACTCCCGCACCACAAAGTCCCTTAAAAGGATAGTTACAATCCTCCCTTTTAGGGTTGGTAACTGTGTCAGCAGGCGGAAGTTCATTGTTAAGCGGAATATCGTGGTGGTCAGTGATGAGAACCGTAAGCCCTATATCCTTAGCATGGCTTACCTGAGTAAAGGCTGCTATACCATTATCACAGGTAATAATAGTATCAATGCCGTCACTCTTGGCCTTGTCAACAATATCTATATTTATCCCATATCCGTCCTGCACCCTGTGAGGAATAACATAGCTGATATCTGCCCCCATACTCCTAAAAAAATCATAGAGTATGAAAGTAGAGCAAACTCCATCCACATCATAGTCTCCGATTACCCTTATCTTCTTTCCTGCTCTTATGTTTTCATTAATAATCTCGCAGGCCTTCACTAAATCACACATAAGCGAAGGATCAGCCAGTTCCATCTCCTCAGCCCTTATGTACTCCTCTATCTCTGCATCCGTCTTCCTTTCCCTGTTCACCAAAACTCTTGCAGCTATCTTACTTATCCCAAACCTCTCAGATATCCCATCAAAATCACCCCTGAAAGTCCTCATATACCAACGACTAGTCATATTCACCATCCTATCTTTTAAAACTTGTTTAATCAATTAAATTATAAATATTAGTTTATCTCAAGTATTTGACACTTTTATCTTGTCAATGAATCGCTCAAGCTATTATAACATAACATTTAGACATTTTATGCCAGATTTCAAATTTAAAAACTATTTTAACTTTCACCACACAGGTCTGCCCTGACATAGCCTAAGGGAGCGCGTTAGGCTGAGCGAAGCGAACGCCGGAGCGAGTCTGGACTATGTCAGGGTGGACCGTAACCATCCTAAGGAGAGCGTTAGGCATAGCAAAAGAGCATGAACCATCATCAGTCCATGCCCTATACTTAAAAACTAACCTTAATTATTTATAAGCTTATCGCCTTCATTATTCCAGCTATAAAGCTTTCTAATCTCCTTACCAACCTGCTCAAGCGGCTGTTCAGCCTGAAGTTTTCTCATAGCCTTGAAATGTACCTGTCCACCTGCCTCACTCATATCAAGAAGAAACTCCTTGGCAAAGGTACCATCCTGAATATCGGAAAGAACCTTCTTCATAGCCTTCTTAGTCTCATCAGTTATAATCTTAGGACCGGTTATATAATCACCGTACTCAGCAGTATTTGAGATAGAATATCTCATTCCTGCAAAGCCTGACTGATAGATAAGGTCAACTATGAGCTTCATCTCGTGAACACACTCAAAATACGCATTTCTTGGATCATAGCCTGCTTCAACAAGAGTCTCAAAACCTGCCTGCATCAGAGCACAAACACCACCACAAAGCACAGCCTGCTCACCGAAAAGGTCTGTCTCAGTCTCAGTTCTATAAGTAGTCTCAAGAATACCTGCTCTTGCTCCACCGATACCCGCACCATAAGCAAGTGCCATATCGAGAGCCTTTCCTGTAGCATCCTGATGTACAGCAACAAGGCAAGGTGTTCCCTTTCCTTCTAAGTACTCAGAACGAACAGTATGTCCAGGTGCCTTTGGAGCTATCATAGTTACATCCACTCCTTCAGGAGCTGTAATAAGACCATAGTGTACATTGAAACCATGTGCAAACATAAGCATGTTGCCCGGAACAAGGTTTGGCTCAATGCTTTCTTTATAAAGCTTTGCCTGAAGTTCATCATTTATAAGAATCATAATTATGTCCGCAGCCTTTGTAGCCTCAGCTGCTGTAAGCACCTTAAGCCCCTGAGCCTCAGCCTTTGCCTGGGATTTACTTCCCTCATAAAGACCTACAATCACGTTGCAGCCTGAATCCTTGAGGTTAAGCGCATGCGCGTGTCCCTGGCTGCCGTAACCAATTATTGCAATTGTCTTTCCCTCTAATAATGAAAGATTACAATCTTTCTCATAAAATATCCTTGCGTCTGACATAACTAATTCCTCCGTATATTCTTAAGTTTATTTTGACTACAAACTAATCATCCCACATTTCACCGCGGGCTTTTGAGCCTCTTTCAAGACCGGTAACACCTGTACGAACCATTTCTATTATGTTTTCTTTACCAAGGAGGTTTAAAAATGCCTCTATCTTGGTCTGATTGCCGGTAAGTTCAACAGTAAGAGATTCACTTGAAACATCCACTATCTTAGCTCTGAAAATATCAGCAGTAGCAATTATGCCCTGTCTCTCAGCCTGTGAAGCCTTTAGCTTAACAAGGATTAGCTCTCTGGTTACTGAGCTGTCAGGATGAAGCACCTTTACTTCCTTTACATCCTCAAGCTTTGCTAACTGTTTAACAATCTGGTCAAATACCTGGTCATCACCGTGAGAAACTATTGTCATTCTTGAATATACAGGACGCTCAGTTTCACTAACGGTAAGACTGTCAATATTAAAGCCTCTTCTACTAAAAAGGCCTGCCACCCTACTGAGTACACCGGAGGTGTTATCTACAAATACCGAAATACAATTTTATTCATATATCTCCTTAACTGTGTATGTTTTGTTAAAACTTGTTACCAATGATAACAATCGGTATCCACAATGTCAAGTAATGATAGTAATGTAAGCTATGCCATATAGTTATATCAGGTTTATACCTTTTCAAATCTCTCAACATCTATCACAAAGATGGTTGCACCGCCAACATCTACCTTAGTAGGTACTGCATTGTAGCTGGTTACAGGTACACCGCTTGTCTGAGAGTAAGGGAGGTTATACACTATCTGCTCTCTCTTACCTGACTCTTTTATGATGATATCAATTACCTTCTGTACCTCTTCTGCTTCCACACCAATTAAAAGAGTAGTATTGCCTCTCCTAAGAAAGCCTCCTGTAGTAGCAAGCTTAGTAACTATGTAGCCACTAGCCATCAAAGCCTCAGCTACTGAATCTCCATCCTCGCTGTGAACTATCGCATAAACCATTTTCATGAAACATTCCTCCTTATCATACATCTAGCACAGTTCATCAATTTTCCCTGTGTCATTTTTAGAAATGACAATGTTATCCTCTTTTATCATTTCTCCGTCTAAGAAAGCTCTCACTGTCCAGTTCCCAAAGTCTGCCTCATCTATTCCCGCCAAATTCAGCCAAAATCTGACCAGAACTTTGTCATCATCAGCTTCATCATAGCTTCCAAAGTCATTTTCTGCAAACTTGTAAAGCTCTCCACTGGGATTATACCATGCTACAGTCACAACATGAAGACCTTTTATTTCATCAAAACTAAGCAGGCATACTGCTTCCTTGTCTTTATATACATCAAATACCTTTGATTCAGCCTTATCAGACACCACTTCCATCATCTTATGGGAAATCCCGTATTCTGTAAGCTTAGCAGAGCTTTCTATCTCTTTCTCAACTACTCCGTCTTGATCTACAGTGAGCACAGACCAGCAACCGCTTTCGTCTATGAAGATATCTTTGTTTTTCTTATCTATAAGCTCCAGACCATCACCTTGAAGATATTTATAGTAATATTCTCCTGCTGTAAGTTCAATATAAGTTACATAATAGCCTCTATCTTTTGACATATAAACAGGCTCTTCAAGGTGCTTAAATATTAAATCAACCATTTCCTGCCTATAACTTTCAAAATATTCTAATAGCTTACCTTTCTCTTCTTTTTTTCATTTTTAGCAATAATCACCGGCTCTGAATCTGTGACAATTTCATAATAATAATTTAGTGTAAATATAACATAGTGATAAATTCTTACCTTATCTAATTTCCCTCTGGCAGCCTTTTTTAAATCATTTACATATTCACCATTTTCCACTTCATATATAACATTAGAACAATGGTCTTCCCAAAATGGTTCACTTTCATCAAATACATCACAAAACGCAGAATGTTCTTCAAACACCCTCACAGAAAGTGCCTGATTAAATTCAATTCTAACATAATTTATATTTTCACCACGATACCAAGATTGTAGGTCTATTACCGGCTTCATCCCTTCTTTATAAGAAATTTTTTTCCTGCATACTGATCTTTTGGTATTATTCCTTTACGATATTCTTTCCACTTTTCCATGATTCACTGACCTTTCTAAAATATAGTTAATTAAGTGAATAGATTCTTTTTAAAAATGTATACTTTGGTTCTCCATCATAAATAACATCAATATATAAATTTTTCTGTAATTATTGCGTATTGTTTTTATACTTGGAGTATCTAACCAACCACCTGAATATAACTTAATTTCTTTCAAATATTTATTATTTTTGAACCTCATATATAACATTTGAAAAATTATTCTCTTTTAGTTCTTCAACATTCTCATACATTCCTAAATCTACAAACTTCCTTTCAACTATCCTTACAGCATCACCATGTCCAAAAATCAAGAATTACCCTAGTCTTTTCATTTTTTAGTTCTATAATTGTGCCTGATAAATCCCCAGATAAAATCTTTGCTTTATACTTCCCTCTTGGAATCTCTCCCTTATGATATTCTTTCCAAACTTCCATTATATCCTCACTTTCTCTCTTATTTACTTTCTATAGAAAAATCTTCTTTATATCTTATTTTTAAACATCTGATCTTTTCTATTTTTTTATCTCTACTGTTGCTCATCAAATTCAAGCACAGCATAGAATCCTCTTGGTTTTTCTTCCATTTTAATTACTTTTCCGGTTAAGTTTTTAAGTGGTTCTGTAAGAGGTATGTTCCCACTCATACCGTAGGCATGCTCTATAGTATAATAGCGGAAGCTCTCTAGCTCTGTTTCAATCACATTTACTATATCCCCTTCTTTAAGAGTCCATTTCTCTCAACCTTAAATTCCATTTCCCTCATATCGGCACCTCTACCATAGTAAATTAATTACAATTATATTTTATATATACCTTATTAATGACAAGAAAGAATCCTGTTTCGTAGGATTCACACCTGTGGCGGGTCGTGTAAGTGACATCCACACATCCGCCGCAGTGCGATCCCCCGAAGAGGTTTTTATCTGACAGGTAATTTCGGAGAAATTTCCTGTCAAACAAAAAAAACTTTCTGCAGTCCTGATAATTATATCATCATTCCTACAGAAAGTCCTCAAGTTTCATAAATTTGGTTTTATATCCTAACAACAGTAAAAACCATTGTACTTCTGGCTTCCATATTTATCATATTGCCATTGGTTCTTACCTTTTTATCCCTAGTATCAGGGGAAGCCTGCTTTATATATTTCAAGCGAAGAATCAGTTTCAATCTGCCAACATAGATAATGAGGCAGCTCAGGAAGATAGCAATCCTGCCTTTCCCAGTGTGCATTTATCGCAACGCAAACTATATCATCAGCTGTATTATCTGCATTTCTTCCTGCAAATATTACTCTGAGTACATTGGTATGATCAGGCCCAAGCGCCCAAGAATCAGGGAATCCAAGCGAACAGCCTCCCATATATTTTCTTATGACAGGATGCTCATTTCTAAATTTAATCAAATGTCTTGTAAATCTAAAATGCTCTCTATTCTTCTCTAACTGATTCCACTGAAGCCAAGATATAGGGCTATCCTGACAATAGGTGTTATTATTGCCATACTGTGTATTTAAGAACTCATCTCCCGCAAGGAACATAGGAGTACCCCTGCTAAGAAGCAAGGTCGTCATTGCATTCTTACAAAGTCTGTGACGGAGCTTATTGATATGTTCATTATCAGTCTCTCCCTCCCAGCCACAGTTCCAGCTTCTGTTGTCATCAGCTCCATCAGTATTATTCCAGCCATTTGCCTCGTTGTGCTTATGGCTATAGCAATACATATCCCAAAGTGTAAAACCGTCATGACAGTTGAGGAAGTTCACAGAGGCATTGTCACCTCTATGCACAGGATTGTATATATCCTTAGAACCAGATATTCTTCTTGCGGCTACAGGCATAAGACCGATATCCCCCTTGAGGAAATCTCTCATATCATCTCGGTACTTTCCATTCCACTCTGCCCAACGATTCCACGAAGGGAAGGTGCCTACCTGGTACAGGCCGCCTGCATCCCAAGCTTCAGCAATCAGCTTCACATCAGCAAGTATCTGATCATAAGCAAGATTTTGTAAGAGTGGAGCATTGGACAAAGGTGAACCATCTTCATTTCTACCTAGTATGCTTGCAAGATCAAATCTAAATCCATCTACATGGTAGTCAGTTACCCAGTATCTTAAGCATTCAAGTATCATATGTCTTACCACAGGATGATTACAATTTAGGGTATTTCCACAACCGCTGAAGTTATAATATTCACCTCTAGGAGTCAGCATATAATAAATATTATTATCAAAGCCCTTAAAAGATATACTAGGGCCCATTTCATTTCCTTCTGCGGTATGGTTAAATACCACATCAAGAAAACACTCGATACCGTTGTCATGAAGTCTCTTAATCAGCTTTTTGAGCTCAGTACCGGTGCTGTGATCTTCTGCTTTAGCAGCATAACTGGTATTTGGTGCGAAAAAGCTGATTGGATTGTAGCCCCAATAGTCCACAAGAACATTTCCGTTATACTCTCTATTATCCTTAATTTCATCAAATTCAAATATTGGCATCAATTCAACTGCATTTATGCCCAGGTCTTTAAGATAAGGAATCTTCTCCATCACGCCTGCAAAGGTACCCGGGTATTTTACACCCGATGAAGCATCCTTTGTAAAGCCTCTGACATGCATTTCATAGATAACAAGGTCTTCAAGACCTATATTGGGGTTCGGTTCACTGCCCCAGTCAAAGTTGTTGCGAACAACTCTGGCTTTGTAATAAGACTTGCTGCTACGCTTTTTGCCCCATTCACTCTGTCCTGTAACTGATTTTGCATACATATCCAAAAGAATATTATTCTTATCAAAGATAAGGCCTTTTTCTTTGTCATAAGGGCCATCAACTCTATAAGCATATTCAAAATCTTCAATGTTCAAATCAAACACTATCATAGAATAGACATTGCCTATTCTGTAAGTTTCGGGAAAAGGTATAACCGCATAAGGCTCATCTTCTCTACTCTTAAAAAGAAGAAGTTCTACGCTGGTTCCTCCATTAGTTGGAACAGTGAAGTTAACGCCACTGGGAATGGCTGTTGCTCCGTTTTGCTCATACAGTCCGGGTCTTACCCTAAACCCATTAATTTCATCAATTGGTCGAATATGAAATCTTTCAAACGAGAGATTATTATTCGCTTCTGCCATATTATCCTCCGATTGCACACATATACCATTTTATGCCATAATCACTCTACAATCATTAAGATAATCTGTAAAAAACAATTTATTTCAATTCTTGGCTATCTAAAATTATGGTAAATGGTCCATCATTAGTTAAACTAACCTTCATATCCGCACCAAATTCACCCTGTTCAACTTTAGGTACCTGTTTTTTACATTCATCGATTATATAATGATACAGTTCTTTTGCCATGTCCGGAGATCCGCAAGTAGTGAATCCCGGTCTGTTTCCGCGGCTTAAATCAGCATATAAGGTAAACTGAGATATGAGTAAGAGCTCACCATTCACATCATTTAGGCTAAGATTGGTCTTGCCATTCTCGTCAGCCATTATTCTAAGACCAAGCATCTTCTTAATCATCTTGTCAGCTATTTCTTTTGTATCATCCTTACCTACGCCTATAAGCACCATATATCCCCTGTCAATAGCCCCTCTAACTTCTCCATCTATTTTAACATCAGAGTTAGTTACAACCTGAATTATAAAACGCATAGAAATCTCCCCCTTATTATTGATTATAAGTGCATGTTTAAGAACACAAAACCACCGTACCGATTACACCGGTACGGCAGTCTGATACAGTAATCTATAATTAATTACTCAGGCCTCCGTACGGTAAACATCAACATAAGCTACCCCGGACAAGCCCCCATTATATAATTATATCCCCTGTTTTATAATAATTATCTACGATTAAATGCATTAACACCTGGCCAATAAGCTGCTGCACCAAGCTCCTCTTCGATTCTAAGAAGCTGATTATACTTAGCTACACGCTCACTTCTTGAAGGAGCACCTGTCTTAATCTGGCAGGTATTAAGAGCTACTGCAAGGTCAGCAATTGTTGTATCCTCTGTCTCACCTGAACGATGTGAAGAAATTGCTGTGTACCCTGCCTTGTGAGCCATCTTAATAGCCTCAAGAGTCTCAGATACTGAACCAATCTGGTTAAGCTTGATAAGGATAGAGTTAGCTGCTCCGAGCTTAATACCCTTATCAAGACGCTCTGTATTGGTAACGAAGAGATCATCTCCAACAAGCTGAACCTTGTGTCCAAGCTTCTCAGTCATCTTCTTCCAGCCTTCCCAATCCTCTTCATCAAGACCATCTTCGATTGAGTAGATAGGATATTTATCGATAAGGCTCTCCCAGTGAGCAATGAGCTCATCAGAAGTAAACTTCTTGCCTGACTTTGGCTGTAAGTAGTGTCCAATTCCCTTCTCCTTGTCTTTCCACTCAGAAGAAGCTGCATCCATAGCTATAACGAAGTCAGTACCAGCTTTGTAACCGGCATCCTCGATAGCCTTGATGATATGCTCGATAACATCCTCATCATCCTTAAGGTTAGGAGCGAAACCACCCTCATCACCTACTGCTGTAGTGTGGCCTTCCTTCTTAAGAAGCGCCTGAAGTGCGTGGAATACCTCTGCACACATTCTAAGACCTTCTCTAAAGCTTGGAGCACCTGAAGGCATAATCATGAATTCCTGTGTATCTACAGAGTTAGTTGCATGTGCTCCACCGTTTAAGATATTCATCATAGGAAGTGGAAGCCTGTTGCCATTAGCACCGCCTAAGAATCTGTAAAGAGGGATATCAAGAGCATTAGCTGCTGCTCTTGCCGCTGCAATAGAAACTGCAAGGATAGCGTTAGCACCGAGCTTTGACTTATCCTTTGTTCCATCAGCCTTAATCATAGCTGCGTCAACTGCATAGATATCAAATGCGCTAACACCCTGAAGTACATCATTTATAACTGTATTAATGTTCTCAACTGCCTTAAGAACACCCTTACCACCATAACGAGACTTGTCACCGTCACGAAGCTCAAGAGCCTCAAACTCACCTGTAGAAGCACCACTTGGAGCTGTTCCTCTACCTGAAATTCCACAATCCAAAATAACTTCAGCCTCAACAGTAGGGTTACCTCTAGAGTCAATAATTTCTCTACCGATAACTTTAACAATGTCTAAATTTCCTAAATAATCCATTTCCTTCTTCCTTTCCATGCTTTCCGCATTGTCAAGTATTATTAAACATTAAAATGATACCATAGTTAGCATAAAAAACTAGATAGATAATGTAAAAAATCTTGTAACTTTTCGAGAATAAATCTCACTTTTTAATAATTGGCATCTAATGCAAAATTAAAAGTTAAGACCTACATTTTCATATCCACTTCAAGTGCAGAAGTACAATGTGGACAGCGTGTCGCCTTGATGCTGATTGTGCTCTGGCAGAATGGACAGGTCTTCTCTGTTGGTTCCTTTGCCTCTTCCTTCTTTTTGCCCTCTGTAAGCTTGTTAATCCCCTTAACGATACAGAAGATGATAAATGCCATTATAATAAAGTTGATTATAGCGGTAATAAATGCTCCGTACTTTACTTCAGAACCATTTATGGTAGCTATCATGTTTGAGAAATCAGTACTTGCAAATATACCGATAATTGGTGTAATAATATCACCAACCAAAGAGGTAACTATAGCCTGAAATGCTCCACCTATAATTACGCCGACTGCAAGGTCCATAACGTTACCCTTTAGGGCAAATGCCTTAAATTCTTCAAGAAATTTCTTCATTTAGAATTTCTCCTCCTTGTATTTTTTGAAATCATTATGATGTCGGTCTTAATATAACATATAAGCAATGATTTAACAACATTAATTTTCTTATTTATGGTAAGGTTCTCCCATTTTTATTCTGAATGCCCTATAGATCTGTTCAAGAAGGATGAGTCTCATAAGCTGGTGAGGAAAGGTAAGCCTTGAAAAACTAAGCTTATAATCCGCCTCAGCTATGACTTCATCAGAAAGTCCCAGAGAGCCTCCAATAATAAAAACAAGATGGCTCTTTCCCGTTACGGTAAGCTCCGATATTTTCTCTGAAAGCTCTACAGAGTCTATCTCCTTCCCTTTAATCACAAGAGCAAACACATAGCAGTCACTTCCCTTTGTCTTCTTAAGAAAGTCGAGCATCCTTGCTCCTTCAACCTGTTTAATCTTCTCTTCCCAAGCCTCTGATGCATTATCAGGAGTTTTTTCATCCTGAACCTGTTTGATTTCAAGAGTTACATACCTTGAAAGCCTCTTTGCATACTCTGCAATCCCTGCTTCAAAGTACTTTTCTTTAATCTTGCCTGCACACAGTATCGTTATTTTCACTCTGTATACCTCTTCATCACCTCAGCAACCTCGTCAGCCAATTCTCTTGCTATGACTCCGTATTTTCCTTTCTTCTCCTTAAGCATATCTCCTGCAAGTCCATGGATGTAAACTCCCAGTGGAGTAACCATGAATGGCCTTTGTTTTTCTGTAGCTATGAGTGCTGCCAAAATTCCAGTAAGTACGTCACCCGAACCAGCCTTTGCCATTGCAGAATTACCACTGTTATTGATATAGCATTTGCCTCCGCCTACAACCAAGGTTCTTGCTTCTTTAATAACAATCTCGCCGTTACAGGATTTTAATTCTTTCGCAATTTGTACTACATTTTCCTTCACTTCTTCTTTAGGCAGATACAACAAATCAGCCAATTCTTTAATATGAGGTGTCAGTATGAAGTTCTTCTTCATATCTGTATTTAGGTCAAACTTCCTCTTCTCGCTTTCTTCTGTAATTTCCCTAAAAAGCGTTAGTCCGTCTGCATCTATTACAGTTCTTACTTCAGATATACTCAAAATCTTTTTGACTAAAGACTTACTTCTTTTGCTTAGTCCAAGTCCCGGTCCAACTACTACCGCATCAGCCCATTCCTTTACAACCTTCTCTAACTTGTTCGATGTAGCCTTGCTTATCACATTATTTATGCCATCTTCATAGGTAGTAAGTATTGCCTCAGGAAGAAGATTTTGCAAAGACTGTCTGTTTGCTTCTGGCACAAACAGCCTAACCAGCCCTCCTCCGGTTCTATAGGCTGCAAGTGCAGAGAGGAAGGATGCGCCGCACATTTCTTCAGAACCTGCTATTATAAGTATTTTACCAAAATCTCCCTTATTGCTATATTCTCTTCTTTCAGGCAGATAATAGCTGATTTGGGATTCATCTAAGGTAAAAGTATCAGGAGAAACCAACTCAAGGGCCTTTTTAGGAAAGCCTATGTCAGCAATAATGACTTCGCCCGCATAATCTTTGCCGGGATACACCGCTATTCCAATCTTATTTACACCAAAGGTAATAGTATAATCACATTTTATAGCCATTCCCTCGACTTTTCCATTACTGCCATTCACACCTGAAGGAATATCCACAGCCACCTTAACCGAATCAAACATGTTGAGATACTCAGCAAGCTTAGCCAAATCACCTTCAAGCTTACCCTTGAAGCCGACTCCAAAAATTGCGTCTATGACAATGGCCTGGTTAAACCCGCTTTTTTCAGTAATTAGTTTAGACGGATTTACTATTTTTACTGATACTCCACTGTTCTTTGCCAGTTTTACCTGTATCTTTGTTTGATAAGTAAATTTCTCTTTTTTTCCAACTATTATAACCTCTGCATTATATCCCCACTCGTGGAGAATCCTTGCACAGGCTATTCCGTCTCCTCCATTGTTACCGGAGCCACAGACCGCTATTATGTTCTTGCAGTCACCCTCCTTTAACAGTCTTTCCCTTATAAAATGTGCAGTAAAGAGAGCTGCTCTCTCCATAAGCACTATTCCTGACATTCCAAGTTTCCTTGCATCTTCATCTAGTCTTTTAGCTCCTTCGCTGTCCACAAGTCTTATCATAGTCACCTCTCCGCTACTGCTACTGCGCTTACATATTCTTTGGTATCTGAAATTGAAACAAAAAATGTTTTAATTCCTAGTTCCTCTTGCTTTATTTTTGCATTACCATATAAGTTCACATAGGGTTTCCCAAGCTCATCCCTTAGGACTTCTATCTCTCTTATCCTAAATCCTAAAAAGCCTGTTCCCATCGTCTTTGCAACAGCTTCTTTCACAGCCCAGTTTCCTGCTGCCCTATCAGGCTTTTTTAGAATCAGTTCTCTTTCTTTTTCAGTAAAAACATACGACAAAAAAGCATCCTTTTCGCATGCTTTTCTGACTCTTGATTTTTCAATTAAATCATTACCAATTCCTATAATCAAGCTAATCTTCCTTTACTTAGATTCCTTATTTTTAAGAGAATAAGAAAGTCTCATCAAAGTGTCTGAAAGGTGAATTGTTTCAACTATAACATCCTTTGGTAATCTAAGGTCCACAGGAGCAAAATTCCATATAGCCTTGATTCCGCACTTTACTAACTTTGCAGCAGTTTCAGATGCTATATCCTTGGGAACGGTAATCGCAGCTATGTCTACCTGATTATTTTTGATATAATCAGGCAGGCTGTCCATTCCAAGTATCTCAATATCTCCTATTTCTTTCCAATCAATTCAGGTTTTATGTCAAATACCTTTTTTACATAAAAGCCTCTTTTTGCAAAATCCGTATAGTTGGTAATTGCAGTTCCAAGATTACCTGCTCCTACTATGATAAGGTTGTAGTCCTTATCAAGCCCCAGGATTTTAGCAATCTCATTGTATAAATATTCTACATTATATCCATATCCCTGCTGACCGAAGCCACCAAAGTTATTTAAGTCCTGCCTGATTTGGGATGCTGTAACCTGCATTCTTTCGCTTAACTCTTTAGAAGAAATTCTGTCTATCCCTGATTTCAGTAAATCCCCCAGATATCTATAATACCTAGGCAGCCTCTTTATGACCGCAGGAGATATATTCTTTGACTCCATATTATTTTCCTCCAAACCCACTCAGTATTTATCTAATTACACTCCTGCAGGTACATCCTTAATACTGAAAGATATTCTTCCCATCTTATCTTTTCCAAGGCAGATAGTCTTAACTATATCTCCAAGTGTAAGTACATCTTCAACATTGTTTATTCTCTCTTTTGAAACTTTAGAAATGTGTACCATTCCCTCTTTACCGGGAGCAAATTCAACAAAGGCACCGAATTCTTGATAGAAACAACCTTACCGGTGTAAATCTTGCCTTCCTCAAACTCGGTAACTATCATTCTAATAATTTCTTTAGCTTCATTTATCTTATCAATGTCCGTACCGCAAACACTTACATTTCCGTCATCGGTTATATCAATCTTAACACCTGTCTTGTCGATGATGGCATTGATGGTCTTACCCTTCTGTCCTACAACCTCACCTATCTTATCAGGATCAATCTTAATCTGTTCAATCTTAGGTGCATATTCATTTACACTTGGTCTTGGCTCTGCTATAGCAGGTCTCATACAGGTATCCATAATGAACATTCTGGCTTCTTTTGTCCTTTCAATCGCACCTTCAACTATTTCTCTTGTGAGACCGTGAATCTTAATATCCATCTGAATCGCTGTAATACCCTCAGTTGTACCTGTTACCTTAAAGTCCATGTCTCCGAAGAAGTCTTCGAGTCCCTGGATATCTGTAAGGAGAACATAATCATCGTCTGCATCTCCGGTAACTAAACCACAGGAAATACCTGCAACCATTCTCTTAATTGGCACACCCGCAGCCATGAGTGACATACAAGATGCACAGGTAGATGCCATTGAAGTTGAACCATTTGATTCAAAGGTCTCTGATACTGTACGGATAGCGTATGGGAATTCTTCTTCGCTAGGAAGTACAGGTATAAGGGCTCTCTCAGCCAAAGCACCGTGGCCTATCTCTCTTCTTCCCGGTCCTCTTGAAGGTTTGGTCTCACCTACTGAGTAGGATGGGAAATTGTAGTGATGAATATATCTCTTGTATGTCTCTTCAGCATTTAGTCCGTCTACCTTCTGAACTTCTGAAAGAGGTGCAAGGGTAGTAATATTACAAATCTGTGTCTGACCTCTGGTAAACATAGCAGAGCCATGTACACGAGGTATAATATCTGTCTCTGCAGCAAGTGTTCTTATCTGTGACATTTCACGGCCATCAGGACGCTTATGGTCTTTTAAGATCATCTTTCTGACAGTCTTCTTCTGATACTGATATACTGCATCCGAAAGGTAAGGAAGCCACTCTTCATTATCAGCAAAATGCTCACTAAGCTTATCCATAATTGCAGAAATATTCTCTTCTCTTACCTGCTTTTCATCAGTAAATACAGCCTTTTCCATCTCAAGAGGAGTAACCACTTCCTTGATTGCTGCAAAGAACTCCTCAGGTACAGCGTATCTTTCGTACTCTGATTTAGGCTTTCCACACTCAGCAGCTATCTTCTCGATAAATGCGATGATTTCCTGATTGATTTCGTGAGCCTTATAAATAGCCTCAATCATCTTTGCCTCAGGTAACTCGTCAGCACCAGCCTCAATCATAATTACCTTCTCTTTGGTGGAAGCAACTGTAAGTTTGAGGGCTGAAACAGCCATCTCGGCATTGCTAGGGTTGATTACAAATTCTCCATCAATAAGACCAACCTGTGTAGTTGCACAAGGACCGTCAAAAGGTACATCAGAAATAGCTGTAGCTATAGCTGAGCCAAGCATAGCAGTAAGCTCAGGAGAACAGGTTGGATCTACACTGAGAACAAGGTTATTTAGTGTAACATCATTTCTGTAATCCTTTGGGAAAGAGGACGCATTGGACGGTCAATTACTCTTGAAGTAAGTACCGCATTTTCAGATGCCTTGCCCTCTCTTTTATTAAAGCCTCCCGGTATCTTACCAACAGCATACTGCTTTTCTTCATATTCCACAGAAAGTGGGAAGAAATCAATACCTTCTCTTGGTTTCTCTGAAGCTGTACAAGTTGATAAAACAACTGTATCACCGTAGTGCATAAGTGCCGCACCATTTGCCTGCTTCGCAACCCTATCTACATCTACTGTAAGGGTGCGTCCTGCAAGTTCCATACTAAAACTTTTAAACATAATCTTCCTATCTCCTTTTTCTACTAACTTTGTAAATCCCGAAACTACTGAAAAAATGACTACTTGGAATCAGCTTTTCAGAAGTCTCGGCAAAAAATAACAAAGCTAAAAACAGTATATCACACCCACATTCCATTCGCAATAGTAGTGTGATATACTGATTTACATATGTATTTCTTCAAACTCTTTAACCGATACAGGTTTTGCAAACAAATATCCCTGGAAGTAATCGCACTTTATATTTCTTAAAAATTCGAACTGAGACTGTGTTTCCACTCCCTCACAAATTACAGGCATTTCCAAAGCTTTAGAAAGCTGAACTATCATTCCTATTATCTTTCTGCTCTTTTCTTCATCCTTTGTCTTATATAAGAATCCCATATCAAGTTTTAAGACATCCACAGATATGTCCTTGAGCATATTAAGTGATGAATATCCGCTTCCAAAGTCATCCATCTCAACTGTAAATCCGTAGTCCCTAAGCTTTTCCACTATCATAAGCCTACTTTCGACATCCTTCATAATTACAGTCTCAGTAATCTCAAGTTTAAGTCTCTTCGGATCAATTACGTATTTTTCAACAATCCTTACTAATTCTTTGTAGATATCCAAAAAATAGAAGTCAGCTGGCGATATATTAACAGAGATATAGTATTCTCCCTTTCCTTCTTCCCTCCACTTTCTTAAGAGCTTTGCTGCTTCTTCCCAAACAAACAAGTCAACCTTGCTAATAAGACCATTTTTCTCAAACAAAGGTATGAATCTATATGGCGGCATCAAGCCCTCAGAAGGATGTATCCATCTGACAAGAGCTTCCGCCCCAATAACAATTCCTTCACTATCACACTGCGCCTGAAGATATACCATTAACTGATTATCTAAAAGCGCACTATCAAGTTCTCCTGAGAGTCTTTGCTCCCAGTATTTTAATTCCCTTATCTTATCATCGTAGTAAAATATCTTATTTTGATAATCTTCCTTATTCTTAGAAATAGCCATTCCAGCCCTGTCTATCATCATAGAAGGAGATAGCTTTCTGTCTTCAATATAATACACACCTATCTGCATATTAATAGGATAATGTATGCCGTCAGACATAGAAACTTCTTTTGCAATGCTCTTAAATAATTCCTCATCAAATTTATCTTTTTCTGTGAGAATACAGAATTTATCACCTGACAATCTACAATACAGAGTGCTTTTAGATATTTTTTCTCTAAGTTTCCAAGCTATTGAATTAAGTACCTTGTCGCCAACTACTTTACCGAATGAGTCATTTATGAGCTTAAAGTCCTGAACATCTGAGCACAAAATATAGTAATCTGTGTCCGGATTTTCTTTAAGGATTTCTTCTACCCTATCACAAAAATAATCACTATTATATAGTCCTGTTAACTTATCGTGTGTTGCCTTATATTTGTCTTTGTTGAATATATCAACATCAATAGTCCTATCCTTTATTTTTATAATAGCTTCCTTCAAATTTCCCATTCCTATAAAGTTTTTTATAAACAATATCATAGTGTTTCTGCTCTCCTTTATCAATCATAGTACAGAGAGTGGAGTATTCTAGCCTTTCACTATCAAAATTCTCCAAATTAAACATTTTATTTATTTTTTTAATAACCAATGAATAATCTTCATCAACACAAAAAAAATCTTTTGCTCTATCATTTAGATACACACAGTTTCCTTCTATATCAAAGAAAACAATTATATCATCTGTCTTAGATACGATCTGAGAAAGCATCTTGTCAATCAACCTTTTCTGCTTGTTTTCAATCAAAAACTAGATAAGTTGTTACTACACCAATCGTATAGCCAAAAACAGATATATCCACCACATAGTTAAGAAGCTTATACAAAAAATTAATAGTAACTGCTACTATAAACGAAGCCAGAAGTATCACATACTTGCCGTAATATGCACGACTTAGACCTACAAGCTTATAAATAATAATAAAAGCAGTCAATATAAGAACACCACAGGCCACAATATTATGTAAGGTAGCTAGAGGTTTTGCTATTGTAGTATAATAATACCAATTTCTAATTTTTACTTTTTCAATTGTGAAAAAGTGCTTCTGTAAATATATTATTTAAGACAAGCAGCGCATCTAAGCCAATAATTGCATCTACAAAATAAAGATTTTTACATTTGTTATTTCGTGCTTCGTAACTTCTATTGCTATTTTTAATGCTGCATATCTAATCCCACATATACACACAAATACACTGTATGAAGAATCAGAGCTATCTTAGCATCTTTTGCAAAATAAAAGTGCAAGCTGAATGAGAACAGCTGATATAGTAACACTCAACAACAACCTGACTTTTTGGAACAACCGCCTGCCTTTTTCTTAATAGACCTTAAAAGACATATTACTAGTACAAAAATGCACAAGCAAATAAACTTATAAATGATACAACAACTGAATCCATTCATTTTACCTCGATAGTATTTTTCTATAATATCTGCAAGTATCATTACTTCAAGTTCATAAATTATTTAATCTATCATACCCTTAATCTTTTTAATTGCTAGCTCGAGCTGTTCATCTTTTGCAGTCTTTTTATTATCAGCAATCTTATAATCAGGAATTATACCAACTTTGTTGATACTCTCACCATCTGGCAAGTAGTATTTTATTGTCGTAAGCTTAAGGCCTCCTATAGCGGTGTCTCCATTTTTATTTTGAATTTCGAAAATACTTTGAGCCACGCCCTTGCCATAGCTTGTTTCACCAACAATTTCAGCATAGCCATTATCTTTCAGTGCTCCTGTAAAAAGCTCTGAAGCACTGGCAGATGACTCATTTAAAAGGATGATAATAGGAAGTGTTAACTCTTGGTCTTTACTTCCTAAACTCTCCCCAGTTTTTGTTATTTCCTTTTGACCACTCTTATATACGAATGAGAATATTTCTGTATTATTAGGAAGTATTCTATCTAACATGTCATAAGCTGTACCAACATATCCACCACCGTTATCTCTTAGATCAATTATAACCCCTTCCACTTTGCCTTTATCAAACTTATCTAAAACTCCTATGAACTCTTTTGCAGTGTTCTCAAGAAAAGAAGTTACTTTAACATAACCTATTCTACCTTTTTTATAGGTTTTAGAGGATACAGTTGGTATAATTACCTCATTCCTCTCAACAACAATCTTTTTAGTTTCCTTCCCTCTTAGTATGGTTAAGGTGACCTTACTACCTTTTTTGCCCTTAAGATAGGTAGTAGCTTTCGGCATTTCAAGCCTCGTAAGGTCTTTTTTACCAGCCTTAAGTATAATATCACCTTTTTTAAGTTTAGCTTTACTTGCAGGACTTCCAGTAAACACATTGACTACCTTGATACCACCAGTCTTTACATCCTTAGAGGCTTCTATGCCAATTCCATAATACTCACCCTTCATTGCACTATTAAAGCTTTCAAGTTCCTTAAGTGTATAATACTCCGAGTAAGGATCCTGTAGCTTAGATATAAATAACTTGGAAATGGTGTCAAGGCTTGTCTTTTCTTCCACCTCCTCAAACACCTCATTAAGGATTTTGTTTGTATCAACTTCCTCATAATAATTGTTGTTAACCTTATCAATCAAATCTTTTAATTCTACTTTTATTTCCTGAGCCCTGTTATTTGAAACATAAGCTTCTACTTTTGAAGTAGAAAAATGTGATTGTAGACCAAGTACAAAGGCTGCAGACAATACAAAACCGCTTACTTTATATATAAATTTATTCAATTTCTCCTCCATTCATCTTCACAGCAACAGCGTCACCAAGAGCAACTGATATCTCTCCATATTTCTTAATTTTTTAAATAATCAGGAGAAAACTCTATTTTCTCTTTTTTAATTAGAACTACAATTGTAGAACCACCAAATTCAAAACAGCCCTTTTCAAGCCCTCTAGCAACTCTACCTAATAATTTATGGTTTGATATCTTGCCTACCATAATTGCCCCTATTTCCATCTGAATTATCTTTCCAAAATTATCAGTGTTAATTACAGCGTATTCCCTTGTATTCTCTAAAAATACAGGGTAACGAGATAAAGCTATTGGCCTAACACAGTGGAGAATTCCCTCTATTCTCTTAGTGCTCACAACCACACCATCATCAGAAAATATATATCTGTGATAATGCTTAGGTGTAAGCCTATAAACCAAGGCATAGCCACCTTCAAATTCTTTTGAAAGATCACTATTTTTAAGCAAACCGGCTAAATCATATCTTGAATTTTTAATTTTAAAATTGGCATTCTCATCTAATTTTACCACAGATAAGTATCCATCACAAGGGTTAATAAAATGTATTGAGTTTTTATCATATTTAATTTCTTTTTCTTCTTTTTAAAAACTCATTGAAGGAATAGAAGCCCTCAGCAGGTATTTCTATTCCCTCAAGTGAAATATTATTCTTCTTAATAAATCCAGGTATCAACCACCTAGAGATAGGTGAATCCAAAAGTTTACCTCCTACTTTGGAAACAACAGGCTTGGTAAACAGTTTAAGCAAAAGCCTTCCTGCTACCGTACTATACAAAAATCTTACCGAAAAATCTTCTCTCATACCTTACCCCATCTCAATAAAAACAATACTCCAATCACCTCTATCACACCTAAAATAATCATTCCAATCTTACCCAATGTGTTTGGTTTCTTAATTTCAAAAGGTGATACAAAACCAATCATAACAAAGATTAACATCACTAGATAAGCAACCTTATCCTTGAATATTCCTTTTTCAAAAGCTATGTGAACAGCAGGAAGAAGGAGGGCAATTGTAGTAACCGGAAGTCCCAAATATACTGTTCTAAGCCCCGTACTATTTCTCTGCCTCTCCTCTTCAAGTACATTGAAATATGCAAGACGAATAAGGGCAGCAAGTACATAAAATGAGGCTATAATTCCCGCTTCCAGCGCATTGTCTAAAAATGCATATACAAACAAAGCAGGAAAAATTCCAAAGCTTACTAAGTCGCTTAAAGAATCAATCTGGATACCAAAACACTTTTCATTATGATCTCTTTTCTTTGTTGCTGCAACCTTACCGTCAAACATATCACAGACTCCCGATATTAGAAGGCAGACTACAGCAGCAGAAAAATTCTTGTTTAATACCATCAAAATTCCAGTAAAAGCTGTCAACATACCTATATAGGTAAGTACAACTGTATAATTATAATACCCTAATAATCCCTTTTTCATAGTATCCCCCTTAATTAAGACCGAATCCATAGCTTATTGATTTTTGTAATATATTTTTTATAAAATCCAGTAAAACCATATTTTACTACAAAATAGCTTCCTTCTGCAATACCTACTCCTCCAATCACATCCACTATAACATGCTGCTTGGTGGTAAGAGTTGAAATACATATACAAATTGCAAATAACAATGAGAAGATTACATAAGGCTTAGGTATTTTCTTATTCTCTCTAACTGCAATGTAACAAAACCAGCTGGTAAGGCAGTGAATGGAAGGAAAAAGATTATCTGCAGCATCTGTATTATACAGCCAAATCATTATCCTATTCCAGAATCCTTCGCCTCCTATCTCCGGTCTTATATTAATAGTCGGTATGATAAGAAAGCAGAGGAGGCAAATAGTCTTTGCAAAAAAAAATCTGCACTTATAAATCTAAAGGCTTCTTCCCTGTTCTGCCTTACACCCAACACATAATTAGCCATCCAAAATATATAACAACTCAAATATATAAATACCGTCCAAGGTACCAGAGGTATCATAGAGTCAAGGAAAATCTCAGCATTAATATGATGCCAGTTCGTAGTCAGTAATCTTGAACCAAAATATGTAATTGAATTCCAGGTAAAGGAAATTACAAGCGGAACTATCATTACCTTTGGTATAAACAAAACTTCAGCGGACTTCTCTCTCATTAAAAAAACCTTTCTAATCATTTCAAATATTATGGCACCAAAACTTTGACATCTTGGCTCTATTTTACCCAAGAGTTCTTAAGGAATTATAATCTTTTTCTTACAACTATCTATATTTTTTAAAAAAGATGCGGGTGCAAAGCTATTGACACCCCGTACACAAGAATTCCGTAATTTATCCTAACTCAATACTATAGACATTGTTAAACTTCTTTCCTGCCTCTAGTACAATGTTGCACTCTCTGTCGGCTAGGTCTCCTTCAAATTCCATCCTGTCACAGCGGCCATACCATGGTTCAATGCAGACAAATGGAGCATCCGCCCTCTCCTTTGACCAAATTGCAAGTATAGGCATATCAAACTTAACTGTCACCATCTTCTCACCGTTTGGTTTCACAAGAGAAACCTCAGATATCTGGTTATCCTCAAAAATGTAAGTAGTAGTGTCAAAATACTCCTTAGTAATTGTACTTCTGCCATTTTCAAGCTTAAGCTCATGAACTCCAGAGAGCCTAAGTCCTGTATCATAATCTGCACCAAAGTACTGAGGGTTTCCCTTAGAATTGTATTCAAGGGCATAGCCTACCTTATCTGCTTCCCCATCAATAGGACAGATGAAACCCGGATGTGCACCTATGTTAAAATACATAGTTTTGTCCCCTGTATTCTCCACTTCCCAAAGCACCTCTATTTTATTCAAAGTAAGACGGTAGCCTATTCTTAGCGCAAAATGAAAGGGATACATCTTAAGAGTTTCCTCATTATCTCTTATCTCAAGCCAGATTTCATTTTCCTTTTCTTCTATTAACTTAAACTCCATATCCCTTGCAAAACCATGCTGCATGATATGGTATTTCTTACCCTCATATGTAAATTCCTGATTTTTAAGTCTGCCTACAAAAGGAAATAGTATAGGCGACTGCCTTCCCCAGTATTTCTCATCTCCCTGCCAAAGATATTCTTTACCTTCACTGTCTTTTATAGAGGTTAACTCTGCTCCTTTTGGCGCAATACTTATTTCAAGAACTTCGTTTTTTAATGTATAACTCATAGCACTTCTCCTTTAGCGTTAATATATGGGCGTCAAAAGTATTTGCCCCCTATGATACAAGTTGTTTCAGCTTACTTTCTAAAAGTCCTTGCATCATATAAATCAATGAGTCTAGTTTAACCTCTGATTCAATTTTAATCAAGTCTTGACGGAGAGTTTTTGTACATTGATTATGATATCTAATATTATGTAGTACTTATAAAGCAAAAGGTCACGAGGACTTTTATGAATCCTCGTGACCCGTCTTATTAATTTATATCTTATAAGTAATAAGTTATTAAGCTGTAAGCTTGAAGCTGAAAGTTCCTGTTACACCGTTAATGAATGTAACCTGGATAGTAACGATATCCCCAGCAGCTGCACCTTGGAAAGTAACCTGATTGGTATTATTCCAGTTAGTTATTAAGTTTGAATTTGTAGATGATACAAGCTTAACTCCCTGAAGCATAGACTTTCCAAGCGCTGTTGAAGCCTGTACTCCATTTGCTTCTGATGTATAATTATCTGTTATAATAAGCGCATCCCTAACTGTATTAAATGCATTTGCATTAAGAGCTCCAGCTGAAAGCTGTGAAGTCTTAGCCTCTACCTTTGTAACTGAAGGAGCCTTAGCTGATACTGTAATTGTTTTTGACACTTCTGTACCACCATTATTTACAATTGCTGTTACAGTGTCAGTAAAGTCACCTCTTTTAGCCTCTTCTTTTCCCTGGCTAGGTACAAGTTTTTTGCCTGTACTATCTACAAGACCCTTCAAATCTCTTAAAATAAAATCATTATTTCCAAGCTGAACTGATGTGCCGTCAGAGGTCTTACCTACAACTACTGCTCCAACTGAATCATAGCCTGCATTTCCATCCGCTGCATATACGGCAGAAGGTAAGCTTAAGCTAAAGTTTGAAAGGCTTGATAGATCTGAAGCTGTAACCTTAACATTTATTTCAGAACCAGCTACAGGATTGTTGCCTGTTGCATCCTTGTGGATTGCAAAAGTAAAGCTTTCTGACTCATAACCTGTAAGTGTAGTATTTGAAGCAACGAATTTAAGTGATTTAGAATTTAACTCACTTAATTTAACAAATTTATAGTCTCCTACTGTAGTAGTATCAGTGTTAATGCTGAATTTTGTACCTGAACCATTCTTCTTTATTCCAAGATAGTAGTTTGAGTAAGCTGAAAGGTTAGTAAGCTCACGTCCCTTATTGTCTAAAATCTTAACCTTTGGAAGCACATTTTCGGTTGTACCGCCCTTAAGCACGCCATCAAGAGAAAGGCTTCTGATGTTTGAAGGTACGGCAGGTGCAAGTACATTGAAAGTAACCATTGAAGGCTGCATATTAGCTGCAACTGTGAAAAGTGCATTAGAAGGCATCTGTGTAAGTCCTGCACTCCAAGTTACAGTCTTTACATTGTTGTCCTTTGTAGCATCATATTTAAGTTTCGCTGTTCCGTTAGCTGTATTCTCAAAGGAGAATGCATCAGGAAGTTTAACTCCGTAGTTAGCATCGGTAAGTGTAGCATAATCTGTGATAGCCTGACCCGCATCATTTGTAGCACTATAATTAAAGTAAGCTACCTCTCCTGCATATACTTCAGCAGGCGCTGTTACAGTAAACTTAGATACCTGCTTAGTACCAGCTATATTGATAGTAGTCTTGGTTGTATTGCTTCCGCTTGTTCCAAAAAGAGCGATGAAAGTAATATCTACGCTACCTGACTTAAGTGTGCTAACACCTGTAAATGGAATTGCTATATAATCAACACCGTCCACCTCAACAAGATCGCTGTAAACTGTTGTTCCATTGATTCCAAGTCCTGTAAGTCCACCTACAGCTAAGATATTAACTCCGTCTGTTGACTTCATTCTTCTTCCGTACTGATCCTTAACCTCTACGAGAAGTCTTGCATTTACATTGTCAGCACTATTAACCGCCAAGCTGTAAGGTTTCTTTGTGTTTACATTATAAACACCCTTAACAGATACAGTACTTGCCTAGCTTTTGCTGCAAGTGTAAGATCAAATTTACCTGTTAAAACGTTAGTTCCATCAATCTTTGTAATATTAAGAACTACAGGTGTGTTCAAAGGAAGGTTTGCTGTGATACCGGTAACTTCTATAACACCCTTAGCAGGGTTTGCAGTAGCTGTTCCCGCTGAAACAGATACATTAAGTCCGCTTACAGTCTTGGTAACATCCTCACCAAACTGGTTTGTAATCTTATACTCAATTGTACCGCCTGCTGAAGAATTGTCTCCGTTTAATACAAGGTACTTGTTAGGAACATCAATCTTAGAAAGCTTAGCTGCCTCGCCCTTAAAAGAGAAGGTCTTTCCACCAAATTCTACTGTATAATCATAATCAGAGAGATTAGCTGTCATTTCAAGAACTGCCTCTGTTCCTGACTCATTAACAGTAACACTTGTTATATCAAGTCCATTGTTAACCTTATAATCGTTTTTATTTGCAGTAAGGTTATTGCCTGTAACAGTAATCTTCTTAGCACCTGTCTGCTTTCCGCCAAACTTAGCTGCAACTACAACCTTGATTCTTGCAGTTACCTTAAACTTGTCAGCATTAGCCTTAGCTGCACTGCTCTGGCTACCTACAACATCTACATAGCTCTCTCCTGCCTTGTTGCCTGTTACTGTAAATGTCTTGGCACTAGCCTTAGCCTTTGATACAGAAACCGAATCAGAATTATCTACTGATACATAGCTATTGTAAGTAGAAGACTTTCCACCCGCCTTAGCAATCTTGTCTGAAATCTTGTAGCTTACATTAAGAGTCTTGCTCTCGCCTTCCTTTAAGGTTACTTCAGAAACAGCAACACCGTTATCCTCTATAGATACACTCTCAGCTCTAGTATATACCTTTACAAGAGCCTTATACTTCTTGTTCTTATATACTGCTGTAATAACTGCCTTTCCGTTCTTCTTTGCAGTAAGCTTACCGGTTTTCTTATTTACGCCAAGTACGCTTCCCTTTGAGCTTGTCCACTTTACATTCTTAGTAATGTTCTTACCCTTTGATAATAAGGTCAAGGTCTAATTTCTTACCACCTATGAAAACTGAAGTACCCTTCTTAGAAGAATACACTGTTTTCTTGCCATGTCTAACTACACCACTCTTTGCAGCAGCCTCAGCCTCTTCTGCACCAAATCCAGGTACAAAGCTAAGTCCCATTGAAAGCGCAAGGGCTAATGAAAGACCTTTAACTGCATTATTCATACTCTTTTTTCTCATTGTTCTTTCCTCACATTCGTGTATTATAGTTTGTTAAAGCTTTTACTTAAGTTCTGAGCAAAGTATAAAATTCTTCTGTGTCACTTTTATGAGTTAATTCTTAAGTTTTCCTTTCTAATTACCTACTTTGTGTACAATTCTGTGTCATTTCTTTGACATTTAGGCTAAATTTACCTATAAAACTCTACTCCACGCAGCCAATTAACTCATTTATATCATTTATCTCATACCTTGCCATGTATTTCTCAATCCCCTTAACCACTTCCACACTTGCTGCAGGGTTATTGAAATTAGCTGTACCTACACTTACGGTAGTTGCCCCTGCCATAAGAAATTCTATGGCATCCTCACCTGTCATTATTCCACCCATACCTATGATAGGTAAGTTAACAGCCTTTCTAACCTGATATACCATCCTGATTGCAACAGGCTTAACAGCAGGTCCCGAAAGACCTCCTGTCTTATTGGCAAGGGCAAACTTTCTTTTATGAATATCTATCTTCATGCCTGTAAGGGTATTGATAAGAGACAAGCCATCAGCCCCTCCAGCCTCACAGGCCTTTGCAAGCTCAGTTACATCTGTTACATTAGGGGTGAGTTTCATAATCACAGGCTGCTTAGCATATTTCTTAATCGCCTTTGTTACTTCATAAGCCGCATCCGCATTCGTACCAAAGGTAATTCCTCCCGCCTTTACATTAGGGCAGGAAATATTTATCTCAAGTAGCTTTACCACATCATTATCTGCAAGTCTTTTCACTACTTCTACATATTCCTCAGTAGTATGGCCACAGACATTTGCCATAACCACTGTATCAATTCCTCTTAGCTTTTCCAAATCCCTCTTTATGAATATATCTACTCCGGGATTTTGGAGGCCTATGGCATTTAGCATACCTGACGCAGTCTCTGCCACCCTCGGAGTAGGATTGCCCTTCCAAGGCACATCAGAAACACCCTTTGTGGTAAGCCCACCAAGGAGAGAAAGGTCTATATAGTCCATAAATTCAGCTCCTGAGCCAAAGGTACCGGAGGCTGTCATTACAGGATTCTTAAGCTTTACACCTGCTATTTCCACACTCATATTTCTCATCAGATAACCACCTCCGTAGATAAGAATACCGGTCCATCCTTACAGACTCTGGTGTTGTTTACATTGCTGTGGTTGTCAACTTCCTTTGTCTCACATACACAACCAAGGCAGACACCTATACCGCAGGCCATCCTCTCTTCAAGAGAAATATAGGTAGGAAGATTTCTGCTTTCTCCGTATTCCTTAACCCCTCTAAGCATAGGCATAGGCCCACAGGAGAAGATGTCGGTGACTCCGTATTTTTCTGCAGCCTTAATCTCATTTGCCGCATCGATTACTGTTCCTTTACATCCCAGACTTCCATCATCAGTAGCGATTATTACTTCTGCATATTTACTAAAATCTTCTACAAGGAAGGTATCTTTATTTCTATATCCCAAAATCACAACAGACTCTTTGCCCTTAGCCTTAAGCTCCTTTGCAGCCTCAAGAAGAGGAGGAATACCTATCCCTCCTCCAAAAAGAAGAACCAAATCACCTGTTTTATCTACAGGAAAGCCCTTCCCAAGACTTCCCACTACCTCTATGCTGTCTACATCAGGTAAAAGTTTTGCAAACTCTCTTGTACCTTCACCCACAACCCTGTATACTAACCTAAGCCTTCCGTTTTCTCTGTCTATTTCACAGATACTTATCGGACGAGGTAAAAGCTTTGAGCCATCATTTACGTACAGTGACACAAACTGTCCCGTGTGAGCCTCTCCCACCATACTTCCTACTTCTATCCACATAGAAAATACATCTTCAGAAAGCTCAGTATTTTCAAGTATCCTTGCCTTAATCTTAGACTTTAATTCCATTTAACTTCTCCTTAGAAAATACTTGCGATATCATTTTTCATATCAATCACAGCCGCCCTTGCAGCCTCAGCAAAGCCTTCAGCACCATACTCAGCATACTTATCCTGCTTGTAAGCAGCTATGATTCCTCTTGAAGAATTCACAATAGCTCCGAGTCCGTCTTTATTAAAGAATGGCCTAAGTTCAGCCGCAGTGCCTCCCTGAGCACCATACCCCGGTACTAGTATATAGGCCTTTGGCATTATCTCTCTAAGTACCTCTCCCATCTCAGGATAGGTGGCTCCGACTACCGCACCTACATCACTATAACCATTCTTTACAAGCTCTGCTCCCCACTCATCTACCTTCTTTCCTACAAGCTCATAGACAGCCTTCTTTCCTACCTTTTGATCCTGGAACTCACCACTTGAAGGATTGGAGGTCTTAACCAGGATGAAGAGACCTTTATCGTATTTCTTACACTCCTCAACAAAAGGAACTACGCTGTCTGAGCCCATATAAGGATTGATGGTAAGGAAGTCTTCATCAAAAGGAGCAATCTCTGTGCCTCCAACCTTTACCTTGCCGATGTGCCCTATAGCATAGGCTGTAGAAGTAGAACCTATATCTCCACGCTTTGCATCTCCTATTACCAAAGTCCTTTATCATGACAATAATCAAGAGTCTTCTTAAATGCCATAAGTCCGGGTATCCCAAACTGTTCATACATTGCTATCTGAGGCTTGACCGCAGGAATCAAATCATAGATTTCATCCACTATCTTCTTGTTAAATTCAAATATTGCATCCGCAGCGGCTTCAAGAGTCTCACCCTTTTCATTAATTGCCTTATCCAAAATAAATTTTGGCACAAAGTTAAGAGTAGGGTCAAGTCCCACAACTATAGGAGCTTCAAGTTTTTTAATCTTTTCAACTAATTTCTCTATCATTTATTCTTCCTCCTTATATACAACTCTTCCGTTGCACAATGTATACAGAATCTTTCCTCTTACCTTTTTACCGTTAAAAGGAGTATTCTTGCCTTTTGATAAAAATTTATCAGAGTCTATCACATATTCATTGTCAATGTCAGCTATGACGAGGTCTGCTACAGAGCCTTCCTTAAGTGTACCTCTGCCGTTTTTTAAGAGCTTAGCAGGTGTAAGGCTCATTCTTTCCACAAGAGACTTCATATCAAGGTAATTACCTAAAAGCTCAGTTACTGCGAGTGCAAATGAGGTTTCCAGGCCAACTATGCCAAACGGTGCATCCTTTATGCTCTTTTCCTTCTCTTCCTTAGAATGTGGCGCATGGTCAGTAGATATCATACCCATGATACCACTCTTAAGCCCTTCCTTTAGGGCCTCTACATCAGCCCTGCTTCTAAGAGGTGGGTTCATCTTGTAGTTTGCATCATCCTCTACTATATCCTCATCAGCCAGAGTAAAGTGATGAGGGCAAACTTCCCGCACTTACAGGGAGTCCCTTTTCCTTTGCTTCTTTTACATACTTTACAGTCTCCCTTGTGGAACAATGGCAAAGATGGATAGTCGCCCCCACTTCGGCAGCTATTTCTATATCTCTCTTTGCTATGCTGTCTTCAACCTCATTAGTTATACCCGGCATACCGAGTTCTTTTGATTTTTCTCCTGCATTCATAACCCCGCCATTTACAAGGTTTGCATCCTCGCAGTGGTCAAAGAAAGGAAGTCCCAGTCTGGCCGCTTCTATGAGTCCCTTCCTAAGGATTTCAGGATCCATTACAGACTTGCCGTCCTCGCTGATGGCAACAATTCCTGCCTTCTTCATGCCTTCCATATCCGAAAGAACTTTTCCTTCCTGCCCAAGTGTCACTGTTCCACTTGGTAGAACGTTGATAACTGCATCCTTCTTTATGGCATCAAGCTGAAGCTTAAGGTGTTCCACCGTATCCATAACAGGCTTAGTGTTAGGCATGGTTACAACAGTAGTGTACCCTCCTCTTGCCGCTGCCATACTTCCGGTCTTTACTGTCTCCTTGTACTCTCCGCCCGGTTCTCTAAAATGAACATGAAGGTCTATAAAGCCAGGAAGAACATATTTCCCTGAGGCATCAATTATTTCTGTATTCTCATTTACAAAGCTTTCAAGACTACCTCTATCTCCAACTTTGTCTACTGTTCCTTCATCATTAATTAAGAGATCAAATAATCCGTCTCTTTTTGCCTCTACATCTACAAGATGCCCATTTTTTATTAACTTACTCATCTTACCTCCTAAGTGTTTTGCTATCCAGCATTTAGCCGTTAAACTCTCTAATATGCTTTGAAATGATCATTACAACTTACTGTCCTTCATAAAGAAAGCACCCTAAAGGATGCTTATCTTTAAAATACTATTTATTAAGTTTCGCAATAATCTTTGGAAGTTCGGCATCAACCTTGTCATTGTCAAGCTGACAGGTACCTGCATTGGCATGACCACCACCACCATACTCAAGGCAAATCTCACCTATATTTACACTAGATTCTTTGTTTATAATAGACTTTCCAATCATAACAGCAGTATTTTGTTTCTGAAATCCCCAGGCAACATGAACTGAAATTTCAACATCGGGATACATAGCATAAACCATGAATCTATTCCCTGCATATATTGTTTCCTCATTTCTAAGGTCAATAACTGCTACCTTACCTTCTATTTTCACAAGATTCTTAAGCTGTTTCTTAAAAGCATCCTGCTGTTCAAAATAGAGGTCTACTCTTTCTTTAACATCTGGAAGAGCAAGAACATCGTCAATTGGATGAATGAGGCAATAATCAATAAGTTCCATCATCAAATCATAGTTTGATATCGTGAAGTTGTGGAATCTTCCAAGTCCAGTCCTTGCATCCATGACATAGTTAAGCAAGGTCCAGCCTTCCGGTTCAAGAATATCATCAACAGTAAAGTCTGCACTATCTCCCTTGTCAACAGCTTCCATAATCTCTGCTGAAACTCGTGTTATCCTCTCAGCTCCACCATAATAATTGTAAACTACTCTTGCAGCTGACTTTGCATAACCATCAATAATAAACTTATCACTTGCCTCAGCGGCATTTACACGACTAAGCTCACTCTCATGATGGTCAAATGCAAGTCCTACCCTAGAATCATAAGGAAGGTTGGTGGTTATATCATTTTCAGAAAGTTCAATCTTTCCATCCTGAACATCCTTAGGGTGAACAAATTTAATTTCATCGATAAGGTCAAGCTCCTTAAGTATCATAGCACATACAAGCCCGTCAAAATCACTTCTTGTAACTAATCTCATTTTCCCCATAATATCCTCCGGATAATAATTCAATAAATGTCTACCAAATCAGTATAGCATAATTTAGACTTATGTTCAATCATAATAAACCTTCTTTTAGAAACTTTAATATAATTTTTCAAATTTTTGTAGTAGTTGATATCAAACAATTTCCCTGTATATCAGTATATCATTAGCCTTAGCCCTTACTTTATCCTCTGCCATGACCATCACTCCATCCCTTAAGATGACAACTATATCCACTCCATATTTTTTCTCAAGTTCATTAATGAGCTTGCCTACATCTTCACTCTTTTTCTCTATGGTGATACTGCCTGTGGTCTTGTTTTTGGCTTCATTCAGTCGGTTTCTCTGCATTTCCGTATAGTTTTCCACAAAGCCCGCTGAGATTATACCTGTAGGTATGGCTACTGAGCCTACACCTAAAAAGGTGATGATACCCCCCATAATCTTGCCCACAGCAGTTATAGGATAAATATCTCCATATCCTACAGTAAATATTGTTGAGAGGCTCCACCATATCCCTGAAAACGCATTCTTAAAGGCAAGAGGCTGGGCATCATGCTCCGCTCCATATATACAAAGCGAGGAAGCGAGCATAAGCACTACTATGATAAATACAGAAGATAAAATCTGGTTTTTCTTTTCAAGTAAAACCGAGGTAATTACATTGAAAGAGTCATAGTTTACATTCAGCCTGAAAAGATAAAATATCCTCACTACCCTAAGCATTCTAAAGGCAGCAAAGCCGTAAAGAAAGAAAAACGGCAGGATAGTTAGTAAATCTATTATGCCCTCAGGAGAAATGAGAAACTTAAACCTCGCCCTCATTTTCCCCACATCTGTATATATGTATTCAGCAGTCCAGATTCTAAGCACATATTCAACGCTGAATATAATGATGGTAGTTGTTTCTACAACCTTAAAAAGCCCAAAATACCGCTTTAACTCTTCGAAGGTACCTAGAAATAACACTAAAATATTTAGCAAGATTGAAGCTACTATGATGAAATCTCCAATTCTGCTTGGCACATCCTCCCTGCTTCCTATCTGAATTATTTCAAATACTCTTTGTTTGATTGACTTGGATTTAATCATATAATTCTCCGTATCTTTGATTGTTAGAAGGCTTGTGGCCTTAAGAGCAACACAAGCCTATATAGGAGTATATCACATATAATAGAGGAGTGAAAAGGGGAAAAAATAAGCCTTACTTTGGTTTTCTACCACCAAAATAAGACTTTTAATTTTTAAAATAATAAAGAGCGCGAGACGGGACTCGAACCCGCGACCCCAACCTTGGCAAGGTTGTACTCCACCAACTGAGCCACTCGCGCTTATTACAAGGATTGTGTTTGGCACCTCACTTGCAGAAAAAAGTATAACACAATCCTTTACTATAGTCAACTAGTTTTTTCTATTTTTTATAAGTTCAACAATTTATCTTATTTGTAGAAATTGTATGCGCATTATGTGCAAATTACATACTGCTACAGAGCGCAAGAAAGAATCCTATTTATCAGGATACACCATCTGCGGCGGAATCTAGCAAGTAACATCTACATATCCGCGCAGCGCGACCACTCGGAGAGTTTTTACGTGATAGTAATTTAGGAGAAATCTCCTCTCACAAACAAACTGCCACATACACAGATTATCTGTATATGTGGCAGTTATCAAAGGAGAATGTCCATAAAACACATGGTTTTCTGCAAGTTATGCAGTCTATCAATTAATATTTAGCGATTGAAGAAGAAGTTAAAAGGATTTTCTTCTGAATTACCGTTTGAGTCTCCAAATGGTGACTCAAAATAGTTACTTCCATCTTCGCTGTTTCCGTTATTATTTCCGTTATTACCGTATTCTGAAGAATCCTCTGACTTGGATGTAGAGTTCTTAAGTTCAGATCTGTTACCTAGAGTTACCTGAACCTCTTTCTCTACATACTGTCCGTTATCGTACTGCATTATAGTGAGCTTAACCACTGTGCCAGCCTTAACAGCCAAGAGCTTTGACTGAAGCTCAGCCATGGTCTTAACCTCTACTCCGTTAAAGCCTGTGATGATATTACCCATCTTAAGTCCGGCCTTTTCAGCAGGGCTGCCCTTTGTAGCATTGGTAATATATACACCTATTGGCATACCATAAATCTCGTTGTAGTTCTTAGTTATATCCCTGCCCATGATTCCAAGATAAGACTGCTCATTCTCAGGAATTACTTCTCTGTTCATAAGGTCATTGATTATAGGTAGGGCTGTTGAGATAGGGATGGAGAAGCCCATGCCTTCTACCTTTTCATCAGCATACTTTACAGAGTTGATACCGATAACCTCACCCTTAGCATTAAGCAGGGCACCGCCTGAGTTACCAGGGTTGATGGCTGCATCTGTCTGTATGAGCTTCATAGTATAGTCTTCATCAGCTATCTCTCTGTTAAGAGCACTTACATAACCAACTGTAGTTGACTGACCGTAACCTAGTGCATTACCAATGGCTATAACCATCTGTCCAACCTTAAGCTTTGATGAATCACCAATTGTAGCCACCTTAATCTTTGAAAGAGTTTCTTTCTTTATATCTGACATCTTTACTGATAATACTGAAAGGTCCGAACCGGAGTCAGCACCCTTAACAGTTGCTTCAGCTGTAGTCTCATCATTAAAGGTAACTGTAATCTTCTGATTTTTAGCACCTGTCTCTGCCTTGGTTACGTGGTTGTTACTTACTATAAGTACCTCATTATCATTCTGTCCGATAATGATACCCGAGCCACTGCCACCGCCCTGACCTCTGTATGACTGACCAAAAATATTGGTAGTTACAGTTTCGTACACATTGCTTATAGAAACAATGGATGGCATTACATTTTCAACTACTCCCGAAACATCTGAAGCTGTTGCTATCACATCATTGCCACTATCCTTGGTTGTTGCAAGAGTTACAGTGTTCTTGGTTTCAGCTTCCTTTGCAGTTTCGGTAGGCGCTATAGCCTGATTGGATACAGCCTGTTTAGCTGAAAGCATATTACCAAGGTAAACTCCGCCACCTGCTGAGCCACCGATAAGAAGTGCAGCTACTAGCACAAATGCCATCGGATGAGATTTCTTTTTCTTCTTGCCGTTGTTACCCTGTCCGCCGCCATTTGGATTTCCATCGTTTACAGGGTAGTTTCCATAATAACCTGTATTGTTATTATTTTCGTTTTCATTCAATCCGTTATAATTGTCCATGATTTACCTCCTTAAATTACACAATATCAATTACCAAAAATGACATAACCTCAAAAGCACTTGCTTCATTTGTTATGTCATTATAATAAAATCAATTTGTGTTGACTTTGTGAAGGACTTTTGAACTAAATGTGATTTCTAGTCAAGTTTTAAATCATCGGAAATATAATAATCCCAGCCTCGTTTTTCGCAGTATTTAGCTATCTTCTCCTCTAGTTCATCATCATCTTCCACGTATTCTGTAAGGTAAATGTGAACACCTTTTTTAGATAGTTTTGCAAGAAAGTCCGTATAATACTTGGTTACATCCTCTTTCTGTCTTCCTGTCTTTTCCCCATCCCAGAGTGAAAATACATCTTCCTGATTTACTCCATTAGCTATCTTTTTAAGACTTTTATTCTCTTTAAGATATTTTGTTACGAATTCATCTCCGCCATTTATTATAAGAGCGGTATTCATCTTCTTTATACTTGTTAGTATCTTAACAAGCCCCTTATATATACTGTTCTTCTTATGCTGATAGTAGACATCTGTATTGTCTATAAAGAAGCCGTCAACTCCCTTTTTCTTATATGCCTTAGCAAGCCTTAGCATTTCTTTCTGCCAGCCCTTATCAGCTACATTCACCCAGTACTCACCCTTCCAGCCCTCATATTCAGAAAGAGCCAAGTTCTTGAATTTCTTATAGTAAGGCCTATAGTCCTCAAGTGAGCCTATGCTTAGATAGGAATATACCGTCTTACCCGCTTTTTTTAGCTTTTTAATGTCAGCCTTAGTAAAAAGCTCTGCATCTATAATCACTGTCTGATAGTCATTAAGCTTGTCTATGTCTTTTCTATCAATTCCTATAAATACCCCAAAGCGCTTATCATAGTCATAATCAGCAGCCTTGGTTTTTATTAAAAATGCAAAGATGATAAGAAAGATAATCATAGGTACAATGAAGATAGCTAAGGCTATGCGCCTGAGACTCCTTATCTGCTTCTTTACTTCCTCTTCTTCCTTTTCCTCATCGCTCATCTCTTTCATTATAAACTCTCCTTATTTCTTCTTATCTTTAGTCAAATCAGGCGGATTGAGCTTTCCACAACATCAGGTGCATTTAACGAAAAATAGTATTCGTCATCAGTTCCAAACTCCCTAAAGAACACCCTGTCTCCGATTATGCTTATACCGTTGTAGTCTCCCTCCTTGACAACTGTCTTTTTACGCGTAGAAAGATCCATAACCTCAAGCCTGTTTTTCTTCCCGTCATCTACCTGATAAACGATATACTGTTCATCAGGAGTTACATTGTAATATGAACATTTCTCCTCTACAAGTATGGTAGGATTCTGTCCAAGCTCATCTATTTTGGCTATGTTATAGTTCTGAGACAGTGAGATGAAGTAGATATTGCCACCTATTAGCACAGGCTGATAGCAGTTTCCCTTATATATAACCACTTTCTGCTTTGAATCAGGAGCAAAAGAATATATATAATGGTCTCCCTCGGCTCCAGCATAGTATATCTTGGTACTTGTAAGGGTTCCCGGTACAACCTTTTCTTCAAGCAAAAGTTCATCCTTCTTACCATCAAGGCTTGCACGGTAAAGATTCATATTGCCATCCTTTTCGTGTTTCTGGTAGTATACCTCATTGCCTATCAGGCTTACGGCACCCACATCATAGGCATATATGCCTCCTATTGAGTGGCTTCCCTTTTTATTCACCCTGTATATACCTGAATAGGAAAACTGCAGTACATGCTTCACGCTATCATTTCTTGTATAGTTAAGCCTCGAATATACCACATAATTTGAAGTATTATTGATGTAACCGACAGTGTCTTCCTGCATATACCGAAAATCATCCAGATTCTTTGACATCGAATAAAGTGCCCCACCGTCATTTAGGTTACTAAAATAAATCCTGTCATCATCAGCACAGAAAAGTCCTCCATTGTATAGGTTACAGGCCGTATTGCCAACTGCTCCCTCGACATTTGGTATAACTCTGCCCGAGTATTTTGCTACCGCAAATATAGTGGCTATTGTCACCAAAACTAAAAGCAGCAATATATTGGACTTTATATTTCCCAGTTTTCTCTTTTGCATCTATTGCCTCCCTGTCAAATGCGTGTGACATACACCTTCTTATCATTACAATTATACTTGCCTTTTTGAATCTATTTCAATATAATTAAAGGTGATTATTTACATGATACAAGTGTGGGAAGTATAAGAATTCGATTGGGGCTCGTTCGAGGGAGAATTTATTATCTTTTGACACGCAAAAGCAAAGGGGTAAACAGACCATTTCGGGTAAAAATATGAGCTAATTGCGAATATTTTTACAAAGGCTTATCTGCGTTTAATACCGAAAAGGATGACGAATGATAGATTTAAGCGAAACCAGAGTAAAGATAGATGAAATAGACAGGAAGATAATCTCCTTATTTAACGAGAGAATGAAGCTTGCAGATGATGTTGCTAACTATAAAATAGCCACAGGAAAGCCTGTATATGATGCTGTCCGTGAAAAAGAAAAGCTTCTGGTTATAGAGGGCTTTGGTGAGGATGATTTTGGCAAAACAGCACTAAGAGAGTTATTTACACAGATTATGTCAATCAGCCGAAAGTATCAGTACAGGAAGATTGCAGACGTATCCAAAACTTCTTCTTCCGTTACTTCCTATTCATCAGATAACATAGGCTTCTTTGGGGGCAGCGGTACCTATACTGAAAGGGCTATGATGGACTTCTTTGGAAATGATACCAAGGCAAAATCCTTTGACAGCTTTAAGAAAGTCTGTGAGGCTGTAGGTAATGGAAGTATAGAGTATGGTGTGCTTCCTATCGAAAACTCCACCACAGGAAGCATATCAGATATCTACGACTTACTTATGGAGTATGAGGTTCATATATTAGGAGAGGCAATTGAGCCTATTGATCATGCTCTCTTAGGACTGCCTGCGGCAAACCTCGTTGACATAACAGAGGTATATTCACACCCTCAGCCACTGCTGCAGTGTTCGAATTTCCTCACAAAATACCCTGATTGGAATACCTTTGCCTATGGAAGCACATCAAAAAGCGCACTAAAGGTAAAAAATGACGGCAAGATAAATCAAGCCGCCATTGCAAGTAGGGCAAATGCAGAGTTCTACGGGCTTAAGGTGCTTTCAGAAAATATTGCCAATGACACCCTTAACGCTACCCGCTTCATAGTAATAGGAAAAGGCGGTAACTACCTTGAAAATGCTGATAAAATTAGCATTAGTTTTGAGATCCCTCATAAAACCGGCTCACTTTACAGCATACTTTCAAACTTCATATACAACAATATCAATATGACAAATATAGAATCGAGACCTATACCTAAGAGACGCTGGCAATACCGCTTTTTCGTTGACTTTGACGGCAACTTAAATGATGCAGGAGTTATAAACGCCATCACAGGGCTTAAGGCTGAAGCTGATAGCTTTACTCTGCTTGGAAACTATGTGGGAGCTGATAAAAAGTAAGATTTACTTTACCACCGCCCCACTTAGTTCAATGCTTCTCTTAACCAATACATCTAAGGCATCTATTGTATTAATATCCCGTGGAATATCAAGGAGGCTTAGCTCTGTACAGGCTATTATGCCTACGGTTTCATCATCACAATACCTGCTAAGTATATCCACAAACCTTCGCCCGTCCAGACCATTGGTTTCCTTGATATCATATATAATATCCATAACTGCCTGTTTATCCTCAGGAGATACTTCTAACAAGAATACCATGCTCTCGGCATATTTTCTCATATACTCCTAGAATTCAGAGTCCCCAGAGTTCCAAAGACTGCTATCTCTTTAATCCCTCTTTTCTTAACCTCAAGGATAGTCTCCTCTATCATGTTGATTATCCTAAGACCGGTAAACTTCTAAACTCGTCAAAGAAATAGTGGCTTGTGTTGCAGGGAATTGCAACAGCCTCTACACCTATATCCTCAAGTATTTTAAAATCTTTCTTTATAACCTCTAAAAAAACTCTCCACCTCTTTTTTTCAATAATGCATTTCGTTCTGTCAGGCATGGATGCATGAGCTTAAAACCACCATGTCTATGTGCTCATTGTCACATTTAGCTGCTGTATTAAGCACAACTCTCTCATAAAAGCTGACTGTAGCCAACGGCCCTCATGCCTCCGATAACTCCTAATTTATACACTATTTCCTCCTAAATATTTTTCTTAAAGGCTTTTGCCAAGCAGGCGTTTGTTAAAGAAGAACCAAGGTGCCATATCATCTGCGGCAAAGATGGCAGGAGCCCACTTTCTTGAAAAGGATATCCTTAAGGACTTTAAGATGCCTACCTGCCCTGTCTTCTTATACCTAAGGATGGCAACTATATCCTCAAAACCATATATAAACGCATATCTTGTATTATAATTTATGAACTTAGTGTCGGTTTCCTTTAGTCCTCCTGTAAGGTCAAGATAAGCAATGTAAGGCATATTGATACCACATTTATATATCATGTTGTTAAAGTTAGTTGTTCTTGCATTTATCTCAATGAGGTAAATCTCTCCTGTCTTTTCGTGCCTCTTAAACTCTATCTCTCCAAAGCCCCTATAGCCTATATTCTCAAGAAAAGGCTTTGATATCTCAACAAGCTTTGGGTTGTATTTTTGAATGGTAAATACTGAAGCTCCAAAGTTAATAGGCCACTGACGCTGTTTTTGTGCAGTTAAATAATGGGTGGTCTTTCCACTCCTTGCAATATAAAAATCGTAGGTCAGCATACAGTCATCAAAGCCCGGCACTATCTCCTGTACGAAGATTTCAATGTCATTATCCTTTGCCTTCTTTATACCTGCTTCCATCTCTTCAAGATTCTTGCAGATGAATACCTTGTTTCTAAATACCTTGGTAAACTTAACTGTATCAAAGGGCTTTATTATACAAGGGAAGCCTACTTCATTCTTTACCTTTTCCACAAGATTTTCATCATTAACGCTGATGGTTGCAGGGATTTTCACTCCATTTTCAAGAGCTATATCGTGTAAGGTCCACTTGTCAAGAAGCTTGGAATTAAGCCCCTTTGCCTGGCTGATTAAATAGTACTTTGAAAGCTCATCATAGTATTTGTCTATGAATTCCACATACTTATCGTGTGTCGGCAAAAGAACAGGCTTTTCTGACTGCTTTTTTCCATACTCAACTAGACCGGTAAAGGCTTCTTCTCCGAACTTGTTCAGATTGTCAATCTTTAAGAATTCAGATACGAACTTGGACTTTGCTCCATAAGCATTCTTTAAGTCGTAGTCACAAGCTACAACGTGAACGCCCTCCCTGCCCAAGCACCTAATTACGCTAAGTCCGATATAATAATTGCATCCTAATACTACTGCCTTATTCATTGCTTCTACCTCGTATATATTGATGTTAATGCCAAAAGTACAGCTCCTTACGATACAGCATTACTGCTACTTGCCTTCTTACAAGTCTTATGCTGCCGCTCCTTTAAAGTAGATTTCATACCATTTTAAGAAGGTATAGATAGTATATACCTTACGTCCGTTATTGGTTATGCCGTTAAAATGGTCATCTAAGAGCTTGTTTATCTTATCTTTATCAAAGAACTCACTTACAAAGTCTTTGTTAAAGATTTCCTTTACTATTTTATAATACTTCTCTTCCTTAATCCATAACACAAAAGGCACGACAAAACCAAGCTTCCTGCGCTTTGCCCAGTCTTCCGGAAGTTTATTCTTAGCTGCCGTTCTAAAGCATACTTGGTTATTTCATTATGAACCTTATGCTTAACAGGGATAGTTCTTGCAAGCTCCCACATCATCTTGTCAAGAAGAGGCACTCTAAGCTCGATGGAATTTGCCATAGTCATCTTGTCAGCTTTAAGAAGGATGTCCTCTACTATCCACATCTTCATATCCAGATAAAGCCTTTTTGAGACATCATCCATATTTTTAACTTCGTCATAGTATTTCTTAGTCAAATCCCTTGATGTCTCAGCATTCTTATACTTAGAGGTTACAAGAGAATTTGCAAGTTCATCCGACATAATCTCAGCAGGCCCTATATATCTGTCCTCAACCTTCTGACCGTATTTCAATATGATGGTCTGGCCCCTAAAATGCTTCCTATCCTTGTACTTCAAGTAGAGCTTATGTCTAAGGCTAAAAGGAAGCTTCCTATACATCCTCTGAGGGAGTGCATCTGCATAGTCATTGTAGCCTGCAAAAAGCTCGTCAGCACCTTCTCCTGAGAGCACCACCTTGACCTGCTCAGATGCAAGTTTTGAAAGGAAGTATAGAGGTACTGAGGAAAGATTTGCGTGCGGCTCGTCAGAATAATACTGTACCTTATTGATTCCTTCAAAGAATTCATCAGGAGTAATAAGCTTTGCAAAGTTTTTAATGCCAAGGCTGTCCGAAAGCTCCTTTGCGTACATAGTTTCATTAAAGCCCTTGTTGTCAAAGCCTACTGAAAATGTCTTATCAGGCAGAGCAGTTGCCACCACATAGCTAGAGTCCACTCCACCTGAGAGGAAGGAGCCTACCTCTACATCGCTGATTTTATGGTATTTAACCGACTCTTCTACCTCTTTTTCTATCTTACCCACAGCCTCATCAAAGGTCATGTCCTTATAATCAAGAGTAAGATTATAGTAGGTCTTTATCTCCATTTTCCCATTTTCGTATATGTAATAATGCCCCGGCCTTAACTTCTTAACCCCCTTAAAGAAAGTCTCCTCTAGAGGATTGTACTGGAACACCAAATAATGCTTTAGTGCCTTTTCATTTACTTCCTTCTTAAACTTTGGGTACTTAAGGAAGGACTTAACCTCTGAGCCAAAGAGTAAGTCTCCATCAAGTAAAGCATAATAATAAGGCTTGATACCAAAGTGGTCTCTTGCACCAAAGAGCTTCTCCTTCTTGCTATCCCAGATAGTAAAAGCAAACATACCGCGAAGCTTAGCTAAAATTCCTTCTTCGCCGTATTCTTCATAGCCATGCAAGATAACCTCAGTATCTGTATGTGTCTTAAACTTGTAGCCCTTAACCACAAGGTCTTCCCTAAGCTCCTGATAGTTGTAGATTTCTCCGTTAAATATGATGGCTGTATCGCCACTTTCATTTAATATAGGCTGAGAACCTTCGTGCAAGTCAATGATACTAAGTCTTCTAAATCCAAAGTTAACATCTTTGTCAAAATAATAACCATCACTGTCAGGACCACGGTGAATAATCTGGTTATTCATCTCTTTTATTACATTTTTATCTTTTACATCTTTACTGCAAAATCCTACAAATCCACACATATTCTCTCCTTACATCCTGCCAAGAATCTCTCTTACCGTGTCTATCTCGCTGTATGGCAGATATTCGTTTCCTATTACCTGATAAGGCTCCACACCCTTTCCTGCAAGCAGTACTATATCGCCCTCGCCTGCTATCTTTAAGGCGTGTTCAATAGCTTCTTTTCTATCTTCTATTACAGTGTAATTTGTTTTATCACAATCTGAAATGAGTCCATCTACAATGTGGGCTATGCTCTCATTTCTAGGGTTATCAGCTGTAAATACAACCTCGTCCGAATTCTCAAGGGCTATCCTACCAAGTTCCGGCCTCATACTGGAGTCTCTGTTGCCTCCACTATGTCCTGTGAGGGTAATTATCCTCCTGTGCGACACCTTATTCAGAGTTTTAAGCACATTTAACAGTCCATCAGGAGTATGTGCAAAGTCTATAATTATCTTATAGCCCTTGTCCGTATGAAGAACTTCCATCCTTCCGCCTACTCCGGTGAAGCTCTTTAGGGCTTTTTGGCTATCTTCAATCCCTATTCCTTTCGCATAAGCAGCAGATATTGCCGCGAGGACATTGTATACATTAAATAGTCCAACCAGGTGGGTCTCTATCTTATATACATCGCCCAAAAAATGTAAATCAAACTTCATCTTCCAGTCATCAAAACTTATATTGTCCGCATAGAAATCAGCACTTTTATCATTTATTCCGTATGTAATCACCTCTGCAGGTGTATGAAGCCTGTATTCCTTAGAGTGCTCATCATCTATGTTTAGCACAGCAGTCTTTAATCTCCCGTTTTTTACATTGTGGCCTATCTGAGTGAATAATAGCTCCTTGGTATGAGCATAATTCTCCATGGTCTTATGTAAGTCCAGATGCTCGTGGGATAAATTCGTAAATACCGCTACATCAAAATCACAGCCAATCACCCTGTCAAGTGCAAGTGCGTGTGATGAAACCTCCATAATACAGGAGTCACAGTTTTCCTCTACCATATCCTTTAACAGTCCCTGAAGGGTAACTGATACCGGTGTGGTATTCTTGGTAGGTATTACCTTCTTTCCTATCTTATGATGAATGGTTCCTATCAGTCCGGTATTTTGCCCGCTTTCCTCAAAAATATGGTTAATCAGGTAACTCGTAGTAGTCTTCCCGTTTGTTCCTGTTATACCTACCATGAATAGCTTTTCACTAGGCTCTCCAAAGAGTACGTTTGACAAAAGCGCCATCACCTTCAAGGTGTCTTTCACATATACCACAGGGGTATCACCGGCTTTATCAGAAATATCTTTACTTGCGATAAAGAGGCTCGCACCCTTTGCCCTCGCACCCTCTACAAAGGCGTGTCCGTCTACCTGACTTCCTTCTATACAGATGAAGGCAGTACCTTCTTTTATATCCCTGCTGTCCTGTGAAATATATTGTATATCAATGTTTTCTATATCACCATAGATTTTCTTTACTTTTATGTAAGCCAACAATTCACTTGCTAACATATTAAAACTCCTAGGATAATCTTTATTACAAACAAATAAACTCTTGTCTTCCAACAAGAGCTAAAAAGTTATGTTTAATATAGTGTAAATCATTTATAACTATTTGTCTAGTACTCTATAAATCCTCTATTACAGAAGCCGGAATCTTACTATAATTTAATACCCTTCGTATCGCGAATCTCCAAATGCTAATAATGGAAGAAATATAATCGGTAAAAAAATAAAAGGCCTAATGTAAAGCCTAATCCATGTCCAAAAACATTTACTAAAGCTTATTAATCGTAAGAATTCCTACTATAAAATTGACAAAAGGGACTAATAATAGCAAAAAAATATCAAACCATTTCCCAGGTAATTTTTATATAAAAATATAAATATTATATATAGGAATTAATGACTTCAGCCTTCCTCACCTGCTTTAGTAAAAAAATTATCCAGTACACAAAAAAATAAAAAGCCATAATCAAAAATACTGATAAAGAGCGTAATTACAAAACCTACTCCAAAAAAACTACTATTCCAAACATTTTTGAGATGACATATCCATACCATAAGTAGAGTTCAAATCAATATTTGATAATGTGTCATTTAACGTGCTAAATTCACTCGAATAATCCATATTCTTCTTTCCTTTCTTGTTAAATAATATTTTTTTACTTGCAATATATAATGCACAATACTATTATATGTAATTTAGCATTAAAAATCAATCAGATTAGTACTTTTCGGTAGCATAAAATTGCCATCTCAACATAAACAAAATATCATTCTGCGTAATCGCAATAAAAGTACTCTTGACATAAACCCTGTATTCTAGTATGATATAAGGGTATTTTTATACATTTTAAAAATTTATATAACTAAGGAGATGATGATTTGGACCCCAGTGACGCGATAAATCTTATCGTGCTTTTTAATTTTAGTTCTACTTTCAGGATTTTTTTCATCGGCTGAAACAGCCATTATATCGGTTAATAAGATTAAATCCGTTCGATGGTAGAAGATAATGTTAAAAATGCTGCTCTGGTTGCGAAAATAACCGAAGATTCAAGAAAGTTTATTAGTACGGTACTTATAGGTAACAATGTAGTGAATATTTCTGCCTCCGCTCTTGCAACTACCTTTGTGCTTGGGCTCTTTGGAAATGTCTACATAGGTATAGGTACAGGTGTCCTCACAATGATAATACTTGTATTTGGCGAGGTGCTTCCAAAAACTATTGCGGCTATGCACTCAGAAGGGCTTGCCCTTGCATACGCTCCTATACTTTTGTTTTTGATGAAACTCTTTACTCCTCTTGTATTTCTCCTAAATATCATATCAGGTGGAATACTCAAAATCTTCGGCATAGATCCCGACAAGATAACTTCGGGAATTACAGAGAATGAGCTTTTAACCTATGTGGAAGTAAGCCATGAAGAGGGTATAATCGAAAACGAAGAGAAGGAAATGATAACCAATGTGGTTGATTTCGGTGATTCTCTGGTCAAAGATGTAATGGTGCCTAGAGTTGATATGTACCTGATAAATGACGATATTAACTACGATGAGCTTTTATTTGCCTTTGAAAAGGATAAATACTCAAGACTTCCCGTATACCAAGAGAATTATGATAACATAATCGGTATAGTCTACCTGAAAGATGTCGTCTTTTATAAAGGTGATAAGAATGAGTTTAAGATTGAGTCAATTCTTCGCCCCGCAAACTTTACCTATGAGTTTAAGAAGACCTCTGAACTTCTCATAGAAATGAGGAATGCTTCACTTTCTATGTGCATAGTGCTTGACGAATACGGTGCCGCTGTTGGCCTCATTACTCTTGAAGACCTACTCGAAGAGATAGTTGGAGAGATTCGTGATGAGTATGACGGTGACGAGGTAGATGACATAGTTCAGCTTGACCAGGATGAATATATGGTTCTTGGCTCTACAAGGCTTGATGATTTCAACGAGTTCTTCGGAACTGAGTATGAATCAGATGACTATGATTCCATTGCGGGCAAGCTCATAGAACTTTTTGAAAGACTTCCTGATAAAGGTGATGCAATTACAGATGGTCCACTTTCTTTCCTCATTGAATTTATAGACCATAGAAGAATAGAAAAGGTCAAGGTTAGAAAGCTCCCAAGTGCCGAGGACGGCTCTGACTATGCAGAGTCTGACTTTGGTGAAGCTTCAGAATAATATAATAGATAAAGAAATAAAGCGTAATGAAAACATCAAATTTTCGTTACGCTTTTAGTGTACCTCCACACCTGTGAAGTAATACATAATTATCCTCTTATAGCCATAGCCTGCCTCTGCCATCCCTCTTGCCCCTGACTGGCTAAGTCTACTCCGTGTCCATATCCGCTCCCTGAAAATATAAAGTCACCCTTTACTTTTCCACTATCTACACTCAGGCTTCTTACTGAGTCAGAAGATGAATATACATTTATTTTAGTACTATAGAGGTTAAATGCCTTTCTTATCTCCTGTTTGCTAAGCACGAGCCTTCCTCTGCTTCCTTTTACAAGAAGCGAAAGCGCCCTGCCCGACTTTGACCTGTTTGTTATCGTAAGCTTTTCAATACTTCCGAGGCTTACTCCCTTCTTTGCAGCATAGCCTCTTAGCATATTTTGAAGCTCCACCCTGGTATAGCCAATAGTCCAAGGCTTTTTCTCAGGTTTGTTCTCATAAGGATCCGGCACAGACCTAAGCCATGGCTTTTTACCTCCCCAGACATTTTCAGAGCTCTCCGTATAGCCACCTGATGTAGAAAAATAAGTTGTCTTTACTACCTTGTTTTTGTAAGTTACAAACTCATTCTCAGTATCCTTACAGGCCTTATCTGTCTCTTTTTTTTCAGCCTTCATACCACCGTAAGACTGATGAGAAATGGTATCGGTTAGCTTATACCCCTTTATAATATCCCCATCTGAACCAAAGCCTGAGACTGCAGCTCCAAAGCTCCTCGCACACACAGCCTGTGCCTTGAGTGCAGATATATTCCAGCTGGGGCTCATTTCAAGGGGAACCGAGCCCCTTATATACTCTTCAAGGTTTACCACATTGACGGGAGTCACCCCGCTTCTTCCATAAGTTCCTACCTCAATCCTGCCTCTGTAGCGCTTTTCATTGTTTACAGACACACCCTCAGCCCTGTTAAGTGGTTCAAACTGGGGATTGGCACCCGCTTCTTTCACATCCACTAAAAACCTGCTATTTCCAATATTCACTGACAAAAGATACTTACTGCTCTTATTTTTTGAAGCCACCTGATACACATCATTGGTATTAAGCGAAGCATCGGCAGAATAAGCATCGTAGAGCTTCCACACTCCCCTGCCGTTCTTATCAAGACCGATAAGGGCAGGAACTGCGGTAAGGGTTTTGTTAAATGCTTTTAAGTTAGCAGCCTCTGCGGCAGCCTTAGCGTAGGTTGTAAAGCTTCCTCCAAAGACATTGTAAGAGCCATAATCCCTTGATATGCTTATCCCTGTATTACTCCTTAGCACATCTGCATGATAATATACATCCTTCTTTGAAAAGCCTATTTTCAGAGCAGAATTGTCAAGCCTTATAGACGGTTTATTGTAATACTCCTTTGTAAGTCCAACCCTTACCATATTCTCTCCCTCAGGTATGGCCGCCTTAATGACCACTATCCTGGAGAACACCGCCTCAAATACTAAGAGAAATAAAAGCAGATTAACTATTATTCTTCTCTTTTTCATCTATACCACCACTTTGTTTACTTCCAAGGAGATAGTCCACGAACTGTCTGGCCGTTCTTCCCGAGCGTCCGCCATTTGCTATCTCCCACTTCCTCGCCTCGTTATGAAGCTCTTCCTCATCTAGTTTAAGCTCAGGATACTCGCCCGCAATACCTGAAACTATATCAAAATATTCATTCTGATTTGGTGCAAAATAACCTATAGTTATACCAAATCTGTCTGCCAGAGAGAGCTTCTCCTGCATTGTATCCGAATGATGAACATCCCTGTTATGCTCCATATCCGTCCTGTCACTCCAAAGCTCTCTTATCAGGTGTCTTCTGTTAGAGGTGGCGTATATGAGTACATTCTCAGGTCTTACCTCAAGTCCACCCTCAATCACAGCCTTTAGATACTTGTATTCAGTCTCAAACTCTTCAAAAGAAAGGTCATCCATGTAAATGATGAATCTGTAATTCCTGTTCTTTATCTGAGACAGAATTTCAGAAAGATAGACGAACTGATGCTTATATATCTCTATCATCCTAAGTCCATCAGGATAGAACCTGTTAAGCACAGCCTTTACACTTGAAGATTTGCCTGTACCTGCGTCTCCATATAGTAGACAATTATTGGCTCTCTTTCCATCCACAAAGGCTTTGGTATTGGCTATCAGCTTCTCTTTTTGTATTTCATATCCGACCAGCTCGTGAAGCCTTATTTCTACTGTATTTGTAATCGGAATAATGCTGCCATCCTTTTCAGATATCCTAAATGACTTGTTAAGACCAAACTTTCCTACCCCAAATGTCTTATAAAACTCAGTAATTCTCTCGTAGAATTCATTTTCATCTTTTGCCGCATTTAACAGACGGGACAAATCCTTTACCTTGTCTGATACATTTTTATTTATCCTTGTGTCTGCCTTTTTGATAGCCTTATAGTTAGTAATCACGCTAAAGCAGTTAATTCCAAGCTCCTCTTCAACCTTCGTAAAGTCATAGTGAAAAAGCCCTTTTATAATGGCAAAGTCGCCAAGCACAAAGCTTACAACGCTTCCTCCCCTGTCTCCCTCTTTCTCACAGGAAAGTGCAAATGGATTTTCATCCATAACAAGGAGGTAGGTAAGGTAGTTCTGCCATAGATTATTATCAAAGCCATTCTCAGTACTTACCGCAAGGAGTTTGTTGATACAGTTATAAATACGGCTTATAAGTTCATCCCTGTCCGTGGCATCAGCTTCAAATTCCCTGATGATATCCGCTGTTTCCTTAAGAATCTCATCATTAACGAGGTTTCTATAGACTATCAGCTTCTCTATACCAAATGACATTGATTTCTCCTTTATCTAATCTGTATTACCTACATAAGCTCAGTGGTGTCTATACCAAACTACATTGATTTCTTCTTAATCCTGCACTATCTACATACGCTCTGGGGCATCTATACCAAGCAAGTCAAGGCATTTTACGATGATTTTTTCAGTAATGTATGACAGCTTTAAGAGTGAATGTTTTCTTGCCTCATCCTGCTCAGTAAGTATGTGGTTCTCATGGTAAAATGCACTGAAGCAGTTAGCTGCTTCATAGATGTAGGCACAGATTTTATGAGGTGCATACTCAGCCGCAGCCAGGCTTATCATATCTGAAAACTTCGCTATAACAAGCTCCAGCTCTCTTTCTGATACTGTGGCTGCCTTAACCAACTTCTTATCTGCAAAGAAGCTGTCAAGCTCATCCTTTGTTAAGCCTTTTTCAGCTAAAAATTTATCAAGTATTGAGCGGATTCTAACGACTGTATACTGAATGTAAGGGCCTGTATTTCCCTCAAATGAAGCAAACCTGTCAAGGTCAAAAATATAGTCCTTGCTCGCCTGATTGGATAAATCACCATACTTAAGCGCTGCAAGTCCTACCTGTCTTGCCACAGTATGCTTGGTCTCTTCATCCATTTCCCTGTCGGCCATCTTAGCTTCCACTTCCTCAGTGATTTCGGCAATGAGCCTCTCAAGCCTCATTACACCGCCCTCTCTGGTTTTAAAAGGCTTTCCGTCCTTGCCATTCATTGTACCAAAGCCTAAAAAGGTAAGGTTAAGCTCAGGAGGTGCAATTCCTGTCTTCTTGGCAGTTCTAAATACCTGTTCGAAGTGCATTTCCTGCCTTTTATCAACCACATAGAGGATGTCAGTAGGGTTAAAAAGCTTAACTCTTTCTACAATTGTAGCAAGGTCTGTAGTGCTGTAAAGAGAAGCACCGTCTGACTTAAGTATGATACAAGGAGGCACTTCCTTCTTATCATCCTCCCTAGCCACATCTACTACCAAAGCGCCCTCACTGGTATGTGCAAAGCCATCAGCCTTCATCTTTTCTACCATATCAGGTATGTAGGGCTGTGCATCACTTTCTTTTTTCCAAAGGTCGAAGCTTACATTGAGGTTCTCATAATTCTTCTTAAGGTCTGCCACAGACACAGACAAAATATGGTTCCAAAGCGCCAGATATCCTCTATTTCCACTCTGTAAGAGGGCAGTTGCATGAAGAGCCTCGTTTTTGTATTCCTCGTCTTCCTTTGACCTTGCACTTGCGGCAGGATAGATTTCCTCAAGTTCACCTATGGTAAATGGAGCCTCGCTAGGATATTCTCCTGTAAAGCTCTCATCAAAGTAAACAAGCTCAGGTTTTCTATGCTTTAACTCGGTTATAATAAGTCCCATCTGAAGTCCCCAGTCACCAAGGTGTACGTCACCTATAACCTCGTTTCCTGCAAATCTCTCAGTTCGCTTTATACTCTCTCCGATAATTGCAGAACGGAGATGTCCTATGTGTAAAGGCTTAGCCACATTAGGACCGCCATAGTCTATCACTATCTTCTTTGGTTTTCCCTCTGTCTCGTAGCCAAAGTTGTCATTACCTCCCATTTCATTTACATAGTCAGCCAAAAACTCATCCTTAAGTGTAAGGTTGATAAAGCCAGGCTTAACAGCCTCTATCTTCTCAAATATCTTTCCTTCTTCAGAGAGTTTTAGTTTATCTGCCACCTCTTCTGCTATAACAAGGGGTGCTTTCTTATATTCCTTAACTGCTGCCATTGCACCGTTACACTGGTACTGGCAGAGGTCAGGCCTGTTAGATATACTAACCATTCCATATTTTTATCGTAGCCTAGGCTAACAAAAGCATTCTCAACTGCTTCTTTTATCACAACAGATATTTTCTTCATTACAACTCTCCTCATACTTTATTTAATTAAAACATCTTGCAAATCCCCATCCTCTATAAAAGGACGGGGTATCTGCAAGATGGCTTTTTTAACAGTAAAATCAAAGTGACCTACCCATTAACCATTATTTTATTTTAGCATTTTTACATTAAAAATACAACTGTCACTGTCTTCGCGGTTTGGTGATTACTTCTCATAAAGAAACTTCTCAGGCAGTGTTACCTTAAAGTCAACAGCCAAATCTCGGGAGTTTGACAACCTAATCCGTTATGAGGTTCATCAAAGCCAGATATGGCTTATTTTTTTTTTTTTTGTCAAATCTTAAATTTATGCTTGCACGTTCCACTCCGATACGTTATAATAGTATTGGAGGATAATACTATGAGATTAGGATGGACTACCGGAAAATATTCAATTACCTATCGTGCTGTTAAAAACAGTTAGAATCAATGGGAAAAACAAAACTCAGATTGTTAAAACTTTCGGTTCAGAAAAAAACAAATCTGCGAGATGTATGGCGTGAAAGATGCAAAAGCCTGGGCTAAAGAACAGGTGCGTATTATGAATGAAGTTGAAAAAGAAGATTCCGCAACATTTAATATTGAGCTCTGTGCCGCTAATGACCTTGTTAGTAATGAACAGCATAGGTTTAATGGCGGATATCTTTTTCCTTCAGGATATTTATTATGAATTAGGCATGCATAAGATTTGCCGTGCAATCTCTGCGAGACACCCATTTGAGTACGACCTGAATGACATACTTTCACGTCTTATATACAGCAGAATACTTTTCCCGTCATCAAAAAGGAATAGCTTTGAAGAGTCAAAGCGCTTTATTGAACAGCCCTCTTTTGAACTGCATGATGTTTACCGCTCATTATCAGTGATAGCAGAAGAGGCTGATTATATTCAGAGCCGCATTTTAAAAATAGCACTGCAGTGCAAAAACGAAATACTCAAGTAATCTATTATGACTGTACAAATTTCTGCTTTGAGATCGACAATGAAGGGATGATAAGCAGTTTGGCAAAAGTAGGAAAACCGCCCACTTCCTATAGTAGGAATGGGGGCTGTTTATGGATAGCGATGGTATTCCTATATCTTTTTGCATTTATCCCGGAAAACCGCAATGAACAGACCACTATGATTCCACTTGAAAAAGAAGATGCTTTCTGGATTTGATATGTCCAAGTTTGTTGTCTGTACAGATTCAGGGCTGTCATCTGCAACAAAACCGGGTGTTTAATTCCTACGACAGCGAAAAACGGCATGCGCGGGTATATAACAACACAGCCTATCAAAATACTTAAAGACTTCTTACAAGAGTGGTGTATGGTTGATGATGGATGGCTTCTCGATGGTGATAGAAGCGGCAAAAAATATAGGATATCAGAATTAGACAATGAAAAGGATAGAGACAAGATTTTCTACAGATCGCGATGGATTAAAGAGGAAGGTATTGTCCATACAGACAGTGGCGACAGAAAGCAAATAATCGAACAGAAGCTTATTGTTTCATACTCCTTAAAATACCGTGATTTCCAGCGCCATGTGCGTAAAGGACAGATTGAAAGAGCTGCGAAAATGATTGAAAAAGGACGCTCATCGATAGAAAGAAAAAAACAGAATGATCCTAAACGATTTATAAAAACCGACCATACAACAAAGTACGGGGAGATTGCAGATGTATCCATAAACAGCATAGACCAGTCATATATTGAAAATGAAGAAAAATATGATGGTTTCTATGCTGTATGCATCAATCTTAATGACAACATAGGTAGTATAGTCAGGGCAAACAAGCGACGTTGGGAGATTGAAGAATGCTTTAGAATAATGAAAACTGATTTTGAAGCACGTCCTGTATATTTAAACAGGAAAGACAGGATACTTGCCCATTTCATAACCTGTTTTATTTCGCTTATTGTATACAGGTATCTTGAAAAGAAACTTAATAATAAATATACCATAGACCAGATACTTCCTACCCTTCAGGAAATGGATTTCATAAAGTACGAGGGTAAAGGTTATCAGCCCATTTACACCAGAACAGAACTCACAGATGCACTGCACGATGCATTTGGATTCTGTACATCTAAACAGATAGTTCCAATAAAAAAAAAAATGAGGAATATTTTTTCACAAACAAAAAAATAGATAGTGTAACGTGCATATGTAAATTTTCCAAAAGCCCTGTAACTCGCTTCTATAGCGAATTACAAGGCTTTTTTTCTTAAAAAGCTGTCAAAGACGGGATTTTTACATTAAAAATACAACTGTCACTGTCTTCGCGGTTTGGTGATTACTTCTCATAAAGAAACTTCTCAGGCAGTGTTACCTTAAAGTCAACAGCCAAATCTCTGAAATTCTGTGGAGTAATTGTCTGAAGCTTATTGGGACTCATTGACAGAGTTTTTACAAGAATCTCAGCTGATTTTTCAGCAGTGTGTGCAAGACCGAAGGTAATATCAAAGTCGGTACCTGCTACAAATATGCCATGATGAGCCCAGATAACTATATCGTAGCTCTTCATTAGCTCAGAAGTCTCTACTCCTATCTCGCGTCCGCCTGGAACCATCCAAGGCACCACCCCTACTCCGTCAGGAAATACCACAGGACACTCTGTAGCCATTTCCCATAGTTCTCTTGTAAACACCTTCTCATCCAGAGGAAGCACAAAGGTAAGTGCAATTATGTTGGTAGTATGCGTGTGATATATTACCCTGTAATCAGGATTCTTAAGGAACTTTACCTCGTGGCTCATAAGATGGCTTGGAAGCTCAGATGTAGGCCTTCCACCATTTACAAGTCCCCATAGGAGGCGGTACTTCTCACCCTTTTCATCAAGCTCTATAAGGCAGATAGAGTCTTCGGGCCTATCTGCTACATTTCTAAAGAACTTTCCTGAGCCTGTCACAAGAAAATACTCTCCTGCAAGATGAGGGACCTCAGTTCCAATCTCCCTCCACTCTCTAGGACTTAACTCTTCCTTTACTTCCTCTACTTCAATAGGTTTAACCCTGTAAGAGAGGTTGCCTCCGTTTCTTTCATGCCAGCCCATATTCCAGCCGTCAGTTGCCATTCTCATAAAGCCTTTTACAAATTCTGCATCTAAAAATCTCATCATTTTCCTCTTTCCATTCACCAATATTTAATTTAATTTTTATATTTCGCGCATCTTTTATAATTATAGATACTTACTCATACTTTTTGCTTATCATTTTATCTTGTTACCACTTCTACAGGTATATCAAGTATCTTTGCTACTTTTAATATGACATCTGTATGCCTTCCTATTGCTGCTGCCATATGATGGGTAGGACCCGCCTCACTCCAACGATTTACAAACTCTCTTGCACCACAGCTAAACCTGGTTCTCATGTTGGTATCTCCAAAGGTAAAGATATCTCCCTCTTCGTTCACTCCCTCTGCTACCACAAACTTGAACTTGCCATCCTTGTCCTGAGTGATGGCAAGGTAGGTTATATCTCCTGCCGGAGGATAAAACTGGGTAAGATAACCGCCGCCCACCTTACCATGAAAGACTTCAACAATCTTCATAGTAGGCTTATGAGCCTTAGATATATCAGCATCTCCAGAACCAGAGTGACCTATTATACATATGTCCTTGTTAAAATCTATCGAGTACATTTCTGAGAGCTGCCCTGTACCTGCTATCGTCTTAAGTATGCTCATTGCCATAGCTACCTTAATATCTCCCTCTACTGCACAGGCAGTTCCCTGCTTGATAAGCATAGAGAATGCAGGAATGAGCATAGAATCAAGTATGCCTGCCTGTCCTGTAGCCTTACCTGCATAATGTGAGGCTACAAGGGCTAAGCTTTCATCCTTTGCCCATCTTTCAAAGGCAACCACATATCTAGCCATTTCCCAGACTTTTTCTACACTTCCTCCACCTTCTATCTCGAAGGTATCGAGGATTTCCCTTGCTTTATTCTCTATTTCTTCCTTGTCTGTGATATCGTCAGCCATACACCACATATCTTCCCAGTCGAACTGTTTTGTATAAAGCCCCATTCTGTTGTAGAGATTGGTTTCATCTATATACAAATCCATCATTCCGGGATATGGGCGTCCTATCTGTGCTATGTTGGTCTGTCTAAATCTCCTTCTAACCTGCGCAGCCTTGCACCACTGACTGATTTCCTTTGCTACTTCCGCGTCTCCACCTTCAGCCACTCCTGTCACCACTGCGTATCTCTTCCCTGCCCTTTCAAGGTCTGCAGCTGCTTCACCCACTGCGCCACAGGCATAGAGGGTGCCAAGCCAGGTAGGGATATCAGTCTTTTTGTAGTCAGGTGCCTTCATCTTCTGGATATTGACAACCACCACAGGTACATTTAGGTCTCTAACCACAGGAAGCACATTGTAAGAGGTAGCATAAGTAAGCATCTGTAAGAATACAATATCTACATCAGCCGCCCTGAACTTATCTCCTGCCGCCATAGCCTCTTCCTTTGTGGTTATCATTCCACCATCTACAACTTCAACAGTATCAGGCAGGCTCTTCTTAAACTCTTCATACTGAGATAAAAATTCCTCTCTAAGAGCTGGAAACTGCTCCAAATAAGCTCCAAGTGCTATGGAAAAAACCCCCGCCTTTGCCTTTGTCTCAACTAACATAGTTTATCTCCTTTTCTATTATTCATAATATTTTATATCAGTGTAGAAAGTATAAATTTCTATACAAACATTCCTGTAAGAGAATTTATTGTCTTTTAACTCTAAAAAATATAAGCAAGTATTCATTTCCTAAAAATAAGCAAATTCATACATTTCTACGGTAAATATGTATTTATTTCAAATGAATTCTCTATCATCTTTCTGGCTTCAAACAAACCAGCTACAGCTCCGTCTGCTATCATTAGGGCTAACAGATTGCCTATAGCAGTAGCCTCAGTAGGACCTGCTTTTACTATATGGCCTGACTTCTTTGCTAAAAGCTCATTTAGATACTCTGCCTTAGAGCCGCCTCCTACTACATATATCTCACCCTTATATTCTTCTCCCCTTCTTTCCTCTATTTCCCTTAAGGCCCTGATATAGCACTCTGCAAGGCTGTTATATATCACACTTGCGGTCTCTGCTATGCCCTCTGGCACCTTCTGTCCGCTTTCTAAGCAGCTCTTTTTTATTTCCTCTGTCATACTCTTTGGCGATAAAAACCTTATATCATTGCAGTCAACTAACGAGGAAATCTCAGCCTTTGAAGCTTTTTCACAAATTTCTCCAAATCCATATCGGAGGCTATTTCTTTTCTCACACTTTGAATCATCCAAAGTCCCATTATATTTTTCAGATATCTAAATCTTCTGTCATAACCGCCTTCGTTGGTAAAATTCATCTGTCTGCTCTCATCCGAATTATCAGCCTTTGTTATCTCCGTTCCCATCAAAGACCAGGTTCCTGAGCTTATATAAACTGCCCCTTCTTTCTTAGTAGGAACAGCCATAACCGCAGAAGCAGTATCGTGAGAACCTACCAAAACTACCTTAGCATTAAAGCCTACCCTTTCCTGCACTTCCTTAGTAAGCTCACCCACAAGAGTACCCGGCATATGAAGTTTCCCAAATATCCTCTTTGGAAGCCCAAGCCTATCTATTATCTCTTCATCCCAGTCTCCTGTTTCACAGTTAACAAGCTGGGTAGTTGTGGCATTGGTGTATTCTGAAAGATATTCCCCTGTAAGCATATAGTTAAAATACTCCGGTATCATGAGAAGCCTCTCCACATCCTCAAGAGACTTAGGAGAAGTTTTCTTTACCGCCATAAGCTGGTAAATGGTATTAAATATCTGCTTTTGTATACCTGTCCTCTTGTATAGCTCATTCTCTGGAATAATGCTATATACCTCTTCATCCATTCCCTTTGTACGGCTGTCTCTGTAGCCTACCACGTCTCCTATTCTCTTTCCTTCTTTATCAAGTAGAATGAAGTCCACTCCCCAGGTGTCTATGCCAATAGAGGTTGGAATTTTGCCGATTTCTTTACACCTTGCAAGCCCTCTTAAGATGTGGCTAAAAATCTCATCCACATCCCAACAAAGACTACCCGATTGTTCTTTAAGCCCATTAGAAAAACGATACACCTCCTCAGTGATGAGCCTTCCCTTATCAATGTGGCCTAATATATGCCTTCCACCTGAAGCCCCGATGTCAATAGCAACCCAATACTTCATTTGCATCTATATTCCTTTCTTCTTTTACCCATACTTTTTTGGTTTTTTATATATTGTACTTAGCGTAAAAAACTAATCACATAATTATTTGCGACAAGATATTCTTCTTTAGTTTTTATCACATCAAATCAAACAAACCTGTCATAAACTATGGCTATTCAGATTTTTTTGCACTTTTAATGCTTGTATCTTTGTATTTTTTTATCTTATAATATTCTTATCAATATTTTTAGGTCATTTTATGCAAACAATAGGGACCTTATTTGCAGATGGAAAATGGGGTAGGTGTATGAGAAAAGAGCTTCTTGACAGATTAAGAAAAATAACTCCCGAGGAGGAGCAGTACCTTAGTGGCAGTGGTGCCATCCGTACCGAATTCTATACAGAGAAGGTTGGAAACAGTTTCATTATAGACAGCAGTAAGCTTCTAGATAAGGGGAGGCTTATAGAGTTGCGCCCTCATACCCGCTTTGTACACTTCCCAAAGCATAGTCATAACTATGTAGAACTGGTCTACATGTGCAGTGGAAGCACAACTCATATCTTAAATGGAAATGAAACCCTTGTACTAAAGGAAGGCGACCTTTTGTTTCTTAATCAAAATGCTACTCAGGAAATCCTTCCAGCAGGAGAAGAAGATATTGCGGTAAACTTTGTTATCTTGCCGGAGTTTTTCAATGTCTCATTTTCAATGATGCAGGAAGAAAATGTGCTTCGTGACTTTCTCCTTTCTACCCTTTCCGGAGGGGATTCCCTCCTTAGCTTCCTTCACTTTTCTGCAAAGGACATCCTACCAGTGCAAAATCTTCTTGAAAATATGATATGGACTATATATGACAAGCACCCTGCTACAAACACTATAGTTCAAACTACAATGGGACTTTTGCTTATGAACCTGTCTGCATTTGCAGAAAACATAAATAAGGGCCTTCCTGAAAGATATGATGAAAATATGATATTTAAGGTACTAAAATACATAGAAACAGGGTATAAAACCGGAACTCTTGCTGAGATTTCAGCAGAAATAAACGAGCCTGCATACTTTGTAAGCCGTTTATTAAAGAAACACTTAAATAAGAATTTTAAAGAGCTCTTACAAGAAAGAAAGCTCCAGCAGGCTGTCTTCCTGCTGAAGCAAAGTACGCTCACTGTCGAGAAAATCATTGCCTCCGTGGGCTATGATAACAGCAGCTATTTCCATAGAAAATTCCGTGAGAAATACGGTATGTCACCAGGTGAGTATAGGAGGACTATGGTCTAAGCGGGACACTCTTCCAGCCTTCCTACTCCATTATCTCCTCGGACATTACCCTTAGCATCTTCTCAAGTACCTTATTCTCCTCAGAGGTAAAGCGGTTTTCAAGCTTACCCATGACTTCTTTTAGATACTGATAGCTAATGTTGTAATAATCAATGTATTTTTGGTTACTTCAAGGTAATAAATCCTCTTATCCTCATCGGACTGTACCTTGTTAAGATAACCCTTTTTTACAAGATTATTTATCTTGTCTGCCGCATTGGCGGAGGAAAGGCTGGTAAAGCTGGCAAATTCGCTAACTGTAGGCTTTCCTAAAGCATGGATTATTTCCATGCAAAATGTTTCCACTGTGGTTAAAGACACTTCCCTGTCTCTCCATTTCTTAAACACTTCTTTATAAAAATGCAGTTTAAACTTTGTATATACCTTATTAAAGGAGTCATATAACATTTTCCAGACCTCCAAGCTTTAATAATCAGTATATCAACTCTATTTCTCTATTGCAAATGTAAGCTCAGCCTCAGCTGCAACCACTCCATCTACAAGGGCCTTAGCTGAACCTATACCTACACTTCCTCTTCTTTTTATTATCTCACAGTGAAGCTCTAGCACATCTCCCGGAACCACCTGTTTTCTAAATCTTGCAGACTTTACACCACCGAAAAACACAAGCTTACCCTTGTTTTCTTCTTCAGAAAGCAGGGCAACAGCTCCTGTCTGAGCAAGCGCCTCAAGGATAAGTACGCCGGGCATAATAGGATTACCCGGAAAATGGCCTAGAAAGTGCATTTCGTTGGCGGTCACATTTTTCAGCCCGACTGCCTTTACTCCGGCTTCAAGCTCTATTATTTTATCTACCAGTAAAAATGGGTATCTATGTGGAAGTATTTCCATTATTTCGTGTGAATTAAGCTCCATTTATGCCTCCTCATATTTCTTAAATACAACTGCCGCATTGTGACCGCCAAAGCCAAGAGAGTTTGAAAGCGCCACCTTTATATCCTTGTTTCTGCCTTCGTTTGGTACTATGTCAAGGTCACATTCCTCGTCCTTTTCCCTGTAGTTTATAGTTGCAGGAACAAAGCCCTCTTTAAGGCTTAGCACTGTGATTATGCCCTCAACTGCCCCTGCAGCTCCAAGCATATGTCCTGTCATAGCCTTGGTCGAGCTTACCATCAGCTTGTCTGCATCGCTGCCAAAAGGCAAGCCTTATAGCCTTGGTTTCACACTTATCATTTAATGGGGTTGAGGTTCCATGTGCATTTATATAGTCAACATCAGAAGTTTTAAGACCTGCATCATCAAGGGCTGCCTTAAAAGCAGGCTGCTGCCACGCTTCCATCCTCTATAGGGGCTGTAATATGGCTGGCATCACAGGTTGCACCATAGCCTACTACCTCAGCATATATCTTGGCTCCTCTCTTTAGTGCGTGTGAAAGCTCTTCTAAGATAAGCGCTCCGCCGCCTTCTCCCATAACAAAGCCGTTTCTTTCTTTGTCAAAAGGAATTGAAGCCCTGTCCTTCTCAGTAGACTTGCTGAGGGCATTCATAGAGGCAAAGCCGCCTATACCAAGCTCTGTTATGGAAGCCTCGCTGCCACCGCATACCATAAGCTCCGCATATCCATCCCTTATCTGTCTGAAAGCATCTCCTATAGCATTGGTTGAGCTTGCACAGGCTGTCACAGGAGAGGTACACATTCCGTGAAGACCAAAGGCTATAGCTATCTGCCCTGCCGACATATTAGCTATTATCATAGGGATGAAAAATGGAGATATCTTTTCAAAGTTTCCCTTTTCGTGTCCCTTTATGGTCTCCTTTTCGATGGTTTCTATACCGCCGATACCACTTGAAAATACTACTCCAAACCTAGTCCTGTCCACCTTGTTAAGGTCGATACCGCTGTCAGCCATAGCTTCTTTTGCAGCTACAAGGGCAAACTGAGTTACCCTGTCCATCCTTCTGGCTTCTTTTTTATCAATGAAGTCCTCAGGGTTAAAGTCCTTTACCTCTCCTGCAAGGCTTATCTTCTTATCTGTTATATCATAGTGCGTAATCTTATCTATACCGCATTTCCCAGCCTTTACAGACTCCCACAGGCTGTTTATGTCATTGCCTATAGGAGTAATGGCTCCAAGACCTGTAATTACTACCCTTCTCATATACTCATACCTCCATCCACGCAGATTACCTGACCTGTGATATAATCGCTGTCTTCTCCCGCAAGAAAGGATACAACTGAAGCTATTTCTTCGGGTTTGCCCATTTCCTTAAAAGGAATACCAGCAATAACTGCCTCCCTGGCCTTGTCCGTCATAGCCCTTGTCATATCAGTTTCTATCATTCCCGGTGCTACTGCGTTGACATTTATTCTCCTTCCTGCAAGCTCCCTTGCAAGAGACTTTGTCATACCGATTACTCCTGCCTTTGTAGCAGAGTAATTCACCTGTCCTGCATTGCCTATAACTCCAACTACACTGCTTATGTTTACTATCTTACCGGACTTTTGCTTCAGCATAATTTTAGCTGCTTCACGCATCATGTAAAAGCTACCCTTTAGGTTTACATCAAGGACTGTATCCAGGTCTTCATCCTTCATCTTGATAAGAAGGCCGTCCTTGGTTATTCCTGCGTTGTTTACCAGTACATCCACACTTCCAAACTCAGAGCTTACTTCCTCCATCCACTCTTTGCTAGCTGTACTGTCCGCCACATCCACCTTGTAGGACTTAACCTTCACTCCTTCGCTTTCACAGAGCTTCATAGTTTCCTCTGCCAGTTCAGGATGACCATTATAGCTAAATGCTATGTTAAATCCATCCTTTGCAAGCCTTAGGCAGATAGCTCTTCCTATGCCCTTACTGCCTCCTGTTATAACCGCTGTTTTATTCATAAAATCTCCTATAATTGTTAGCAATATTTTAATCGGATTATACACAAAACTTCCTCTTAATATCATAATCAAGCAATAAGGGCCACAATTACGATAGTAAGCAAAAATTTGTTAACCTAAAAAGTTACATCTAAACTTCTTCCCATCTTTCTACTTTATTGGATAACAAGTCTGTTACCTATAACTTTTTCCAAATCTTCTTTATTCTGAATGGTAATAATATCTGCCTTAGCCCCTATAGCGGCTGCTGTCTTTTTTACAAAGCCTGAAAGCACATTGCCGGGTCCTATTTCTATGAATCTGTCAAAGCCTTCACTTAACATAGCCTTAGCACAGTCTTCAAAATGGATTGCACTCTGAGCCTGCTTTGCCATTATATCCTTAAGATTGTCACCCTTCTCATAGAGTTTCCCTGTGAGATTGAGTGCCAAACTAATCTTAGGCTCGTTAAATGTCATTTTGCTAAAATACTCGCTAAGCTTCTCTCCTGCCTCTTTTAGAAGCTTTGTATGAAAGGGTGCTGTTACATTAAGCCTTATACATCTCTTTGCTCCTGCCTCTTTAAGCCCTTCCTCAGCCCTAATCACTGCCTCTTCCTCTCCGCAGATTACATACTGTCCGGGACAGTTATAGTTTGTTAGCTCCACAAAGCCGTCTACAGCCCTACATATCTCTTCAATCTTTCCTGAGTCTAACCCCAGCACAGCACTCATAACAGTATTTTTGCCCTTTGCAGCTTCCTCCATTACCCTTCCTCTAAAGGCTGTAAGAGGGATATATTCACTTATGTCAAAGACTCCTGCCGCATAGAGTGCACCGTACTCCCCAAGGCTTAGCCCAAGTGCACCGTCAGGAACTATTCCATTTTCCTTAAGAACCTCAGTTACCCCTGCCGCAAAGGCTGACATTGAAGGCTGAGTATATCTTGTTTTTGAAAGCTCGCTCTCTTCTCCGTGAAACATAAGCTCTTTTAGGTCAAAATCAAGCTCTATACCATCAATCACCTTCTTAAATGTAGGATAGGCTTCATAAATATCAGCTCCCATTCCTACCTTTTGGCTTCCCTGTCCTGCGTATAAAAAACAAATTTTGCCCATATTTCATCCTTTCAAAACTTCTTCCCAAAAACTATTACTCATCTCACCAGCCAAATTAACTTAGCAAGTTTCACATTTTAACTAATTCCAATATCATAGTCTGTTATTTATAATATCAAACTCTGCTTTGAATGTTTGCCTAAAGTATAATATTTAACAATAATGCTGGTTCTACGCTTGTAGACTTTTAATAACCTCTATACACTCTTCATCCATTGACTTAAATATTTCGCTGATGCTTCTTATTTCCGTAAGACCTCCTGCAACCTGTCCTGCCATAAGAGAGCCATTGTTTACATCTCCGTCAAATACGGCCTTTCTAAGAGCACCGAGGGTAAAATGCTCGAGCTCCATCTTGTCCTTACCCTCTTTTTCAAGTCTTACATACTCTTTTGACATTTCATTTTTGAGGATTCTTACCGGTGTGCCGGCTATCCTACCTGTAACTACACTGTCATTGTCCCTGGCATTTATTATCGCATTCTTGTAATTCTCATGAATTGGACACTCTTTAGATACAAGGAGACAGGTTCCAAGCTGTACTCCGCTTGCTCCAAGCGCATAGGCTGCTGCAAGCTGGCGTCCACCAGCTATTCCACCTGCTGCAATTACAGGGATGTTTACTGTATCTACTACTCTAGGCACCAGAGCCATGGTTGTCATCTCTCCTACATGGCCTCCGCTTTCAGTTCCCTCTGCGACTATGGCATCAGCCCCCATATCTTCAAGCCTTTTAGCGAGCATTGGACTTGCTACTACAGGCATTACAAACATCCCCTTAGCCTTCCAGTCCTTAATGTATTTTTTAGGCATACCCGCTCCTGTTGTTACTATATTCACATCTTCTTCAAGGACTATAGCTGCAAGCTCGTCTATCTGGGGGTGCATAAGCATAAGATTTACGCCGAATTTCTCTTTGGTTAGCTCCTTACATCTTCTTATATTCTCACGAAGCATCTCAGGATTCATGCCGCCTGAACCTATAAGTCCCAGTCCTCCTGCATTGGATACTGCCGCAGCAAACTCTCCTGTTGCGACATTTGCCATACCACCCTGAATAAAGGATATTTAATACCTAAAATTTCATTTATCTTCTTCATAGCTCTTCCTTTCCAAGCTCTGATTTATATTCCACTCTAATGTATAGTTTTGCTTTGTTCATACCTTAAGTACGACTATATTTCAAATACTCCGGCACTCCAGGTAAGCCCTGCACCAAAGCCAACTAAGACAATCTTCATTCCGCTTTTTATATCTCCGCTTTCAATCAAGTCATCGAGGGCAAGCCCTACACTTGCCGCAGAAGTATTGGCATAGTCTGCTACATTTTGATAAAACTTATCTTCGTGTCCTTTGTAATTCTTCTTTACAACATCAATTATTCTCGCATTAGCCTGATGGCAGATGACATAGTCTATGTCGCCCATATCAAGCCCTGCTCTATCTAAAACCTCATCCACACTCTGCTTTATGGCTCTGACAGCGAACTTAAATACAGACTGCCCCTTCATTTTTAAGAAACTGTCTTTTGCACCTATCCCACCGCAGATTAAGTCCTCATCGTTACCATCTGAATACGAACGGATATAGCTAATACCTTCTCTATCTTCAAGCTTGACGAGTGCCGCTGCCGCTCCATCACCAAAGAGGACGCAGGTACTTCTGTCCGTAAAGTCAAGGAGCTTTGACATCTTCTCACTTCCTATGACTAAGGCATATTTATTATCTATTTCACTTAGCAATGCCTTGGCATTTTGCAAGCCGTAGATAAAGCCACTGCAGGCAGCACTTAAATCATAGGCCATTACATTTCCCTTTAGATTAAGAGCCTTTCCTACCATACAGGCTGTACTTGGAAATGCATAGTCTGCACTTGTGGTAGCCACTATAATCAGCCCAATTTTGTCTGTGCTAAACTCACTGTCTCTTTCAAGTCCTCTTTTTACTGCCGACTTTGCAGCCTCTATAGCAGATCTGTACAGCTCTCTTCCTCGCAATAATATCTCTTCTCGATTCCTGTTCTTGTTCTAATCCATTCATCAGAGGTATCTACTATCTTAGATATATCCTCATTTGTAACCATTTTCTTAGGCAAAGCCTTGCCGGTTGATACAAACCTAAGTACTCCCAAGTTTTACCTCCGTTAAGCCTTTACGGCTCTCTTTTCCTTGTCTATTTCCCTGAACTTCTTATATCTGTTCTTTAAGAGGGTTTCTTCCTTTAGCTTAGTAAGCTCGGTAAGCTCCCTAGATATCATCTCATCCATATTTATAATGAGTTTAGAACCCTCTCCTATAATGCCGTCTATGATACCATAGTTAAGAAGCTCAGTAGCTGTAAGCTTCATAAGTGTGGCTGCTTCGTCTGCCTTCTTGCTGTCCTTCCACAGTATGGAGGCAAAGCCTTCAGGAGATAGTATGGAATAGACTGCATTTTCAAGCATAAATACTCTGTCTGCAACAGCGATTCCAAGCGCTCCTCCACTGCTGCCTTCTCCTGTTATAACGGCAATTATAGGAACTTTAAGGCTGCTCATAAGGGCGAGATTTTCTGCTATTGCATTGGCCTGACCGTTTGCCTCAGCCATAAGTCCCGGATAGGCTCCAGGTGTGTCTACTATGGTAATTACAGGTCTATTAAACTTCTCCGCCTGTTTCATCAGTCTGGCGGCCTTCCTATAGCCTTCAGGAGAGGCCATTCCAAAGTTGCAGTCTATGTTTTCTTCTGTAGAACTACCTTTTTTATGTCCTATAACCGTTACAGGAAGCCCATGGTAAAATGCTATGCCTCCAAGGATAGCACTGTCCTCACCTGTAATCCCATCTCCTTTAAGCTCTACAAAGTCATCAAACAAGGCATCAATATAGTCGGTTATCTTGAGCCTGTCCTTGTCTCTTGCCAACATCACCCTTTCATAAGGGGTTTTTATCTTATCTTTCATTTAGTGTTTTCTCCATAAGAGATTATTTTGTATTATGATACAAGTATCAAAAGTATAAAAATTCGATGCAAGCTTGCTTTAATGAGAATTTATTTTCTTTTGACAACTACCTTTTATCATGAAGCATTAAAACCTTTGAAAGCCAATCCTTCATGTTCTTTCGCTCCACGACTGCATCCAGCCTGCCGTGTTCAAGCAAAAATTCCGCTCTTTGGAAGCCCTCAGGCAGCTTTTCTCCAATAGTCTGCTCGATTACCCTGGGACCTGCAAAGCAGATAAGTGCCTTAGGCTCTGCAATAGTTATATCTCCAAGTGAAGCAAAACTCGCACTCACTCCTCCTGTGGTAGGATTGGTAAGTACAGAGATGAAGAGTCCTCCCTTTTCCTTAAACTTATTGATAGCCACTGCAGTCTTAGCCATCTGCATAAGTGAAAATATACCCTCCTGCATCCTGGCACCGCCACTTGCACTAAATATAATAAGCGGAAGCTTCTTCTTTCCTGCATATTCCGCAAGTCTTGCAATCTCTTCTCCTACCACCGTTCCCATACTCCCAAGCAAAAATCTTCCATCCAGCACACCCACAGCTACTGTTATGCCGTCAATCTTAATAATCTCCGTAACTATGGCATCACTTAACTTCGTCTTTTCCCTATTTTCAAGGAGCTTCTCCTCATAATCAGGAAAGTCTATAGGGTTTACTGATTTAAGTGGATGAAAACGCTGTTTGACCTGTTTTTCATCTGAGAGCATAGCAAGTCTTCTCCTAGGGCTAAGAGGGAAATAATAACCGCAATGAGGACAAACTCCCAGATACTCCTTAAGCATATCCTTTAATACTTCCGCCTTACAAGATGGGCAAGCAACTGACTCTTTCTTAGTTGTACCGGTTTCTCTCTTCTTGCCTTACTTAGGGCATTTAGATTATCTTTTTTAATAGAAAATATCTGTGCTATTTTCATATTTACTTTCCCTGCCTGTCATAGCCTTATTAGGCTGTTTTATTTTTCTATTATGTCTTTGTTCTTTTCGTAAAAGCCCGTGTTATACTGTCCCGTAATAAAATCAGGCTGATAGGTTATCATATACATAAGCTCGCTGTTAGTCTTCACTCCATCAATGATTAGCTCCTCTAAGGCTCTCCTCATCCTCCTTATAGCCTCTAGCCTTGTGTTGCCATGCACAATGATTTTGGCAAGCATTGAGTCATAATAAGGGCTTACCTCATAGCCTTCAAAGAGGTGGCTCTCAACTCTTACTCCGAAGCCTGCCGGAAAATGAAGACAGGTTATCTTTCCTGTAGACAGAGCATTTATTCTACACTCTATTGCACTGCCATTTAAGCTTATCTCAGACTGCTTAACAGAGAGCTTCTTTCCTGCAGCTATGTTAATCTGCTCCTTGATGATGTCTATGCCCGTAACCATCTCAGTGACAGGGTGTTCCACCTGTACCCTGGTGTTCATTTCTATAAAATAAAAGTTCTTCTTATCATCTACAATGAACTCAACAGTTCCCACACTGTAATATCCTGCCGCCTTGGCGGCCCTTACTGCTATCTCTCCCATCTTGTGCCTAAGCTTATCGTTTAAGCACCAGGCAGGAGATTCCTCAAGCATCTTCTGATTGTTCCTCTGTATAGAACATTCTCTTTCACCCAGGTGAACAACATTACCCTTCTTATCTGCCATTATCTGAATCTCAACATGGTGGGGATTTAGTACCAGCTTTTCCAGATAAATGCTGTCATTTCCAAAGGCAGCCTTGGCCTCCGCTTTGGCAGCAGAATAAGCACTAATTAACTCCTCTTTCGAGTAGGCTCTTCTCATACCTTTGCCGCCACCACCTGCGCTAGCCTTTATAAGCACAGGATATCCTATTTCTTCTGCCATTCTTACAGCCTCTTCTTCGCTGTAGATAAGCTCCTTAGAGCCCGGTACTACAGGTACTTTTTCAGCCATCATAAGCTTCCTTGCTGCCTGCTTGTCTCCCATTTTCTCAATGATTTCTGCCGAAGGACCTATGAAGGTAATATCGTTGTTCTCACATTTCCTTGCAAATTCAGCATTCTCAGAAAGAAAGCCATAGCCCGGGTGAAGTGCATCACATTCGGTTTTTAATGCCACCTCAATGAGGATGTCTCCGTTTAAGTAGCTCTCCTTAGCACTTGCAGGGCCGATACATACAGCCTTGCCGGCAAGCATGACCGGCAAAGACTCTTTATCTGCTTCAGAGTAAACCACAACACTTTCAATGTTTAGTTCTCTAAGGCATCTTATTATACGTACTGCTATCTCGCCTCTATTGGCAATCAGCACTCTTTTAAACATCAGTTTCCTCCAACACAAACAGCACCTGGTTGTATTCTGCCATTTTACCGTCTTCTGCCCTGATTTCTACAATCTTACCAGAAAATGGTGAGGCAAGCTCATTCATTATCTTCATGGCTTCAATGATGCCAAGTATGTCGCCCTTTTTCACCACATCACCAACTGCCACATAAGGCTTTGCCTCAGGGGATGCAGAACGGTAAAATGTACCCACAAAAGGAGCTTTAATCTCTTTATGGTTAGGATTAGAGTCTTCACTTCTAAGAGTTTCACCTGTTCCGTTAGACTCTGCAGTTCTTGATACTTTCCTCACTACAGGGTTTTCTATCACAGCTTCTTCACTGGCCTTCTTAAGTTCAAGGTTATCTCCGCCAAGGCTTAGCTTAAGTTCACTTAGAGATGACTTTTCAAATCTGTCCCATACTTCATAAATATCTTTAATATCCATAAATCATCCTTAGTTTGCATTGTCAATAAAGTTTACTATATCCTCTACAGTCTTGAATGAAGCAAGCTTATCTTCATCAATTGTCAAACCAAACTCCTCTTCAAGAGCCATCCCAAGCTCAACTGCATCAAGTGAGTCAAGTCCAAGGTCGCTCTCAAGGTTTGAATCTAATTTAATCTTGTTTTCATCGATGTTTACAGCATTTACAATTACTTCTTTAACTTTTTTTCAAAAATTCATTTTTCTTTACCTCGCTTAATTTAGTTAAATTTATTTAGATAAATTTATCGAATATTTTTTATAACATTCTTTGGAATGAATGTCAAGGAAAAATTTTTATATAGAAAAAAAGTAAGTTCCACTCTTGGCTTAAATATAATTATTAACGCCAAGATATGGAACTTACTTTTATAATTGAAAGACCCCTTTCTAGATTTTTGTCCAGTAAAGGGGCAGATATTACATCGTCCATAGTAACTTTTTGATGTAATTATATTTAGTTTTTAATTAGGTTTATTTATATATCTTTCTTCTATCCCTACCGCTTGAACTACTGGTTCACCTCCATCAAAAGAAATATTAAGCGTTGTATCATAGTATTTCCATTCAATATCTTTATCAGATACTTCTGTAGTAGCAGTTTTAAGAAGCTCTTTCATATAGTTATCTTCTTTTGCTGCAACTTCTACTTTCTGGTTTTTATCAGGCTTTTTATTAGAATTCATATTTCTAATCATCATTGCAACTTGGTACCCCTGTGGATCCTTTTCCAAAAGTTTTTTTAATTCAGCAGGGCTTAATTTTTCCACCTTTGGACAATTTAACTTGTAGCTTGACAAGTTCGGCATTGTCTCTAGCATCAAGTTCAAATACGGCTGACTGTTGCTCTGCAACTCTCATATTATGTTCTAAATGACGTTTTAAAAAAGCCTCTTCACTCTTTGCCTCTGCCTCTTTACCTGACTTTAGTAATTTCTTTTTATCATCATCTGAGAGCTTAATAGTTTTGTCATTAACCGTAATATAGCCTCTAGCAACTGCTCTCTCTACAAAAGCTGAATGTTCAAAGCTGACAGTATAAGAATCTTCGCCTTTACTTTTACTTACACTCAAAATGTCTTTCCCGGAAGTCGCATAAAATTCCTTGTCTTCAAGAAGCTTCTTCCCTTTATCAGATAATTCCAATATGTCAGTAGAAGACATTTTTTCACCAGCTCGATTTGACATATAATAATTTGTAACTGCAGCAGGTGTAATAATCTGAGTATGAGTATTGATTAAACTATTTATTTTTCATATTGACTCATTCCTGTAACTAATCTTCTAATGTATCAAACTTAAAGCATTTCTGCGAATAATAACTATGATTATTCATAGAAGTTTATCGGCAATTTATATATTTTTCTTTAGCATTATTTGAACATAATATGAACGAAAAAAGAGAGAATCAAAAGTTCTCTCAAAGCCTGTCATTCTTCATCTTCATAATAATACCATTCAAAAACAAATTTATCAGGGTTTGCCCTTATATACTCTGCTACTTCCTCTTCACCTTTTTTCTTAGCTACAAAGCTATCAGTCTCAGTAAGCAGAGCCTTAAAGCCCTTATCTTGCAAAAACCTGCTTACCAAATCAAAGCGTTCTTCTTCATCAAACGGAAGACTACCGCCTAAATAATCAATTAATTTTTGCAATGTATCGGCATAAGCCTTCATCTTGAAGAGCTTAAATCCATTTACTGTATCTTCCCACAACATACCTGAAGAGTTAGCAAAAAAGCTGAAATTCCCATCTTCTCTAGCTTCTAAAAGATACACAAGTATAGCACAGAGATATCTTTGTTCTAAGGTAAAGCCATCTATCAGGTCAATATAATCCTCATAATTTTCGCTGCTATCCTTAATCCAGAACAAAGGCTCAGCTACATCCCATACATCGATGTCGTTTTTCAAATCTTCTTCAGTGATTTCTTTATATATTTTTTTGTTTTCAGATTCCATATTTTCTCCAATTATTAAATCTACAGCTTACTCACTTAAAGGATTCAATTATCCTTTCAAGTTTATGTTGTCTGATTGCTTTTGGGGCTCAAATCCTAATGCCTTTAGAGCCTCAGCCTGTTTTCTTTTATGCTCTTCAGAACCATATAAAATCGAACTGTATATTTCAATCTCAGGCCAATCATCATAAGATCTGTCTAAAAAACCGGGAATCTTTTCATACATAGGTAAGATGTTTGAGATAAGACCTTTCTTTAAGCAGTCAATATACTCTTCCTTGCTTAGGATTTCCGTATTTCCATTTTCATCAAATGAATTACACCTATTAAGTGTCCCTTCAATATCCCAAGGCGTAAATGCCACTAAATGCGGCGATCTGCTCCACCTCCTAGTATCTTCCTTATCAGGTGATGGTATAACTTTTTCCCAAAAGCCCCTCTTTATGGCAAAAGAACCTGTTGATATATAAAGCCTGTACCCTGTATGCTCAAAGGTTTCCTCACATATCTCTCCGTCAATAGGCTCAAACACTCCGTAAACATCACCGGTCAACAGCCTTACATAATAAGTTCTATCTTTTCCGTCTATTTTGTAGATTGCACCGACTTCATATCTTGCCATTCTCTTCCCCTTTTATACTCAGACAGCAAAAACATAGACACCATTTTATACAGTATTGCTGCCACACATTCCTAATAACCTTCTTTAATTATGATTATTCAACATAATCTGTCTTTTTATATCTTGGTGAAACAAAGCCCAGTATGCCAATTTGAGGTATGTTCCATTCATTAGGCAGATATATACTACAACTGACCTCATCTCCCTTAGGATTTTTCGCTTTGAACTCATACCTCAGCAGTTCTTCATTCCCACTTATTCTCTCTATGTCAGATATATGGCTTTCCTTAAAAACCAGATTGAACTCATTCCATATAGCTTCAACATCTTCCACTGATAATTGAACTTTTAAGTGGTATTTCACTCCCACCTTGCACCTTGGTTTTCTTCCAGTTTCATCCTCTTTACAGGTCTTTACACTTCCCTTTTCAAATGACCATTCTGCACCTTCTAAAGAACTCACTTTAGTACTCAGTGCATCCTTAAACTCACTCATTTTGGCTAAAATATACTTACTCGCCTCTTCAAATATCTCAAATTCTCCATCAGCCCTTTTTAAACGAACCTCCACCTCTATATGTATTTACAACACTGGTAAATTTCTGCCCACATTTAGGGCATTCAATGATTAAGATATTTCTACTCTATTTTCATTAATGGCAGCACATTTTTCTATTTTACAACCCACTTTCCTGCCTTTGAACTACCGATATATTCAATCTTACCTCTCTTGTTCAATTCAGAAAGATCTCTTTTGATAGTTGCTTCTGAAACTCCCAACAAACTTGATAACTCTATTCTGGTAATATGCGGATTATCCAAAATAATTTCAATTATCCTTTCAAGTCTATGCTGTCTAACTGCTTTTTGGGGCTCATCCCCTATCTTTTGGGGCTCATTTCCTATCTTTTGGGGCTCATTTCCTGCTTTTTGGGGCTCATTTTCTATCTTTTGAGGCTCATTCCCTGCTTTTTGGGGCTCATCTACAAAATCGAATGAGTATGAATCATCTAATGGTACTGTAATTCGGAATATATCTCCATCTTCCAATTCAGGATATTTCCCCGAATAGTATTCACTATACTTATACAGTTTTCTCGTTCCAGAGCCAAGTGTATCTGCATAACCAATGTTCCTAAAAAAAGAAGCAATTAGCGGGTTCTTTGGATTAGGCTCAAGATTTTCAGGTGTAATATATCCGACTTTAACTGACCGATTAGCATTTTCAATATACATACGATCGCTTTCAATTACAAACTTAGCTACGAATGAGCTGGTAAACTCACGGTGCATTAACGTATTACTTATCATTTCTCTTGAAATTATATTTCTCAAACTAACACGATTTGTATTTTCCAAGAAAAATTTATCTGACAGATGTTTTCGTGCAAATTCCATCAATATATAATAACTTTCAATTAAATTAGTTTTTACTATCTCTCTATCATCATATCTGTCCAAGTTAACCTTGCGAAGCAATGCATCCGTCATATATGTAGGGCAAATATTCATAATAACTTCATCTTTACCTAATAGCATAATGGCAGCAAGATTGTATCCCTTTTGACCTGTTGCCAAATCTGTGCAATACAGTCCTGAACTTACAAGCAGCTCCTGATCTGACATTTCTGTCCAAGGATGCTTCCCTCCAGCATTATTTACTGCCATTCTACGGACTTTAGGAAGTAAATCCAATCGTAAATCATCTATTGTTGCATACGGATAGATTCTACGCTCAGTAAAAATCTCCTGCTTGCGAATATACATCTGAGCAATCTGCGAAGTAGAAGTTACCTTTACATCTGCATCATCTACACGATCATAAATTACTTTTTTATAGCTATGCACCTCGGCACTTGGTGGAACATGAACATGAATGATGGTTTTTCCTTCTTCATTTTTTATAATTTCAGGAGAAAGATAGATTGTGGGAGAAAAAAGCAATGGATTGCTGACTACACTTATGAAATTTTTGACCATATCAGGAGCTGATTTTTCCGGTATACCCTTAACTTTACCATCGTCTAAGACACCCAAAAATATATCTCCACCAAATCTGTTTAAAAATGAGCATACAGACTCATAGGTATCATTTTCAATACCATTTCCACAACGCTTAAATTCAACAGCAACGGTTTCGCCAATTTCAAGAATTGATTCCAGTGTATTTATATCCATTACATCACCCTTTTTACTACTTAAGCTTTCATATTCCTTGTTTTTCAGGATTATTCTACTATCTTCATAAATTAAAGTCAAATTTTCTAAGTCTTTTACTTCTGCTACCACAGATCCTTTATAAAACATCTTGTGAACTGTCGTAATAAAGTACAAGCAATAAATTATAATGAATTCTCCATCAGCCCTTTTTAAACGAACCTCCACCTCTATATGTATTTACAACAGATGTAAATTTCTGCCCACATTTAGGGCATTCAATGATATGGTAGATAATGTCATCCACCCAGTACCCACCCCGCTTATAGCCATCTACGGGGCAGGTGCCATCTACAAGCAAAAAGCCGGATTTTTGATTAACTCACCTATATAGGCCATAGTTTCTTCATAGTCCTTTGGAGACTTAAAGTTTGGAACTAAAGTTATCTTCTCACAAAATTCGCACATCTTATGCCTCCAATAGTGTATTCAGTTAAAATAAACTAATATATTGTAACCAAAACATTTCCATTTATTTCCAAAATCTGCTTGTAAAAATCAATCAAATCCTCGAAACATTTGTGGACTTCCTTCTTTATTCCTTCAAAATCAAGATCAGGCTCCCAGATATCAGGATAAAGCTCGGCCTTTTTACAGGTTTCCATATCGAGATTATGTAACGCTCCCACTATATCAAAGCTCTCTAAGGCAGAAAGAATGTCTTCCACCCTTTCTTTCTGTATAAGCAGTAAATTCAGATATTTCTTCAAGTGAAGCCACACCTACAACTGCCTCGCTTAAAGGATCATCCCAAATAGGCTCTGTGCCGCTTACACCAGTCAATACAAAATGAAGTATATCCCACATTTTATCGATATCAAGCAAAATCTCTGCCTCTTCATTCCACTCTTCAACATCTTCAAGCAGCTCATCTTCTTCACCATCAAAGTTCTTCATTGCCTTTAAGTTCTCATCACTTAAATACTGATAGTTTGCTATTAATCCCATTTATTTTTCCTCCTTAATATAAGTTTAGTACTTGTTTACAAAGCCTGAGTAGCCTTATCATTTATTTACTCATTCTCATATAATGGCTTATTTTTTACCTCTTGGGGTACATCTAAATAATTGTATCAAAACATATAAGTTGCATAAACACTATTCTGTCCTTCTACTTTTATGAAGCCTGCTGCAGCGTAGATTTCTATATCCTTATGAGCATCAGTATCAACCAGTACCATCATCTTAGATGGCAGGTTTAATTCTATTGCTTTTACAAGAAGAGCAAGCTCATAACCCTGATATCTGTACTCAGGTTTAACATAAATATCATAGGGTTCATTTTGTTCAAAACTATAGGTTACATCAAGATATCCTATCAACTGGCCGTCTTTTATAGCAAGCAATACTCTGAAACGGTCTTTAGCGGAAAGAATTCTATCTGCATTCCAATATGTTTCCCTGCTATGAAGTTCACAGTATTCTTTTCTCCATTTTTCAGTATATAATTCAATCCCACCTGTATCCACATGAGGTGGCATATTAGTATGAACCATCTTTTGCTGTTCAGTATCAAAAACGGCATTTTTTTCTCTTAGAACCCTGCATAATGCAGAATTTTTTGGATTAATAACAAAGTCTGCCTTATAACCCTGATACTTGCTCTCTAAGTGCAATAACATCCTTCTAAATGCTTCCTCATTTTTTGTAAATCCTATAAGCATTTCAATATAGTTTTTATCGGGAGTAATACTCCACACAAATATTCCTTTTACTTCTCCATTGTCAATAACCACAAATGAATACTCATCTTTTCTTTTAACTGCACCATAGAGATTGTTTTTATCATATGCATAATGCGGATCATAATACAATGGATTATCTGCCAATTCTAAAATAAAGTCCAAGTATTCTTCAAAAGATTTGATTTCAAATATTTCCATTTATTCCCCTTAATTTAACCTAAATCATTCTTATAACATTATTACTTGTTGATTTGACAGATCCTCTTAACCACATCCTCGAACTCATAAACAAATCAATATACTTTCCCACAATCATCTCGCAATGCGCCTTTACAACTGCACCATCATAGTCGTGAGTAAGCTCATTCCTTACTTTTAGCATTTCCATCCAGTCATCATCACCAATGAGATTTGCCTTAAATGCCTCTCTAAGCACATCTTTCGGAGAGCCTGTCACAAATCCGATAATAGCATAGTGCTGAATAAGGATATCTTTCATCACTTTCAAAGCTAAATCAAAGGTAATGGAAAACTTTGCTCCGGTTCCGCTTACTACGAAAGAATCTGAAAAATCCCTTTCCCTAGCCTCAGATAGAGCTTTCAGCGAATTGCAAAAAGACTCAAACCTTCTACTAAATTTCTCGTCCATATTGTCTTATATCCTCCAGTAAAAGCTCGTTTGTACAGTCATCCATATTTACTATATCCACGCTATAAAGTGTAGGTAATTCTTCTATCTCTTGTATAAGCAAATCAACCTCTTTAACCCCTGATACTGCTATATCTATATCACTTCTTTCAAGCGCAGTTCCCTTTGCCCTTGAGCCAAATAAAAGAACTTTATTTGCACCAAAGTCTCTACAGAGTTTTGCAGTTTTTTCTATTACTTCTTCTACTTTCAAATTATCACCTTTCTGCCTTATTATCTGAACCTGCATCATAAATAAGTCTTAGTAGGTTAAACTACTGGCTAAGTCTTTCGATAAATTCCTTGTCAATTTCATCTACAGTCATATCCGTATGTGCGAATATACCCTTATTATAGGAATTAGTTAATATCCAAGCAGCATACGTCTTAAATTCTTCTGCAGTTTTTACGCTATAATCAAATGCTTTGTGAGTTCCTCCGGAGCAGTCTCCCCAATCAGAGAGGTATCCTATTATTTCAAAAAATGAATCATTATAAACTTCAAATTTTTTTGTTTCTCTAGCAGTTAAATATTGTGCAATACAGTTGTCAAAGGCATAATAGAACATAGGATTACGAAGCGGAAACGAATTTCTCTCCCTGTTGTGAAAATTTGCGTCAATTATATAAGACCTACGCACATCATCCATAGTAGGCTTATCCATAGTTTTCACTGTAGTTTGGATATATTTATAAATTGTTTCTTTATCAAAAAAACGTCCGTTTATGGCAATCAGAGCCCCCCACATACCATCTTCATACTTAAACACCATTACTGCACCGTTTTTGTACTTACTTTCAACCGGAACAGGTGGTGCCACTCTTTTCTTAGGTTTCTTCTTAGGCACACTGATTTTATCCAAGAACTTATTCAGATTGTCGCTTCTTTTCTTTAGGAATTTATCATCAGCTCCCAATTCCCTTGCAATTTCCAAGTCTTTTCCACTCTGAATCGCTTCACTAACTTCATTTAACAAATCATCCTTTAGTTCTCCCACCTCCCAGAGGCAGTGTGCAAGACTAAACAAGACATCGTATCTGTCCTCATCTTCCTCAGCAGGAAGCATATCATTTTTTATATCTTCAGGTTCCTCACCGGCATTAAAACGCTCAAAAAACTCATCCTTAATATCACAGGATGTGTCATTTCCAAATATAGCAGCACTCCAAGTTCCCATTATATTCTCCTTAACCTTTGTTAATTATAATAATTTTATACGATAGCCAAAATGTCGTCAATTCTTTAATAACAATTATACCAAATAAATTATAAAATTCGAGTAATATAACTTAACAGTTAACATAAAAAGAACAGTAAACCTTTTTACAGGGTTACTGTTATTCGGGAGTTTGACAACCCTAATCCGTTATGAGGTTCATCAAAGCCAGATATGGCTTATTTTTTTTGTCAAATCTTAAATTTATGCTTGCACGTTCCACTCCGATACGTTATAATAGTATTGGAGGATAATACTATGAGATTAGGATGGACTACCGGAAAATATTCAATTACCTATCGTGCTGTTAAAAACAGTTAGAATCAATGGGAAAAAAACAAAACTCAGATTGTTAAAACTTTCGGTTCAGAAAAACAAATCTGCGAGATGTATGGCGTGAAAGATGCAAAAGCCTGGGCTAAAGAACAGGTGCGTATTATGAATGAAGTTGAAAAAGAAGATTCCGCAACATTTAATATTGAGCTCTGTGCCGCTAATGACCTTGTTAGTAATGAACAGCATAGGTTTAATGGCGGATATCTTTTCCTTCAGGATATTTATTATGAATTAGGCATGCATAAGATTTGCCGTGCAATCTCTGCGAGACACCCATTTGAGTACGACCTGAATGACATACTTTCACGTCTTATATACAGCAGAATACTTTTCCCGTCATCAAAAAGGAATAGCTTTGAAGAGTCAAAGCGCTTTATTGAACAGCCCTCTTTTGAACTGCATGAGTGTTTACCGCTCATTATCAGTGATAGCAGAAGAGGCTGATTATATTCAGAGCCGCATTTTTAAAAATAGCACTGCAGTGCAAAAACGAAATACTCAAGTAATCTATTATGACTGTACAAATTTCTACTTTGAGATCGACAATGAAGAGGATGATAAGCAGTTTGGCAAAAGTAAGGAAAACCGCCCACTTCCTATAGTAGGAATGGGGCTGTTTATGGATAGCGATGGTATTCCTATATCTTTTTGCATTTATCCCGGAAACCGCAATGAACAGACCACTATGATTCCACTTGAAAAGAAGATGCTTTCTGGATTTGATATGTCCAAGTTTGTTGTCTGTACAGATTCAGGGCTGTCATCTGCAACAAACCGGGTGTTTAATTCCTACGACAGCGAAAACGGCATGCGCGGGTATATAACAACACAGCCTATCAAAATACTTAAAGACTTCTTACAAGAGTGGTGTATGGCTGATGATGGATGGCTTCTCGATGGTGATAGAAGCGGCAAAAAATATAGGATATCAGAATTAGACAATGAAAAGGATAGAGACAAGATTTTCTACAGATCGCGATGGATTAAAGAGGAAGGTATTGTCCATACAGACAGTGGCGACAGAAAGCAAATAATCGAACAGAAGCTTATTGTTTCATACTCCTTAAAATACCGTGATTTCCAGCGCCATGTGCGTAAAGGACAGATTGAAAGAGCTGCGAAAATGATTGAAAAAGGACGCTCATCGATAGAAAGAAAAAAACAGAATGATCCTAAACGATTTATAAAAAAACCGACCATACAACAAAGTACGGGGAGATTGCAGATGTATCCATAAACAGCATAGACCAGTCATATATTGAAAATGAAGAAAAAAATATGATGGTTTTCTATGCTGTATGCACCAATCTTAATGACAACATAGGTAGTATAGTCAGGGCAAACAAGCGACGTTGGGAGATTGAAGAATGCTTTAGAATAATGAAAACTGATTTTTGAAGCACGTCCTGTATATTTTAAAACAGGAAAGACAGGATACTTGCCCATTTCATAACCTGTTTTTATTTCGCTTATTGTATACAGGTATCTTGAAAAGAAACTTAATAATAAATATACCATAGACCAGATACTTCCCTACCCTTCAGGAAATGGATTTCATAAAGTACGAGGGTAAAGGTTATCAGCCCATTTACACCAGAACAGAACTCACAGATGCACTGCACGATGCATTTTGGATTCTGTACATCTAAACAGATAGTTCCAATAAAAATGAGGAATATTTTTTTCACAAACAAAAATAGATAGTGTAACGTGCATATGTAAATTTTCCAAAAGCCCTGTAACTCGCTTCTATAGCGAATTACAAAGCTTTTTTTCTTAAAAAGCTGTCAAAGACGGGAATTATAATAATTTTATACGATAGCCAATATGTCGTCAATTCTTTAATAACAATTATACCAAATAAATTATAAAATACGGGTAATCTCACTTAACAGTTAACATAAAAAAAGAACAGTAAACCTTTTACGGGGTTACTGTTATTAGCTTATTCTGTATGTTTAGAAGTGTAGCAAACATCAACATCTAAAAATAAAAAAAGATAATTTTTTTAGATCTACTTGTATTGCCTGATACAAGTAGATAAATTAAATTAGTTAGCGACCACAAAATCTGTTTTACTAAAATTCTCAGTTTCTAAAATATCAAGTAAACGAAATGCTGGTCCTGTCGGATGCGTTCTACCACTTTCCCAGGCCTCTACGGTCTTTTTAGATACTCCCATATATGATGCAAAGACACTTTGAGTCATACCTACCTTTTTGCGAATCTCCTTAATTTCAACGTTGGAGTATTCCTTGACAGGCATTATCATATATGTTTGTACTTTAGCTTTTCCTTTACCCTTTTCATAATCGATAGCTTCTTCTAATCCTTGTTTTAAATCATCAAATAATGAACTCACACCAACCTCCTATTCTTAGCAACTTCTTCTTTTAATGCTTTAACAAGTTTTTTAATTGCATTTTTTTCTTCCATTGTCAGATTTTCCTGCTCTTTTTTCTCAAATGCCGTTATTAAATATATTACTTCATATTCAGCAAAATCCGTATAACATACCCTCACACTGCCACTCTTACCTCTATTTTCTAGCGGAAATCTAACTTTTCTTATTCCACCAGTTCCTTCCATAATCTTACCCGATTCCGGATTTTTTAACAACATTATTTGTAGCGATTTAAGTTCATCATCTCCAAGTCCTATTTCTTTCCATCTTTTAGTAAATATTGGCACCTCTATAAAAGTTCTTATCATTAAAACAACCTCTCATTTATATTAATTTCTATTTTATACCCTATTTTTATAGGGTGTCAACCTTATTTTCTATAATATACAGTATTCTTTTATTGACTACTACACAACATTTCTCATTTACATGAAGCTACAGCCTTAGTGCTATCGCATCAAATGACGATATTGCCAAAAAGGGCAGTAAACCTTTTTACGGGTTTACTGCCTTTAGCTTGTTCTATTCAAGCGAATCAAAATCAAAGGCTGCTGCCTTGGTATAGTTGGTTACCTTTGCCTCAAAGAAGTCTGTCTTTGTGGCATTTAAGTTAGAGAAGCTCTCTATCCAGCCCATAGGGTTCTCCTCAATCTCAGGGAACCACACAGGAAGTCCAATTGCTTTTAGTCTTAGGTTAGAAAGGTACTTGATATATCTCTCTATCAGCTCATTATTTATACCCAAAATCTCATTGTTGGTTACATACTGTCCCCATTCTATCTCATTTAATGTACCTACCTTCACCATCTCCCTAAGCTCTTCCTTAAGTTCATCAGTGAAAATCTCAGGATTTTCCTTCATCAGCTCTCTTATTATATTCTGGAAGAGTACGAGGTGGGTAATCTCATCCCTGTTTATATACTTGAAAATGGTACTTGTAGCCGTCATCTTCCCCTGTCTTGCAAGGGTGTAGAAAAAGCTGAAACCACTGTAAAAATAAATACCCTCAAGAATATAGTTCGCCATCACCGAGCGCACAAAGTTCTCTGTACTTGGATCATCTGAAAATCTCTGGTACATATCAGCAATAAACTTGTTTCTGCTAAATAAAATCGGATCTTCACGCCATTCATCATATATCTTATCCCTTGTTACAGGATTGGTAACAGTATCAAGGATGTAAGAATAACTCTGGGCATGGATTTCCTCCTGAAATGCCTGTATATTAAGGAGGGATGACACCTCTGCAGCTGTTACATATCTTGCAAGGTGAGGCAGGTTCTCACACTGAATTGAATCCAGGAAGTTAAGGAAAGAAATAATCTTGTCAAAGGCCTTTCTCTCTCCCGCAGTCAGATATGAAAACTGCTTAACATCCTCACCGAGCGAGATTTCCTCAGGTATCCAGAAATTGTTGAGCATGGTGCGGTACATTACATTTGCCCAGTCATATTTTATACGGTTCCACTCTCTGAGGTTGGTGGTATTTCCATTTAGAATGCCCTCAGTACCACGTTTACCCAGTTCATTAAATATTTTTTTCTTTTCCATATAGTCTCCATTCCACAGGTACCTTCAAGTGGCAATATTGCAGGTAAAAATAGTTTCACTCTATCAGCTTGAACAGCTTGTGCACTCATCCATTTCAAGCGACCTGTTTCTTACATAGTAAATTGTCTTGATGCCAGACTTAAAAGATTCCACATACAAATCAAGTATGTCCTTTGCCTTAACATCAGGTGTAATGTAGAGGTTGAAGGACTGAGCCTGATCAATATGCCTCTGCCTGGCTGCACAGGCTCTTATAGACCATAATTGGTTTATATAATGCGCTTCTTTATAATACCAGAACGTCTCATCATTTAGCTCAGGTGCTGTCTTAGGTGTGAAGCTTCCCTTCTTCTCTTCAACAAAGAACTTCTTAAATATAGGATCGATTCCTGCGGTAGTTCCCGCTATATTGGATGTACTTCCTGTTGGAGCTACAGCCATAAGATAGCCGTTTCTAAGTCCATATTTCATTACATCCTTCTTTAGCTCCTGCCATCTCTCACTTACATATCCTCTTTCGTCAAAATATTCTCCGGTCTGCCATTTTGAGCCTTCAAATTCTGCATAGGCACCCTTTTCCTTAGCAAGCTCCATAGACGCCTTTATCGCATTGTAGGCTATTTCTTCAAAGAGCCTGTCTGCTTCTTCTATGTGCTTTTCATTTTCCCAGGCTATGGCATTTTTAGCCAGATAATGATGGTATCCGCTCACACCAAGCCCTACAGCTCGGTATTTAAGTGAAGTAACCTCAGCATCGGACACAGGGAACATATTTAAGGTAATAACATTGTCAAGCATTCTTATCTGAAGAGGCACATTTTCCTTTAGTTCATCAAAAGCCACATTTCCAAGGTTGATTGAGTTGAGGTTACAGGTCACCATATCTCCTGATTCCACTGTTGTAACTATCTTTGACTTTCCATTTTCAGATACGATTTCTTCCGAAACAAACTTGGTTTCACTCATATTTTGAGCTATCTCGTGGCAGAGGTTTGAGCCGTATATCATACCTGCGTGGCTGTTTGGATTGGCTCTATTCACCGTATCCCTAAAGAAGATAAAAGGTGTGCCGGTTTCCACAGCACTCTTCATTATCTTCTTCATTATGTCAAGGGCATGGACTGTAATCTTTGCAAGCCTGATATCATTTTCACAAAGCTTATATCTCTCAGAGAATTCCTTGTGTTTCTCATCCTTATCGTAATAGTCCTCAAGCGAAAATCCCATCAGCTTTTCAACTTCGTGAGGATCAAAAAGGCTGAAATCCTGCCTATTTATCAGTCTTTCCATAAAGATATCAGGTATGCTTATGGCAGGGAAGATATCATGAGCCTTTCTTCTGTCATCACCGTTATTGGTTCTTAGGTCAATGAATTCATACAAGTCCTTATGCCAGATGTCAAGAGTGATGGAAGCGCCGCCCTTTCTTCTACCAAGCTGGTCTACTGCAACTGCTGTATCATTGTAAAGCCTTACCCAAGGAATGACTCCTCCTGAAGCATTGCTAAAGCCTCTTATATCACTTCCAAGGCTTCTGACCTTGCCAAGATAGATGCCTAAAGCACCTCCGTGTTTAGACACTTTGGAAAACTTTGAATTGACATCGTAAATTGACCACAGATTGTCCGAAACAGTACTTATAAAACAGCTTGAAAGCTGGTTAAATGTTGTGCCTGCATTGGCAAGGGTAGGTGTGGCCACAGTCATCTTAAGCTTGCTAAGTAAGTCATAGAAAGCCTTGGCATAATGCACCTTATCCTCTTCTACGCTTGCAAGGTGCATGGCAATAGCCATAAATCTCTCCTGAGGAAGCTCTAAAACTTCTCCATCCGTTCCCTGCACCAGGTAGCGGTCTGCAAGGAGCTTCACTCCCTCATAATTGAAAAGGAAGTCTCTGTCAGGATCTATGTAGTCAGCCAGTTCTTTCCTTTGGGCTTTACTATACTTAGTGACAAAATCCTCAGTATATATCCCTCTCTCAACAAGCATTTCTACAAGCTCGTTAAAGTCGCCATAGCCAAAGGTCTTGTAATTACGGCTAATCTTAGCTTCTTTGTAAAGGTCAAACAAAAACAGCCTGGCTGCCACATACTGCCACTTGCTGTTCATCCTGTTTAGACCTCCACCGTTTTCACTCTCGTCATTAACTATGACTTTTTCGATAGCAGAATGAATGAGCACCTGCTGAATTTCTTTGGTGCTCATTCCATTTTTAAACTGAATCTTGGAGTCCATTTCAAGTTCCATAGGATCGCAGCCATCCAGTCCTTCACAGGCAAGGGCTACCATCTTCTTTGTCTTTTCAACGCAAAGATTCTCATATTTACCATTACGCTTCTTTATCAAAATGTCCATATATATTGTGCTTCCTTTTCTTTTTTAGTACTACATTTTGATATTATAGCCTATGTAAATGGTTTTTGTAAACCTGTGAAAGTGACAAAAATCCTCGGGCTGTTATATGTATAATTTTACAAAATTATATTGTAAGCAATATTATCTATAACAGGCAGAGGATAGAGTTCATTTTAATATACATATTGCTACTACAATGCAGTCTAAAATTGATTTTTCACTACAGTACTGATAAAATTCCCCTTTTGCCTGTCAATACTGGCTGTTGATAAAGTCAGCGGACAAAGATGTATCGCCCTCTTCCTATCAGGATTAATCACAACCGGCATTGAATAAAAGACATTTTCCTTGTTTTCTAAGTCAATAACCCACTTACCACCCAGATTTTTTCTAATCGTCTCACCAACATAAACGGTAAGGTAATCAAGCATTTTCCTATCAACAATTAAGTCATTAACTTCCTTATAATTAGCTAAAATCCAGCCTTCAATCTCGTCAAGCGACTCAATGCTGTAATCAAGCTTCAAGTTCTGCTCTTTGGCAAATTCTCCCGTAAAATAATCCATCTTAAAGTCAATTAGAATAATCCAATCCTCAAAATCATCCTGCGTATACGCCATGTTAAACTCCTTTACACTATTTTTTCTACTAGACTACTTACACTATCAACAACATTATGCCACGTCAATTCACCCACATAATTGTTCTCTTTTCTGTAATTCTCCCACCAGGTATTCATAGTTTTAGAATCATATACAGTATCAATAATCTCCTTTAAATTCTGTATTTTTATCTTCAGAGCAACGATATTTACAAGTTGCTTTAAATGCACTTTTGAACATTTTGAAGTCAATATTATTTTCATGCATTTCTTATTCTTGCCTTAACAGCAGTCGCTGTTTTTATCGCAAAAGCACCTCCGTATATTGTCTCACTCGTTCTTCAAGTTTCATTATTTTTGCATATTCCATAAAGCTTATGTATATCTTTCTTTTTTTATCAGAAAAAAATATGTAGTAATAGCAGATTGAAAAAAATCTGAATGTCCATCTGTTTTTCTTCTCTTTATGATATCGCAAATGCATCTTTCTTTATCATAAATTCTAACTGTATTGCCCGCAAAAAGTTTTTAGCATTTGTTAAACCAAGTTCTATCCACTCCGGCCTTACAGTATGAACTATAACTCCTACACCTTTTAGATGCCTACTATTATATCCCCTTACTACACTTACCACCGGATTAAACGGTTCTCTATCAGTAAGGCTGTGAAGATACAATGCTGTCTCATTTGAGAAAATAATTTTTCTATTTCTAATTTGTAAAGAATATAATTTATCTTCCCAAGCATCAGGCGCAAGATATACTCCTGAAGCCACTTTTTCCATTTCATTTTTCTTAATATACTCCATCACAGTGTATTTGGAAAAATCTTTATTTTGAACATCCACAATCCGAAGATAGCCATTCTGCTCTTCAACAATCTGAGACAAAATACTATTATAATCCATAATTTTTACTCCTTTCGCTACAATTTTAATATTTTATAGCGAAAAAGTCAATTTCTTTTTTTCGCTATAATTTTTAATATTTTGTAGCGAAAAAGAAGTCGCCGGTATATAACCTACTTACCGGCGCAAAACAGTAAAAAAATACCCTTTACTACATTCTCCTAATTACTAGCCTCTATTATTATAATTAATCAATAGTCTTCATTTAACTTCCGTATTGTGCCACTGACTTCACCTGATATTATCATAAGTTATTTCTAAGTATTGTGCTGATATAGTTTCCCTTTTGCCTTGCTATACAGGCAGTTGCAAAAGTCATTGGCGCCTTATATACCTCTAATCTGTAGGATGGATCTGTAAGTACAGGCATAGAATAGTATGCATTCTTTTTATTTTTCAGGTCAATGTACCATTTTCCACCGATATATTTTCTAAATGTCTCACCAATATAAATCGTAAGATAATCAAGCATCTTACTATCTGCGATTAGGTCTTTAATCTCCTTATAATTAGCTAAAATCCAGCCTTCAATCTCGTCAAGCGACTCAATGCTGTAATCAAGATTCAAGTTCTGCTCTTTTGCAAACTCCCCTGTAAAATAATCCATCTTATAGTCAATTAGAATAATCCAATCCTCAAAATCATCCTGCGTATACGCCATGTTAAACTCCTTTACACTATTTTTTCTATTAGCTTTTTACCTAATCATCCTATTTACTACCCTCTATTATTATAATTAATCAAACAACCGCTAACTATGATGTCCTTCTCTTCATCAGTCATGGCACCTAAAGACAGCTCTATCTCCTTAGTTCCGTTTTCATTTACTATCACAGCCTTCACACTGCTTTCTCCCTTTTCTATAGCAGACTTAATTCCCTTTATATAGATAAAGTCTCCTTTATGGAAAGGAATGTTCTCGTCCTCATAGATGAAAGGAATCATGCCCCAATTCATCACATTTGAGCGGTAACGCTTGGTGGCATAGGCTTTCGCAATATTGGCAAGACCTCCCAGTACACGCTGGCAGCTGGCAGCCTGCTCCCTTGCAGAACCATCACCGGGCTTTACTGCATAGATAGCGCTTCCTATCTCTGTGAGCTCTGCCTTAAAATCCTCATCATAGGCCTGAAGTATAGCAATGGCCTCATTTAGCTTATCATCGGTAAAAGCCTTGCCACCAAGCCTTTCCTCCTCCATACTTCTAACCTTCTTTGCCTCACCCACATAGTCTGGATCCTTCCTTGACAGAGTGAACTCCGCAAGTCCCAGAGGGTTTGAGCGGTAAGAGCTGGTTTCACCCGAAGGGATTAGTTCATCGGTAGTAGTAACAGGATCGTGGATTTCGGATACTATCTTAATTAATATATCATCTGCAAGCCTCTCCATCTTTGGCCATGGCACTATATTAGGTCCATATTTAAGCTCTGCATTAAAATCAGGCCTTCCCACACCGTTAAATACCCTATTATCATATATTTTACCGTCAAAAAAGTACTTTGGATGGCTGTATTCCACATCTATCTCACAGGCAGAGGTAAGCCTGCCCTTATTTGCTGCTGTTGCAGCTATACTTCTGGCATCCATAAGGGCAACAGAAGCCATCTGTCCGCTTCCAGGCTTGCTTCCCCTCCCTGCTTGGGAAGTTTCTTGTAGAATGTCTTATTGAAAATGCACCATTGGCAGGTACATCTCCTGCACCAAAGCAAGGTCCGCAAAAAGCAGACTTAACTAGGGCTCCTGTCTCCATAAGGGTGGCTACGGTACCATTTCTTACAAGCTCTATATATACTGGCTGGCTTGCAGGGTAGAGACTTAGCGAGAATTCATCATTTCCTATGTACTTTCCTTTAAGGATGTCTGCTGCCGCACATAGGTTCTCAAAGCCACCGCCTGCACAGCCTGCTATTATTCCCTGGTCTACCTGAATCCTGCCATTCTTAATCTTGTCAGTTAGCTTAAAGTTGATATCTTTTCCAAAGCTTACCTTTGCATTTTCTTCAACCTCGTGCAAGATATCCTTAGGATTCTTGTTTACCTCGTCTACCAGGTAGGTATTGCTTGGGTGGAAAGGCATAGCTATCATAGGCCTTATTTTACCAAGGTCTACCTCTATAAGTCCGTCATAATAAGCAGGTGCACTAAGCCTTAGCTCCTTATAGTCATTAGGACGGTTATGAATCTCATAAAACTCCTTCACCCTCTCATCTGTTTCCCATATTGATGAAAGGCAGGTGGTCTCGGTTGTCATAACATCTATGCCTATTCTATAGTCCACACTTATATGCTTATTCCATCTCCGACAAATTCCATTATTTTATTGTTTACATATCCCCTGTCAAAGACCTCACCTATGATTGTAAGGGCTATATCCTGCGGGCCTACACCCTTTACAGGTTCTCCCGTAAGCCTTACTGCTACTACCTCAGGACAGGCAACATCATAGGTCTGGCCAAGGAGCTGTTTTACAAGCTCAGGGCCTCCCTCTCCTATTGCCATGGTTCCAAGTGCACCGTATCTGGTGTGGCTGTCTGAGCCAAGTATCATCCTGCCACCGCCAGCAAGCACCTCCCTTGCAAACTGATGGATGACAGCAAGATTAGGTGGTACATACATACCTCCAAACTTCTTGGCAGACGAAAGCCCGAATAAATGGTCATCCTCATTTATGGTGCCGCCTACCGCACAAAGTGAATTGTGACAGTTGGTAAGGGCATAAGGCACAGGAAACTTCTTTATTCCTGAGGCTATAGCTGTCTGTACTATGCCTACAAAGGTTATATCGTGGGAGGCAAGGCAGTCAAACTTAAGCTTAAGGTTCTCCATATCCTCTGATTGATTGTGAGTACGCAGTATGCCATAGGCTAGAGTATTTTTTTCTTCGCCTCTTCCTTTGTTATGCTTACTCCCAGCTCTCCAAGTCTTTCTTTTATGTCGGTTCCGTCTTCAAGAACTTCACCATTCACTATATATGCTCCGTTTTCTGCTAATCTAATCATATATTCTCCAATCTGTCGGCTAAATTTACCAATTTTTCCCATAATAAAGCATTTTAAAATAATTATCAAGTATACCTCTTGTCATAATAGCAAATCTGTAATAAAATTAAGCAGATGATACTAATATGCTAACCAGGAGGTAATTATGAGGCATCTTATAAGTCCACTTGATTTTTCAGTAGATGAGACCAATTATATCTTAACACTTGCCGGTGACATTTACAAAAACCCTGAAAAATACAAGGATATCTGTCATGGTAAAAAATTAGCTACTTTGTTTTATGAGCCGAGTACACGAACCCGCCTTTCATTTGAAGCTGCTATGCTTAATTTGGGCGGTAGTGTTCTCGGTTTTTCTGAGAGTTCCTCAAGTTCAGCAGCCAAGGGAGAAACTGTAGCAGATACCATTAGGGTAATCTCTGCTTACGCTGATATCTGCGCTATGCGCCATCCCAAGGAAGGTGCACCTCAGGTTGCTTCGATGTATTCTTCTATACCTGTTATAAATGCAGGTGACGGCGGACACAACCACCCTACCCAGACATTTACCGATATCCTTACAATCAAGGAGCTTCGTGGTAAAATAGGAAATATGACAGTTGGGCTCTGTGGCGACCTTAAGTTTGGAAGAACTGTTCATTCCCTCATACAGGAGCTTGTAAGATATCCTGAGATTAAGTTTGTTCTTATTTCTCCTGATGAATTAAAGCTTCCTGAGTATGTAAAGACTGAGATATTGGATGCAAATAATGCTCCTTACGTGGAGACTGCCTCCCTTGAAAAAGCCCTGCCTGAGCTTGATGTCCTCTATATGACAAGGGTGCAGAGGGAGCGTTTCTTCAATGAGGAGGACTATATAAGGCTTAAAGATACCTACATCTTAGACAAGGCTAAACTTAAAGGTGCTAAGTCTGACCTTATGATACTTCATCCTCTTCCAAGGGTTAATGAGATATCTACCGATATAGATGATGATCCTAGGGCAACTTATTTTAAGCAGGCAAAATACGGTGTTTATGTAAGAATGGCTTTGATACTACGTTTACTGGAATTGGCATAGGAGGTAATTTATGTTAAATATTAGCGGTATTAATTCAGGTTATGTGATAGACCACATACCTGCCGGACTGTCAATGTCCATATACAGATATCTGAATCTTGGTAAATATGATAATCAGATAGCCATTATTAAATGCCAGAAGTTCCAAAATGGGAAAGAAAGATATAATTAAGATAGAGGGGTATACCCGGCGAGCTTAATCTCGAGCTTCTATCTATCTTTGGTGATAGCATTACAGTAAATGTAATAATGGACGGTGTTATCAAGGATAAGATTCATCCTAGCCTACCTGACACAGTAAATGATATATTTACCTGCAAGAATCCACGTTGTATAACCTCCGTGGAGCGTGGACTTAAGCATGTATTCAAGCTTACCGATAAGGAGCACATCACTTACCGCTGTGTATACTGTGAGCAGGCTTACAATATGAATAAATAGTAGGGAGATTATGGAAGAAAACAAAGAAAAAGAAACTAAAATCAAAAAAATAAAGCGGTTACTTGCCCTCATAGGAGTTATTATACTTTTAGGACTGTATGGAGTCACTCTTATTACCTCCTTTATGGCAAGTCCCGCAGCCAATGCCCTATTTATTGTGAGCCTTGTATGTACAGGCTTCATACCTGTTGCCATCTACATATTTATTTGGCTGCTTAAGTTTAGATAAGTTGATGGATTTTGTTTAAAAATCTATACACTTTTAACAAAGTTAATTTTAATCTTGTTTTCCACAATTAAATAGTGTATAATCCCATCTTTGACACTTGTAACAATCAAAAAGGCTCTAATCCATTTTATAATCTGGGTTTTAGAGCCTTTATATATGCAAGAAAATGTGGCTATTTTTCTTCTTTTTTCATCTTTGTAAAAATTTTTTTCATATTTCTGTTTGACACAATCTCTAAGTCAGTTCTGAAACCTGAAATTTCATGTAATGCATCTGTAAGGTCTGTTCTTTCATAAACGGGAATATATCCATCACCCAGAGATACCAGCATGTTCATATTTCTAAGTGTTTGTATGATCTCATGACATGAAAAGCTTACTTCAGGGGACTGCGCTGTAAGCCTCTTCTCCAGAATCCGATATAGTACAAGGGAAGCATAACAAGTTAGGAAATGAGCCTTAATTCTGTCTTCTCTTGAGAGGTAAACAGGCCTTGCCTTAAATTCGGTTTTCATAATACGAAAGCACTCTTCGATTTCCCAGCGCTTGTGGTTGATTCTAACAATAGATTCTGCATTGTCTTCAAGGTTTGTACATACAGCATAAAAGCCATCATACAGTTCTTCCTCAGCGATCTTCTTCATATCTAACTTTATGAGGGATTTTTCTGCCATCTCCCCATGCCTTGTGATATGCTCTTGTGATAATAGGCGTTTATAATCGTTTGCGGACCTTTTTGTAAGGGTTGAAGGGTGGTCAAGACAACTGCTCGCTTTTTTTCAATCTGTCTTCCTCGTATTTTTTTCTCTGGTAAGCCTGGTATTTTTAGAGAAAATGTAATAATAAGATGCTGTTCAAGGCCGTCTTCATTAATCCACCTGTCTTTATAGAAGGTAGTATGGTAGTCTTCTACAGGATCAAGCTCACTTATTCTGTAAGTTTTTTTACTTCCTGTCTTTCTCCACCCCTCATCTGAAAGGCAGAACTCTTTTAAGAAGTCTTTTAACTTTTTAATTGACTGCGTAGTGATAAACTTTCGCTTTTTTGTATCATTGAATCTCCTGTTTGGTGCAGACGAGAGACCAGAGTCAGTACATACAACAAGTTTATCGATACCGAAATCTGATATGATCTTCTTCTCTAAAGGTGCAAGAGACGGCTGTTCGTTCTGGTTGCCTGGAAACATGGAGAAGGCAAGTGGAATGCCGTCAGCATCCATAAACAAGCCCATCTGAACAATAGGGTTTGGTCTGTGTTCTTTGGAGATGCCATATTTCCGAAAGCCATCTTCTTCCTCTGTTTCAAAATAGAAGTTAGTACAGTCGTAGTAAAGGATATGTTTATTTCTCTCTATAACGGACATGGAGTTTTCATAAAGTTTTTTTTGTATCAGGTCATTTTCCTTTGCAAGAACTTCAAGAGCACGATAAACCTGATGAAGGTCAAAGTTCCTCTTCCCCAGGAAATTTTCTGCATAGTGGAACGAAGCTTCCTTTGAAGACGGTGAAAGAATTCTTGTATAAAGGAGGGAAGAAAAAATGTCATCTAAGTCATATGTTATCTTATATTTCTCAGATATTTCCTCTACTACTTTAGGAAGCCTTAGTTCGTTGTAAATCTTCTTTAGGAAAAGATAGCCCACATTAACAGATTTCCTGACATTTTTATCAATCTGCCTGCTTCCGGAGTACTTAACGGTGATATCTTTCCTAGATTCTTTTTCAGAAAGGGTAAGTTTTTTAACATACTCCTTTGCCCATTCAATAGGATCCTTATCACCCGCTCGAGCCTTTAGCTCTTCAATAGAGCCAAGGCGTTCTACTGTCTTTGTGGATGTTTTATCACCTATCCTATATGACTTTTTGAACATAGTATGTAGTTGAATTTTTTGAAGAAGACTTTGTAAGTTTCATAGTATCATACCTCCACCTCCCATTATATCATATATAGACACATATAGCCACATAAAATTTGAAAAATTTGACAAAAATAAGCCTTAGTTGGCTTAAATAAAAGGATTATTTAAATTTGGTGTTATGAGTAAGTGTCAAACTCCCCGGCTGCTTAAGTTTAGATAAGTTGATGGATTTTGTTTTAAAAATCTATACACTTTTAACAAAGTTAATTTTAATCTTGTTTTCCACAATTAAATAGTGTATAATCTAATTTATGGAGAGTAAATTAAGTACTCTAAGAACTATTATGTAAGTGTCAAATGTTTTTGGCACCCATATCAAACAACAATATTAATAAAGGAGAAAAATTATGAAGAAATATGTATGTGATGTTTGTGGATGGGAATATGATGAAGAGGCTGGATGTCCAGAGATGGGAATAGCTCCTGGAACAAAGTTTGAGGATCTTCCGGATGACTTCGAATGTCCTGAGTGCGGAGTAGGCAAGGATATGTTTACTGAGCAGTAATTAAGACAAAAAATGCTGTCACCTTCAAAGTGAATGTGACAGCATTTTTAATTATAAATCAAAAAATGATACTTCATAGGATACCTGCTTCTTAAGCCCTGTAACCGTTACCCTAAACCTGTCTCCTGCGTAGTACCCTCCTATGTCCTTAGGTCTGAATATAATACAGCCTACCTGTCCATAGTGTTCATTATTTACATTAAAATATCCGTCTGACTTTGACTTACTGAAATTCCAAGTCTTATTATCCGAAAGTCTTGTAAGTTTTATCTTTATTTTAGAGGCATCCACCGTATATCCCATCGATATACTCCAGGGATATATATTATTAAAATAAATAACAGGCATATTCCTTGCAGGCCAGATAACACCGTATTCTGATGCTGAAGTCCTTGACATATCAAAAGCATAGGTAGCTGAAAATCTATCGTAAAATCCAAAGCCTGTAGACTTCATAGAAGGGTTCAATATCCATCTCCTATGTCCTAAAGTAGCTATGTTAGAAGCATCTCCATCTTCCATATAGGCATACACTATACTAGTGTCAATATTGTTATATCCCATCGCAATATTACTTTTAGATGAACCCTCTGCTCCAAGAGAATACAGATTCTTAGACATACCACTTGGTTTTGATGGGAAATGTGAAAGTGATTTATTGGCATAGTTAACCACACTTGCCGCCTGTGCAAGTTTCGTATATTTACTGTTAAGTGTTACATTGGCTTGTAGTCCTGCTATATACCTCATTTGATTTAAGGCATTGAGAGCGGACTTCAAGGTCTTATCCTTTACCTTCCCCAGCGAATAAGGAGGAATATCCAAAGGATCTTCATCATATTCCACAGGCGCATTAAAATCCACATGATGAGATTTTACAAAGGCTCTTATCTCATCCTGGGTACGATAAGCTATATTTAATCCTTTACTCTTAGTTTCTTTTTCGTTTTTACCTGCACTTATAGTATAGTAATTATAACTAAAGTCCGCTATTGTAACGCATGATATAAGTACAACCGATAACAATATGGCAATTATTCTAAATCCTTTATTCAAAAATATCTCCTTTTACCTTCCTTGGTGTCAAAAAGCATCTGACATTTGCAAAGATTTCTAAGCTTTGTAAAAAGTGCCCCCTCGGAGAGTTTTTCATGTGATAGGGAATTTCAGAGAAATTTCCTTTCACATAAAAAATTCTAGTCAAATTCATATCAAACAAAAAACCTGAATTACCCATACTATTAAATAATATAGATAATTCAGGTTACTATATAGGATATAAGTGTCAAAACTATGTTGTTTTTGTGACAATTTAAATCTGGACTTAAATATCCAGTTATATTTTGTCAACAGTACTTATCAATATGTTTTATATTTTCCTACACTACTGTAGTCGCCGTATATCTTCTTACCACCAATCTTAACAAAGGCGCGGGCTTTTACATAATAGGTTTTTCCTGCCTGTGCTTTGTTAATCATAAACTTGGTCTTTTTCGGAGAGTTTGAAACCATTTTTTTAGCATTGTGAAATTTTTTATTTTTAGCAAATACTACTTCATATCCACTTACACTATCGTTTTTGCTTACCTGAAGATTAATCTTCCTAGTTTTTAGACCGTATTTATATGTACTTCCTGAAGCATATATATATACATTTGAAGGTATGACAGTTACTTTTTTTGATTTTGTTATGCTCCCATCTGGAGTTGATACTGTTATTGTTGCAGTACCATAGCTGTTAGCCTTACAATACTTCTCATAGTCATACTCAAATACTTCATCATTCTTGCCATTACTTAGGCTTATAACTTCATTATCAATTTTTATTTTAACTACATCACTTGCATTGGCAGGAATAGTTCTTACATTAAGCTTAGCATACTCCCCTAGTTTAATAGTATTAGGGATATTAGATAATGATATACCAGTAACGGGCTCTAAATCAAAAAAGGATACCTCATAAGAAACAGGCTTGTTAAGCCCTGTAATCTTGACATTGAAGCTTTCTCCACTTTCATACCTTTTTATTCCATCAGGCCTGAAAATTATACACCCATTTAACCCATAATTAAGATTACTAACATTAAAATATCCATCAGAGTGTGTTTTACTAAATTTCCAAGTTTTATTATCTGTAAGCCTTGTAAGCTCCACCTTGATGTTTGAGGCATTTACTTCATAACCCATAGATATACTCCAAGGAAAATCAGAGTTAATATACTCAGTCGGCATATTCATAGCAGGCCATATCACGCCGTACTCAGGTGAATTCCTAAAAGCACCATCAAGAGCATAGGTTGCAGAAAAACTATTGTAATATCCAAATCCTACAGCCCTCATAGATGGATTAAGTATCCAGCGTCTATGTCCAATTGTATCAATATTGGTAGAGTCTCCATCATTCATGTACCCCATCACAATTCCAGTGTCTAAGTTAGCATAACCCATAGCAAGGTTACTACTAGCCGCTCCTTCTGCACCAATTCTATAAAGTTCATTTGACATTCCATAAGGCTTTGAAGGAGTATGTGTAAGCTGACCATTTACTGCACTAATCAAGCTTGCTCCCTGAGCCAGTTTGATATATGTATCATTTAAGGCTATATTTGAAGATAGTCCTGCTATATACCTTATCTGATTTATAGTATTAAGTGCAGACTGCATAGTTTTCTTACTTAATTTTCCCAAAGAATAAGGAACCTTACCATTAGGTTTCTCTTCTAGCTTTGCCACTGAGTAAAAATCTGATGGATGTTCTTTTACAAATCTCCTTATCTCATCTATTGAACGATAAGCAACATTTATCCCTTTATTTTTTTATTATTATATCCCTAAAACACCTTCTATATTTTTCTTTCTTTATCTTATGATTACTATTCTCTGCTTTGACCGTATATATATTATTATTTATTTGAACTACAGGCATTGCAGACATCATAATCCCACATATCAAGACGGCAGTCAATCTATGCTTAAATCCTTTTTATCAAGACTTACTTCCTCCATTTATAAGTTAATACTCAAATCACTCATATTTTTACACTAAAATTGATAAAATGTCATGAGGATTTTTAGTTTTTTTAGAAAAAAATTTAGCTAGATCTAAGTATATATATCTCAAAAAGGCTTACAGCATCGATTTTCTGTAAGCCTTTGGTTATTTTATTATTAGTATATCATATATGTATCTGTCTTGCTATATGCTCCGTATATCTTTTTACCACCAACCTTTACGAAGGCACGGGCTTTGATATAATAAGTACGTCTTGATAATGCATTATTTATTGTAAACTTTGTCTTTTTATATGAATTTGAAATCAACTTTTTTTAGCATATTTGAAGTTCTTATTTGTAGAGTATAAGACCTCATAGCCGCTCACAGTCTTGTCCTTACTTACTTGCAGGCTAATCTTGCCATATTTTGTACCATATATATATCTGCTTTCTGTAGAATAAATATATACATCTGAAGGGATAACAGTTATCTTTTTTGACTTCGTTATTCTTCCATCAAAAGTAGATATATTTATGGTTGTCGTGCCGTATTTGTCTGCTCTAATATGGAACCCGTTGTCAGCATCATAATCATATATGCCGCTGTTCTTACCTTTACCTAGGCTTAAATCTTGCCATCTACTGTAACTCTAACTATTTTTTTAGCATTTTCAGGTAAAAACTTGATACCTAGGTCTAAATTCTCAACGAGTCGGATAATATTAGGCGTTTTATCAAGTGAAAGCCCTGTAATAGGAACCAAGTCAAAGAAAGATACTTCATACGAAAGAGGCTTACTAAGTCCTGTGATATTAACTTTGAACTTCTCCCCTGCTACATATCTTTCGATTCCATCAGGCCTGAAAATAATGCAACCCTGCTCACCATATCCGCCATTATCTACATTAAAATAACCGTCAGAAGATGACTTACTAAACTTCCAGGTCTTATTGTCTGTAAGCCTAATAAGTTCTACCTCTATGCTGTCACTTACTGCATAGCCCATCGATATACTCCATGGGAAATCCTTACCAAAATACTCTGTAGGCATATTCTGTGCAGGCCAGATTACACCATATTCAGGTGAATCTCCGAATGAATTGTCATGAGCATAGGCAGCGGTATAATTGTTGTAATAGCCAAAGCCTGTAGCCTTCATAGACGGATTTAGTATCCAGCGTCTGTGTCCTAGCCTATCTATGTTAGAAGAGTCACCATCCTCCATATAGCCATATACTAAGCTAGTGTCTATATTGTTATAGCCCATAGCTATATTGCTGTGGGATGCACCCTCTGCCCCGATTCTATATACTTCATCTGACATTCCTACGGGTTTTGCTGGATAATGTGTAAGAACATCATTTACAGAGTTTACCACGCTTGCACCCTGAGCCTGTTTTACGTACTCATCATTTAATACCACATCAGAAGAAAGTCCCGCTATATATCTAATCTGATTAAGTGTATTGAGTGCAGACTGCAAGGTCTTATACTTTAGTCTTCCAAGCGAATACGGTGCCTTGCTAAGCGGCTCTTCCTCATATTCTACAGGCGATGTAAAATCAGCAGGATGATTTTTCACAAATTCCCTAATTTCATCTTCTGTATGATATGCTACATTGACACCTACGTTTGGCATATTTTCATTAGAGTCATCCGCATAATCATCATCTGTATACAAATTGGTATTACTGTTATCGTTATATTCATCCGCCTTTGCCAGATAAACATTATTCTCAAGCTGCGTAAAAGGCAGACTTGAAATTATCACACCTGTTAATAAAGCAGCTATAATTCTATTCTTTAATCCTTTTCTCAAAGCTCCCTCCAATTTCTAAATAAAATTAACCCAAACTACTCATATTTTACATATTTTTAGATACAGATGTCAAAGCATTTAACCATCTATTCTTATGACTATAAATATTATGAGTAATTTGGGTTTCATTTGTATAGAATTATCTAAACTTAACTGTATATACTTCAAATGGCTTAAGTTTAAGGCTCACTACCTTAACCTTCTTTCCATAAGCATTTACAGTCTCTTCTACCTTAAGCTCCTCTTCTTCATTTTCAAGGAGGTCACAGGTAAATGCCTTGGCAAATTCAGTATCTACCAAAAGCTTAACTGTTGTCTTAGCATTGTCTCTTTCAAAAAGTCTGATTACAGTGCCTTCATCCTCTTCAGCCTTCTTGATAGTCTCAATGACTACATTCTTCTTATCTACATTTGCGTAGGAATATACATCCTCTGCCATTGCCTTCTTCACTGTCTTAAGTGGCTGGTTAAGATTGTATGCTTCTTCAGAAACATCACTATAACGCCAGCTCTCTGCGTGAGGATAGAGCGCATAGGTAAAGAAATGCTCTTCCTGGTCAGTAGTAGGATTAGGCTCAATACCTGACTTAATAAGAGTGAGTCCTAGTACACCATCTCTTACAGAATGTCCGTATTTGCAGTCATTAAGGAGAGCTACACCATAGTGTCCCTCTGAGAAGTCCATCCACTTCTGAGCACAGCTTTCAAATCTTGCCTCATCCCAGCTTGTATTGGTATGCACCTTTCTTACTGCATTACCAAACTGAATCTCAAATGTAGCCTCATCGGAGTGAATATCTACAGGGAAGTGAACCTTTAAGAGATGCTGGTTATCCTTCCAGTCTACAAAGGTCTCGAAGTCTATTCTTCTGTTATCAGCATAGAAGTGAATCTTCTGTCTGATGAAGGAGTTGCTTATCTTTCTCTCTACAAGAAGGGTAGCTCTTACCTCACCAATTTCAATCCACTCTATCTTCTCTACAGAGAGAGCATCCCAGTACTTTTCAGTATAGAAGATATCTATATCCCAGTTATCATAGTAAATAGGCTTATCCTCATACATACGAAGGAGGTTACCCTTTTCTCCGGCCTTAAGTACCTCTCTATCATTTTCCTTGTCAAAAATACTTGAAAAAAGAGCATTTTCATCAAGTTCAATCTTGTAAAACGGAGTTTCAAGGCTCTTATCACCGTTTAATATAAATGGACTTTCAGGCTTAGCTGCTGTCTTATCAAAATACAGAGTTCTATATCCCTTTGAAGGTATATTCTCTACAAATGCAATTGCACCATCCTTTGTAAGCTGTACCTTTACTGCACTTCCATCCTCGTACTTAAGTCCCTCATAATTTCCTTCAGGAAGTATAGCAATATCTGAACGCTTATGTCCTGTAGTATTCCATACAGTTATACCTTCTTTATCTTCAGCAAGTATTTCAAGTCTTGCAGAAGTTTCCTGTTCAAGTTCTTTAGCAATTCTTTCGTACTCTTCCTTTGTTACCTCGTATACTTCTTTGATTGAAGAACCCGGAAGGATATCGTGGAACTGGTTAAGAAGGACAATCTTCCACATGTCATCAAGCTCTTTAACAGGATAAGCCTTCTTCTTGTCTGCAAGAACCGAGAAGAATTCAAGGTCCATAAGGCCAAGCTCTGACTTTCTGTTGCCACGCTTATTCCTTGCCATAGAGGTATAGGTTCCTCTGTGGTACTCGAAGTAGAGCTCACCTTCCCAGGTCTCAAGCCTCTTGTTCTCCTTAACCTTTGCCTCAAGTTCTTCAAAGTATTTACCTGCGAACTCTCTTCTAACCTTAGGGATACCCTTAACTCCCTTTTCCATTCTTCTTGCGGTCTCAAGCATTTCTCTGGTAGGGCCGCCTCCACCATCACCAAAACCGTATGAGATGAGGATGTCGTTGTTGATACGCTTATTCTGATAACGCTCCCAGCCTCCCATAAGCGCATCAGGATGAAGCTCTCCATTGTAAGTTGTAAAGAAGTTTACCACAGGCTGTCCTATGCCAAGTGTGGTTATCATATGTGTAAATATCTCCGAACCATCTATACCACGCCATATAAAGGTATCGTTAGGTATCTTGTTAAACTGATTCCAAGCAAGCTTGGTTGTCATAAAGTACTTGATTCCGCTTCTCTTCATTATCTGAGGAAGAGAACCTGAATAGCCGAATACATCAGGAAGCCAAAGTACCTTGTTGTCTATACCAAACTCATCCTTAAAGAATTTCTTTCCGTGCATGAACTGCCTTACAAGAGACTCACCGGAAGTGAGATTACAGTCTGCCTCAAGCCACATACCACCCTCAGGCTCCCAAACTCCCTCTTTTACCTTTTCTTTAATCTTTTCGTAAACTTCAGGATATCTTTCTTTAAGGAATACATAGAGCTGTGGCTGACTTGACATAAACTTATACTCAGGATATTCTTCCATAAGCTTAAGCACTGTGGCAAAACTTCTTGCAACCTTTTCTCTGGTCTGTGCAACTGTCCACCACCAAGCCACGTCTATATGGGTATGTCCTATACAGGTAGCTATTACATCGCTGTAGCCTGCATGTTCCTCATATAAGGCTTTTTTAAGATACTCGCGGGCAGCCTTAATTCCATCATAAAACTCTTTTGTATAAGGAGTTCTAAGGTCTAGGAAGTTAACTGCAGTATTGAGGATTTCTTCTATATCCTGCCTGTTCTTATCATCCTCAGCCATTCTAGGGAAGGCTGCAAGCGGTACCCAAAGATCAAAGTAAAGACCTTCCACTTCCTCATCTATCTCAATAATTGATGCAATGAAGAGGAACTCATCGTGAAGAATTCCGCTGTATGCCTGGATGTCAAAGTTAATCTCATCCCCACTCTTAAAGTTCTCTCCAAGGAAAAAGGAGTCTGTGATTCATGTCCATTCCCTGTACTATTTTATTGTTGATAAATACAAGGAACTGTGGGTTCTTAGCATCATCCCATTCATCAATCTGTGTAGCAAGCTTTAAGAATATTCTCTTTCCTGCCATGCTCTCAGGAACCACGAATTTCTTCTTAAACCAATAATGCTTGTCCTTGCCATACCAGTGCATACTTAAGGAATCAAACTCTGCAAAGTCAGGCCCAGCACTTTCTGCCTCCTCAGGTCTAAAAAACTGTCCTTCTTTGTACTGCCATTTATCTAGTTCAAGCTTTTGCTTAACCTTAAGCTTTTCAAGATTATCACATATAACCTTGACACGCTTATCTAAATATCTCATAATTGCCTCCTTTAGCCTGGTTTATAAAGCATTCTTTTTCACGTAGTCAAGAAGTCTCTCTACAGTTGTAAATGCAAGCCCTGTGACTGTATCTGCACAGCCATAGTATATAGCAATCTTTCCACTTTCTTTATCGTGTAAGGCAGCACAAGGGAAGACAACGTTTGGAACATCACCCATACACTCATACTGTTCCCAAGGAGCCATTATATAATTCTTACTGCGTGCGATTACCTTCCAAGGCTCATTAAGGTCAAGGAGGGCAGCACCCATACGATATACAAAACCATTACAGGTGTTAATTACACCATGGTAAATCATAAGCCAGCCTTCATCTGTCTCGATAGGAATAGGTCCAGGGCCTATCTTAGTTGACTGCCAAGCAGAAATGTCATCTTTAATTGTACCCATTACATGTCTATGCCTACCCCAGAACTCCATATCCTTACTCTGGCTTATAAAGATATCGCCAAAAGGAGTATGACCGTTGTCACTTGGTCTGTTAAGCATCATATAAAGACCGTTTATTTTCCTAGGGAATAAAACTCCGTTTCTGTTAAACGGAAGGAAGGCATTTTCAAGCTGTACAAACTTCTTAAAGTCAAAGGTGTAAGCGACACCTATTGTAGGACCATGATATCCGTTACACCAGGTCACATAGTATCTGTCCTCTATAAAGCAGACACGAGGATCGTATCTGTATTCTCTCTTTAATATCTCTTCATCAGCACCTTCAAATTTAATTGGCTCGTCTTCTATCTCCCAATTAATTCCGTCCTTACTCTTACCAACAAAAATATCCATACTTATGGAACGGCTGTCACATCTGAACACACCTGCGAAGCCATCTTCAAATCTAACTACTGCACTGTTAAACACACTGTTTGATATCTTGTTTCCGTTTCTTCCTATAATCGGATTGCCCAAATATCTCCAAACCGGCTCTTTTCCTCCGGTATTATCATCCTCCCAAGGTATCTGAGGTAATTTATTCTCACTATTCATCTTTATTCTCCTGATATTCTAATCTTTAAAAGAGTTTTTTCCGTCAATCGTCACATTACGGACAAATTCGGGAAAAAACTCTTCTATTTTCATAAAACAGTGTCTAATTTCGTCTTATGTTTATCTGTAATTTAATTATTTTGCAGCGTCAATCTGCTCCTGAGCCTTCTTCATCATCTCGTCAAAGCCTGCATCTCTCATCTCTTTCATCATCTGAGGTATTACCTTTTCAGGATCTGATGTACCTGTATAAAGCTCACTTCTGTACTTATTGAAAATCTCACCGCAGTTAAGAAGCTCATTTTCAAACTCAGTAACATCAAGATTAATACCAAGTGTTGGAGAAGGAGTTGCATTTTCATTAAGCTCTTTAACTTCATCCCACTGGTTGAAATCTACATCATCAGTCTGAGAAATTGTAAAGAATGTAGCCTGTGAGTACATAGGCATTGGCCATTTCTTTGTTTCATCTTCAGCCTTGTGAACCTTCTTATCATCTGTATAGGTAAAGTTCTCGCCCTCAAGACCGTATGCGAACATATCTCTTAACTTTGTATCAAGGTTAAGAAGCTGTAAGAACTGAAGAGCCTTGCCTGGGTTCTTGCTGTTTGCTGAGATACAGTTCAGAGATCCACCTACAGTAGAGTTAGAAAGAACTGTCTTACCCCACTGGAAGGTATCAACTTCCTTACCAATACCAGGTCCCCAAACAGTCTTTCCAGCACCCTTCCAGCCCCAAGCTACGAATATAGCTTTATACTTAGGAGTTTCTGTTGCTACTGCTGCATCTGTGTTGATAACCTTATTCTTATACCACTTATGAAGAAGCTTGAAATCCTCCATAACCTCAGGCTGCTCAAATACTGAGACAAGTTTCTTATCACCACCATACTTAACACCAAGACCTACAAGACCCATAGAGTCATATCTAAGATCAACAAGGCCTGAAAGACCATCTTTGTTCATGATTAATGGAGCCTGGGACTCATTCTTAGCCATTTCCATTACATATGGATCTAAGTCCTTTAATTCATGAATTTTTGATCCATCCATCTTGTACTTATCTACCATTTCCTTGTCAACAACGAAGAACTCACTTCTTGAGCTGTCCTTATAAGTAGGAACTGCATATACCTGACCATCAACCTTTACAGCATCCCAGAACTTCTCAGGAATGAAACTCTTAAGTTCAGGAGCATCTGAATCTAAGAGGCTGGTGATGTCAAGGAAAGCACCGTCATGAACATTCTTAACATAAGAGCCTGAATCTGTGAACATAATATCGTAGTCAGCTCCTGTGTTAAGGCTGGTGTTTCTCTTCTCACCCCAGTTATCCCAGGTACCATACTCAAAATCAATATTTACACCAATCTTCTCAGCAAGGTACTTATTAACCTCAGCCTTCCAAGCATCGAAGTTTGAAGGAACACCACCGCCAAGGAAAACCCACTTAAGGTTTACAATTTCCTGAGGTGTCTCAGCTGACTTCTGCTCAGTATTTGATGCAGTTGAAGCTGTTGAAGCTGTTGAAGCTGTTGAAGCTTTTGAAGCTGTTCCACTAGATGTTTTCTTCTGCTCTCCACTACCTGATCCACAAGCTGTTAAGCTAAAAATCATAGCAGCGCTCAATGAAGCAGCTAATAATTTTCCCCATTTTCTTTTCATTACAAATCTCCTTTCAATTGTCTGAAATGTATTATATTCTAAACGCTTATGCGTAAGAATCAACCTTTAACCGCTCCTATTGTAAGTCCGGTAACAAAGTACCTCTGGAAGAACGGATATGAGCACGCAATTGGAACTACAATCAAAATAGCAATAGCCATTCTCGCAGACTCTTTTGGCATTTTATTTAAGTAATCCTGAGCAAGAGCACCTGCTGTAGGGTTCTTAACAAGATAGTCAATCGCCTTGATAATCTGGTTAAGGAGTGCCTGAAGAGACTTCATTTTAGGATTATCAATGTATAAGGACGAAAGGAACCAATCATTCCAATATCCAAAACTCAGGAAAAGACCTATGGTAGCAATAACCGGTTTGGAAATAGGAAGTACAATCCTCGTATAAATGTTTAACTGTGTTGAACCGTCAATTTTCGCTGATTCAATAACCGAATCAGGTATTGTTGTTCTAAAAAACGTCTTACAAATGATAATATTAAATGAGGATACCGCCATAGGTAAAATAAGCGCCCATATAGTATCTCTTAAATGAAGAACCTTTACATTGATAACATAGCTTGATATAAGTCCTCCGTTAAAAATCATAGGGATGAATACCACCCAGGTAAAGAAATCCCTTAGTTTATAAGTAGGTCTTGAAAGTACATATCCCATAGAGGTTGTGAGTGCCAAGCCTATGATAGTACCTAAAACTGTTACAAGAACCGACACGCCAATCGCAGTAAAAATCTGCTCCTTTGCTTCCCATAAGAAGATATAGGCAGAAAGCGACAATTCGGCAGGAATGAATTGATAACCATTAGTAGCCAGCGCGTTCTCAGATGTTATTGAAATAATGAATACAAAGATAACCGGTACAACGCACATCAATGCTAAAATAATAAAAATTATATTAAAAATGATATTTGTGGTCGGTTTAATCTGATTCAACTTTTTCTGTTTTCTCTTTTCCACTTTCTCTTCCTCCAAATTCCTTAAGAGCTTAAATAATAGCTTGATCTTTATCAATCTTCTTTACGATATGATTGGTAATCAGTATGGTACAGCAACAAGCAACAGACTGAGTAAGCGAGGTTGCTGCAAGTCTTCCCAAGTCACCGCCACCTAAAAGCGTATTATAAATATAAACATCAAAAGTATTAGAAACTTCATAAAGAGAACCACTTGCTCCTCTTGTAAGCTGATAGAAGAGTCCAAAGTCAGAATAGAAAATACTTCCTATACTAAGAATGAACATCATAATAACAATCGACTTCAAGCTAGGAAGAGTAATATACTTTATCTGCTGCCACTTTGTAGCACCGTCAATCACCGCCGCCTCATAAAGACTACCGTCAATTCCCGTAATACTCGCAAGATACACTACCATTCCATATCCTATGCCCTTCCACTGTCTCATGAAAACAAAGATTCCAGGCCAGTACTTAGCTTCTGTATAGAAGTTTATTCTTTCTCCGCCAAAAGACGCTATGATATTATTGATGAGTCCCTTATCAGTATCTAAGAAAGCAATTACAAAATAGGTAACTACAACCCAAGACATAAAATGCGGTAGGAACATCATAGTCTGATACACTTTTGACTTGAACTTACTGTGAATTAAGCTAATCATAATTGCAAGTGTAATAGGTAGAAGAATACCAAGTATGATGAATATGATATTATACCCAATGGTATTTCTAAGAAGCAATTTGAAGTTTCCACTCTTTAAGAAGAATTCAAAGTTCTTAAATCCAACCCATTTACTCGTCATAAGATTCTGGAAAAAGCCTTGTCCAACCTTCATCTTATAAGTCTTAAATGCAATGATAATACCAAACATAGGCAAGTAACAAAAGCAAATATACCAAATAAACGTAGGTAAGCCAAGCAAGGTTAATTCAGTGTCGTCTCTGGTCCACTTTTTCTTTTTCTTAGGCCGAGTAGCTTCTTTTTTTACTGCTCATCACATTTCCCTCCTGCTTATTTTTGTAGAATTATCCCAAATAATTCCTGTCAGTTTTACATCTTAATTAACATATTATCATATCGATTAACATTTTGCAACATTTTATTTAATAAATTGTTTTAATTAAACATGATTTTTAACATTAGAACAAAAACCGTGTATAAGTTTACCAATGTCTGCCTGTAAATAAGTTGATTTAACTGTACTAATTATTGATAAAATTCATATTATACATTAACATTAGTGTTAACTTACAAGCGGGAAGTTCCACAATTACTGCAAAACTTCCCGCTCAAAATCACATTAAAACATAAGTTACATTCCTCTAAGTCTATCAGCATACCAGAATACTACTTTAGCTACTCTGCCAATCATACTTTCCTTGGTATAAGTCCTGTATATCTCTTTATACCTCATAAACCAAATCTCTAGTTCTTCTGCAAGCACTTTTTTATCAGCTTCAGAAGCATTCTCACCCGACAACATAACTTTTCCTATTCTATTCCACAAATCAATTCCCACAACAGCATTGTCTACTTTTGCAAACTCAATCCTGTTCGAACTATCCATGGAAACTACTGCTTTTCTTAAATCTTTTCTAATCTGACTGAGCTCTGAGGTAACCTCTTCAACATTAGTTAATTCTTTTTTAATTTCCATAAATCTCGCTTTGATTTCATCACTAATAGCTGAAAGCTCAATGTTGTTATTATCGAAGCTGCCATCTCCCGCAACCCCTTCATATACAACCACGCAAGCCCACCAATCATAAATCTGCTTCATGGCAGCCTTTTCTAAAAGCCCTACATAGGTTTCAGTTATATCACTATACTCCAGTCTCGATATCTCGCCATTTAACTTTTCTTTACTTATTGCATCTTCACCTGAGTATGCGTCTATATTCCAGGTAAATATACCACCGTATATAATGCCCGGAGTAGAAAAGTACGGATCATTTACATGCCCGAAATCTCCCCACTCTGTATTAAGCAGGCCAACTGCATTATATTTCTTAGCGTATCCACTCATAATTTTTATATTAGAATACGCTCTATCAAGCCTATTCATTAAGTTATTCCAGCCACATACACCAGGACAAAGATATAAGTTTGCTCCAACTTCCGCAATAGGCTTACAAATATCATCTTTTTGTTCTGGAAGATATCCCCAGGCCATACATATAGTCTCAGTAGGCAGCTCTTTTATAAACTCAGGGAATTTGCGAATGATATCTCCCCAGAACATAGGAACCTTGCCTCTACTTACCACGTACTCACAGAGTTTCTTCAAGAAATCCATATACATTCTGTCAGTACCAACCTTTCTGCCAGTGCTTTAGACCTTCCTTTTCCCAAATCAAAAGTCTCATCAGCACAGATATTAACAAGCTTTGAGCTAAATAGTGGGAGGTACTCATCAAGCATCTTCTTAACAACCTCAAAAGAACGCCCGTCATCTACATTTACTGTATGGTGCTGCATCTTTTCAATAAACGAAAACGGCTTACCAGCAGCATCTTCAAGCTCACATATATATTCATAGCTCTTAGTTCTAAGCAATTCATAAAGATGGCCGAAGCTTGCAAGAGATGGTACAAAGTCTATATCTCTGCTTTTACAATACTTATCAAGCTCCATGATTTCTTCTGGAGTAAGTACACTATCTTCTCTCCACATTTCAGACATTCCCTTGAATGCAAAGGACTGTTCTATATAGAGCTGATACTGATTTATCTTGTACCTTGAGAGAATATCCACTTGTTTTTTAAGGGTTTCAAGCTTTGAACTTCTTCCCCTTGCCTGATCCATATAGAATCCTCTAACAGGAATATCCGGCTTATCCTCTATCCTAAGAGCAGGAAGTAAGGCACCCTTGTTTCTTATAATCTGGCAGAGAGTCTGGATTCCATAGCCAACACCTGCTCTGTCTCTACCAAGAATCTCAATCTTCTCCTCAGTTATCGAAAGAACATAGCTCTGCGGAGGAAGTGCATTCACAAGCCTTAAGCTTACATCACCCTTACCTGCTTCCCCTGCAGTAATCTCAGCCTCTATACCCGCAAAGTGAAGTAAGTCATCTCTTAAGACCTTAGGCAAAGCCCAGCTTGTACTGATTTTAAGTTCTTCACTCTCTGACACTATTCTAAGACCTGACTCAACAAAGAAATCACCATTAGTTTCTGATAGTTTTTTTGGTTTTGGTAAAAAATACATGATTTATACTCCTTAACTGATTAATTTTTGCATCAAAAGTATTTTACATACTTTAACTAATTGAATAGTAATATGTATTTAAAAATATTTCAAGATGTTTTTATAAATTAATATAGTTTAATATTGACATTTATGCCTAAATTTTTATTATACTTAACATAAGTTAACATTATTATTAACATTATTTATAGAGAATTGTTATATAATTTAAAATGTTACCTTGTACGAAATAATTTTTGTGTTACTTAACTGAACACAGGAAGGCAGAATTACAAATGAGTAAGGTTACTATGCAGGATGTTGCTGACGCTCTTGGAGTTTCAAGAGTCAGCGTATGGAAGGTATTTAATGATCAGCCCGGCGTCTCAAATACACTTAAGAACAGTATTATAGATATGGCATCAAAGCTTGGTTATAACGGACTTTCACCGGCTACCATCTCTAACAAGACAGATAATAAGTTCAAAAACGTATCCCTCGTTGTATCGAGGCCGGATTCTGCGGTCTTTTGGACTGACATTATCCACAGCATAGCAAAGGAACTTTCTATACATAATGTTAACTTAATGTATACTTATATTCAGAGTTCTTACACCGATAATTTTCAATTGCCTGATATACTAATGGGAGATAATGTAGGCGGAATTATTGTGATGAATCTCTATGACAGGCACATAATAAAGAGAATTAGCAAGCTTTCTACCCCAAAGGTTTTCTTGATACGGTACCTTCTATAACCGAGAAAATGCTTGACAGTGATTTGATGCTGATAGAAGGAAGAAGTGCTATTAATACTATAATAGATGATATTGTAAAAAAAGGCTGTACAAGGCTTGGGTTTATCGGGGACCTCAATTATGCGAGAACCAATTTAGAGCGTTATTATGGCTATACAGATGGGCTTGCCATGCACAATATTCCTCTTGAGCCTTCTATTTGTTTTACTGATTCAATCGGCATATCCAGCTATCAGAGTCGAATCTTTGAATTTTTAGATTCGATAAACGAGATGCCTGATGCCTTTATCTGTGTAAGTGACTATGTAGCACAGTATGTGGCTATGTACATATCAGAAAATCCTGAGCGCTTTACCAGGCCTATACTGCTTACCGGCTTTGATGGAAGCAAGGAATATGTAAATGTGGCAGATAAGATTACAACTGCCAATGTGAACACCAGACAGCTTGGAAGGAGGCTTGCCTTACAGATACTTTATAGGATGGAGCATCCCGGTGCACCTTTTGAAACAGTATATATACATCCTGAAATATCTTATTTTAGCTCCATCTTTCCTAATTAAATATGTTATGCTAAAAGGCTATACAGCAATTCACTGTATAGCCTTTTAGTTAACTTATATCTAGTTCCATCTTGACGCAAAAGCTCTTACTCTTTCGCCCATTTTTTCTTTTTGTTCTTCTAGATCGATGTCAAATACTTTCATAAACTGCATAACATAGTCAATAAATACCGCCATGAATATAGCACCGATAATTATAACTCCCATTTCCCTGTGAATACGGTCAACCAATCCGTATACCGCATTCTGAAGAAAATACACAATACCGAGAGCATAAAACCCCCAAGCGACTGTGCTTTCAAGGCAAATGATTCCCTTATAATTAAACGGTTTATCATTATAGTCCCACCACAGTGAGCCTAAACATCTTATCATCATTACTCCGACTATGTATTCAAAGATAGTAGCAGATATAGCACCCGCTAAATAAATGCCAAGATAGTTTCCCTTAAGAGGACTTAGGATAATGTATCCAATCGAGGCACCTACCCCATAAATCGGGCAGAATGGCCCTTTTCCAAATCCTCTGTTGGTTATCTTCCTGTTACAAAAAGACATATATATTGACTCAACCAGCCAGCCTAACATGCTGTAGATAATAAATGCACCAACCAGATGGTAAAGGTCAGTATCAAATATTTCTCTCTCCCACATTTAAAATATTCACCCTTTCATCATAATAACTTTTCAAGCTCATCCTTAAAGGTATTTACATCCTTAAATTCCCTGTATACGGATGCAAACCTAACATAGGCAACCTGATCAAGTGCTTTAAGTCTCTCCATGACTATCTCACCTATTTCTGAGCTTGAAATCTCTTTCACACCTCGATTAAAGATGGTATTTTCTATATCTTCAACACAAGCGGTAATATCTTCAACAGGCACAGGTCTTTTATGACAGGATCTGAATACTCCTGACTCAATCTTAGATCTGTCATAAGTCTCCCTTGTCATATCCTTTTTGATTACAACAAGAGGAATGGTCTCCACTTTTTCATAAGTAGTAAACCTCTTGTTACACTTATCGCACTGCCTTCTTCTTCTAATAGTTGAATTATCATCTGAAGGCCTTGAATCAATAACCCTTGTATCTTCATTACTGCAAAACGGACACTTCATCGCTTACCTCCAAACCAAACCGCATCCTATTTTCTGCCCTTGATAGGAATTCAGGAATCTTTATATCTGAATTGCCAGAATCATTAGTCAACTTTTCTGCTGCAGTTATCTTCTCTGCTGCAGGCTGCGGTCTCACACTCTGTCTTGTAGAAGAAGGAAGGCTTGTTCTTCCTACTCCTACTCTCTGCTGTACGGGTCTATTTGATACACTGGCACTTACAGTTCTATCATCACTTAAGCCCGTAGCTATAACAGTAACTGTAACCTGGTCTTTGTTTGCAGCATCATATTTTGAACCATAGATAATGTTAACATCACTGTCGTCACCAATCATTTCTTGTAAGTGATCAACAGCATCTGCAATCTCCTGCATAATGATGTCACCGTAGAAGTTGACTATCATATCAGTTGCGCCTGCTATACTGATATCAAGAAGAGGGCTCTCAGCCGCTATCTTAACTGCTTCAAGACATCTGTTCTCTCCGGTTCCCACACCAATACCTATATGCGCAAGTCCCTTATCCTTCATAACCGTACTTACATCTGCAAAGTCAAGGCTTACATCAGCATCCTCAGCGATGAGGTCTGTAATACCCTGTACACCCTGTCTAAGCACTTCATCGGCCTTTGCAAAAGCCTCTGGCTGAGTTGTACGTCTATCCATAATCTCAAGAAGCTTCTCATTCTGAATCACTATAAGAGTGTCTACAACCTCACTCATCTTGTCTATACCGCTATCTGCATTTCTTGCCCTTCTAGGACCTTCAAATCTAAATGGCCTTGTAACTACACCAACTGTAAGAATTCCCATCTCCTTGGCAATCTCAGCCACTACAGGGGCCGCTCCGGTACCAGTTCCACCACCCATACCACAGGTAACAAATACCATATCAGCTCCGTTTAAAGCAGCTGCAAGATCCTCTCTGCTCTCTTCAGCAGCCTTCTCGCCTACTTCAGGCTTAGCTCCGGCTCCAAGTCCTTTGGTGAGCTTCTCACCAATCTGTATGCAGGTAGGGGCTGTACAGGATATAAGCTGCTGCTTATCAGTATTGACACTGATAAACTCAACTCCTGCAACTCCCTCACTAATCATTCTATCAACGGCGTTATTACCTGCGCCGCCAACTCCCACAACAATTATTCTGCATGCTCCTGATTCTCTCTCATCTTTTATCTCTAACAAGGCCTCATCCTCCTACACTTATTCCATAGTCATCTAATAACCAATATCATTTAGCTATAACTCGAGAAATAAATTAAATATAATTTTCCCACTTAATAATATACATTATATTCAAAATAATCAAGTTATTTTTACAATTTTTTATGATTTATCTGCTTCAAAAAAATTACCCTTTTATTGGTTTCGAAAAGTCTTCCATGTGTAAAGTTCCTTTCATCCCCTTAGTTTTAGGCAATATTTCAACCAGGTTTGATATTTGTTCGTCAAAGTGCTTTTTTCTTCCAAGCAGGATTTTTACATCCTTTTCATATAACTTTATAGACAGATTATCACTAAACTCAATCTTGTTTATCTCAAGAGCGTATTTCTTAATCAATTGTGTGATATTCAATGTCAATTCAAATACTTCAGCATTTTTTGCCGATATAGGCTTGTTAAATACTGCCGTATCATAGCTTATACCGGTAACAACTGGGATATTGTCTTTTTCCTTTGAAATACTGCCAACCATTATACCATCTTTGTCAAAACAGATAAACTCTCCCATAAAAGGAAGGCAGCCAACAACTTCCTTTTCCGTTGCATCAACCACTATACTGTGTAAACCTGTAAAATCCACATCAATCTCGTCTACAAAAGGAATAGTTATACTCTTGTCATACTTGAGCCTCAAGTATGTAAGTATGGTATTACCTTTAACATAGAACCTCTTTAGTTCATTTTTAAGCCTATCATCGGTATAGTAGATATTTCCCTTTACCTTTACTTCTCTTAGCTCAGAAGCCATTACAATACCCACCGCCACCAGTATAAGCACAAAAATGATTATAACAGTAACCTTTATCTTATTACGCATATATTCTCCTGCTCATCCTATCTCATTCCTTGATTTAGCCTTCTTTGATTAAGCCTTTCACCATTTGCATTACTGTAAGCAGATGTCTTTCGTATAAGCAAGCTATTCCTGTATTCTATTTGGCGAGCTATGCTAAGAATACCCCCATTTCAAAGAGCATAATTACCACAGCCGTTCCGCCGAAGCTAATAAAAGGAAGGATAACACCTGTGGAAGGAATACGGTTTGTTACAACCAAGATGTTTAGTACCACCTGAATTGCAATCTGAGACATTATCCCCACTCCAACTAAGGCACCAAATCTGTCTTTTGCATTCATAATCACTATGAACATCCTGTAGAGCATAAGTCCAAACAGCACTATAACCGCAATTCCTCCAAATATACCAAATTCCTCACAGATTATGGTAAATATCATATCATTATATGCCTCAGGAACCCTGCCGTACTTCTGCTCACTTCCTCCAAGTCCCTTGCCAAAAAGCCCTCCTGAGGCTATTGCATATAATCCCTGAAGTATCTGCTGACCTTTTTCACTTGTCTCAACATTGGCATGAATTTCTAAACGGGCACTTCTGTATCCGCCCAAGAGCTTGACAGCAGCCTTCATAGAAGCCGCCATAACACCTGCAAGCACCAGATAAGGCAAGGTCTTTTTAGCATTTACAAATATAATACAGCCGTATATTCCTGCAACTATTATAGCCGCACTGAGATTTTCTTTTGCAATAAATCCTAGCAAAGGCAATACATAGATGACTGCAACTAAAAATCCTCCCGGGGTATTTATCTTTCTCGGCTTCCTCTGACAGATATATGCCCCGAATACTATGACTACAAACTTTGCAATTTCCGAGGGCTGAAAGGATAAGCCGTCTACATGTATCCACCTCCTTGCGCCATTATCTATAGATGCAAAGAAGCTTGTGTAGCCCTGAAGAGCAGTCATAACAAAGAGCATGATCCAAGGAAGAGAGATAACAAAGGAATTCCTTCCAAACACTCCTCTTAAGAACCTCGGCATAGGAAGCCTCACCCTAAACTTAAGCCATCTATAGTCCGCAAATGAAAAAACAAACATCAAAAAAATACCAAACGCCAAAGTCATTAATTGCCTGTATAAAAAATAAGTAGATTCTAAGTTTTTACTTTTTGCAATATATGCACTCGCACTGTAGATAATTATAAGCCCTATCGAACAAGCGAAAAGGATTAGAAAGGTAAGATTGAAATCATAATAACTTATTCCAATACTTTTCTTCTTATTCTCTGCTAACTCAGTTTTTTTACCCTTCGTCACTTTTCCCATTCCATCACCAACCATTTCTATTATCTACTATAAAGCAATAAAACCTACAAAACATAATATAACCGTAACTACTGTAAACATCGCAACCACCCTTGTCTCCTCAAAGCCTGAAAGCTCAAAATGATGATGCATAGGAGACATTTTAAATATCCTCTTCCCATGAGTGAGCTTAAAATAGCTAACCTGAAGTATAACCGAAAGCACTTCAGCCAGATAAATAAAGGCTACTATAATGATGAATAAAGGTGCTTTTAACATAAATGCTTCAGCAGCAACAAAACCGCCAAAAGCCAATGAGCCTGTATCTCCCATAAATACCTTCGCAGGATAGGTATTAAAGATTAAGAAGCCAAGCATGGTTCCAATCATTATCATAGCTGTGAGGTAAACGGGAGAATCAATCTTTACCGCAAGTATAGCAAAAAACATCGCTATAATAAGTGTTACAGAGGTTGCAAGTCCATCAAGTCCGTCGGTAAAGTTAGCGCCATTTACTGTTCCAAGCACTGTAACAAATACAAATGGAACAAATAATACTCCAAGATCCCAAACCATCTTGCCTTCAGTGAACGGAATTATGATTTGAGTTAGTTCAGGATAATTGTTCATAAGGATATAAGCAAAATAGCCTGTAAGCACTATCTGGAGACCGAGCTTCTGCCAGGCCTTAAGTCCTAAGGAACGTTTTTTGGCAAGCTTGATAAAATCATCCAAAAATCCTATAAAGCCAAAGCCAACCGTTAGTAAGATGACAGGAAAAATCTGAGGCTCATTTAAGAGGTAGGCAAGTCCTGAGACTGTAAATGCAGCAAGCATAACCACTCCACCCATAGTTGGAGTTCCTGCCTTTTTCAAATGGCTTTCAGGTCCTTCTTCTCTTACAAACTGACCAAACTTCATTCTATGTAGAATAGGAATGAATATAGGACACATAAGCACCGTTAGTACAAATGAAATAAATGCAGGTAAAAATATCTCGATTGAAAACATAATGTTTACTCCTTAGTTTTTTCAGGATATATTCCAAGTACCTTAAATACATTTTCTGCTACCTTTTTTGCAAGTGCAGATGCAATACCGTTAGCAGTCTGGTCTTTAACCTTAGGCTGATCTACAACCACATAGACCACAACCTGAGGATTGTCATAAGGGGCACATCCTATGAAAGAAATCACATAGTTGGTATCTGATCTGACGAGCTTTCCATTGATATTGTCAAGCTTTTGTGCAGTACCTGTTTTTCCCACCATCTTGTATCCGTCAGATTTTGCCCTCCAGCCTGTACCCTGCTCAACGGTCTCATAAAGTGACTTCTGTATGAACTCTGATGTATCCTTAGTGACAGTCTTTTTCATTATTACAGGCTCTTTTTTCTCAACTACCACTCCATTATCATCCACTAGTTCCTTAACAAGATGTGGTTTGTAATAAGTACCTCCGTTTATAAGGGATGAGAAGCCTGCCGCCATCTGAATCATGGTAACAGAAACACTCTGTCCGAAACTACTGGTTGCAAGTTCTACAGGATTAAGCTGAGCCTCATTGTATACCAAACCGGTTGTCTCACCCGGAAATCTATACCGGTCCTGCTGCCTATTCCAAATATGTCCTGATACCTCGCAAAATCTTTTCTTCCAAGCTTTCTTACTATCTGCATCATAGCAACATTGCAGGATTGTTCAAGACTCTGAGACAGAGTAATCATACCATGGCCATCTCTTTTTGCACAGCGGATTCTTCTATCCATTACTATCTCATATCCCTTGCAGTAGAACTGCTGTTTCTTCTTCACTATATTTTTTTCGAGGCAGGCAGCCACTGTAAATGGCTTAAAGGTAGAGCCTGGCTCGTATATATCACTTGTACAGTAATTCTTCCATATATTACTTAGCTCTTCAAGCTTCTTATCATCACTCATTGAGTCTATTTCAGTTTGAGTAAAATAACCTGTAAGATCTCTCGGGTTATTTAAGTCATAGCCTTTATTTGAAGCCATTACATAGATTTCACCATTGTTAGGGTTCATCACAATAACGCCCACGTTTTCCGCACCTTCAGTTTTTTGATAATCAGCTATGATATCCTCGGTCATCTTTTGTGCATCTGAGTCTATGGTTGTAACTACATTTAAGCCATTCTTAGCCTCAACCTCTGTTTCTTCGAGTTCCATATTTGAATTAAAGTAGCCGTATCTCACTCCGTTTTTACCATTTAATTTAGAATTATAATAGCCCTCAAGCCCCCACTCTGCAGCGTCTCCCGAGTAAGTAAAGCCTATTATATCGCTCGCTACCGTCTTAAGAGGATAAGTCCTTTTATAGTAGCTTTCAAAGCTATAGCCAACTACAAGGTCATTTACTGTATCAGGCTTTTCATTTTGAGTATTTCTTTTATTATACTCCTTTACTGCAGCAATGAATTTTTCTTTTTCATCGTAACTTACTTCTTTTTTTAATAACCTGATACATAGACTCAGGATTATTATCAATTATCCTGTTTAGTTCATCCTGGGATACGCCAAAGTATTCACTCGCAAACTTAACTGTAGGAGCCCTGTAGTCATCTTCTTTTGAAAGTATGATTTTAGGCTCTAAAACAAAATTATACACCAAAACAGACTTGGCAAAAGCTACCCCTCGTCTATCTGATATATCTCCTCTTTTTGCTATAATTGGATTGCTATTGTAAGTTTGCTGGGCAAGGTATTTTTTCTTATAAGCATCTCCCTTTCCCTGAGCCACATAGACAACCGCAAGAGAAGCCCCTATTAATCCCAATGCAAAAAAAGCGGACGTTAGCACTATCTTGCTCTTAACCGTCATCCCGCTTTTCTTACGGCTACTTTCTTTAGTTGTAGTTCTTCGCCTTCCTCCACTTTTAACTCTCGTTGCCATTATAACTCCTATCCGGCATTCACTACTCTTAAAATTCGCTCAATAATACTAAGCGACTCATTACCCTTTAAATCGCCGTACTGCCTTACATAACCGTTAGTAACACTCTTATAGGTAATAACCTGATTATCGTAAGGATATACCATACCATACTTTTCTATAGCAGTTTTCTTATCTTCTCTAAATCTATATTGCTATAAAGAGTGTTCTCAGTATTATCATTTGCTATCTTAAGGCTGTCAGCCTCTCTTGTTATCGCTCTTGTAGACAGTTCTGTCTGCTTTATCTCATTATATACTCTTATATAGCCTACACAGACAACAACAAGTAAGGCAGCCACTATCATCATGCCTGCAAAGCCTAAAAAATCAATCGAAGGTGCATATTTCATTCTGGCATACCTTTGAGGTTTTTGTTTAGGCTGTTTTTCTACCTGAGGCTCTTCCTTAGGCAAATATCTTCTTTTAGGAAGGGCACTGCTCCTTACATTTAAGGCCATAGAACCACTTGTCAGATTCCTATTTCTTCTTACATTCCTTTTCTCACTCATCAGATCCCCTCTTTCTTGCAAATACTCTAAGCTTAGAGCTCTTTGCTCTTGAATTCCATTTCATCTCTTCTTCAGAAGGCACAATAGGCTTTCTTGAAGCAATAAATCCTTTTGACTTTTTGCCACAAACACAAACTGGAAAATTAGGTGGGCAGGTACAAGGCGATTCTGCCCTCTTAAAAGCTGATTTTACTATCCTGTCCTCAAGCGAATGGAAGGTAATTATAGCTATTCTCCCATTGTCAGCAAGTATGTCAATCATGCCTTCTATTGAATCTTCCAAAACTCCGAGTTCCCTGTTTAGCTCTATCCTGATAGCCTGAAAAGTTCTCTTTGCAGGATGACCGCCGGTAGCCTTAAATTTCATTGGTATCGCTGATTTAACAATCTCAGCCAATTCTCCTGTTGTTTCTACCGCTTTTTCTTCCCTAAAAGCCACTATCTTACCTGCTATCTTAGATGCAAACTTATCTTCGCCATAGTCCTTGATAATACGTGTCAGTTCTTCTTTGCTATAGTAATTAACTATGTCCCTTGCTGTCTTTCCTGTCTCCTGTCCATCCTCATATCAAGCGGAGCATCTTCCATATATGAGAAGCCTCTCTCCGCATTGTCAAGCTGGTATGAGGACACACCAAGGTCAAGCAAAATCCCGTCTACCTCTTTGATCCCAAGACCATTTAGAACATTTATCATCTGAGCATAATTGCTCCTTACTATGGTTACCCTGTCCTTAAACTCTGCAAGCCTTTCTCCTGCCGCCTTTATGGCTGCTTCATCCTGGTCTATGCCTATAAGCCTTCCACCATCAGTAAGGCGCTTTGCTATCTCATAGGAATGACCACCGCCTCCAAGAGTTCCATCCACATATATACCGTTAGGCTTTATGTCAAGGCCTTCTATAACCTGGTCCAACATTATCGGAATATGCTTAAATTCAAAATCATCGCCCATAAACATACTCCTCCTTTTAATTTCTATGCCTAAGTTATATGGTGTGGCCAAAGAAAGCATTTGACCACCATTGATACGAGACTGCTAAGCTAGCATTTCACAATCATTACATAAAGTTTAGGTTAAGCTCTGCAAGCTGCTCAGCTATATCATTGATGTCACCAAGTTCTGAAGTGTTCTTGTCCCAAAGTGCTTTATCCCATATTTCTATTTTACCCATCATACCGACTATCATCACATTCTTGTCGATACCAAACTTTTCCCTGAGATTTGCCGGCAAAAGAGTCCTGCCCTGTTTGTCAATCTCACTTTCAACTGCTGCGGAGAGAAAGTACCTCTGTAACTCTCTGCTCTTATGTCCCCCGGGAAGTGCAGCAAGCTGTTCAACGAAGCTTTCCCATTTATTCATGGGATACATATATAAGCATCCGTCAAGACCAAAAGTGATAATGAATTTTTCGCCCAGTTCTTCTCTGAACTTGGAAGGAACTATAATTCTGCCCTTATTATCTACAGTATGCTCGTATGAACCCGTAAACATAAGAACACCTCCTCCCTTTCACTCCACTTCATGATATTTTATCGCCACTTTGCTCCACTTTCGTTACATTTTATACTAAATTTTGTTTTTTTGCAACGATACACATGTTCTGTTATCCGCTTTTTAAAATACAAAAAAAGCCCCAAACTCCCAGTTTTATGGGAATTTGAAAGGCTTTTTATCCTAGAAATATTCTTAAAAATTTTTTTATTTTTTTCTTTAACATTACTCTCTTATATATAATCAGACCTACACTTGCAACAAATAATGCAAAGGCGAGTACCTGGGATACAGCTATTCCTGTACTGCCAAGCGTAAGCTGGTCAGTCCTTAAGCCTTCTATAAAGCTCTACCAAGACCATATCCTCCCATATACATAAGGAAAAGCTCTCCGTCAAATTTCTTATGCTTGGTGTAAAGCAGTATACATATAAGAAGAAGCAGATTCCAAACGGACTCATACAAAAATGTCGGATGAACCTGTATAAAACCAACATAATTACCCTCTTCAGCCATTTCTAACATCTTTTTGGTGATTGCATTCTGGTTCACATCATAGGTCGATAGCCTCATCGCAAAGAGATTATTGGTGTAGTCACCGAAGGCTTCCCTATTAAAGAAATTGCCCCAGCGGCCTATAATCTGACCGGTAAGAAGACCTACACAGGCAGTATCCGCTAGCAGGGTAAACTTCATTTTCTTAATCCTTGTATAGACAAGAGCAGTGATAATTCCACCTATGACACCACCGTAGATAGCGAGTCCTCCCGCTCTAAGGTTAAACACCTGAACAATGTCATCCTTATAATCATCCCAGGAAAATACAACATAGTATATCCTTGCACCTATTATGGCAACTACGACAGCATACATTGCAAAATCAAGGTAGATTTCCTTGTCCTGCCCCGTCCTTGCAGCCTGAAAGCTTGCAACGATATAACCCATGGCAATACCAAGTCCTATTATTATTCCGTAAAAAGCTATATCAAAGCTTCCGAATACAGATATACTCTTAGGAAGATTCTCAATAACTAAGCCAAGGTTTGGAAATGAAATAGCATCTAAAGCAAACATAGTCTCTCTCCTTATACATTAAAGCGGAAAAGAACTATGTCACCGTCATTCATAACATATTCCTTGCCTTCACTTCTCACAAGTCCCTTTTCTTTGGCCGCAGCCATACTTCCACAGGCTATAAGATTGTCATAACTTACCACTTCAGCCCTGATAAATCCTCTTTCAAAGTCAGTATGAATCTTACCCGCTGCCTGTGGAGCCTTGGTTCCGGCTGTTATCGTCCAAGCCTTTGTCTCCATCTCTCCGGCAGTTATGTAGCTTATAAGTCCTAAAGCTTGTAGCTTGCTTTTATAAGCTTCTCAAGTCCCGATTCAGAGAGTCCCAAATCCTCTAAGAAGCTTTTCTTGTCATCATCATCAAGCTCAGAGATTTCCTGCTCTATCTGTGCACATACCACAAATACCTCAGAACCCTCTTTTTCAGCTATTTCTCTGACCTCTTTAACATACTGATTATTCGCTCCGTCATCTGCAAGGTCATCATCTTTTACATTTGCAGCATAGATGACAGGCTTTGCGGTAAGCAGGTTATACTCTTCAAAGAAGTTCTCTTCGTCATCATCTTCTCTTTCAAAGCTCTTAGCGAGATTGCCTGCTTCAAGAAAAGCCATAAGCCTAACTATCATATCAAGCTCTTTCTTGTACATCTTATCGGCACTCACTGACTTGGCCACCCTGCTTTTCCTTCTTTCAAGCACTTCAATGTCCGCAAATATAAGTTCAAGATTGATGGTCTCTATATCTCTTGTAGGAGAAATAGAACCCTCTACATGGACAATGTTGGCATCCTCAAAGCATCTAACCACATGAACTATAGCATCTACTTCTCTTATATTGGCAAGGAACTGATTACCAAGCCCCTCTCCCTTTGAAGCTCCCTTTACAAGTCCTGCTATGTCTACAAACTCTATGGCTGCAGGCACAATCCTGCCCGAGTTATGCATCTTGCCAAGTACAGTAAGTCTTTCATCAGGCACGGCAACCACACCAACGTTAGGATCTATAGTACAGAAAGGATAGTTGGCAGACTCAGCTCCTGCTTTGGTTAATGAGTTAAATAAGGTACTCTTTCCTACATTTGGAAGTCCCACAATTCCCAGTTTCATATGTGTTGTATCTCCTTACATTCTTTACTCTTCGTATGCACTAGGCATTATAACAGCGGCAATTATGTAGGCAAGAATTCCGCTACCGCCAAGCAGACAAAATAATACCCAAAGCAGTCTAACTACATTTGGATCCAAATCGGAATACTCTGCTATTCCCGCACATACACCTGCCAACATTTTATTATTGCTTTTAGTTAATCTCTTCATGATATATCGCCTCTTTTCTTAATTAGTACTACAATTGTAACATAACGGACTTATTTTTTCAATTACTACTAAAACACCATTATTCCCAAGCTTTCCATACATCCGGCTGGTATCCAAGAGTAGAGAGCTTACCATTTCTTACCACAGGTGTTTTAATTATCTGTTGGTTTTCAAGTATTATGAGAAGCTTGTCATCATCCGTAGCATATTTAATCTTCGCAAGTGCATCCTTATCTTTTGCTTCAGGATTTAGCATAGAGTCAAAGCCGCCGTTCTTCTCGGCTACAGAGGTAAATTCTCCTTTACTCATACCCTTTTCTTTCATATCCACGAACTGATATTTTATTCCTCTCTCCTTAAAATATCTCTCCGCCTTTTTGGTGTCGTTGCATTTTTTAGTTCCAAAAATCTGTATATTCATAGTCCTTCTCCTTATCTCGGTTTCAAGTTTATCCTAACAAAGTATGAGGAAATTTACAAGTTAAGATGTAAATATTCTATAAATACTACAGAGGTAGAAATCTTGTATTAATCAAAAATAACGCTTATAATTGTATTAACATGTTCAAAAGCAAGGGGAAGGGAATTATGAGAAATATAGATTTGCACGTACATTCTAATTATTCCGATGGTTCAGATACCACCGAAGAGCTGGTTAAGCTCGCTATAAAGGCAAAACTCGCCGCCTTTGCACTTACAGACCACGATACAACTGACGGCTACCGGTCCTTATCAGAGGCTGCAAGCAGACATAATGCAGGGCTTCCAAAGGATGAACAGCTGGAAGTGCTACCCGGAGTTGAAATCTCAGCTGCCTACAAAAGCGGTGATATTCACATCTTAGGGTTTTTGGTTGAGCCTGACAATGACGAGTTTAACGCACTGCTTAAAGAAGCAGAAAAAGAGAGAATAGCCAGAAATATAAAAATGGTTGAAAACCTAAAAAATGCAGGACTTCCTATATCTTATGAGGAAATAGTTGCAGCCTCTCCTGATTCAATAATAACAAGAGCTCATTTTGGAAAATACCTTGTAGAGAAAGAAATAGTAAAGGACTATCCGTCAGCCTTTGAGCTATACCTGGGGGATGATACGCCTTACTACGTGGCCAGGAAATTTACCAAGCCAAAGGACGCTATAGAGGGCATAATAAAGGCGGGTGGCGTACCTGTCCTTGCCCATCCTATCATCTATAGGCTCCCTATCCCTGAGCTTGAGACTCTTGTAGACACACTTAAGGGCTATGGACTAAGAGGAATAGAGACAATATATTCGAGTCATAATAAGCAAGATGAGGACTATGTAAGGGGACTTGCCAAAAGAAAAGGCCTCTTAATCACAGGGGGTTCTGACTACCACGGAAAGCCAAAGCCTGCTATAAGTATGGGTGTTGGAAGGGGAAATCTAAGAATCCCTTATTCTATACTTGACAACTTAAGAGAGGAACAAAAACAACTCGCTTTACTTAGATGATGCCTTATCTGAGGCTGGTCACATATGCGTTAGCTTCATATCTAAGCAGTTGTTTTCCACTGGGAGTTTATTAATAAAAAATTGGAGAGAAATATACCAATCAAGCAAAAAAGACTGCTACATAAGAATATCTTGTATCTTATGTAGCAGTCTTTTTTCAGATAAGCTATAGCTCAAACTTCCTTGCCACAGGACATAGCCCGAATTAGAGAGAGTTTTCATATGCTGCAAGTACCTGCTTTGCAAGAACGGAGGTCGTAACCGCACCTACTCCACCAGGTACAGGAGTGCAGTCGGCGGCTATACCTTCGATACTGTCTATATCGACATCTCCACAGAGCTTTCCTTCTTCATCTACGTTGATGCCAACATCTATTACAACAGCACCACAAGATACGTATTCTTTATTTATAAATCTTGCCTTTCCACAGGATGCGACAAGGATTTCCGCATTTTTACCCGCGTTCTTTACATCCTTTGTGCGGCTGTGACAAAGAGTGACTGTTGCATCAAGACCTGTGAAAAGAAGGGCAAGAGGTTTACCCACTACATTGCTTCGCCCTATAATAGTTACCTTTTTGCCACTAATCTCTACACCCGCATACTTAAGGATTTCGATGACTCCTGCTGCTGTACAAGGGGCAAAACCACTCTTATCTCCTATCATTATCTTTCCAAGGCTTATAGGGCTAATCGCATCTACATCCTTTGCCTGATTGATGGTATGGGTAAGCCTATCCTCATCAAGATGCTTTGGAAGCGGCCTTAATACAAGGATTCCATCTACCTCATCATCATTGTTGATTTCATCAAACCTCTTATAAAAGGCTTCTTTAGACACATTTTCTTCAAACCATACCTCTTCATGAACTATCCCCACCATATCCATTCTCTTTATAGCACCTCTTTGATATGATAGGTCATCAGGCTTCTCGCCAACTCTCACAATAACAAGCTTGGGCGGTCTCTTTCCCTGATTTACAATCTCACCAATTCTACTCTTTATCTCAGAGCTTATATGCTCTGCAACCTCTTTGCCGCTTATGATATTCAAGTCATTTCCCTTTCTCTAAAAAATCCCACAGTGAAACCACAAATTTCACTGTGGGAAAAATAATGTTAATTAAAAGTCTGATGAATAATTAGGTGCTTCTTTTGTTATGTGGATATCGTGTGGGTGGCTTTCCTTGAGGGATGCCGCAGATATCTTAACAAACTTTCCTGTATCCTGAAGCTTCTTAATGCTATCCGCTCCACAGTAGCCCATACCTGAACGAATACCTCCTACAAGCTGGAAGATGGTATCTTCTACAAGTCCCTTATAAGCTACTCTTCCCTCTACACCTTCAGGCACGAGTTTCTTTGCATCTGTCTGGAAATATCTGTCCTTGCTTCCATTCTCCATAGCCGCAATAGATCCCATTCCACGATATACCTTGTATTTTCTACCCTGATAAAGTTCAAACTCGCCAGGACTCTCATCGCATCCCGCAAAGATTGAGCCCATCATACATACATCACCACCTGCAGCAAGAGCCTTTACCATATCTCCTGAATACTGGATACCGCCATCTGCTATAACTGGTATTCCATGCTTTTTAGCTACTTCATATACATTCATTATAGCGGTAATCTGAGGTACACCTATACCGGCAACCACTCTTGTTGTACATATCGAGCCAGGTCCAATACCAACCTTAAGAGAATCTGCTCCGGCTTCGATAAGATCCCCCGCAGCTTCGCCTGTAGCAATGTTTCCTGCTATTATGTCAAGTTCAGGGAAGGCATCTTTTACCATCTTCACGCATCTTATAACATTAGCAGAATGTCCATGTGCAGAGTCAATTACTATGGCATCTACCTTAGCCTGAACCAAAGCTTCAACTCTCTCTAAGATATTGGCTGTAACACCAACACCTGCAGCGCATACAAGTCTGTCCTTTGCATCCTTTGCAGAGTCAGGGTATTTAATCTGTTTTTCAATGTCTTTAATTGTAATAAGTCCTGTGAGATTGCCATCAGCATCCACTATAGGGAGTTTTTCCTTTCTTGCGGATGCAAGAATCTTCTTAGCTTCTTCTAAAGTAATGCCTTCTCTTGCAGTTACAAGACCTTCACTTGTCATTGATTCTTTTATTTTCTTTGAAAAATCTGTCTCAAACTTAAGATCTCTGTTGGTAATTATACCAACAAGCTTTCTTCCCTCAGTAATTGGCACTCCTGAAATTCTGTATTTAGCCATAACCTCATTGGCATCAGCCAAAGTATGCTCAGGTGAAAGATAGAACGGATCTGTAATTACACCATTTTCAGATCTCTTAACCTTGTCTACTTCCTCTGCCTGACGCTCTATGGACATATTTTTATGGATAACACCTATACCACCCTGTCTGGCCATAGCTATAGCCATTCTGCTTTCAGTAACTGTATCCATTCCCGCACTCATCATAGGAATTTTAAGTTTTATCTTCTTTGTAAGCATTGTTTCAAGGTTAACCTGATTAGGAATAACCTCTGAATAGGAAGGCACCAAAAGCACATCATCAAAAGTAATTCCGTCGCCAATTATCTGTCCCATTTTTTCCTCACTTTCTTTAATAGGTAAAATCCACTGTAATAGTAACTTTTAATACGTTTTCATACATCCATAAAAAGTATTTCCAAACAGTATAATATCAGACAAAAAAATACTGTCAAGAAGGAAAAAAATTATTTTTAAAAACTGAGGTGATTAATTGTTCTGGGTTAGAGATAATACCTTATTTTTAAGTTCTGCTTCTATTCTAGCCATCTCTACCTCAGCCGCAGCTCTCTTTTCTCTACCTTCCTTCTGAATCTGCATAACTTCATCAAAGGTTTTAATAAGAGTTTCGTTTGTCTTAGTAAGTGTTTCGATATCAACAATTCCTCTTTCAGATTCCTTAGCTACTTCCACAGAGGCCTGATGAAGCATCTCTGCATTCTTTGCAAGGAGCTGATTGGTCATGTCATTTACAGCCCTTTCAGCCTTTGCCGCCTGCCCTGCATGCTCTATACCAAGTGCAAGAGCCATTTGAGTCTTCCAAAGCGGAATGGTATTGACAAGGGTTGACTGTATCTTTTCACTCATTACTATGTCATTTTCCTGAACCAGTCTTATCTGTGGAGCTGTCTGCATAGCTACAGTCCTGGTAAGTTCAAGGTCATAAAGCTTCTTTTCAAATCTAGTGCACTGAGCGTCTAGGTCCCTAACCGCTTGAGCATCCTCAGGTTTGCCGCTTGCAGCAGCCTTATCCTGAAGCTCCTTAAGCTCAGTATTTCTAACCTCATAAAGCCTCTTCTTACCGGCAATGATATACATAGTAAGTTCTTTAAAATGTGTGAGGTTTAACTCATACATTTGGTCAAGCATTGCGGTATCTTTCATGAGAGTAACCTGATGAGTTTCTAGTGCATCAGTAATCTTACCAATATTTACCTCAGCCTTATCATACTTGGTTTTTAACACCTGAAGTTTGTTAGTCTGCTTCTTAAAGAACCCAAAGATTCCCTTATCATCATCTTCATCAAAGTGTTTAAGCTCAATCACAACATCAGAAAGAAGCTTTCCTACCTCTCCCATATCCTTTGTTTTAACATTGTTGATGGCTTTTTCTGAAAAATCAGCCATTTTCTTCTGAGCGCCTGAACCATACTGCAATACAACATTTGAGTCTTTAATATTTATCTGCTTTGCAAAATCCTCGACCTGCTTCTTCTCAGCCTCAGATAAGATATTTTCATCTACGCCTATCGGATTGTTGGCATTGTCAACAACCAACTGATTCTCAGCCTTTGCAGGCTCAAGAGTAAGGGTTGGTGTAGGAGCCGCTTCCTGTTCAAGGGTGAGTGTCGGTGCCGCTACGTTTTTCACATCAGCAGCAAGCTCAGGCATTAAATTTTCGTTTTCGTTCATAATCTTCTCCTTAATCTGTAATAATATCTATATTTCACTATAGTACAACAAACTATAATAAGAACTATAATTTAAGCTCTATTCCTTTTTCGAGCTCACTCTGTATAGTATTTGTTTCTGTGAGATTTTCTGCTTTAGTCTCAGGCGAGGAAGCGGCTGCCTCTGTAAAACTAACCTCATCATTCCTGCTTCCCTCATTGTTAAAATCGCTGCCTTTAAGGCCTTCTCTCTTTAGCATAGCATTAAGCACTGACACATCACTTGATATGTCCCAGGCTGTATCCTTGTACAAATCATCAAGCAGTCTGCCAAATGCATCATTTAGACTGTCTAGTGTGTTCTCAATCTCTTTTTCGACCTATCGATATTGGCTACCTTTACAGGCTGCTCATCCATTTCAGCGTAGGCTGTAAGCAGCTTAATCGTCATTGGCAGATAATACTTCATAAGCTGTTTTATATCACCAGCGCTGCTTGGATGCTCTTCAACCCTGTCCAATATCCTGCGTGTAAGGTCTTCAATCTTAAATATCTTATTTGAGACATCAACTCCCGGTATCCTGTCATTTAACCTGCTAATCTGAGCGAGATACTTTTTCCCCTGTTCAAGGATTTCCCTATCCTCTGCACTGATGTTTTTCTCTTTTTCAGGCTTGCTACTGCTTAATTCCCTGTCTATTCTAAGTCTCTCCTCATAATCAAGCTGAGTTTTCTGGTAGAGTGCATAGGTTTCATTGGTGGATATGAAGGTAGTTTCACTCTTATCTATATGACCTTCCTTAAACCATCCGTTTCTAATCATCTTCCTAAGGCGCTTCAATGTCTTATCCTTTGATTCGCCCGTTTCCTGCATAAGGTCCTCTATCTTGGCATAGGATTTGTTGTCAGATAGATTAAGTATCTTTTGATAATTCTTAAATACCAGGCGGTCTTTAAGGGTATTTACACCTGTCATAAGCCATAACCAGGACAGGCCTAACAATCCCGCACACACCGCTGTTCCCATTAGTGAACCATGGCTTGCTTCTCCCAGGGTTGCTATTGCTGTTCCAAAGGTTGCAATACCTCCAAATATAGAGTTTGCCATTCCTTTGCCAAACAACTGATTATCTGAAACATACAACTTTTTATCAACCGGAACTATAGCATTTTTATTTGTAGGGCGGCTTATTATATTCTGATAATTCTTATTAATCTCTACGGTATTGCCACCAAGATTTGTTTTTACAGTCTTGTTCTTCGCTTCATTAAGCCCTCTGTTTAAGGCATCTTCAAATGTATATGTTGCCTCTCTTATTAGGTTATTTATATCTCTTCCGAGTGAATTATAGTTGCCGGAATCAATAGCCTTTTGGATAACATCATTCATTCCACCACCGAATTCATCCCATTTGTTCCTGCTCATAATCTTCTCCTATTAATCCTTACTTAAATTCTTTCTAAATACACTTTTTTTATGATACAAGTGTCAAAAGTATAAAAAAATTCGATTGGGGCTTGCTTGCAGGAGAATTTATTATCTTTTGACACCCACATAATTTTATTTAGAATTTTGTATATGAATAGTCTCCCTATCATTATAAGTATTTTTCACCTTTACTTCAAGGACTTTTTATGCTATTCTTCATGTTGCGATGTATCCCATAGGCAAAACCTAAATCAAAGGGAATATCAGCAGGAGGAAAAATGAATAGACTTAGCACTAGGACCGAGCATCTAGTCGGCATGGGCATACTTACCGCTCTGGTTATTGTTTTACAGACCTTTGCAAGTGGATTTAAGATTGGAAGCTTTGCGCCACCACTTTCACTAGTTCCCATAATACTTGGAGCTGTGCTATTTGGAGAAGCGGCAGGTGCAATACTCGGACTTGTCTTCGGGGCTGTAGTATTATTTGCGGTTATATCAGGTGCAGAACCCTTTAGCACTCTCATGTTACAGTACAGCCCTTCTTTTACTGTAATTATCTGTCTGCTTAAAGGTATGCTTGCAGGGTACTTTTCAGGAATAGCATATAAAGTGCTATCAGGAATAAACAATGTTGCCGCTGCCATCATTGCTTCAGCGATTGCGCCTATTGTAAATACAGGTATATTTTCAATCGGAATGCTTACAGTGTTTTACCCTCTTCTAACACAGACAGCTGCTACGGCAGGAGCTGAAAATGTTATATTATTTTATTTCACTGTATTTATAGGCATAGGTTTCATATTTGATTTGTTATTTATAGCGATACTGGTTCCCGGGCTTCTTAGAATAATAAAGATAGTTAAAGAATAAAAAAATAAGGCTGTTGCAATCATTAGACTGCAATAGCCTTTTTTATACTTTCTAATTAAATATCCCGTAAAGATACGTATGCCGGTTTATTTTTTTTCGCCACTTTCTGAATTAGACTGTCCCGGCTTTTCTACTTCTACAATAGCTGTCTTCTTCATAGGGATTCGGCAGTTCTTATTACTTCCAAACTCAACTACAACGATTTCTTCCATAATGTCAATGATAACACCGTAAAATCCTGCAGTAGTAAGGACTGAGTCTCCAAGTTCAAGGCTTGACATAAGCTCCTGCATTCTCAGTCTTTCTTTCTTCTGTGGCTTAATACTCATAAAGTACATCATACCACCTACTACAACTATCCAGATAATTACCATAGGCAGCAATGATGCAAGTGACTCGCCTCCTGCTGCAGCTCCTGTTGTTAAAACTCCAATCATTTTTTCTTCCTCCTAAAATCTGATAAATCATTTTACTATATTTCTAATAAATCATCAACCATTCATTTTTAGCAAATATATCATATTACAATTCTATGGATTGATTACACTGTTTCACAAGATATTTCGTGAATAATACGGACTAAGTTAATCCTCTTTCTCACCTGCCCTAAAGCCGTCAATTTTGGCCTTTTTATACGCCTGAAACTCTCCTCTTTCTATAGCAGCCCTTATTTCTTCCATCATATTGTTGTAGAAGTAAAGATTGTGCATAACCAGAAATCTCATTCCAAGCATTTCGCCTGCTTTAAGAAGATGCCTTATATAAGCCCTTGAATGTCTTTTACATACGGGGCAGTCACAGGTACTATCAAGAGGCCTCTCGTCAAGTTCATACTTTGCATTGTTAAGATTCATCTTGCCGTGGTTGGTGTAAGCGTGTCCATGTCTGCCATTTCTTGAAGGATATACACAGTCAAAGAAATCCACTCCTCGCTCAACGCTCTCAAGGATGTTCTCCGGTGTGCCAACACCCATAAGGTAAGTAGGCTTATTTTCAGGGAGATAAGGAACTACAGTCTCAAGAGTCTTATACATCTCCTCATGTGTCTCCCCTACGGCAAGTCCACCAATGGCATAACCGGCCAAATCCATATCTGTAATTCTTTTGGCATTTTCTATTCTTATGTCACTGTAGACACCGCCCTGATTGATACCAAAGAGCAATTGCTCCTTGTTGATTGTATCAGGAAGACCGTTAAGTCTGTTTAGCTCATTTTTGCACCTAAGCAGCCATCTCTCAGTCCTAGCCACTGACTCTAACATGTACTTTCTCTCGCAGGGAAGTCCCGGACATTCGTCAAAGGCCATTGCTATGGTCGAGGCGATATTGGACTGAATCTGCATACTTTCCTCAGGTCCCATAAATATCTTTCTACCGTCTATGTGAGAGCTGAACTTTACGCCTTCTTCCTTTATTTTACGAAGTTTAGCCAAGGAAAATACCTGAAATCCACCAGAATCAGTTACAACCGGCTTATCCCACACCATAAACTTATGGATGCCTCCAAGCTTCTTTATTACCTCATCACCCGGTCTAAGATGCAAGTGGTAGGTATTGGAAAGTTCAACCTGAGTTTTAAGATTACCTAAATCCTCTGTAGATACAGCCCCTTTAATGGCAGCCGCAGTACCCACATTCATAAAAACAGGAGTCTGAATCACCCCATGTACTGTGGTAAATTCCCCCCTCTTGGCTGAACCATCTTTACATATAAGACGATACATAATATTTCCTTTCAAAGTATTCTCTAAAACACTTAGGTTTTATACTTTTGACGCCTGTATCATTATAATATGCAGTAAGAGTTATTTCAATAGAAAATTATAACATCTTATAAGTTATATATATAACAAGTTATAAAAATTACTGGATTTTATAGGCAAATTTCCTTATACTGATAAGTATGTTTAATGGTATGGTAAAGTTATAGCCCAATGGTTCAGGCAGCAACTACTTACTTTATCGGATATTAATTTATTTGAGAAGGAGAAACTATGAGAGAATTAAAACAGGGAACAAAATGTGTGCAGGCAGGCTATACGCCTAAGAACGGTGAGCCAAGACAGGTACCTATAATACAGTCCACCACTTTTAAGTATGATTCCTGCGAGGCAATGGGAAAGCTCTTTAACCTTGAAGCAAGTGGATATTTTTACAGCAGGCTTCAGAATCCTACCAATGACCACGCTGCTTCTAAGATAGCTGCACTTGAAGGAGGTGTAGCTGCAATGCTTACTTCATCCGGTCAGGCAGCCAACTTCTTTGCTATCTTTAATATCTGTGAGGCCGGTGGACACCTCATCTGCTCATCATCTATATACGGTGGTACCTTCAACCTTATAGGAGTTACTCTTCCTAAGATGGGAATTGAGGTTAGCTTCGTATCTCCTGATGCAACCGAAGAAGAACTGAATGCGGCATTTAGGTCAAATACCAAATTAGTATTTGGCGAAACCCTTGCAAATCCTATACTTTCTGTGCTCGATATTGAGAAATTTGCAAAAGTTGCCCATAGCCACGGTGTACCTCTCATTGTCGACAATACCTTCCCTACACCTGTTAACTGTCAGCCAATCAAATGGGGAGCAGACATAGTTACTCATTCTACCACAAAGTACATGGACGGACATGGAAGCGGTGTAGAGGAGCTATAGTAGATGCAGGAAACTTTGATTGGATGTCTCATGCAGACAAATTCCCAGGTCTTTGTACACCTGACGAATCTTACCATGGTCTGGTTTACGCCACACAGTTTGGTAAGGGAGGAGCATTCATTACCAAGGCAACTGTTCAGCTTATGAGAGACCTTGGCTCTATCCAGTCACCTCAAAACTCCTTCCTAGTTAACCTTGGCCTCGAGTCTCTCCATGTTCGTATGAGGGAACACTCTAAAAATGGTCTTGCTGTTGCAGAATTTCTTGCAAACCATGACAAGGTTCAAAGCGTAAACTATCCGGAACTTAAGACAGATAAATATCACTCTTTGGCAGAAAAATATCTTCCAAATGGCTGCTCAGGTGTAGTATCATTTGAGATTAAAGGCGGTAGAGAAGCTGCAGAGAAATTTATGACAAGTCTTAAACTCATTGCAATAGAGACACATGTTGCTGATGCAAAGAGCTGCTGCCTCTGCCCATCAATAACCACACATCGTCAGCTTTCTGACGAACAGCTTGTAGAGGCAGGAGTGTCCGCAGGGCTGATTAGAGTCTCCTTAGGTATAGAAGATGCTGAAGACCTTGTAGAGGATATCAGACAGGCACTTGAAGCATAACATTTATAAAATGGTATTGGCAAGGCTTAAACAGCCTTGCCAATAATCCTTTTTTATGCTAAACTAAGCCCTTGAGAAACACAGATGGTCGCGCCTGTCTTATGGCAGGTGAGGAAAGTCCGGGCTTCACAGGGCAGGATGCCAGATAACGTCTGGTGGAGGTGACTCCAAGGATAGTGCAACAGAAAATAACCGTCTGACTATGTCAGATAAGGGTGAAAAGGCGTGTGTAAGAGACCACCGCTCTTTCGGTAACGAAGGAGGCTGTGTAAACCCCATCCGAAGAAAGACCAAATATAAAGCTATACGGCTGCCCGTCGTGCTTTTAGGTAGGTCGATAGAGGTTGTCGGTGACGGCAATTCGAGATAGATGATCATCAGATACATAACCCGGCTTATAGTGTTTCTCACTTTAAGAATAAAATAATCTAAAATATACAAAAAAAAAGTACTCTTTCTAAGATAGATTAACGGCTTTTAGTTAAGTTCGTATAATCCCTTAGTCAGGTACTTCTTTTTCCTTAAAATTATATTTAGTATATTTAGTTTTTAATGCTTAGCAACACCTCTGAATTGATGCCTTAAACAGGGAAACAATTTCCTCCTATAAATTCCTTAACAAGCGAATTCTTTGGCACATTATCAGATGGCATAGTAAGGAAATAATCCAAAAACTTAAGCAGTCTGTTGGCCTCAGAATAATAAGGCGAGTCTGTAGGTATGCCAAAAAGCAGAGGTTCTGCATACTGCTTTAACACTGCAAGCTCATAAATAAGTGAAGAATCAAACATCTCATCTGCACCCTCCTGGAACGGAAAGATATTCTTTTCCTCCCCTCTCCTTACAGAAGCCCATCTTGCAAGAGTATCCTCTGCACTGCTTCCTCTGGTTCTTGCATCTCTTACCATTCTTCTAAGCAGTCTCAAATCAGTAGTATGGATTCTGTTGTGGTCATCAATGTTGAGCTGGGTAAGTGCACTTATGTATATCTTAAACTTGCTTTCCTTTGGAAGTGATGCGGAAAACTTATCGTTTAAGCCATGAATACCCTCAATCACAAGAATGTCCTCATCACCTAGCTTAAGAGTCTTTCCCTTATACTCCCTTTTACCGGTTTTAAAGTTAAAGGAAGGCATTTTCACTTCTTTTCCTGCAAGAAGGTCTGTCATATCCTTATTAAACTGCTCTACATCTATAGCCTCCAGGCATTCAAAGTCATATTCTCCGTTCTCATCCTTTGGAGTATGTTCCCTATCCTTAAAGTAATCATCTGCAGCAATAGGATGAGGCTTAAGTCCCTGTACCATAAGCTCAATGGATAATCTATGTGAAAATGTAGTTTTTCCCGAAGAAGAAGGTCCTGCTATCATAACAATCTTCTTCTGCTGTTTTGCTATATTCTCAGCAATCTTACCTATCTTGCCCTCCTGTAGTGCCTCGTTTACAAGCATTACATCATTTATACGTCCCTCTGAGATGGTATCATTAAGATTGCCTACACTAGCTATTCCAAGACGTTTACCCCAGGAATTTGCCTCTTTCATAGTCTTATAAAGCAGCTCACGAGGCTTCCAGGACGGACGCTTAACTTCAAGCCCTTCACCCGCATTAGGTAGGGCTATAATTATACCTCCGTCATAGATTTAAGGTCAAATGATTTTAGTTCTCCTGTTGTAGGAGGCATATAGCCGTAAAAATAGTCATGATAATCACCAAGCCTGTAGATATTGGTGGTGGAGCCTCTTCTGTATCTAAATAAATGCTCTTTATCAGACAAATCACTGTCAAGGAACTTGCCTACAGCTTCACTTGTAGATACTGTACTCTTTTCGAACATGATATTTTCGCTTACAAGCTCATCCATCCTCCCTCTTACCTTTGAGACAAACTCATCATCAACCTTGACCTTACCAAGTATCTCACAGAATATACCGTTACCCAATGAATACTCACAGTTTACACCGGTCACTTCATTTTTATCATATACATCATGGACAGATTTTATGAAGAGGAATAGCATTCCCCTCTCATAGGTTCTCGCACCATCACTGGAATTGATATCATAGAATGTTATCTCTGCATCATCCGAAACCTTTTTCCACAATTCCTTTAACTTTCCGTTCACCTTTGCAAGCAATTGCCCATGGTTCTTCCCATATATATCTGATGCTATATCAGAAAGTTTAACTGCATTTCCATATTCGTAAGACTTTCCGTCAACTTTAACTACCATCTGCTATCTCCTTTTTTACATTGAATCTGCTAAGTGCCTCTTTAATCATATTTAGTTCATTTTCAATCACGGCTAATCTGTCACTGTTTGCTACGCTTTGTGATGCAAGAAAGCTTTTATTTTGTAACAGTCTTTCAAAATGCTTCTTTCTCTTTTGCAGAAATTCCAAAAGTACTGGATGTTTTTTCTTTATTAGGATAGGGCCAAATTCGTTCTCAGCCATAGCACCGATATCCTGTCCATCCTCTATCGTTTCTGACTTTTTACAGCTTTCATAATCTGATAATATTTTCCGCTTTCACTTAGCATATCTTCATCAATTATTTCAAAACCGATTTCTTTAAGATAAGCCCTTACAACTCTTAAGTCAGACTGAGGCTCTAGGATAAGGGTATCAGCCTTTTTAGTAACAGCTATACTCTCTGAAAGTATCTCTTTAACTAACATTCCTCCCATGCCTGATATAAGAATTGTGTCAACCTCTCCTGCCTCATAGCCGCAAAGTCCGGCACAAAGTCTGGTCTCTATCCTGTCCTCGTAGCCACAAAGCTTAATATTATCTTTAGCAATATTTAACGGTCCTTCTCTCAAATCAGAAGCAATTATTCTTTCGACTTTCCCATTTTCAAGAAGATTTATCGAAATATATGCATGGTCACAGCCCACATCTGCAAGTACCTTTGACTTATCAACCATGTTAGCTATGGCAAGCATTCTTTTCGGTATTCTTTTTCTTTTCTTCATTATTCTAAATAATCCTTTAATTTTCTGCTTCTGCTTGGCTGTCTGAGTTTCCTAAGTGCCTTTGACTCTATCTGCCTTATTCTCTCCCTTGTGACATTAAACTCTTTACCTACTTCTTCAAGAGTCCTTGTACGCCCGTCTTCAAGCCCAAACCTAAGTTTATGACTCTAGCCTCCCTATCTGTAAGGCTATCAAGTACCTCACTAAGCTGTTCCTTAAGGATGGCGTGAGTAGCCACTTCCACTGGCGCCATATTGCTATCATCTGGAATAAAGTCACCTATATGGCTGTCCTCTTCCTCTCCTATAGGGGTTTCAAAGGAAACAGGTTCTTGGGCAATCTTCATGATATCCCTGACCTTTTCAGGCTCCATATTAAGCTCTTTGGCTATCTCCTCAGGCTGTGGTTCCCTGCCAAATGCCTGCGTGAGCTGTCTTTGTGTTCTAATCAGCTTATTGATTGTCTCAACCATATGCACAGGTATTCTTATGGTTCTCGCCTGATCCGCTATCGCCCTTGTAATAGACTGTTTTATCCACCAGGTCGCATAGGTACTGAACTTATAGCCCTTCGTATAGTCAAACTTCTCTACCGCCTTTATAAGCCCCATATTGCCTTCCTGAATAAGGTCCAGAAACTGCATCCCTCTTCCAAGGTAGCGTTTTGCTATACTTACAACAAGCCTTAGATTGGCTTCAGTTAGTTCCTGTCTCGCCTCCTCGTCTCCCTCAGACATTCTTTTTGCAAGATTTATCTCATCTTCCATCGACAATAGCGGAACTTTGCCTATTTCCTTGAGATACATTCTTACAGGATCCTCCGTACTTATTCCATCTGGAACAGTAAGGTCAGGAACCTCAGGTTTTTCATCACTATCTATATCGTCACTATTATAGTCATTCAACAGAGGATCATCAACTTCTTCATCACTTAGCTCATCTAAAATGAGTACATTAATCCCCTGCTTTTCAAGGTACTTATAGCATTGGTCAAGCTCTTCCCCACTTATATCACAGCCTTCAAAAAAATGCTTAACATCATCTTCTTCCAGTATGCCCTTCTTCTCTTTAGCATCCTTTACAAGCTCCTTCAACTTACTTTTCAGCACCTTTTCATCCATAAGTTTACCCTCCTTGAGGTCATAATATAAAAGATAGTAAATGCCAAATCTAAAAGTCGAGTTTCCCCAGCTCTCTTTGCTTCTTGGTTATCTCCATGAAGCTCTTCATATCTTTATTGTCTATTGCTTTTAGCTCTTCTTCAAGCCCCGCCCTTTTTACCTTGATTACTATTTCCTTAAATGCCTTTTCTCTCTCTGCTTCATCCACTTCTGCTTCAAAGTTTTCCTCAAATACTGCAGTAACCAAAGCTTGATCCTCTCCTGTTTCGTACCTGCTTATTATCTCAGCAACATTTGGTCTTTTACCTGCTTCAATCTGAGTAAATATTCTTACAGCAAGATCTTTATATAAAGGAGTAGCAAAATCCTCGGACGAGATTATATTCTTAATACGGTTATAAATCAGGTTTGTCTGCTATAAGACTAAGCAAGAGCCTATTGGTCTTTAATAAGCCCTCATCTGCTGTCTTTGCTCTGTCAGCCTTATTTATCTTCTCTCCCGCATCCCTGTATATATCCCTTATTTCCCTTGCTCCTCCTATTTTATTGACAAGCTTCTTAAGGGCATCCTTAGATACATAGTACCTCTCTGCAACCGCCGCTATATAGTTCTCTCTTTCAAGTTCTTCTTCAAACTCAGTAAGCCTGTCTGCCACCTTGTTTAAGAATTCAGTTTTCCCTTCAGGCTCTGTTAAATCATAAGACTTCTCAATGTTTGAAAGCTCGAAATTAAAGCTGTTTTCAGCATTTTTAATTCTTAGTTCGTATTCTTCTTTACCCACCGCCTTGATGAGTTCATCAGGATCCTTATATGGAGCAAGTTTAAGAATTTTTGTCTTTATCCCTGCTGATTTTAAGATAGGAATTGCCCTTATAGCAGCCTTTACTCCTGCTCCGTCACTATCATAGGTAATAATTACCTCCTTAACATATCTTGCCATCAGCCGTGCCTGCTCCTCTGTAAGAGCAGTCCCAAGAGAAGCTACAGCATTGATAAAACCTGCCTGGTGGAGTGCAATTACATCCATATATCCCTCACAAAGCAGAATATATCCCTGTCTACTATGCTTTGCAAAATTCAAGCCATAGAGATTCCTTCTTTTATTGAATATGTCAGTCTCTTTGGAATTGAGGTATTTGGGTTCTCCCTCCCCCATTACCCTTCCTCCGAAGGCAATCACCTTATTGTTTTGATCCATAATAGGAAAAATCACCCTGTTCCAAAACATATCAAAGATACCTCTGCCCTCTTTGAAGGAAACGAGTTCAGCCTTTATCATTAATTCATCACTATAACCCTTTGACTTTAGATAAGTATATAGCGCATTTGAAGACTTAACTGAGTATCCAAGCCCAAAATCGTTTATAGTCTTATCCGTTAACCCTCTGTCTCTAAGATATTGCATAGGATAGCTGCCATACTCCCCTCTTAATTGGAAATAATAGAACTTAGCCGCCTCCTTGTATATATCAAATAATCCTGTCCTTAAATCAGCCCTCTTCCTTGCTTCAGGACTGTCAGGTTCATCAGGAAGTTTAATCCCTACCCTATCAGCTAATTGTTTTATTGCCTCGGGAAACGTCAAATTCTCATACTTCATTACAAAGCTGTATGCATTGCCTCCAACACCACATCCAAAGCAGTGAAAGGTCTGCCTTCCAGTATTCACCGAAAAAGAAGGCGTCTTTTCATTGTGAAACGGGCATAAACCTATATAGTTTGAGCCCCTCTTTGTAAGCCTGACATAGGGAGAGATTACCTCCACTATATCATTCTTTTCCCTAACTTCATCTACAATCTCTTCTGAATAAAACATGAATCTCCTTAGTATTTTCCCCAGCGTACAGGTACAAATATTTCTTTAATCGTCTTTATAGCATAGTCATCCGACATCCCCGCTATATAGTCACAAACCACCCTTTCAAGCGGTTCTCCTCTGTCCTCTGCCAGCCTTTTATATTCTACAGGCAGTTTATCATTGTTCTCCAAATAATATTTATATAAATATTCTACCAGCCTCTGTGCCTGAACCTCCTCACTCTTAGCAGCAGGGTTACAGTAGACCTCCCTCATAAGAAAAGACCTAAGTCCCCTCATTGCAGCCTCTACAGTCTGAGACATTTTAACTTCATTTGTGCCCATACTGGTAAATATAACATCCTTTACCATAGTATCTATCCGCTTTGCCACATCATGTCCAACCACGGCAGTAAACTCGCCGGGAAGGTCATCTTCTGTAAGTATCCCTCCCCTTAGGGCATCATCTATATCGTGGTTTACATAGGCTATTTTATCAGACAGCCTCACTATCATGCCCTCAAGGGTTGAAGGCTTGCAGGCACTTCTATGATTCTTTATTCCATCCCTTACTTCCTTGGTAAGATTAAGCCCCTGTCCATGCTTTTCAAGGAGTTCAACCACCCTCACACTCTGTTCATTATGGTGGAAGCCGTAAGGAGAAATCTTGTTTAGCGCTCTCTCTCCTGCATGTCCAAAAGGAGTGTGCCCAAGGTCATGCCCCAAGGCTATGGCTTCAGTCAAATCCTCATTTAACATAAGGGCTCTGGCTATGGTTCTTGCTATCTGGGAAACCTCCAAAGTATGTGTAAGCCTCGTCCTATAGTGGTCTCCTTCAGGATCAAGAAATACCTGAGTTTTATGTTTCAACCTTCTAAAAGCCTTACAATGTAGAATTCTGTCTCTATCTCTTTGGTATGTAGTCCTTATCTCGTCAGGCTCTTCCTCCACATCTCTACCAAGTGAGGAATCTGAAAAAGATGCATATTCACATAGCATCTTTCTTTCAAGCTCTTCCCTGAGTTCTCTAATACACTTTTTATCTTCCATATTTCCTCCTGTAACAAAGCCCATACTATTAATATTCAAATACAATTAGTAGTTTCCTTTTTATAGAATTTTATATCATTATTGATGATGTGGGTGTCAAATACTTTTGACACTCACATCATTGTATTATAATAGCTAAGAAAAAAATACACTTAAATCTCTATATTTATGAAGAATAATTTGAGTCAAATTTTAGTTTTAAAAATGTCACTTTTAGCTTAACATATTGATTGAAGTTTACGATATATAATTTAGTATATTTGATAACCCTTGAGAGAAATAATGGTAAATAATTACTGGTTTGAAATAGCTGCCTTTATTTTGGAACTTACCATAGGATACATGCTTATATTTAGAAACACTATAACACTTCCTCATAATGGTATATTCAGAAAGCTCTATACCTGCTCCTTAATAGCAACGCTTTCTGCCCTAATACAGGTATTACTGGAAAATTACATCTTTTATTTTGACAAAAATATGGAAGATTACACATTAATCTTCAATCTTTTGTCAATGAGTTTTTTTTGCACCCACGTTTTATGTGGTACTTTTTCAGCACTTTTATGAGTGTTCGGTACTCAATATTAAGACCAATGCGTTTTTAACTAAAAATTTACTTTACTTACCGGCATTCGTTGCAATGATAGTAATTGGTCTTAACCCCTTGTTAAGTACTGTGTTTTACATCGACCCCGTTTTAGGCTATCAGAGGAGGATGCTTCTTTTTCTCCTCTATGTTGTTGCGGCTTACTATCTTATTTTTACTTTAGTAATAATAATTGTTTACGGACAAAATGTTAGAAAGGATAAAAGGATTGCATTTACACTACTGCCATTTATTCCTATTTTAGGTACAACTATTCAGCATTTTTTTATCCCTAACCAATCAGTTGAGAGTTTTTATGTCATTACTCCTCTTAACTTTGTATGTAACTGTTGAAAGTCCTGCTGATTATATTGACTATGTAACCGGATTACAGAACAAAAATGCCCTATTTACTAATTTCAGCGTTGCCATGTCAATGAAGAAACCTGTATCAGTTGTTACTCTTGCTATTGACAAAATTGATGCCTGGGATAAAGAATTTGGTGTAGAACACACTAATTCTCTTATATTAGAGGTATCATCCTACCTCATACATTTGTCCAAAAATACCTCTGTCTACTCACTTGGTAGAGGAAGGTTTGCTCTCTACATTTCTCTTGAGAACTTTTGGGCAAATTTGCGTATGTCTGAGATCCTTGTCGACAGTATTTTAGATCGTTTTAAGTCATCCTTTGGCATTGGAGAAATAAACAAGGTAATTCTCACCAAGAGAATCTGTATGTATAATTGTCCAAATGATTTTGACAATGTAAGTTTACTTGAGAAATTCATGCTTACTGAAGCATCTGTTAGTATTCCTGCTGGCAAGGATTGCTTGACGGCAAATGACATCGATATTACCTTAAACGATAAAGAGGGGCTTATATCTGCAAAAATTCACGACCTGCAAAATGATAATACTATACGTCTATCATTTTTGCCTGAATTTAATACTTCACTTGAAGTTTTTGATTCTGTTAAAACAGAACTTTCAATGTATGTTCCAGATGTCGGCTACGTAAAGTCACGTAACCTTATTTCGGTTGCGGAAAAATACGGTTTAGTTCTTGGCCTCTATGATCACATCCTAGAACTACTGTTTAAGATGATTAGAGATAATCATCTTATGTCTTATGGAATTAGATCAGTCGAAATAATTATGCCTATTTCCTTACTGCTAAAGAAGAATAAGGCTGAGCGACTAGTTCATATTGCAGCAAAGTATGACATTCCGCCTAGTCTCATTTGCTTTGAGCTAGCCAAAAATACTATGATAGAGTTTAATGGTATAATTGTGGACAACATGAAGTCCATATCAGGTGCAGGATTTAGGTTCATACTTGAGAATTACGGCAATGGCTATATAAATGCTTCTGCCTTAGTTGATATGCCTATTAACGCTGTAACTATTGATAAAGTTCTCACCTGTTCTGCTCTGAAGTCTGATTTAGCACACAGGCTTATGAGCTGTACTGTAGCCTTTTTAAAGGAATTTAACTTACAGGTTAAGGCAGAACACATCGAGACTAAGGATTCAATGGATTATGCTCTAAATCTCGGCTGTGACTATTTGCAGGGTTATTATTTTTCAAATCCACTTAAAATTTATGATCTTACTGAATTTTTGAAAAAAGGAGGAGTACAGTAATGGAATACAGCATTTGGCTAGATGTATGCTCAATAATAATCTTACTATCCCTTTTTTTGTCATATAAAATAAAAAATACTATATCTATTTATCAAGATGATGTTTTAATGTCGACCATTGTTTGCATTATGTCTTTTGCAGCGGCTGATCTCTTTGCCTTATTAGTTGACAGTAGAGCAAATGAGTTCTTACTTTACTGCTTACATTCTATAAAAATATTTACTGATGTACATTTCTCTTTGTTATATGCTTGTGTATTCTTCCATTGCAGTAAACCAGAGAATACGATGGTAAAAATATTTTTAAGCTTCTCATAACTCCTCTTGCCTCGGTCGCTACCCTACTCATAGTTAATTATAATTATGATTTAGTATTTAGCCTGAATTATTCATAGCAAATGCCGTGAAAGTGGCTGAAAGCCACATAGTTACTGTATTTAAGCTGCTTGTGCATTTCATCTAATAAGTGAATAGTAAAAAGAGACCCAATATGTGGTAAAATTTAGGTGCCGAATCCAAATAAATACCGCAGAAAGGGTCTCTCATGGATATTTTCGAAACACCATCACACTGAAAAGCAATAGACAGATTAAAATAAAATTTTTAACGGAGGCGATTTGATCCTCCGATGCAGTGACTTCTCCTGATAAAAAGAATTCGCTGCAAAAGATCGAGCTTCACCAAGCTGATCAAAAAGATCTGAAACCAATGATACATCAGTCCGTTTCCACAAAGACGATGAAAAACCTGATGCAGATGATTTATCAGATCATCACTGCATATTTCGAAGATGACTGTGCGGATGAACTGACCATTGATCCTGTTTTCAATGCCATTCTTGAAAAGAACAGTCTGGCTTCACAGCCAACACTATCAAGATTTTTCAACCGTATGGATGAAGATACACTCCTGCAGTTTGATGACATTGATAAAAGCTTTAGGGATATCATCTATTCCATAAAGTGTCCGGAGCATATGCTTCTGGATCTGGACAGCACTTTATTTGGCACCTACGGCAATCAGGAAGGGAAGGCTTCAACTTCCATTATCAGGCACACGGATACCATCCTTTGCTCTGCTATGATGGTCTGACCGGGGATCTGCTGAAGGCTGAACTTCGTGATGGAACACTCCACTGCAGCAATGATGCAGATAAATTTATGGAACCCCTTTTTCAGGAATATCTGGAAAGAGGCATCAAAACATACCTTCGTGGTGACAGTGATTCTCATCTCCCAAACTTTATAAAAACCTGTGAGATGAATGGCTGTCCTATGCCATCCGCTTAAAAACAGAATTCTTCACTATAGCTCTTGCTTCGAATAAAAGATGAAGATTTATACAAAGCAAACCAAAGAGGACCAGATTAGCTATGCTGTAACTTATGGTGAATTTCTGTATCAGGCCGGCTCCCTGGATTATCCAAGGCGCGTGGTTTTCAAGATTGAAAAACCATACGGTCAGCTGACGCATATGTACACCTTTATTGTTACAAACATGGATATGGGAACCTTATCAGGTCATCCAGTTTTACTGTGGGCGTGCAAGATGGAGAATTTCATAAAAGAGGGCAAAGGTGGATTTGACTTTTGCTGCTGTCAGCAGTCATTCCAAAGTAGTAAATGCCAACCGCATGAGACTTCATATGCTTGCCTACAACTTATTCAATTGGTTTAGGCGACTGGTACTCCCTGCAAATATGCGAAAACAACAGGTGGATACCATTCGTTTAAAGCTGATAAAGATTGCTGCAAGAGCAGTCCGTTCAGCAAGATATATAACATTCAAAACCATGCAGTAGCTGTCCTTATAAAGAGGAGTTCTACAGGACGCTGAAGAATATCCAGCAGCTGACTGTACAGTTGGAATAGCAACTATTAACGTACCTTGACAGTTCAAAATGACTCAATCGGATTTCAAGGGGATAGTCTACCCATTTTTGTGGATAAATCGATTGATTTCACGGAAACCGGTTCAAGGATTTGTAATATCGAGCATTTTTATATGTTCATGAATAATCAGGTTTAGTATTACTGAAAGCGGGAGGTTTGAATACGGAGAGTTTTATTTTATATTCTACATAATTGATATATATTATATATCAGTTGCTATGCACCTTCTTTTTAAGGGAAAAAAAATACTGTCTAAAAACCATAGAATAATTATGCCTGGTATCATCATTATCCTTACTACGGGTACGATATTTGACTATTACTTCCCTTATGCAGCATCTATGCAGTTTACATTTACTATTTTCATAACTTTGGTATTCATAAGTATGCAAAGTCCTGATGAATACTATTCAGAAGACTCACAAATGATGAATAAGAATGCTTTATTACTCTTTGTGGTTCAAAATTTACTCCGGAAACAAGTGCTTGGTGTATAGCCTTGAATATCCACAATATAAATCTGATAAGCAATACTCTTGAAATGGTAAATGTAATGAATGCTGAAGGGGTATTCTTAAAAAACCTTAAACAGTTTTCTAAGAAATTCCTGATGTTTAAGCTTGCAATGGGGCAGTATATAATTGTTTTAGATGAGAATAATGAAGCCGAGGCAAATCTCCTATACGAAACAGTCTGTAGAATAATGGAAAAATTTGCAAATGCTTCATTGTTTAATTTTCCAATCTACTCCACAAGCTGTATATTTAGTTCCCCTAAGGATGTCTCAAGCCTTCGAATGCTTAACAACCTCTTTGATACGCTTAAGCTGTATGAAAATCAGGATGATTTACTTACTATTGAGCCTGAAAAGCTAAATCTAAAAAGTGATGCTGAAATTATTCGTATTGAAAAGCTTGTAAATTCTGCTTTAAGCGAAAACAGATTTGAAGTATATTTCCAGCCAATCTACAATACTAAAGAAAAGAAATTCACTTCTGCAGAAGCACTAATAAGAATGAAAGATTACGAAGGCAATTATATTTCTCCCGGGGTATTTATACCAATTGCAGAAAAAAAGCTCGGTAATCATTGATATAGGCGAATTCGTCATGGAAGAAGTATGCAAGTTATTGTCTGAAGAAAATCTTAATAATTATGGACTAGAATACATTGAGGTAAATATTTCAATGGTTGAATGTCTTCAGAGTAACCTTGCTTCCAATATTTTGTCCATTCTTAGCAAGTATAATATCTCACCAAGTCAAATCAACCTTGAAATCACCGAAACCTCGGCTAGCGAGTTTACAGATATCGTGGATACTAATATTAAGACCCTATTTGACAAAAATATTAGTTTTTCACTGGATGACTTTGGTACAGGCTACTCTTCCCTTTCACGTATACTATCATTACCTCTTAAACTAATAAAAATAGATAAGTCCCTTGGTACAGGCGCCATTTTTAAACCGTGAAAAGAAATCTATGATTATTCTTGAAAACTTTATTAAAACTGCCTTTGCAGCAGGATTCGATATTGTTGCAGAAGGTGTAGAAACACAAGATATGGCAAGACAAATAATAACTCTAGGCTGTACATATATTCAAGGGTTCTACTTTAGCAAGCCGCTTGATAGAGCCAACTTTGTGAAGACAATTAAATTAAATAAACCAGCAGAGATATAATTAGTATAACTCCTGTCATTAGCAGGGGTTATATATCTTTTAAACTTCTTTTATGCTTCTAACTGTTGACTATTAATAATAGTTGTACTATCATTATTTAGTATCTATAAGGAGGATAAATAAATGGGCGGTTTTTTTGCAGCAGCACTTAAGAATGATTGTGTATTTGACTTATTTTTCGGAACAGATTATCATTCACACTTAGGTACCCGTAGGGCAGGAATGACAGTTCTGGGAGAAAACGGCTTTGACAGAGCGATTCACAATATCGAAAATTCTCCTTTTAGAAGTAAATTTGACCGCGATGTTCAGGAAATGAAGGGAAATTACGGTATAGGCTGTATATCTGACTATGAGCCACAGCCTTTGATTGTCAGATCCCACCACGGCACCTATTCACTGGTAACCGTGGGTAAAATTAATAATACTGAAGAAATAGTCAATAATATAATCTCAGAGGGAGGTGTCCACTTCCTTGAAATGAGCGGAGGAGTGGTAAATCAAACCGAGCTCGTTGCCTCCCTCATCAACCAGAAAAGCAATCTGATAGAAGGTATACAGCATGTATGGGAGAAGATTGACGGCTCTATGACCATGCTCATACTCACGCCTCTTGGCATCTACTGTGCAAGGGACTTCTACGGTAGAACACCTGTAGCAATAGGAAAGAAGGATGAGGGCTTTTGCGCTTCATTTGAAAGCTTTGCCTATCTTAATCTTGGATATGAACACTACAAAGAGCTTGGACCCGGAGAAATAGATGTAATTACGCCTGAAGGGGTTAAAGTCCTTGTTAATCCTAAAAGCAAAAAGAAAATCTGCTCATTCTTATGGGTATATTTTGGCTATCCTTCTTCAAGCTATGAAGGTGTATCAGTTGAAGCCATGAGAAATAAGTGCGGCAGTCTGATGGCTAAGAGAGATAACTTTCCAAAAGAGGGACTTGATATAGTTGCGGGAGTGCCTGACTCAGGTATAGCACATGCTGTAGGCTATGCAAATGAGTCTTCAGTACCCTTTTCAAGGCCATTTATAAAGTACACCCCTACCTGGCCTCGCTCATTTATGCCTACAATACAGTCAAAGCGTGAATTGATAGCCAAGATGAAGCTAATACCTGTACATGAGCTGATAAACGGCAACAGAATCCTTCTCATAGATGATTCTATAGTCAGAGGTACTCAGCTTAGAGAAACAACCGAATTCCTTTATAAAAGCGGTGCCAAGGAGGTACATGTAAGACCTGCCTGTCCTCCTATAATGTATGGTTGTAAATTCATCAACTTTTCGCGCTCCACCTCTGAAATGGATCTCATTACCAGGAGGATAATAAGAAAAGAAGAGGGTGAAGATGTTAGTAGCGAAGTGTTGGAGGAATATGCCAATCCTGACTCTGAAAAATATAAGCATATGGTAGATGAAATCCGTAAGCAGCTTGGTTTTACCTCACTTAGCTTTAACAGGCTTGATGATATGGTTGAATCTATAGGAATTGGCAAAGAGAATCTTTGCACCTACTGCTTTGATGGCAAAGAGTAGCTAATGAATGCCGGATATTCTATTATATTGCCTGAAATAATCCTTAAAAATTTTACATACAAAAAGAGCTTAACACTGATTCTTAGTGCTAAGCTCCTTCTTTTTTATTACCTGAAATATTAAAATTCAAATTTATTTCTAAAATACTCTCTAAGTTCTGATATAGCCACTCTTTCCTGCTCCATGTTGTCTCTGTCTCTGACTGTAACCATACCGTCAGTCTCTGAGTCAAAGTCATAGGTAATACAGAATGGAGTTCCTATCTCATCCTGTCTTCTATATCTCTTACCGATAGCTCCTCTGTCATCATACTCACAGTTCCAGTCCTTTGAAAGCTCAGCATATACCTTTTCAGCACCCTCCCCAAGCTTCTTGGAAAGCGGAAGCACTGCCACCTTAACAGGTGCAAGGAAAGGATGGAAACGAAGTACAGTACGCACATCTCCTCCCTCAAGTTCCTCTTCATCATAGGCGCCACAAAGGAAGGCGAGGGTTACTCTATCTGCCCCAAGAGAAGGCTCTACTACATAAGGAATGTATTTTTCTTTCTTCTCATCATCAAAATACTCCATAGGCTCACCTGAAACTTCCTGATGTCTGCCAAGGTCATAGTCAGTTCTATCTGCTATTCCCCAAAGCTCTCCCCAGCCAAATGGGAATAAGAACTCGATATCAGTAGTTCCCTTTGAGTAGAAAGAAAGCTCCTCAGGATCGTGGTCACGAAGACGCATCTCTTCTTCTTTCATACCAAGTGAGATGAGCCAGTCTTTGCAGAACTGTCTCCAGTAGTGGAACCATTCCATATCTGTACCCGGTTCACAGAAGAACTCAAGCTCCATCTGCTCAAACTCTCTGGTACGGAAGGTGAAGTTACCTGGTGTAATCTCATTTCTAAATGACTTTCCTATCTGTCCAATACCAAATGGAATCTTCTTCCTTGAGGTACGCTGTACATTCTTAAAGTTAACAAAGATACCCTGAGCTGTCTCAGGACGAAGGTAAACAACGGATTTGCTATCCTCTGTAATTCCCTGGAAGGTCTTAAACATAAGGTTGAACTGACGGATATCAGTGAAATCATGCTTTCCACAGCTAGGACAAGGGATTTCGTGCTCATCTACAAAGCTCTTCATCTCTTCATTGGTCCAACCGTCTACAGAGCATCTTAGAGCTATGTCCTTTTCTTTTGCAAAATCTTCAATGAGCTTGTCTGCTCTAAATCTCTCGTGACAGCACTTGCAGTCCATAAGAGGATCGGAAAGCTTCCAAGATGTCCTGATGCTATCCAAGTCTGGGGATTCATAAGGATGGCACAGTCAACTCCTACATTGTAAGGACTCTCCTGGATAAACTTTTTCCACCAGGCTTTTTTTACATTGTTCTTCAGCTCTACACCTAAATTACCGTAATCCCAAGTATTGGCAAGTCCCCCGTAAATCTCCGAGCCCGGATACACAAAACCTCTCGCCTTGGCTAAAGCCACAATCTTCTCCATAGTTTTTTCCATAAGTCTACCTCTCTTTCTTTGATTCACTTTATTGTCAATACCTTAACAATCATTTAGAATATACTACCACGGCTTCATTCCCCTCGTCAACCCTAATATGGTGCGAATCGTAAAGATTCCCTCCGGAATAGTACTTAATCTTGTCTCCGGTCTGGAAAAGCACCGGCCCCTTTACTACTGCAATATTGTATTCATCTGAAAGCACCTCACCCGCAGCCTTCTTTTCTCCTGCATCAGAGTCTGCCTCAGTAAAGCTAAGCTCTCCAAACTCAGACAGAGCCTTATCTGCCTTAATGAATCTGGCATTGTTCTCCCCTTTTTTACTGTTAAATGCCTCATAAATCTCAGAACTCTTAAAGGTAAGCACAGCCTTTACCTTACCGCTTTTAAGTTCAATCTCGCTTAGGACTGCGGCCTTGTCGCCGTATTTCTTATTATAGCTGCTAAGCTCAGAGGAAATATAGCCCTTTAGTTCGTCAAGATTTAGATATTTTTCATTAAAATCTTCTACATAGGCTACCTGGCTGCTGCCGTCAGACCTCATGTATATCGTCTCTTCTTTAACCTCATCCGTCTTTATTTCCTTCGGCATTCCATTGCAGGAGGAAAGTAAAACTGTGGTAATTACCATTCCAAAAGCTAAAAGAGTGTTCTTCTTCATTCTCATACCTCTCTTATCATTTCTAAGGATTTAAACCTCACATCTGTGTTTAAATCCCTGTACTCTTCGGCAAGCTCAATAAATTCCTTTTTTGACTCAGCTTCCAAGTCAAACGAAAACAACTTGGTCACATCAGTTGCCGAGACTACTCTTAGTGCATATATTGTTGAAGGTCTAAGCTGTCTTCCCAAAAATCGTCCTTCATCTATACTAGGCATTATACCCTCAATCTCAAATATTTTCCACTCAAATATTGCCTTTACAAAGTCAGGAGTTAACTCGTCCACCTTTGCTTCAAGGGCTTTAAGCGCCATGTATATAAGGTTTACAAGATTCTTGCCTCCTATGTTTTCCCTTGAAAAGTAGGATGCAAGCTCTAAAAAATAGAAACCATAATAAACCCTATCTATATCCATCTTCAATTCGTTAAAGTAATTTACTATCTTTACCTCAAGCAAAGTATATGCATTCTTACCTGAAACAAGTTTGAACTTGCCGAAAGTAAGAGGATCTGTGCCGGCAAGCAGCTTGCTGTTGGTTCTTCTTGCGCCCCTTGCAAAAGCATGAATCTTGCCAAGCTCTGCAGTTATTATCACAAGGCGCTTATCGTATTCACCTATTGGCATACAGGAAACGACAACTCCCGAAACCTCTATCTCATCTGTCAAAGATTACTCCTCTTTATACCCAAAGTTCTTCATAAGGGAATCTGAATTTCTCCAATCCTTCTTAACCTTAACCCAAAGATTGAGATTTACCTTCATTCCGAGAAGGTCAGATATCTGATGCCTTGCATTGGTACCGATTTCCTTTAGCATAGCACCCTTCTTCCCAATGATGATGCCCTTATGAGAATCTCTCTCACAAAAAATGGTTGCCTCAATGTTCATTATATTCTTATGACTGTGTCTGACCGAAGTATCCTTTTCTTCCTTCATGCTCTCAACCATAACAGCAACTCCGTGCGGCACTTCATCTTTCAGCCTTCTAAGAGTCTGCTCTCTAATAAGTTCAGCTGTAATCTGCCTTTCAGCCTGGTCCGTAACCACATCTTCATCATAATACATAGGACCTTCAGGAAGCAAGTCAAATACAGTTTAAGAAGGTCTTCTTTATTCTCTCCCGTAACCGCAGATACAGGTATGCAGGCCTTGAAGTCCACTATGTCTTTGTACTTGTCAATTACAGGAAGAAGCTCACCTTTTTCTACCGTGTCTATCTTATTTACCACAAGTATTACCGGAGTCTTGGTAGTTTCAAGTAGCTTTGCTATATGTTGCTCTCCCTTGCCGATAAAGGTAGTAGGCTCCACCAGCCAAAGTACCACATCTACCTCTGAAAGAGTTCTCTCAGCTACAGAGTCCATATATTCACCAAGCTTGTTCTGAGCCTTGTGGATACCCGGTGTGTCAAGGAAGATAATCTGCCCTACCTCATCTGTATACACTGTCTGAATCCTATTTCTTGTGGTTTGCGGCTTAGAAGAGGTAATTGCAATCTTCTGACCGATAAGATTATTCATAAGAGTTGACTTGCCTACATTGGGCCTTCCTATAAGGGTTACAAAACCTGACTTAAATTTTCCCATTCATTCTCCTTGTTTATCATTATGACAAAAGACTTGATACTTCATCAAATTTATCAGAGTTTTCCTTTATTTTAGCCTCTGAGCCTATCACTACCATAATCTTCTCATCAAGTACAGCCTTTACATATTTAGCCATGTCTCTTATATCAGAGGCAGTAGTTCCTATCATTTCTTTTCTTGACTTTCTTATATCATCTTCCGTAATACCGCTCATATATGCGTTAAATGACCTTTCACCGTCTGCAAAAGGAGTCAGAGGTATGTCCGCACTTCCCACAGCTCCAATCACATACTTGGTTACCTCTTTTTCATCGGCGTCAAAATTCTCTACAAATCCGACAACGCTCTCATATACTTCATTTGTCTCCATAAGCTTAGGGTCTCTGTAGGAAGAGAAGGATGAATCTCCATTTCTGTCAAACTTGCTGTAACAGCCGTAAGCTCCGCCCTTAACCCTGACATTTACCCAGAGGTATTCATAGCTAAGAAGCACATTTAAGACGCTTAGGACACCTGTATAAGGAAGTCCAGCCTCTACAAAGTTACCTGACCTGGTTACATACTGTACCTGACCTGAGGCAGTATACCCTTTTGCATATAAGCCTTCTTTTCTATTTGCCTTAAATTCTTCAATTTCATGCCTTATATTATCGCAAAGGAGGTCATCTCCTGCCTTCCCACCTCTAGGAAGCTCTTTAACTATGTTAGTTAGCTTATCACAAGAAGCATCATAGTTTTCATCATCTACAGTAAGACTTACAATAAGACGCTCTTTTACAAAGTATTTTTTAATGAGAGAATTTAGCTTAGTATATAGCTCTTCTTTCTTTGCTTCAAAATTCTCCGCCAATTCCTTTATAAACTTGTAGAAGCTAAGACCTGAAAGTCTCTCTCCCATCCTTCCATTAACTGAGAAATATGACTTCGCAAGCAGAGCAGATACCCTGTCTCCACTTGTCTCAAAGTCCATTTCCATACCTGATATATTTTCTCTTAGTATCTCGACTATTCTCTTATCACTATGCGAATCAAGTCTTGACTCATAGAGCATCTCAGGAATAAGATTAAGCCCCTTCTCAGCCTGTGAAACAAGCGATTTAAAGCTAACTGAATAGTTGGTAAGCACCTTGTTTCTATCAGCCTTATCTGTATATACCTCGATATTGGTATGGATACCGCCTGTATACATAAGGGTTTCAGATACAAAGTCTGAATATCCCCTCTTCTTTGTATCAATGAGTCCCAAAAGGTCTGTAAGCAGCCCAAAATACTGTAGTTCATCAGCCTGCATATCGCTGATGTCAAAATTAAGCCTGAGATACATAATACCGTTTGTATTTACCTTGTGCCAGATTAACGGGCTGCCATTTATCTCTTTTTCTACATTTTTAAGAGGTTTTATCTCAGGAGAGAGATGTCACTTCTTTCAAGAGACGGAAGCTTTGACACATCCTCTGGAGACGATGGTTCTTCCTGAAAGGCTCTTAGCTTCTCACTGCTCTTTTTAAGGGCATTTATATCGTCTTCAGTAAGGCTTTCCTTGTATTTTGCAAGCTTTTTCTTTAACTCTTCCTCAATCCTGTCATTTTTATTTTTCTCAGGAACCAGAGTAAAAATTACCTTGTGCTCATTATCAAGCAGGTACTTTTTAACAAGGTCTTCAAAATAGCCCGTACCAATCTTGCTTCTAAGCAGATCATAGTTCTTGCCTGCATCTGCCAGCTCAAACACAAGATTGTCATCATAAAGCCAACTGGTATACATATTTATACCTAGGATAAGACCTGCAGGATACCTGCCTGAATCCTGTTCACGGTACTTAAATTCAGAATAGTTGATAGCTGAAGTAAGCTTCTTTTCATCTATTCCTTCATTTACAATCTTTCTAAGTTCAGTCTCTATTATCCTTACAAATTCGTCCTTCTTATCTGCCTCAGTTCCCGTCGCATGAATAGAAAATGTAGGCTGAAGCATATGGTTTGAAAGACTTGAAGAGATTTCCTTGCCTATACCTGCCTCTATGAGAGCCTTTTTAACAGGTGCCCCCGGTGCATCCATAAGCACAAATCTCAGTAGCTGTAAGGCACCCATAGTGAAGGTATCTGTAACCACACCTGTAACTACATTATAGGAAAGGAAGGTTTTTTCTTTCATATCCTCGCTTTCAGCAAGAGAATAACTATCAGATAAGTCACCTCCCACAGGCTTTTGAAGAGGGATATCAGACCTTGGATCAATCTTATCAAAGTCCTTAAGTATTCCTTATCAAGGAATTCAAGTCTCTCCTCTATATCAAAATTTCCGTGCAAAATGATGTATGAATTTGACGGATGATAAAAACGCTTGTGAAAGGCCACATAGTTCTCGTAAGTAAGTTCAGGAATAACCTCCGGATCTCCACCTGACTCAATTCCATAAGGAGAATCAGGATAAAGAGCCTCTCTTACACGCAGATCCTCTACCTCGTCAGGAGATGAGAAAGCTCCCTTCATCTCATTGTATACCACGCCATTTATAATGAGTTCACCGCTCTCCTCATCCAGTTCATAATGCCAGCCTTCCTGCTCAAATATGGCTTTATTGGTATATAGATTCGGATAAAATACCGCATCCAGGTATACACTCATAAGATTCTTAAAGTCTTTGTCATTGCAGCTTGCCACAGGATAAATCGTCTTATCCGGATAGGTCATTGCATTTAAGAAAGTATTAAGTGAACCCTTAGCCATCTCAATGAACGGGTCTTTTGAAGGATATTTTTTAGAACCGCAAAGTACTGTATGTTCAACTATATGGGCCACTCCTGTAGAATCTTCAGGAGGAGTTTTAAATCCTATACAGAAAACCTTATTTTCATCTTCATTTGAAATAAGGGCAAGTCTTGCCCCGCTCTTTTTATGCCTTAAATATATGCCCAGAGCCTTGATATCCTTAAGTTCCTTGGCGCTGATTAACTCATATTGCTCTGGGATTGCTACCTCATTTATGTTTTTAATGCTTCTACTCATCTAAAATATCCTTTCCCTCATCTCTTTTACTCTCAAAAGAAATATGTTAAAATCAAATATTGTAATAATATCTAGTTTACCATAATTATGAAGTTTTGCAAGGAGAAGTATAGATGAAAACCTTTTTTAAGCCGATAATTTCGATTTTTATTTCACTGCTTATGATGCTAGTATCTATAGCCTTTGCCACAACAGCAGTATTGTACTTTAGACCTCTGTATTACAGCATGATTGGAGATTTAACAGGTAAATTAAACTTAACTTATACCGAAATAAAGGAAAACTATGATGCCCTCATAGACTACAACTCATTCTGGGGCGCTGAAAAGCTTAGCTTCCCTCATCTGCCTTCATCAGAAAATGCCCTTATCCATTTTGAAGAGGTAAAGGCCATCTTCCTTTCCTTTCAGGTTGTACTGGTAATAGGAATAATCTTACTTTTAGTTCTTATACCAATCTACAAAAGGCTCTATAAATCCTATGAATACAGGCTTATTGGCGGAATCTTTACCATATGTCTTCCATCTACAATTGCTCTGTTTATATACGCTAACTTTAACAAGGTATTTATTACCTTTCATAAGATTGCTTTTAACAATGACTTATGGATATTTGACTACAAAAAAGATCCAATTATCTTATTTTTGCCGGAAAAGTTTTTCATGCTTTCCGCTGTATGTATAGTAGGTCTTGTATTCCTATCAGGACTAATTATGCTTATAACATACTTTAAGAGACCTGCGAAGTAAAATAATCATTAGAGCTATACTTTTCTCCGCAAGCACTGATTTTCGCTAAAATGACTTATTGAAAGATGCAAAAATCCCCACTGATTAGAGCGGGGATTTTGCGCGTCAAAAGAGAATAAATTCTCTTGCAATCAGGCTTGCATCAAATTTTTATACTTTTGACACTTGTATCATATGCATTATTCTTCTTTACACTTAGCACGAATTTCCCTAGCCATATCCTTCATTCTATCAGTTGCATTTTTTGACAGAATAACAGTTTCAGCATATCTTAAAGCATCATGGTTCTTGCCCAGTTTTCTGCCTGTCTCTGCCATAATTATACATAGGGTATTTTCATCCATACTACAGATAGGGAACTTCTCATTCATATAGGCTTCCGAAAAACCGTCATAGGCATTTTTTAGGTAATTCATTTCAGTTTTGTCAAGCTCATCATACTTTTTCTTATAATCAGCCGACTCCTTATCTAGCGCCTCTTTCATCCCCCTGGTAAGCCAGGCAAGCTTAAGGCAGATATAAGCCTTGTCACTGGTTTTTGCACATTTTATAATTGTTGAAAGCAGGGCAAGCTGCGTTCTTTCTATAGCCTCTTCATAAGTATAAGATGTCTTTGTTTCATCTATACCCTTGAATTTGGCCGTAATTTTCTCTCTGATGTCCCTTACATGTCTATCACTAATTGCATCAAAATTCTTGATTAGTCCTGCATACCCGCACTTTGTACAGATAATTGCGTCGTACTTGGTCGCATCCACATATTTATATATAGGGCGTAAATCATCATCAAGCCGTACCAAGGTGTTTCTCCCCACTCTTACGGCTTTTGCCTTGAACTTTGTAGCACAGCACGGACAAGTATAAGTTTTGTCAAAAAGAATCGATTCTTCTGATACTTCCAAAATTATACCTCCTATATCCACCCTTTAAGCCCTAACCAATATATTGGTTAAGCTTTGTTAGGATTATAAGAGCTCTTAAGTGATACTATTCTGTTAAATACAGGCATTCCCGGCTTTGAATCCTTAGAATCAAGGCAGAAAAATCCATTTCTTACAAACTGGTACTGCTCTACTTCTGTAGTACCTTTAAGGCTCTCTTCAACAAGCGCATCCTTGATAACTATCAATGAATTAGGATTTAGGTTAAGTTCACCATCCTCATTGTAAACTCCCTTTTCCTCATCCACTATATTTTCATACAATCTTACTTCACAAGGCACAGCATGAGATGCACTTACCCAGTGAATTGTACCTTTTACCTTCCTGCCTTCAAAGCCGTTTCCGCTCTTTGTCTCAGGATCGTAGGTACATCTTATTTCTGTAACTTTTCCGTCTTCATCCACATCATAGCCTGTGCAGGTAACAAAATAAGCATTCATAAGTCTTACTTCATTGCCTGGGAAGAGTCTGAAATATTTCTTAGGAGGATCTATCATAAAGTCCTCACGCTCTATGTAAAGCTCTCTTGTAAATGCCAGCTTTCTGCTTCCAAGAGCCTCATTTTCAAGGTTATGAGGAGCATCCAGCCACTCTGTCTCACCCTCAGGGTAATTAGTTATTACAAGCTTAACAGGGTCAAGTATAGCCATTACACGCTTCTTCTCAAGTTTAAGAGTCTCTCTTATACAGTACTCAAGCATGGCATAGTCAGAAGATGCATTGCTCTTGGTTACTCCTGAAAGCTCCATAAATAACTTAATTGATTCAGGAGTGTAGCCTCTTCTTCTAAGCGCACTTATAGTGACAAGTCTTGGATCATCCCAACCATCAACTATTCCATTGTCTACAAGCTTCTTTATATATCTCTTACCTGTTACCACATTGGTAAGGTAAAGCTTGGCAAACTCTATCTGCTTAGGAGGATTCTCGTACTCAAGCTCTCTTACCACCCAGTCATAGAGAGGTCTATGGTCTTCAAATTCAAGGGTACAGATGGAATGTGTAATTCCCTCCACTGCGTCTTCAATAGGGTGCGCAAAGTCATACATAGGATAAATGCACCAGTCATCACCTGTATTATGATGAGTCATCCTGGCAATTCTATAGATGACAGGATCTCTCATATTCATATTGGGAGAGCTCATGTCTATCTTAGCTCTTAGAACCTTGCTTCCATCAGGGAATTCACCATTTTTCATTCTCTCAAATAAGTTAAGATTCTCTTCTATGCTTCTCTCTCTATATGGTGAGTTCTTGCCAGGCTCTGTAAGAGTACCTCTGTATTCTCTTATTTCATCAGCAGACAAATCGCATACAAAGGCCTTTCCCTTCTTTATAAGCTTAATCGCTGCCTCATACATTTCTCCAAAGTAATTGGACGCAAAAAAGCATCTATCACCAAAGTCTGCACCCAGCCACTCTACATCAGCCTTGATTGACTCAACAAACTCAGTCTTTTCCTTGGTTGGATTGGTGTCGTCAAATCTAAGATTGAACTGTCCGCCATACTCCTTAGCAAGACCGTAGTTAAGAAGAATTGACTTAGCATGTCCTATATGTAAATATCCGTTGGGTTCAGGCGGAAATCTGGTTATTACCTTCTTAGTCCTGCCCTCAGCTATGTCCTTATCAATAATATCCTCAATAAAATTCTTTGATACTCTCTCTGTATTCTCTTCCATAAAGAAGCCTCCATTCAATATACATATCCTAACTATAGTACCATAAAAATGGATTTACCGCAATAATTCTGTCTTTTTCATAAAAATTACACAGGATACCTCAATTTTAACTTTTTCTTCTACAGAGAAGCTACGTTTTTTTGTAATTTTAATCACTGATATAGAAAAATTTTTCTGTTAAAAAAATCTTCAGAATATACACTTACGGTTCCCCGTTGTGATATTCTGAAGATTATAAAATGCTTAAAGTTAGCAATTAAAACTGCATTTAGATTTTAATAATTGTAATAATAGGTATCGTCAATCTTTACTCCATCAGACTTCCAGTTCTCAATACCCTTGTAGTGAAGTCTAAAGAAATGGTATCTCCTGTCAGTAGCAGTCTTGCCAGCCAGTGCATCCTTAACTACTTTGATGCAGGCTTTTTCATAAGCTGCTCTCCAGCCTGTATTCTTTCCGTAGTTCTTCATAGCCTGATCAAGTTTACCACCTGGAGCACAGAGAGCAAACTGGTAGCGGCCTGCGTACTTCTGATAGATTACACCCTTGATTGTATTTGGAAACCTCTTGTTAAGTACTCTGTTTATAACAGCATTCGCTGTAGCAAGCTTTCCCTTGTAGGACTGATTGCCCGCCTCAAGGAAGGTAACACAAACAAGAATCTTAAACTCTTCGTCTGTATACTTGATTACATCCTTAGACTGTTTCTTGACCTCTGCAGTCTTCTCAGTCTTTTCAGACTTTTTAGCTTTTTTTACTGTCTTCTTAGAGCTATTCTTTGTAGTCTTTTTCTTTGGATGAGGCTTTTTATCATCAGCGCTTCCAAGAGGAGTCTCATCCTCTTCTACTTCGATTTCCTCTTTCACTTCTTCAGCCTTCACCTCTTCATCAGGCTTTTCTTCAGGTAAGGTCTCCACCTTTTCGCTCTTTATTTCTTCAATCTTAGTCTCTATTGCAGCGTCTGTTGCCACTACTTCTTCTGCCTTCACTGACCTTGCACCACTGCTTATCATCATTCCTGCAAGCAGGATACAACCGAATGTTATTATCTTGGTTCTCATTGTCCCCCCTAGGTAGTATTTAATAATTTTGTAACATTTCCGTAATTATTATATATTATTTTACAGAAATTGGCAAGAGGGGGAATTTTTGACATTTTCCAAGCAATGAAAATAAGTCTACTTGATTATTCCTCTAACATAGCCCTTAATTCCTCTAAGCTATCTTCAATCTTAACAACGTCAACATAGAATAATCTAACTATTGTTTCTACTTGATTTGATAATCTTGTTACCATTAGGAACTGATATGTAGAAGTCTGAGTCATATCCAAGTTTGAACCATCATCATTTATTGATATCGTTTTTCAATTAAGTTAAAAAGCCTATCAGCCGTATCAGGACCTGTCATACCATTTTGCTTTGGCTGATTAACGGGAGTTTGACACTTACTCATAACACCAAATTTTAAATAATCCTTTATTTAAGCCAACTAAAGGCTTATTTTTTTGTCAAATTTTTTTCAAATTTTATGTGGCTATATGTGTCTATATATGATATAATGGGAGGTGGAGGTATGATACTATGAAACTTACAAAAGTCTTCTTCAAAAATTCAACTACATACTATGTTCAAAAAGTCATATAGGATAGGTGATAAAACATCCACAAAGACAGTAGAACGCCTTGGCTCTATTGAAGAGCTAAAAGGCTCGAGCGGGTGATAAAGGATCCTATTGAATGGGCAAAGGAGTATGTTAAAAAACTTACCCTTTCTGAAAAAGAATCTAGGAAAGATATCACCGTTAAGTACTCCGGAAGCAGGCAGATTGATAAAAATGTCAGGAAATCTGTTAATGTGGGCTATCTTTTCCTAAAGAAGATTTACAACGAACTAAAGGCTTCCCTAAAGTAGTAGAGAAATATCTGAGAAATATAAGATAACATATGACTTAGATGACATTTTTCTTCCCTCCTTTATACAAGAATTCTTTCACCGTCTTCAAAGGAAGCTTCGTTCCACTATGCAGAAAATTTCCTGGAGAAGAGGAACTTTGACCTTCATCAGGTTTATCGTGCTCTTGAAGTTCTTGCAAAGGAAAATGACCTGATACAAAAAAAACTTTATGAAAACTCCATGTCCGTTATAGAGAGAAATAAACATATCCTTTACTACGACTGTACTAACTTCTATTTTGAAACAGAGGAAGAAGATGGCTTTCGGAAATATGGCATCTCCAAAGAACACAGACCAAACCCTATTGTTCAGATGGGCTTGTTTATGGATGCTGACGGCATTCCCCTTGCCTTCTCCATGTTTCCAGGCAACCAGAACGAACAGCCGTCTCTTGCACCTTTAGAGAAGAAGATCATATCAGATTTCGGTATCGATAAACTTGTTGTATGTACTGACTCTGGTCTCCGTCTGCATCAAACAGGAGATTCAATGATACAAAAAAGCGAAAGTTTATCACTACGCAGTCAATTAAAAAGTTAAAAGACTTCTTAAAAGAGTTCTGCCTTTCAGATGAGGGGTGGAGAAAGACAGGAAGTAAAAAAACTTACAGAATAAGTGAGCTTGATCCTGTAGAAGACTACCATACTACCTTCTATAAAGACAGGTGGATTAATGAAGACGGCCTTGAACAGCATCTTATTATTACATTTTCTCTAAAATACCAGGCTTACCAGAGAAAAAAATACGAGGAAGACAGATTGAAAAAAAGCGAGCAGTTGTCTTGACCACCCTTCAACCCCTTACAAAAAGGTCCGCAAACGATTATAAACGCCTATTATCACAAGAGCATATCACAAGGCATGGGGAGATGGCAGAAAAATCCCTCATAAAGTTAGATATGAAGAAGATCGCTGAGGAAGAACTGTATGATGGCTTTTATGCTGTATGTACAAACCTTGAAGACAATGCAGAATCTATTGTTAGAATCAACCACAAGCGCTGGGAAATCGAAGAGTGCTTTCGTATTATGAAAACCGAATTTAAAAGCAAAGGCCTGTTTACCTCTCAAGAGAGACAGAATTAAGGCTCATTTCCTAACTTGTTATGCTTCCCTTGTACTATATCGGATTCTGGAGAAGAGGCTTACAGCGCAGTCCCCTGAGTAAGCTTTTTCATCATAGAGATCATACAAACACTTAGAAATATGAACATGCTGGTATCTCTGGGTGATGGATATATTCCCGTTTATGAAAGAACAGACCTTACAGATGCATTACATAAAATTTCAGGTTTCAGAACTGACTTAGAGATTGTGTCAAACAGAAATATGAAAAAAATTTTTACAAAGATGAAAAAGAAGAAAAAAATAGCCACATTTTCTTGCATATATAAAGGCTCTAAAACCCAGATTATAAAATGGATTAGAGCCTTTTTGATTGTTACAAGTGTCAAAGATGGGATTATATATTATTTTACAGAAATTGGCAAGAGGGGGAATTTTTGACATTTTCCAAGCAATGAAAATAAGTCTACTTGATTATTCCTCTAACATAGCCCTTAATTCCTCTAAGCTATCTTCAATCTTAACAACGTCAACATAGAATAATCTAACTATTGTTTCTACTTGATTTGATAATCTTGTTACCATTAGGAACTGATATGTAGAAGTCTGAGTCATATCCAAGTTTGAACCATCATCATTTATTGATATCGTTTTTCAATTAAGTTAAAAAGCCTATCAGCCGTATCAGGACCTGTCATACCATTTTGCTTTGGCTGATTAACTCCAATAAAGGAGTTTTTTGATACTCTTGTTACAATCACTAGATAATCCTTTAATGCTTCCACCGCTTTATTTTGGATGACATTTGTCGCAATTATAACCTCTATATCTGGATCAAGTTTTTCTTATCTTATCAATAATTTCCATTATTGATTTTTCCTGTATTAATAACACTATCAACAATTACTACTCTTTCGGTATTAAGTATCGGAATATCATCTTTTTTGGGGTTTATAGAATAAAAAACTCCTCCCGCCCCCATATAAACTCCATCACCAAAAAATCTACCTCCACGTTCAAGTACTAATATAGAGGTATTTTCCCCCGGAAAAACAGTCGCAATACGCTTTCCAACTTTTTCACCTAATCTTAAATGAGCTGCTGCCAGTCTACTTCCATTTATTCCAGAATTAGATTTGCAGATTGCTATATCATCAGATGTCTCTGCAGTTTCATCAGCCAATACTATCAAAGAATGATCATAAATTGTTATTAAACCTAATAAGCTTTCATTTTCCAATGATCTACTTATACGATTCCCAATATACAAAAAGCCTTTATCTGCTTCACGTAACATGTATAAATCTATCTTGCTGTCACCAAAAGCGTATATTGTATATCCCTGTTCTTTTAATTGCTTGATTATAAAAAATTTAACATCTGCACTTATATATGGGCTAGCAAATATTACATTCAATTTAATCTATACCTATTTTTTCTGCATTTTATTCATCAGTTTTGATGTTCTGCTCCAGAGTAACTCAAAAAATTTTTGCGGACTCCGCAAATATATTTTAATCTAATGGCTTTTAGGGTGTTTCCATCAGTACTTCTTAGTTAACAAGCAAACAGTCTCGACATGGCCGATAGTACTAGAAGTTTAGTAGTTAGCCACCTGACTCCGAAGAAACTAGTCCACGCACCCTTTAACGATTGCTCCATTTTTGCACCCACCTTTAAGTCCAGGTCTCTTCCGTCAATCTGCGAGCCAGTTCTTCTGTTTCTGGTATATCTTCTGTTCCCAGCATCTGGGTCAAATCAAATATTCTGGCTCCCATTGGTGCCATCAGTGTTATCTCCTTAAAGTCCGTCTCATAAAACCTATCAACAAAGAAGTACCTATGCTCAATACTCCTTAAATCATAATCAGGAGAATCACCATCCGCCACTGCTTTTGCAATGGTTTCTTTCTCATTATATCTCTAAAAGTAATGTATCTGCATATCGCTCCTCCGATAAATTATAGTTCGTCCATTCCCATATCAACAAAATACTGATATGTCTCATCCAGCATAGAATCCCTCGGAATCAGAATAATCATTTCTTTACGGGCCCTGGTCAGAAGAACTCTGAAGTTGTTCTCCACAATGGAATCCGTATCCAGATAATTCTTGGACTTCACGTCATAATCATATCTTGAGCCCCTGGCTATCCACTGTCCGTTATGACGGATATACTCTCCGCCCAAAGCAACAATAGGGCAATCCAGCTCTAAGCCCTGATTACCATAAACAGAGCAGGCCTTTGTCAGTTCTTTACACCCACCAAAGAACCAAGGGCCATAGCTTCCATTTGAAACTGCATTCCTACCTTTGAAGCCTAGATTCCATCCTGGTAGGGCTTTTCTTATCACTTCTTGCTCGGCAAAATTTGATACGAGAATTCCATATTTCCATTCAGGATGATCCACATCTAACTCACTTGCTCTTTCCTGAATCTTTGAAAAGTCTCTCGCTACACATATACGCAATGAGGTTTTTTGTAATTCTTCCAGTTCTTTCTTAGCCTGCGCTGCCGTAGCATGGCTTCTGCAAATCGCCTGCTCTACCCACTTACTGCTGTCAATGAAATCTGCCCTGATCGAAACCGGCAGGAACACATCATTGTCGACAATCTTTCTATCATCAATACCATGCAGATTATTGGCTAGCTCCTCGGCTACAATTACAATCCAATCGTCGTGTTCTTTAAGTGCCTCTTCCCACAAAGAAATGCCAGCCTCTTCACCTGTATAAATAACCTGGCCGTTACCATACAAGCCGATTAGAACAGCATAGTCTCTTTCTTAAATATTCTCTCGCCGACCCGGAATAGACCTTCTGGCTCAGTAAAACCTCTCCCCAGCTTCTCTGCGTCCCAAGCTCTCTGTGCTTCATCAAAAATAAGAATAGACTGCTCCGGCACCTTTTTATCTTTATAAAAGAAGTTAGACTTAAACTCCTTCATACTCTGGATGGTATTTTCACCCATGTGCTCGTTATTACCAACCTGATTAATCTGATACTGAAGGACTTCTACAAGCGGCCCATTCCCAGAAAGGTATACCGCATTAGCCTCGCCGTTCTTATTTTCTTCATATACAATACTCTGTCCGACAGCAGTTTTGCCGGCTCCAGGAGCTCCATTAATAATAAGTATCTTCTTGTTGTTTTCCCTAGCATCATCAATATAGCATAGCACCTTATCTAAGCACATCCTATTAACATCAGAAATGTATGGAATTCTTCCTTCGCGGTACATTACCTCGATAGCCTGAAGCATGTCCGGCATTTCCGTTTTTGATGAAGACAGCCACGCATCCTGGAATGAGCACTGAGACTCTCCACTTAATTCCTGCTTAATCGCATCACAGAAATTGTCTTCCGTAAGGATATCTATTCCTCTAAGACTTCCGGTTACGGCATTCTTATGTGTGCAGACAAGGTAGCTTTTTACTTCAAGAGCCCTGTCTTTCGTTTCTTTGTGGTGATTCTGCAACCACTCCTTGTACCTGATAGCTTGAGCCACATCGTCCTTATTGGAATCAATCTGCGGTGCTTCCTTCTTCTTAAACTCAAGCGAAATTGCCTTACTGTTTGTGAGCAAAAAAACATCAGGTCTTTCATGTACAGTTCCAGGAAGACTATATTCAAAAATCAATTCGTATTCTTGATCAGCTGCCGTTAATCCAGCAAGGGTTCTGGCTATAAACTCAAAGCAGTTCATCCATACATATTCCTGGCTCTTATTTACAGCATTACCCGCATGGTCCGAATTATCTTCAGTCATTACAGCATTAACGTATGACTTAAGCTCCTTTTCCCATACGTTGAGCTGTGCCTTATCCGCACTGATGATATCCTTAATCTTTACCTTTAACGCATAATCCTTTGGAGGAGTTTTCCTTATCCTCCTTGTTACAGTTCTTGTAACAGTTTGCGCCGATTCCGGTGCTGGTGCTGCAGCAGAGGCATCACCACAAAGCTCTTTAGCAACAGCAATGGTATCGTCATTTTTATATGCCCACCATATCATCTTCGTAGGATTCCAACGATACTTAACTGCTTTCATCTTGTTACGGATCTCTAATGACGGTTTTCTCCCGCCAAAATCAATCTCGATCCCGCCCATATCATTAAAACTATAACTTGCCAATTATAGGCACCTCCCTGAGTAGTTTATTGCATTCCCTTTTTTATCTTCTCAACAAATGTTATATCAGCGGGCAACCACTGAACATTATAAAGACTGTCCTTCGTCAGCCACCTAGCTGCCTCAGCTTCTAAGAGCTTTAACTCGCCTTCTACAACTTCGCACCAGAAACAATCCATAGATAAGTGAAATGTCGGGTAGTCATATTCTATAGTATCAATCAATTCACCTACCGAAATAGTAGCTTTCAGCTCTTCTTTTATTTCTCTTATAAGAGCCTGCTGCGGCGTCTCACCTTCTTCAATTTTTCCGCCTGGGAACTCCCACTGGCCCTTAAATTCTCCATATCCTCTCGCTGTAGCAAATATCCGCTTCTTTTCCCGAAGAGAATCACATATTACTGCAGCAACAACTCTAATTGTTTTCATTCAAGCCTCACTTAACCAACAGAAATTTTAAGAAATCATAGTCGAGCACATCCGGATTTCTTTTTGCTATTTCCTGAATAAAGAACGCAGCCAAATATGCATTGAGGTCATATAAGTATCCCATGTTTCCATTTCCATCTTTGTCAAAAGGCGCATACTTCACATTACAGTATTCAAGAATCTTCTCTTTATAATCACCATGTTTCAAAGGCACTTTTAATACATAGTAGTCGAGCTGTACTTCACGACCATCGTTTTCCCAGTTTAACCACTCGCCCGAATCCTGGCCAGGTCTTGGACAATCAATGCAGGAGCCCTTGGCTCTACTTATTGCTTGAATAAGACCATCTGCGCAATGGAAAATAACATCGCCCTCTCTAACATCCATTAGTCGATCCCAGTGATGCATTGTCCTTCCGTCTTTACTTAATTTCGGGGCCCATATAAACTCACCGCGCATCTCTTCATCATATGTGTCTCCTTGAAAAACAAGGTACGTTAAAGCCTGTCCTGCTACTCGCTGTACCGACTTGTATGCTTTTGAGTCACTGGTTTTCTTTCCAGACGATGCGCCCTGTGCTTTCAACGCTTCAAGCTTAGCCTGTTCCTCAGCAGCTTTTTTAGCTGCTTCTGCGGCCTTCGCAGCTTCTGCAGCTTCTTTACACTCCTTCAATTCTGCATTGACCACATCTGCTAAAGCGCTATCTTCTACTGTCAAAAACTTTTCAAACGATGCGGGATACTGAAACTTACAAGTCTTTGATGGGAATTCAACCGTAATGCTTGTATCGTCCTGTTCAATGACAGTTCCTACACCGAATTTTCCTGAGTGCTTTACTTTCTTATTCAACAAATCCGCCATAGCACTTCTCTCCTTTATCTATTTTTGTACCAAACAAACAGGTCAAATTTTCTCTTCCTATATTTAGAAGTATCCCTCTCTTTTGAAAGAATATCATCATAGTTTTTCAAGTATGATTTTAGTGTGTTTCCTGGCAAGCTTGCAGGCCTCATCAAAAATTTTCTTCTCTAAGGTCTTGAATGAAATCTTTTTTTCTTTTACAATAGCATTAGTCATACAGTTTTTCCTTTATGTTATTTTTTTCTCAAATCAATAATAAAATAAAACTGTATGATTGGGAAGGGGGCAACCCCTTCTTTTTTTTGCTATTGCCAATGATAATTATACACTAACTACAATAAAACCTTTTTCATTTAACTCGATAAGATATTCCCTTACTTCATCATCAATTTTTCTCGCTGATTAGAAGGAATAATATGATCTATATGCATATCACGTTGCTGAATTGTTCTCCCGCAATACACGCACTTTTCTTTATACGACTTAAACATAGCTGCACGTAAATACGAACTATCTTTTTCTATATGGGTGAAACATTTCATCAACCTCCAATCAATAACTCTGAACAAGAAATTTCAAATCATTTTTTTACTTGATACAAATTTTTTTAATCACATGAAAATATTTCAACGCTACCTTTTATCACCTTTTCTTTTGTCGAATACTATTACCCATTTTATAATCACTTTATACAGATATATTCCTTTATCTAACTTATCTATAAATCCCATCTCTTTTTCTTCTTCAAAACTTAGAGCAGTTATATCTGCAGGATAAAACGTTTTTGCTCTATGAATTCTATAATTTCATTTACACTTTTTTTGAATATCATAAGAGAAGGTTGAATATAATAACAATACATCAATATCTTCTGAATATTTATCTGGTTTCAATATGGAACCAAAAAAATATAAGACTTGTCAAAAAAAGCAAAACAAATCTATATTTTTAATTAAATTAATTGCTTCTATTTTATTTAATTTCATTGATATATCCATAAAACTCATCCATTGTAAGTAATTTAACTTCAAAATTATCAGCTAAGTTTAATGCTTCTCTTGATATACAGTATGATTCCATTCCAATTATGTAAATTTACAATTACATAATTAGGTTTTTGACGACATACTAGATAAAAATGTCCTACTTAAGCAATATTCATAAACAAAAACTATATTAATGTCATTCACTTTTAATTTCTCTTAATGAATCTTGGTTAACATATGTAAAATTTATATTTCGAGATCTTAAATATTTCAAAGCAAAATTTAGACTTTTTAATCTAACACCCGTTTTTCTAAAACAACTGTTATCATAATATAGCTGCCTTACTCTAGGAGTATCATCCATAAATATTTTATCTCTATTTTTTTCAGTAATATATATGGTCTATCTATCCCTAGCATAACTTCGTCTATCAAATTTTCTTTTCTCAATACTTTTTATCAGTTCTTCCATCGACTCTGTGGATGGAAGAATATAATCGGTTACTGAGCATGATTCCAAAAATAGAGTTAATTTCCTGTGGAAAAAGCACTCTCTCAACTTTTTCTCCATCATCTCTGGTAATTTTAAATTCATCAACATAGAGTTATAAATTTTTGAATCAATTCTAAATTTGAATATTCCTTATACGAATGCTGCTGAAATAAAGTACGATTATTTTCAAATAATAATTTTTAGCTTTTTCATTATTTGATAATATTTGAGGCTCAAATTTATCCCATAAAGACTTATTACCACTCAGGTAGTAACTTTTTATATATGCTATAGTTCTCACTCAAAATAGGAACAACTTTTTCTTTAAGTTGATCAAAAGATCTCAGTTCTACAGAAAAAGTTTTTCTAATTCATTTCTTCTAATCTCTTTCCATTGCTTAACATTGTTTTCATCTATAAGACCAGTTTTATCAAATTTCTTATGACAATTAGGGCATAAGACTATCAAGTTTTCATATGAATTATCTTCTGTTTTCATAATATGCACCGATATGTGCTTTTCCATAATATCACTATTCTTTATAAATAATTCTGCTCGACAATTTGGATTCATACATCTTCCCATAGATTCTGCCCATAATCTACGTTTTACATTTTCAGCAATTGCTTTTTCTATTCATTTTCTAACCTCAGTTTATTTATATGGAAATTTGTCGCTAAAATTTATTTAATCATATGAAAATACTTCAACGCATCCAAAATTCTATTTTACTGCAACAGATATTTTTTCAACATCTAATTTAGCTTCTATGGATAGTTCCTAACCGAATGTATTACCTCATCCCAAGTATATTCGCCTGCATATTTAAACTTTTTCTGATAAATATCCCACAACCTTTTCATATCTTCATCTGATTTTACTATCTTCAATACGCTTTCCGCATTTTCTAAAAGGCTAAAATTTCCTCTCTTCTTAGCAGTTCTCTCTAACGCTAAAGCCAATATATCAGCATTTATATTTTGTGATTTTAAGAGTATGTGAATATCATAAAAATCTCTCATTCTTGTATTGGTTATGGATCTTGAAATGACAGTCTCCAGCTTTTCTGCCAAGACCGTTTCAATAGGATATGTCATAATTGGGATTGTTCTATCTTCAAACATCAATTTGTATGAATAGGCTATTTCTCTTGGAGTAATCACATCACCTGTAGAAATATCAATCTTCAAAGGAATAACCGCTCCATCTAATACAGCATCCATACTGAATCGTATCCCTGAATATTCTGCTTCATCCATAATTTCCGATACTTTTTTAATTCTGAACTTCACATTATCATCTAAATCTGTATTTGAAATTTCTGTAATTGTACGCTCCACATCAGCTATCGTTACAGGAATACCTTTAATGGTAGTGTCTATATCCATTGTAGCCCTTGCCTATACCCCTACAAAAGCTGCTATCAACATTCCGCCTTTTAGGATAAAACTTCCATTGTATTTTGATGAAGATACTCGCTCTAAAAACCGCTCCATCATATATTTTCTAATCAGTACATGGGCTTCAATACCGACTTCTTTTGACAAATTTCGTATCAAATCTTTTAGTTGTTTTGATGAATGAATCATTATAATAACACCTCCAAATATTTACTTAACATATGATTTACTCGAAGTTTTTTTGCATATTCCATAAGCAGGTGCAAATTCTTGTCTTTACGCCGGATATACTGCTTCATTGCATCCTGAAAAATTTGAATTTCAATTTGTGAACGACTACGAATCATATCACAAACAGTACGCTCAGGATTATAGATGAAAACTTCATTTCCAAAAGGTGTTTTTGCTTTTGAAATCCCAAGTTCAAAAAAGTCTTTTTTAATAGAGAATACTTTTACACCATCTTCTCTTAAATGAGTGGCATTATATCCACTTTTTACCGTAACAGTATATTGCAGCGGCTCTTGATCCGTCATATCAAGCAGAAACAAGGCTGTATCGTGAGAAAAGATTGTTTTCGGGCAACGAAGCTGTAATAAGTACAGTCCATCTTTCCATACATCCGGAGAACAATAAATTCCATGTGAAATACGCTCATAATTATATTTTTCTACAAATTTTGCCAAAGTCGTTTTAGAAATTCCTTTACTGATGACTTCTGAAGTTCTTAAAACTCCATTACCCGAAGTTGAAATTTCCCCAATCTGTTCTAACTGGTTCATGAATTCACTTCCTTTCACGCTCTTATTATATATTATATAAGCGTGAAAGTAAATATATAAACAAAAAAGGTTTGTATCATTGTTATTTGAAAAAGTAAAGTCCACATTGGTATGGATTTTACTGAATCCGGATTCTGGAATGTAAATATTGAAGCCTAGATACGGAACCTACTTTTTCAATTCACCTCAATAATCAAATCCTGCTTCCTTTAATTCTTCCATGAACTTTATATCTTTCACAAAAGAAAACATCTGTTCCGGATATTGTCCGTTGAGAGGATATTTCAGTTCAATAGCATGTTTCTCCTTATCGTTATAAACAACAATATCAATCTCATGTTTTACAGTTCCAGTTATTCCAAAAAACTTAGTATTCCTTTCAAACTGAACCTTATAACCCATTAACTTTGCACGCAGAAAAATTCCCAATTCATGCTGCAAGCTAAACTCGTTATATACCTCGACTTCGCCAGAAGCCACAAGACCCATAAATTCATTCAATAAGCGTTCCAAATTCATTAGCACTCCTCCAAACAATAAGAGAAAAGTATATTATTCGCGCACATCTGATAGCCTATATTATTCCGGCGCATGTCTTAAGCACAGCAATTTTTTAACCCCCTTCTTAAAATTCAGGGTTTTATATACATTTTTTCTTGCTAAAAACACAGGTACATATTATTCAAAAAGCCCTGAAACCCTCTTAAACTGGGGCTTTTACGCGAGAGCAAGCACACCGTCTCAAC